>Ga0209633_10003908_pt1 | contig 13608 bp, 15 predicted proteins | sample Cruoilmetagenom1_FD_187290 | JGI IMG/M metagenome (GOLD analysis project Ga0209633, IMG submission 187290) | Oil polluted marine microbial communities from Coal Oil Point, Santa Barbara, California, USA - Sample 1 (SPAdes) (version 2) | ecosystem: Environmental > Aquatic > Marine > Oil seeps ... | reverse complement strand
TGCTAGTGGTCTAAATAGTATCTCATCCAACTATAAAAACATCACAAAAAAAGTTGATATTCTTATTGGAGATAAGGATAGAGAAAAAACTATTGCAGATTGCAAACGTTTAAAGAATGACATCCCCAATGCAGAAATTACTTACTTAAAAAATACTGCACATTATATTCAACTTGAAAAGACAAATGAACTAATCAACGTAATATTAAAGCACTCTAATGAATAAAATTGCACCTTCTGAATTGATTTTAAACCCTGATGGTAGCATATACCACTTAAATTTAAAACCAGAACATATTGCAGATACTATAATTTTTGTAGGCGATCAAAATCGAGTTTCCAAAATCACAAAACACTTTGACAGTATTGAATTTGAAATTCAAAAACGTGAATTTAAAACATCAACAGGTACTTATAAGGGTAAACATATTACTGTGATTTCTACAGGTATTGGTCCAGATAACATCGATATTGTTATGAATGAATTGGATGCTTTGGTCAATATAGATTTAGAAAATAGAATAGTAAAAAAAGAACATCAGCAATTGAATATTGTTCGCATTGGTACATCAGGATCTTTACAAAGTAATGTTCCTGTAGATAGTTTTGTGCTTGCCAAATACGGATTAGGCCTTGACGGACTATTACACTCTTATGTAGCTGATGATTTTTTCCAAAAAGATATAGAAGATGCTTTTATCAAGCATACCAATTGGGATGATAGAAAAGCAAGACCTTATATTGTTAAAGGTAGTACCTCTCTAGAACAAAAATTAAATAGTGAGAAAGTATTTACTGGGTTTACTGCTACTGCTCCTGGGTTTTACGGACCACAAGGCAGAGTATTACGATTGCCAATTCAAGATATACATTTAAATAGTAAAATGGATAATTTTGATTTTAATGGTATACGAATCACTAACTTAGAGATGGAAACCTCAGCCATCTACGGATTGGCACTTTTACTCGGTCACAATGCTCTTTCAATGAATGCTATTATTGCCAATAGAGCCAACGGAACTTTTAGTAAAGATCCATACAAACCTGTAGAAGAGTTGATAAAATATACTTTAGATAAACTTGCTGAATAATCAATGAATATTGAAGAGTACAGAACATATTGTCTCTCAAAAAAAGGAGTTACAGAATCAATTCCCTTCCCTAAACTACCCAATGTTTTAGTTTTTAAAGTTCTAGGTAAAATGTTTACTGCTACAGATATTGCTACTTTTGGTAGTATAAGTGTTAAAGCAAAGTCTGAAGAAATTGAAGAATTGAGGGCAACCTACAGTTGCCTAACTACTCAAGCTTATATGCATAAAAAACATTGGAACAGAGTTTTGCTAGACAATTCTGTAGACGACACTCTTATCTATTCTTGGATAGATACTTCTTATACATTAGTAATTCAAAATCTTACTAAAAAGCAACAACAAGAACTTAACATCTTATAATGCAAAAAATAACTATTGGTGGTGTACCAGAACATTTTAATTTGCCTTGGCATATAGCTATTGAGGAAGGAAAGTTTCAACAAAAGAATGTTGATTTAAAATGGAAAGAATTTCCGGGAGGCACTGGTGCTATGTGTACAGCTTTACGCGATGGTAGCATTGATGCTGCAATTATTTTGACTGAAGGTATCATCAAAGACATCATTAATGGCAACCCTAGTAAAATTGTAAAGGTATATGTCGAATCGCCTTTGTTATGGGGAATTCATGTAGCTGCTCAATCAAAATTTAAAACATTAAAAGAGTTAAAGGAAGCAAGAATTGCCATTAGTAGATTTGGCTCAGGCTCACAATTAATGGCTATTGTTAATGCCGTAAATCAAGGGTTTAATATTGATAAATTACACTACGAAATTGTAAATAACCTAGACGGAGGTATTAAGGCACTCACAACAAACCAAGCTGATTACTTTATGTGGGAACATTTTACGACAAAACCATTGGTAGACCAAGGTATTTTCAGAAGAATAGACAGTATCACTACCCCATGGCCTTGCTTTGTTATGGCAGTAAGAAATGAGTTTTTAGAAAATAAATCAACTTATATTAAAACTGTCATAAATGTCATAAATGAGCAATTAAAAAACTATACAAGAGAGCATCATAATACAGCTTTAATTAATTTATTTTCAAGACATTACGCTCAAAAAAGTGTAGATATAGAAGAATGGTTATCGCTCACAAAATGGGACAGTAAAAAAACTATCTCTACAGAATTAATTAATAGTATTCAAAATAAATTGGTAAACTTTAACGTTATTAAAAAAGCAATACCTAATGAACGTTTAATTGAAAAGGTATTCTAACATTTAGTTTATGAGAAAAAAATTGCGGTAATTCTATTTATTATTACAGCTTTTTAACCCGAAAAATCGGAAACATTTTTAAGGAAAAGTAGATTAATGTAGCGTACATTCTTAAAAAAAACATTTTCTCATTTTTTGATACAAGAAAATCAACCAACCAACTCTAAAGCCGTTCTAATATTTTATTAGAGCGGCTTTTTAATTCTAGCCAGTAACCTTATCCAGTTCTTTTTTTAAATAATCAGAAATTTCTGTAGTAAAAGTCTTTTTCCTGTAGTTATTAACGGCTTGAATTCCTACAATGGCATTGGTTAAAAATACTTCATCAGCTTTTTGAAGTTCAAAAGGAGAGATTTCAATTTCTTCAATTTCTAAATCTTTGTTTTTTGATAGCATAGCAATCAAATTCTTTCTAACAACACCTTTTACACATCCTTCAGACAATGCTGGTGTTGTAATTTTTTTATCTTTTACTAAAAATATATTCGAATTTATAGCTTCAACTAACTGTTTTTTCTCATTGAGCAGAATACAATTATCAAAACCATTTTCTTCTGCATAAATAGATGCGACAACATTTAATATTTTATTATTGGTTTTTAAAGTTGACAATAAGCCTGAATACACATAATGGTCTTTAAATAAATCAATCGTATACTCTTTTTTTAAGGGTATTGATAACTGAGATACCTCGATTAAAAAATCTATTGCATTATTTTCAGGCAAATACAAACCTCCATCTTTTCTAAAAACAGAAAATCGGACTCTAGCATCTGACAATCCATTTTCAGTTACAGTTTTTAAAATTTCATTTTCAAAAAAATCTAAGGTCAAATCCATAGCAATATGCATCCTCAACATTCGCATGGATGCCATTAGTCTAAAATAATGGTCTTCAGCAAACACAAGCTTACCTCCTATTATCTTCAACGTTTCAAATAGGCCGTCTCCATATTTAAAAGCTCTATTATTGATACTTAAAGTCAATTTATCTTCAATAATATTTCCGTTTAAATTAATCAGCATAATAGCATATAATGTAAAAAAGCCTCGAAAAATCGAGGCTAGATGTATTAAATTTTAATCAATTTCAATTAAGCTCCGATGGTTTGTTTCAACTCAGCTATTTGGTTCTCCCAGAACATTTTAGATTCATCAACTTCATCTTCATCAGCAAAGTCGGTTACAATTAAAGAAACATCAGAAGTCAAATCATCTACTTGAATGGTAAACTCAAAATATGTATCTTCATCTTCATCTTCTAACCATTTATATTTTATTTTTTCATTTGTTTTATGTGATATTCTTCTGGCTACTTCTTCAGAATCATCCCAAATAAATGTAAAAACATCACTTCTAGAATTTACATTATCAGCAAACCATTCACTTAATCCATCAGGAGTAGAAAGATATTGAAATAAAAATGCAGGCGACGCATGCATTATAAATTCTATATCAAATTTTATTTTTTTAGACATTAGCATTTTTTTTAAATCTTAAGATTGGCAATATATATAATATCCTATTTTAAAAAAAACTTTTTTATTAAAAATAATAAGAGAGAAATCTTGTGTCTAGTAAATTTGTTTTTATATTTGCAAACTTAAAAATGGCGAGGTAGCTCAGTTGGTTAGAGCGTCGGATTCATAACCCGGAGGTCGGGGGTTCAAATCTCCCTCTCGCTACATTAAAAGAGGTGTTTTTTTACACCTCTTTATTTTTTTGAAATTTAGCTTTTTTACTGCCTTCGTACATTTCATACTTCACAAACCTACATTCTAATTTACCATTATAAACTTTAATTCTTTTTGAGGTACGCAAACCAACATTTTTCAATCCCTTTTCAAAATCTGAAGTAATTAGCCAAGCATTAGTATTAGGATAACCTTGTTTTAGTGTATTACCAATTTCTTTATAAAAAACAGGTACATCAATTTCTATTCGCTCTCCATAAGGCGGATTAAACAATACTATGGTCTTACCCTCAACCTCTTTTTTGGTTTTAAAAAAATTGTCTTGCCTTACGGTAATAAACTCCTCTAAATTTGCATTTTCAACGTTGTCAGTTGCTTTAAAAACTGCGGAAGAGGCTCTATCATAACCGATAATTTTTCTACTAGATTCTCTAACTTTTTTAAGTAATGAGTTTCTAATCACATCAAATAGATCTTCATCAAAATCATTCCATTTTTCAAAACCAAACTCTCGTCTATTGATATTTGCAGGAATATTATTCGCAATCATTGCAGCTTCAATTAATAGTGTACCACTACCACACATCGGATCAATAAACTGTTGTGTACCATCATAACCTGATAATAACACTAAACCTGCGGCCAACACTTCGTTTATAGGAGCAATATTTGTAGCACTTCTATAGCCTCTTTTATGTAAAGAATCACCTGAACTGTCTAAAGATACTGTACAATCATCTCTATAGATATGTATATTAATTTTTAAATCAGGGTGGTCTAAATCAACATTAGGTCTCTTACCAAATCGATCTCTAAAGTAATCTACTATGGCATCTTTCGTTTTTAAGGATAAATAGTGAGAATGAGTAAAATTTTCTGCATTGGCGACAGCATCAACAGCAAAAGTGCTATTTACATCTATATAGTTGTCCCATTTAATGGTTTGTAATTGTGTATACAAATCATCTTCATTTTGTACTTTAAATTTTCTGATAGGTTTTAGAATTCTAACTGCTGTTCTTAAACCTAAATTTGCTTTATACATGAAGCCTTTATCGCCGACAAAAGTTACACTTCTAACACCAACCTTCACTTCAGTTGCCCCAAGGTCTCTTAATTCTTTGGCTAATAACTCTTCAAAACCAAATAAAGTTTTGGCTAACATTTTAAAATTTTGATTCATCATAATAAATATTCTTCTGCAAAAATACATTTATTACAACTACTAAAATTTGATTTCTTACTTTTGTACGCAATTTTATAATTTATTAATGACAACTAAAAAACAAGAATGGTTTAAAGATTGGTTTGATACAAAGTATTATCATATTTTATATCAAGACAGAAATGATGATGAAGCACAACTTTTCATGCAACATTTGGTTTCTTTTTTAGAACTTAAAAAAAATAGTAAAATCTTTGATTTACCATGTGGTAGAGGACGTCATTCAGTGTTTTTAAATACGCTGGGCTATGATGTAATGGGTGCAGATTTATCTGAAAACAGTATTGAATACGCAAAACAGTTCCAAAACGAAAGTTTACACTTTAAAGTTCAAGACATGCGTTTGCCATTTGAACTAAAATTTGATGCAATTTTCAACTTATTTACTAGTTTTGGATATTTTGAAGATGAGAAAACCAATATCAAAGTCTTACAAAATCTGAAAAATGGTCTAAAAAATGACGGCGTTTTAGTTATTGATTTTATGAATGTAAATTATGTAAAACAATCAATGGTAGAATTTGAAATTATCACTAAAAAAGAGGTTGATTTTATCATAAATAGATCTATTGATGGTAGTTTTATTATAAAGGATATACGATTTTCAGCAGACGGAAAAACGCATCATTATACTGAAAAAATTAAGTTTTTACCTTTGGATGTATTAAAAAGTTATTTCAAAAAAGTAGGTTTAGAATTAAAGTATACTTTTGGTTCTTATGACCTGACACCTTTTGATAGTGAAAAATCTAGTAGATTAATCTTAATTTTAGAATGAATTTTATAGCCTTAATAGTATCAGTTGTATTGGGTGTGCTGCTTGTTACCGTTTTAAAACCTACAACAAAAATTGTGCAACTTGTGCTGTCGTTTAGTGGAGCGTATCTCCTTTCTATTACTGTATTGCATTTATTACCTGAAGTTTTTGAATCACATCAAAAAAATATTGGTCTTTATATACTTATCGGAATTTTAATCCAAACTATTCTTGAATTTTTTTCAAAAGGAGCAGAACATGGGCATATTCATATTCACCCGTATGCTAAAGGCATACCTTGGTTATTGTTTATAAGTTTAAGTTTGCATGCTTTTTTAGAAGGAATTCCGTTAGGAACCGTAAATAGTAATTTATTATTATGGGCAATTGTTGTACATAAAATACCCATTACTATTGTACTCTTTATATTTTTACTACAATCAGGGCTTAAAAAAAGTTCAATTTATACATTTATGATTATTTTTGCTTTGATGAGTCCTTTGGGATTATTAATTAGCAATAAAACTTTATTTTTCAGTACTTATCACACAGAAATAACCGCAATAATTATTGGAATTTTCTTACATATTGCAACAGCTATATTATTTGAAAGCACAAAAAATCATCAATTTAATATCAGAAAATTTATTGCAGTTTTATTAGGTTTTGCAATGGCAATTATAAGTACACAATGGCTTGTAATACATTAATTTGCTACTTCACTAATAAATCGAATTCGTACCAAACGTAATTCTTCTTCGTCATAATCACCATCAAACTCTTCAAGTGCATCTTGAATTTTATCGGTTTCTGCTTCCATAAAATAGTCGTAAATTTCTTCTTGCTGATCTTCATCTAACAAGTTATCTAGACAATAATTTATATTTAACTTCGTGCCAGAATAAATGATACGTTCCATTTCTGTAATCAATTCAGTCATGGTTTGACCTTTTGATTTGGCTATATCAATTAACGGTAATTTTCTGTCGGTATTTTGAATAATAAACAGCTTAAATGCAGAGTTTGTACCTGTAGTTTTTACCACCAAATCGTCAAACCTTTCAATATTGTTTTCCTTAACATATCTCTGAATTAACTCAATAAATGGTTTTCCAAATTTCTTTGCTTTACCATCACCTATTCCGTGTACATTTGAAAGCTCTTCAATTGTCATTGGATATTTTAAAGTCATGTCTTCTAATGAAGGATCTTGAAAAACTACAAAAGGAGGAACTCCTTTTTGCTTACTAACTTTCTTTCTTAAATCTTTCAACATCTCCATCAGCTTTTCATCGGTACTAGTTCCTGATCCTTTAGCATTAGTTATAATACCCGCATTATCTCCACCATCATAAACATGATCTTCTGTCATCATAAAAGAGGCTGGTTTATCTATAAATTCTAAACCTTTATCTTTTAATTTTAAGACTCCATATTGTTCTATTTCTTTAGCGATATACCCTGCAACCAACACCTGTCTGATTAAAGCCATCCAAAAATTACCCTCTTTACCACTGCCCTTACCAAAATATTCTTGTGTATCAGTTCTTCGTGATTTCAATAATGCATTTGATTTACCAATTAAAGTATTGACAACTTCTTTTGATTTATATTCTTCATTGGTATCTCTAATTACTTCTAATAAAGTTTTAACTTGATCTTTTGCTTCTACTTTTTTCTTCGGATTTCTAACATTATCATCCATATCCGCTCCATCTCCATTTACATCATCAAATTCTTCTCCAAAATAATGTAATAAAAATTTACGTCTAGACATAGAGGTTTCTGCGTAAGAAACTACCTCTTGTAATAAAGCATGTCCGATTTCTTGTTCTGCAACTGGTTTTCCTGATAAAAATTTTTCTAATTTTTCAATATCTTTATAGGCATAGAAAGCTAAACAATGCCCTTCGCCTCCATCTCTACCACCTCTACCAGTTTCTTGATAATAACTTTCTAAACTTTTAGGAATATCATGATGAATGACAAAACGTACATCTGGTTTATCAATACCCATTCCAAAAGCAATCGTAGCAACAACTACATCTATATCCTCCATAATGAACATATCTTGATGTTTAGCTCTAGTTTTGGCATCTAAACCTGCATGATATGGTACAGCTTTGATATCATTTACTTGCAAAACTTGAGCTATTTCTGTAACTTTTTTTCTACTTAAACAATAAATAATACCAGACTTTCCTTTATAACCTCTAACAAACCTGATAATATCTTTTTCTATATCTTTTGTCTTTGGTCTAACTTCATAAAACAGATTTGGTCTATTAAACGAAGCTTTATAGGTTGTAGCCTTTGTCATGCCTAAATTCTTCAAAATATCTTCTTGAACTTTAGGCGTAGCTGTAGCGGTCAACCCAATAATTGGCACATCATCTATCCGTAAAATAATGCTTTTTAAGTTTCTGTATTCAGGTCTAAAATCATGTCCCCATTCAGAAATACAATGTGCTTCATCAATAGCAACAAAAGATATTTTCTGAGTTTTCAAAAAATCAACATACTCATCTTTTGCTAAAGATTCAGGAGCTACATATAATAATTTAGTCACACCATTACTGATGTCTTCTTTTACGCTACTTATTTCTCCTTTATTTAAAGAAGAGTTTAAAACATGTGCAATGCCTTCATCTGTAGAAATGCCACGTATCGCATCTACTTGATTTTTCATCAATGCAATTAATGGCGATACTACTATAGCAGTACCTTCTTGCATTAATGCAGGCAATTGATAACACAAAGATTTCCCTCCGCCCGTAGGCATTATTACAAAAGTATCCTCCTTATTCATGATACTTGTAATAACCTGTTCTTGTAATCCTTTAAATTGATTGAAACCAAAATATTTTTTTAAGGCTTCTTGTAAGTTTAAATTTGTCACTCTGATTTATTATTTATCTATAATTTTAGATACATTTGCAACTAAAGATACTACTTTATTTTTAATTCTTTAATTTTTAAAATTATTTGATGTCAAATACTAAAAAAAATATTTTAGAGATTGCCAAACAAACCATAACTATAGAAAGTAAGGCGATAGCGAATTTAATAAATTTTTTAAACAAAGATTTTGAAAATGCAATAAATTTTATTTTAAAATCTAAAGGGAGGGTTATTGTTACTGGGATTGGAAAAAGTGCAAATATAGCTTCAAAAATTGTTGCTACTTTAAATTCTACGGGTACACCTTCTATATTTATGCATGCCGCAGATGCCATACATGGCGATTTAGGAATTGTACAAGAACACGATATTGTAATTTGCATTTCTAAAAGTGGTAATACTCCAGAAATAAAAGTACTTATTCCTTTAATTAAAGATTCTAGTAACAAGATTATTGCCATTACTGGTAATTTAGAGTCGTATTTAGCTGAACAAGCCCATTTTGTTCTGAATGCAACTGTAGCACAAGAAGCTTGTCCTAATAATTTAGCACCAACCACTAGCACTACTGCTCAATTAGTTATTGGCGATGCTTTGGCTGTTTGTTTATTAGAAATGAGAGACTTTGATAGTAAAGATTTTGCAAAGTATCATCCAGGCGGAACATTAGGCAAACGATTGTATCTTCGAGTAAATGATTTGCTAGTAAATAATACCAACCCACAGGTAAAACCTAGCGATGCCATTTCAGATGTGATTATTGAAATTTCTGAAAAACGCTTAGGGGCAACTGCAGTAATTGAAAATGATAAAATTATAGGCGTAATTACAGATGGAGACATTAGGCGAATGCTGAAAAACAGTCCTGATTTTATAGCTTTAACTGCTAAAGATATTATGGGTAAAAATCCGAAAACTATAAAATCTGATGCCATGGCTGTTGAAGCTTTAAGTATTATGGAAAATAATAACATAACGCAATTATTAGTTAGTGATGCAGCTATTTATAAAGGCATAATTCATTTGCATGATTTATTAAAAGAAGGTATTATTTAAGATGTCAGAAACACAAAATGAAATGTCATTTCTAAATCATCTTGAAGTATTAAGATGGACACTGGTACGCTCTGTAATAGCAGTATTAGCTACAAGCTCTATCGCTTTTATGATGAAGAATTTTATTTTTAATAAAATTATTTTATTACCAAAAAATCCTTCCTTTTTTACTTACCAATTCTTATGTTCTATCTCTAAAAAGTTAGGCACAGATGGATTGTGTATAGATGAAATTCCTTTTATTGTTCAAAGTAGAACCATGGCTGGACAGTTTTCTGCTCATATATGGACATCAATTACTGTTGGATTTATTGTGGCATTCCCTTTTATTTTATGGGAAATTTGGAAATTTATAAAACCAGGATTATATCCTAAAGAAAGAAAACATGCTAGAAGTTTTATTATCATTTCTTCATTCTTATTCTTTGTAGGCGTTTTATTTGGATATTTTTTAATCACTCCGCTTTCAATTAATTTTTTAGGATCATACAGAGTTGCTCAAGAAGTAAATAATAATATTGATTTAAGTTCATACATTGGCTTACTTAGAGCATCTGTACTTTCTGCAGGCTTAATTTTTGAAATGCCAGTGGTCATTTATTTTTTAACAAAAATGGGATTGGTAACTCCAGAATTTTTAAAAAAATACAGAAAATATGCTTTAGTCTTAGTATTGGTTTTAGCTGCTATTATAACGCCTCCTGATGTTATCAGCCAATTTATCGTGGCAGTACCCATGGCAATTTTATATGAAATTAGTATTGTAATTTCAAAAACAATACTTCGTAAAGAGAAAAAAGCTGCTACAAAACTTTAAAATTTACTATTTTTACAATTATGAATTTAGAAGTTGAAACATATATTGATAAACATGCTCATTTTTCTAAAATGCTACAGACTCTCAGGCGATTAATTTTATCAACCAAACTTGAAGAAACTATAAAGTGGGGAATGCCAACTTATACCTATAACAATAAAAATATTTTGAGTCTTGGAGCTTTCAAAAATCATTGTGGAGTTTGGTTTTTTCAAGGAGCACTTTTAAAAGACAAACATCTTGTTTTAACATCTCAAAAAAAAACAAAGGCTATGCGTCAGTGGAAGTTTACACACGATTCTATTGTTGATGAAGATCTATTTTTAGCCTATATTAATGAAGCCATAATTAATAACAAAAAAGGAATCAAGATAAAGTATGACAAAAAACCCTTAATCATTCCTCCAGAATTAAAGCAAGTGTTGCATACTAATAAAAGTTTGGCAGATCAATTTGAAATTTTAACTCTAAGTAAAAAAAGAGAATTTGCAGATTATATTTCTGAAGCCAAAAGAGTAGCAACAAAAATTAAAAGATTAGAAAAAATTACACCTATGATCATTCATAATATCGGTTTACACGATAAATATAAAAATTCATGATATTAAGAGCTGAAAATATTCAAAAAAAATATGGCAGTAGAACTGTTGTCAAAGGTATTTCTTTACAAGTAGAGCAAGGTGAAATCATTGGTTTATTAGGTCCAAATGGAGCTGGAAAAACAACCTCTTTTTATATGATAGTGGGTATGGTACAGCCAAATGAGGGGAAAATTTTTTTAGATAATGAAGATATTACTCATGACTCCATGTACAAACGTGCCCAAAAAGGTGTTGGTTATTTAGCTCAAGAAGCATCTGTTTTCAGAAAACTATCTGTTGAAGATAATATTTTATCCGTATTACAATTCACAGACCTTTCAAAAAAACAACAAAAAGAAAAGTTAGAATCTTTAATCGATGAATTTAGTTTAGGTCATGTTCGTAAAAATCGTGGAGATTTATTATCTGGAGGTGAACGAAGACGAACTGAAATTGCAAGAGCTTTAGCTTCTGACCCAAAATTCATACTCTTAGATGAACCTTTTGCGGGTGTTGATCCTATTGCAGTTGAAGATATTCAAAGTATCGTCTCTCATTTAAAAGACAGAAATATTGGTATTTTAATTACTGATCATAATGTTCAAGAAACATTGGCTATTACTGACAAGACCTATTTAATGTTTGAAGGAGGTATTTTAAAAGAAGGTACTCCACAAGAATTGGCAGAAGATGAAATGGTTAGAAAAGTTTATTTAGGTGAAAGTTTTGAGCTTAAAAAAGCCAGACCTTTAAAATAAAAAGGTTGCTGAATAATTATTCAACAACCTTTTTTTGCTTTATCTAAAATAAATTTTATTTTTGATTACCTTCTTCAGATTTTATACCCAAAACTTTACCTTTTTCATTGACTAACAAGTAGTATGGGTAATTTTTCCTTTCAATTTTAAAAGTATATACTTTTTCTACACCATTCTTTTTTGATAAACTATACGTTACCTTTTCTGAAATTTTATAGCCTGAATAGTTTTTCAGTGTTTCATTTACACTTTCTGGAACTTCAGTTTTTTGTATTTTATATACAACTTCAGTTTTTTTGTCTTCTGATTGCCCATAGCTGTGTTGTAAACCAAAATAGGCAAAGCATATAAGTACTGTTAAAATTTTAATATTTTTCATTGATTACTTTTTATAATTCTATTATTATTTTCTAGAACTCCAACTTGTTTTATATCTACCAGCATCAAAATCATAACCTAAAACAAGTAAAGGTGTTCCTGAATGGTTTAAATCAACAGCTTCATTGATGTTAAATTGGTATCCCATACCAACATAAAATTTATCCTTTTTTAGACCTACAAGTGGCGATATAGATAAAGGTTTAAAACCTTGATCATTTATAAATCTTGAGTTAATTCCTGCCCACATATAACCGTCATCAGTTATTTTACGCACTTTAAAGTTAACATCTGAAACTGAACGACTATCTCCTTCAAAATATTTAAAGTATAAAGAAGGTTCATATTCATACTCTTCACTATCACTTACAAAGGTATACCCTGTATATGCATAGTAATTTCTAAGTTTGATTGGTTCAGTATCTGTAAATATTTCTATATTTTTATTCAAAATATTTGAAATATTAACACCTACAAAATAACGCTCAACTCTATATAATGCACCAACTTCAAAGTTATGATTAGAGGTAGATTGACCAGCACCTACGTGTGGGTCATTATGACCAGTTCCAGAACCATTATCTCCAAAATTTTCAGTATCAATTTTAAAATGATTGAATTTATAAGAAAGCCCTAAAGATAAATACTCATCATCAGCTTCAGACAATGTTAGGTGGTATGCATAAGACAATTGACCACCCATTTGCTTTGTAGCACCATTAGTATCATTATATAAAATTACACCTAAGCCCGTTTGTTCATTCAATCTAGTATCATAAGAAATATTTTGAGTACGAGGAGCATCTTTCATTCCTATCCATTGAAAAACACCACTTAAACGTAATTTATGAACATCATCAATACCTGCATAGGCTGGTGAAATTGCAAAAGTATTTTCTACCAAATATTGGGTATAAGGTGATAACTTAAATTCTTGTGAATTTGCCATTAGCGTAAAGGCAAATGCTAGTATAAAAATGTATTTCTTCATTGGATTAATTATTTATTATTTTTCTCTTATTTTTTTTTATTATCTATATAAAGTAACGTTTCCTTTAAATTCTCTATTATCGTCTGGATTATTCAATTTAATGATATACCAATAGTCTCCTGAGGGTAAT
>Ga0209633_10003907_pt1 | contig 13611 bp, 15 predicted proteins | sample Cruoilmetagenom1_FD_187290 | JGI IMG/M metagenome (GOLD analysis project Ga0209633, IMG submission 187290) | Oil polluted marine microbial communities from Coal Oil Point, Santa Barbara, California, USA - Sample 1 (SPAdes) (version 2) | ecosystem: Environmental > Aquatic > Marine > Oil seeps ... | reverse complement strand
CAATTTAGGTAGGCGACCATTGACCAATAATGGTATGATGAAGCATATAGAACGGCTCAATAAATTGATGAATCTTGCCGTAAAGCTGGAATGGCTAAATAAGAATCCGTTTTTGAACTATGATGCTAAATTCAATAAATACGACAGGCCTTTTTTATCTGCGATCGAATTAAAAAAATTGGAAGAAGTGAAATTACAAAGAGAAACGCATGTAAAGGTTAGAGATAATTTTGTTTTCGGATGCTATACTGGACTATCCTATATTGATATAAAAAATCTTACAAAAGATAATATCGTTTGTGGAGTTGATGGAAAAAAGTGGTTATTTCTTCGCAGGGAAAAAAGTCAACAGCCTGTTAAAGTTCCTTTATTGGATAAAGCATTAATAATCTTGGATAAGTATAAAGATTTTGATATTTCCAATAAATTACTACCTGTTTATTCCAATCAAAAAATGAATAAGTACATAAAAGAAGTTGCGACGATTTGCGAAATAACAAAAGAATTGAGTTTTCATGTGGCACGTCATACATTTGCTACTACAGTAACACTCTCTAATGGTGTACCAATTGAAACCATATCCAAACTACTAGGTCATAGTAAACTTTCAACTACCCAAATATATGCCAGGGTTCTTGAAGATAAAATAGGAAGGGATATTACTCAACTACAAGATGTACTAAATACAGATAGAAGAAGTGCATTATAATTGTGAAAATTTTGAGAATAATTAAAAAATGACTGTTTAAAGCAATTAATGTTCAATCATGTTAAAATCAAGGTGTATCCGATTTGTAGTTTACATATTGAAAGTTAAATCACATTGAAAGGCCGTCAATCAAACCTTAGTCTCATGACGGTCTTTCTTTATTTAATTTGATCGTTTATTTAAACTTTTTAACTCAGTTCTTTGATAGGACCAGTTTTTCTTTTTTAAAAGTCTTATAAATCTCAATGTGATGACTGTAAACTTTTTTGATTCTGACTTCATATTGATTTCCACGTTGTAATTTTTCTTGGAATTCATAATCGGTATAAATTTTGAGTCTATGTCCATACTTTTTCTCTGAGCATATTTCGGCATTAATTTCCCAAGAGTCTTTTATTAATCTTTTACGAAAAATATTTACAATTAAAGTTTCTTTATTTGTAAATTGTTTATATGAAATCTCTGGTCCATCAAATTTTCGTTTTCCAATTTTATGACCCTCAATAGAAATTGACCTATCCGCTAAACCCTCTTTTCTACCTGCTTTAGATAATTTATCTGCTTCTTTATTTAATTTTCGTCTCCGATATTCAATTCGTACCGATTTTCTTGACTCGTTTCCTAATTTTGTTCTTGTCTTATCAAGCTTGTTAAGTAAGTCCCAATTTTTTATTTCTTTTCCTTCAAAGTTTTTTCCATGATTGCTTCGCCAGTCACGAATTCGATATGGACTTGTCCTTTCTGAATCTTGAAGTGCAAAGCGATCAGTTATCACGATTATTTTAGAAGTTTGAGATAAATCAGGTTCGTTTATTTTTATAAAACCCCTCAACCCTTGAATGCCCGCTATTAATCCCGCTAATTCCAATCTTTCAATATTAGAATCCACATAAATTCCGTCATGTTCACTGTAATCTTCAAATTCTAGATATTCAGGAAATTTAATTACAAAACCAATTCCACCGCTGGATTGCGAATCGTACATCATTGAGCCATCACAGTAAATGTATATTGCTCGATATTCAAACCTTTGCATAGTCGGTATTTTAAATTGGTTCTAACTCAGGGATATAATTAATATTAACTATATCTCAAATATAAGAAATATAGTTACTTGTAATTTATTGATTATTTAGACTTTAACGGTTTTGTATGGTTAGTTGCGTTGGCTAGAACTAAAATAGCCAAAGAAAATGAACCAGAGGAAAATCCTACGGATTTTCCGAGTACACACAGAACTAGCAATTAACTATACACGTCTTAAGTTTGTTTTTTAATAAGTTATCCAAAAGGTTACTAGTTAGTATATTTACAAAAATTTATATATAGAAAAAATGCAAAGAATACCCATTGAAAAATTCAAACTACCACAATTTGATGATGACGATGTGATTAAGTCATGGAAATGGTTAATGTCATTCATTTCCCAAAGAGATTGGCAAAAAAGAAAAGATACTATTGAAGAAAAGATAGCAGTAGAATTTCGAACCACTAAACCTTTTTCAGAGCCGTTAACAGAAGGAACTTTGATAGTTATTAAAGACGATATAATTGGATGGTATTTATATCTCGTGGATATGCTTATCAATGAACCTCACAAGTATGAATACTTTCAAGGGGCTCGAATAATACCTATTTTTAAGCGCTTAGGAATTGACTTAGATATATTGAAAAATATTGATGGTATAGATATTAGGGTAAAAGACTTGTTAAAAAACCGAAAATCCGAAGCTGATGCCCTTCTTTTTGAGATTCTGACTGCTCTTTTATGGGCCAAAAACGGATATCAAGTAGTTTTTCTTGCTGAAAAAAATGGAGAGAAAACTCCAGATATAATAGCTAAAAGAGATGGTCGAACATGGAATATAGAATGCAAAAGGCAGTCAAAGACTTCAGATTATACTTATAAGGAAACTGCGAAAAGACAAAGGATGGTTTCCTATATCAGCAAAACTCTTTTAGAGCGTAACATGTTATTAGACATTGTTTTTCATGTAGAACTTGAAACTTTGCCCGATACCTTTTTAAGAGATCTATTAGAACAAAAGCTAAAATTGGCTGTTTCTGGCAAAATTGTTACCAATGATCAGGTAGATATAGATTTGTCATTTATTGATATACCTGTAATTAAAGAACATCTACAGAATTACTATGTGAAACAGAACTCTCCCATGCTCAATAAATTAATAGGAAATAAACCAGTAGATAATAAGGGATTCACCTGTGGCTTATATGCTAACTTTTTCAGAGTTGGAGAAGGTGAAGTGAACAATCTGTATATATCGGACATTGCTAATGCTTATGGTGTTTATTGGACTTGTGATGCCAAAGAAGCTTTATGGGCTAAGGCCAGAAATATTAAAAAACAGTTGCATAAGGCAATGCAACAATTCAATTCTAAGGATACGGCAATCATTCATGTAGGTATGGAAACATTTGACGGACCAGAGGTTGAAAAGACAAGGTTTGATAAGATTACGCAGACAATTGAAAAAATAGATTCCAAAAAGACGAATTTAAAATGTATATTTTGTCACTTTTTTCAAGCATATTCACCACCTGATCAATATTGGGTTTTTGATGAAACAGTTTCTACAATGTCATCTTATTTGCAACCAAAATCACCTCTTACTGTAAAGTTGATGATTGTCCCAGACGGCGGAGAAACTGCAGATGACATTTCTCACTGGGATAGGCCATTGCCTTAAATATCAGCTCACGGTTGGCATAATATTAGTAATTGGTTATGCAAGTGGTTGATTTTCCGAAGGAAAATCCGTTGCTAAATAAGCAATTACCATTGAATTATACACAGACCAAAATGATTAATATTATAAGTTGTTACCCAACGTTTTTTATTGTTCATTGCTTAAATCATCTATATCTATTTCTCCATAAATTATTTTGGTAGCCTTATCTATAATTTTTTTTAATTCTTCTTTTTCTTCTCCTTCTGGAGTGTTATCATACTTACGTGCTAAATCGCTTAATATTCGGATAAATTCTTGATTCATAATATGCTAACAATTGTTTATTATTGACTTCAGTTTCTTGATTAAGTTTTTCCATTTTTTAGAATTCCAATTTTCGGTTTTTAAATTAGAGGTGTATTTTTTTAGTGTTTTCTCTAATTTGTTTAAAAATCTTGTAGCATTTATAGTCTTTCTAGAACTGTCAAGAAGTTTTCCTTTTCTAATGATTTTCCAGCCGTTTGTCGTTTCAGACTGATGTAAAATTCCGCACCGAATATTTATGTAGAAACTTTCTTCAAATCCTGAAAAATCCTTAAATTCAGATTCTGTTGATAGAAATTGAGTGAATGTTTTTTTGCTTTTTCTTTTAGTGTCCTTATAACCTGATTTGAATGATTCCAATGACTCAATCATTAGGCAAGAAACAGCCATTATACTAAATCCGTGTTTTTCATCAGGTTCTAAGTTCTGAATAGGTTTTATATATCGTTCATTAAATCTTTCATAAACGAAGTCAGCAATTTCATTCCGATTCTCATATTTTATTAATTTAGATAATATATTTGTGTCAATTGATGATGATAATCTTGTCATTTTCAAATGTTAGCTAACGTTTAGTGTATGGCGCGTTTTAATGCGCTATACACATTGCTGTGTACCGTTATTTCTTTTTCCGGTTTTATATAAATATTAATTTTATCTTCCCAAAACTTACCATCTCCCCATTCTAATCTCAGTAGAATTAAAATTCTATCATTTTCGATTTCTTTTGATAAAATATCTACTTCAATTACTCTGTTTATAAAATCTAATGAAGGTCTTTTATCATCATTCAGGAAATCTAAAGCTGGTTTTCCATCACTTGTTACAGATTCTTTTTGAGGTATTGAAATCAATCTGGTTATCTCGAGTTTAATAAGTCTTTTCAATATTTCATAATCATCTTTGCATGCCCAGTAATACATAGAAAAGTAAGATCCAAAACTTGGAGAATACCACATATCTCCAAAATCAGTGCTAAGAGTAATCATAATCATCTGTTTAGCACATTCTTCACCCTTAACTAACTTAATATCCCCGTTTTCAAACTCAAAACCTGCCGAAATATCTGTTAAATGATAAGGGGTTGTTCGAGTAGTTTTATCCTCCACTTTAAATGAAATTTCAAGATTTTCTTTTCCCTTTTCCCAATTCAAATTTCCATCTATAAGTCTTCCATCACCTTGAGATTCAACAACAAAATATTTATCCCTGCTATCTCTATTAACTTCATTGAAATAGGTAAGCATATTTTCATCTCCTACTAAGAAGTTGTGCACTTCGAATATCCAATTATCTTCCTTTACTGCTTTCCAAATGCCTTCAAAGATTACTTCTTTACCAATAGCTACTAAGGTTGTTGGAGGCTTTCTTTTTATTTTTTCTATTTCTCTTAGCGATTCATAAGTTTCTGCCTCTGCAATAATTTTCCATTGCCTTAAGGTAGCAGCTGAATAATTTATAAAGTCACTATCAATCATTCGAGCATGTTGTCGACACATCCATACCCCATTATCAATTGACTTCCTATCTTCAGTAGTCATTTTCTCTTCATATCTCGGTCCATTTGGAGCTGCTGCATGAATATGTGCTGCTTCACCTAAACTGATTATATCCTCTGAGTTTTTATGGCCAGGTCCAATTGTGTTAATTCCACATCCCAGAAAAGAACAGCCCCAAGCAACTCGTTTTGCAAGCAATTCTTTTGTTCTTTTAGTGAAATCGTCTCTCATATTTTCCTAATGGTACAGAACCCGCTATATAATGAATAAATGTATGTTTACCTTGATTACTACACGGGACAAAAGGAATAATAAGTTGTTTTATCCGTATTAAATAAATCTTTTATTTAAATTTTAAACTAATATCTGAAATAATATAATCTTCTTCTGATAATTGCACGTTGTGTTCAAAAAAGTTTCGAGCGTAACTCTTCGTTATTGGTTTTGTTGAATAAATTTTATTTAACAGTATTTCCAAAGTAATTTCTTTTGGTAAATTTAATGAGCTAAAATTCTTTTTAATATACCATATAAACCTTTCTTTTAAATAATAAAACGGGACAATTCTATAACCAGTTAAATCTTCTTCCAAGAAGAACTCCCCTTTTTTTGTTCTGATAGAGCATAATTTTAATTCATACATAAGTATTTTAAAAATTTCTAATTGCAATAATTCAAACTTGAACTTCCCTCTTCTATTATATGTTTGGATTATTACTTGATCCATGCGTAATTTTAATTTTGAACAATTAATTTAGTTGATAATTATCTTCAGAATTCCATTCCCTCAGTGTTTGCACATTTATGTTCTTAAACCTTGATATAAAATATTCAGCAAAAATTCTTTGACATTCTGACAAACTATGTGCTTTTGATGACAATTCCATAACACCTTTTTCCTCATGAAAGATATTATTTTTCGTACAATTAATATAAGGCACATATTTACTCCCATTTATCAAAGGACTAGCATTAAATGAAATTATTCCATATTTATACAAGAAATCGTCAAAAAAACCAAAATAATTTTGACTTTGACTTTCATTAAACTTAGTATTAATGAAGTCTACAACCTCATTATTATTTGATTTTAGATATTTTTTCATTACTCTATTAAAAACTACAGTATTGCTCATAAGTTAGAATTTATTTTAAGGACTGTTTTATCGAATTTTATTATTGGCTTATTAGATGCCACAATTGTAAATTTAATATTTTTTGTATTAATCTTCTACTATTTGCTTTTAATAATTTTTTATGCTTTCTCTTCTCAATCAAGAGAACTTTGAAATAGTTTTTAATAAATATGAAAACTACTTTTATTAAACATTAACCCGGTTCTTATTTTATGATTAAGTATAAATTCTTAAGATTAAATGGGTATTAAAAAATAAAATAGTAACTTTGCAAAAACATTACCCTTTTTCAGTAATAGAATAAATTTAAAATGAAAATTGAGTATCAAAAGAATAAGTTGAAAAAACAGCTGAGTAGTGCCACAGAAATCAAGAAAAACTTTGGAGTTAATGCAAAGAGGGTTTCTAGTAGATTGGATGATTTAACATCATCTCCAAACCTTTCTGTTTTAATTCAAATTCCAGCAGCAAATTGCCATCAATTATCTGGTAGCAGAAAAGGGGAATGGGCATTAAACATTTCTGCTAATCACAGAATGATTTTTGAAGTAATTAATAATCCTCTTCCGAAAAATGAGGATGGCTCTATTGATACGGTGCAGGTAACGGATATATGTATCCTTGAAATAGTAGATTATCATTAAGATTAATAAATTGAATATTATGAGCAAAATAGTAGATGAACGTGAACTTCTTTCCAAACCTGGTGATACGATATTAGAAACTATTGAGTATAATAGAATGAACCAAGTAGAACTCGCCGAGCGAATGGGTAGAACTCCTTCAAAAGTAAATGACCTAATTTCTGGTAAAGAACCTATTACCGTAGCCACAGCCTTCCAACTTGAAAAAGTTCTGGGAATTGATGCCCAATTTTGGCTTAATAGAGAGATGCTCTATCGTGAAAAATTGTCAAGGCTTGAGCAGGAGGAGTTTTATGAGAAATGTAATGATTGGTTAATGATACAACCCATCAAAGAATTGAGAGAATGTGGCTATATAAGAACCGAAAAACGGGGACCTGCAATGGCTGAAGAATGTTTAAAGTTCTATGGAGTAGCTTCGCCTTTACAATGGGAATCTGTATATGTAAATCAATATGGTTCATCTAGCTTTCGAAAAAGTGAAGTCCATAAAACAACTTTGGGCGGTTTAGCAGCTTTTTTAAGGATGGGAGAAATTGAAATGAAAAAACTTAAGCTAGGTTTTTTTAGTAAAGAAGCGTTTAAAGAAATACTTAAAGAAATTAGAACGATGGTGAGAAGTCATCCTGAAGATTTTGCTTTGCGCTTACAACAATATTGTTCTAACGTAGGAGTTGCAGTTATTTATACTAAAAATATTCCCAAAGCACCTATTAGTGGTGTAGCGAGATGGGTAGGAGGTATTCCTTTAATTCAACTAACCGATCGTTACAAATCTAATGATCACTTTTGGTTTTCTTTTTTCCATGAAGCTGCCCATATTTTGTTACATGGTAAGAAAGATGTGTTTGTAGAAGATTTGAAAGAATACGAATTGAATCCTCAAAAAGAAATTGAAGCTGATGTTTTCGCAAACAAGTGGTTATTACCTGAAGATATTACTGTCGAATTATCAGATAAAATCACTGAAAAAGAGATAAGACAAATAGCACGTAAATATAATACGCATGCTGCAGTTGTACTAGGACGATTACAGCACCTTAACATGGTGTCATATTCCTTTGGTAACAATTTAAAACTTAAAGTTGTATTAGATAAATATATAAATAAGAATCATTAGTTCCATACCTAAATTAAAAAAACATGGGTACTTTATTAAAATATATGCCAATATTTAGAGTTCGGCAAGAAGAAACTAAAGTTTTAAAATCGTTTGATTTTGGGGACAAAATTTATCCATGCTTGGAAATTATAAAAGAACTTGATAGAGTAGTAAAGCCAAAAAAACAAGTGACCGCTCAGGTTTCACTTTTTGAATCAAAAAAAGGAAAAACTTTTGAGAATGTTTATATACCTCTTATTGAGAGTATTAAAGCTGATAAAGTTTTTATTGATTTACCCGTTCATCTTCCTCAGAGCAGAAGTACAAAGCCTCCAACGCTTCTTTTCTTAAGAGCTGTAGTGACAAATAGAGAAAAGCGAACAGAATACCTAAAAAAGTTTAAACCAGTTGCTTCCAAAGTAATTCCTGTAATATCTTCTTATTTACAAGTAAGCGGAGAAGGAAATTCAATCTCTCTACAGGAAAAAGAAATTCGTAAAGATTTTAAAACTCTTGCTTTTAGGACTTTTATAGAAACTTTCCCTCAAGACATAGCACAAATTAAGAAAACTATTAAACCAAATGATTTTATCATAATGGATTATGAAAATGAGGAGCTAGATAAAACTGATGGTGATATTCAAGATATTATTGCAGATTTTAAAAACCTCAATTGTAATATTATAATTCATCGAAATCAAATACCAAAAGATGTAACAATGACTAGGTTAGATCATGGAAACATGATAGATACAATCGATAATAGTTTGCCCTATATATTTAAAGAATTTGCTGGCCATTGTTTTTCAGACTATGTAGGAATCAGAAAGGATAACATAACGGAAGGTGGAGTTATCAGCCCGGGCTTTCTGTATTACGATGCAGTAATGAATAGTTTCTTTGGTTTTAGATATAAAAATGGAGGGCACAAGAAAGGAGAACAAAAACCAGATATAATAGAGTTTGAAACTACAATAGTTCCAGCTGTTATCGCATGTAAATCATCCGTCAGAATGGAAATGGATTCTTTGGATTATTTGGGTATAGACAATATGGGATGGGGAATTATAAAAAACATCGAATTGGGTGAAAATAATGGAGGAGAATCAGGTAAGAATGCTGGTAAATTTAAAAGAATAAGTATGGAACATTATTTACATTGTTTAAAGGTCAAAATTTCTAATGGCGATTTTGATTAGATTTAAAAACTAATGATAATAAATATGGCAGGGTTCAATATTCGTATTAAAGAAGAACTGAACATCAATTGGAAATATTTCAGATTTATTTGTTATCAAAAACTCCCAACGATTTCTATATCTATCTTTTAAAGCTTTTTTAAATTGACGATTAATATCTTTAGTGTCCAAAGAATTTAAAATACTCTTTATTTTACCATCAGCCCTAGGAAAGCTATTAACTAGCTCTAATTTGGTTAACAACCTTAACTGAACCTCAGGATCCATCTTATCGTTAAGTGATGCTTTTCTAAGCTTCTTGTATTTGCCGTTTTTGTAACTCCAAAGACCAAAACATTCAGGTAATAAATTTTTCGCTTTATCGATATGCTTTTGATCAATCACTAAATAATTGTATTCAAATGCCAACATGTAATCAGCCATTTGTTTACTTAGTTTAGATAAGTTATCCAATTCTGATTTTATTTCAAAACTTGTAGTATTACCATTAATAGTTAAAAAATCAACTCTACTATTATTTACCTTAATCTCAAAAGCAGCTACAATGTTTTTCTTATTAATGTAGTTCTGAAATAGTTTGTACTTAAGAATTTCTTCTCCATTATAATTTTGTAAAAGAGTGTCATTAAGTAATTTATGAAGCTCGTATTTCGAAAATTGATCAAAATTCTCTGAAGGAAATACATTCTTCAATAAAGCCGATAATTTTATGGAATAATCTAGAGCATTATAACTTTTTGCTAGCATGTTAATTGCTCTCCCTTTTTTAATTTTTTCTTTATCAATAATCATTTGGTAAGTTGATATAGTTTAGTGCAATAAGTTATGAAAATACATGTAATGAATTATTTTTAAAAATATTAACGTGAAAATTCCAGAATAAATACAAATTTAAATTTATTTTTCACAAAATTTAGTTATCCTTTAAAAAGGATCGTTTATTTAAACTTTTAACTCAGTTCTTTGTTGTGAGTAGTTGGTTAGCTGTAAGTCAAAACATTTTTAACTACTCCTTCAATATTTAAATTTTCATGAACAATAATAGGAGGATGCTCTTTACTGTTCATTGAAATCAATGTTACCGTGTTATCTTTCTTAAAATATTGTTTAATTAATACCTCATTCTCAAAAACACATACTACGATATCATCGTTGGCAGCAACCTTTGACTTTTGCGCAATAACCAAATCTCCTTCTTTTATTCTTGGTTCCATTGAATTTCCTTTAGCCTTAACCATGAATGCTTCGCTAGTAAGAAATTTTAAAAGCTTAGAGGCCACCGGAATTCTGTCGATAGGATTACCATCTAAAAAAGTTCCATTCTTGCCACATTGAGCATACCCATAGTGATTAATATAAACAATAGGTCTTTCAGGTGATTGAAATAATTGATAATCTCTTGGATTACTTGGGTTTCTTTTAATATATCCTTTGCTTTCTAATTTTTGAATATGATGTAAAACGACACTTGGTGAAGAGAAATCAAGCATTGATTGAATTTTCCGTATAGTTAGTGGGCTATCCGAATTCTCTTGCAATAGTCGAAAAATTGATATCTGATTTTTGTGTAAATCTTCCATTTTTGTTAATAACAGGTTGAAAACTAATGCGAAATATATTTTGACCCAAATATAAAACATTTATTTTTGTTCTATAAATAAATAGAACAAAATCTATTTAAGTAAAGTTGATTATTAATTTAAAAAAAGTAAAGTAATGAGTAAAACTTCAACGAGAGTTAGAGATGCAAGAACTGGACAGTTTGTGCCCTCAAGAGAAGCTACCAGGAGACCAGCTACTACTGTAACGGAGAAGATCAAAGTTGGTCCAACCAAAAAACGAAAGTAGTATGTTATCTGTAGTTTATGTAACTAGATTATTCTAGATAGGGCTGTCGAGAAATCTTCAGCCCTTTTTTATAAAACGTCCATTCCCAATTACTCAAAACGTATGGATAAATTTACTTATAATTTTATGCTAATCTTAAACTTTGTATATGAAGAAAAATGTTCTCTTTTTACTGAGACTAAAAAATGCGGACTTTTAAACAAGTGAAAGCAAACACTACCTTTTAAATATAGATTGAGCTTCTCTATGAATTCTTTCAAAATTATCTTGTAATTCATCTTTTGTTTTTACTATCGGTTTTGGAAGTACTTTAGGTATCTCCGGAAATTTAAATTGCACTTTCTTGTCCTTTCCGTCAAAGAAAACTACAAATTCTCCTTGTTGCAAACCAAAGAAAGCATCTGCCCGGGTCTTGGCTACTTCCTTCTCCCCTTGCGTCACTCTGGTATCAAAATTCAAATTAAATCCTTTATTAATACTTCTTGTTTTTTTCTTTACAATTTCAAAAAAACGTTCATAGTATTTGGCGGTATCAGGGTCGTTCGCTTTTCCGAAAAATTGGTAGGAAAGGTTACTCAAAATTGCTCTACTTGCCTTATCCCCATACATTAAATCATTTTGAATTTTATCTTGCAATACATAAACGGTAACTATATCATAGGCGCGAAGGGTTGCAGGAATCCGGTGCATATTTAATAGGCGTATGGTAGAGGCTTCTTCCATCAGCAAAAAAGAAGACAATCGGTTGTGTTCACTCATTTGTTTAGTAATGCTATGCAATACTGTTGCAATGACAGGGGACAAAGAGGTTTCTTTTTTTGGATTGTTGACAATGGAAATTACGGCAGGATTTTCAGGGTTATTTATATCCAACGGAATTTCGTCCGCCGATAATGCCATAAAGATTTTTTGAGTACTTATTTTTTTAAAGGCATTGGCCAGGGTACTTTTTACTCCTGCAGTCTGCCTGTCTGAATCTATACCACTAATAAATGCATCTGCCATAGCCTTAGAAGTAAGATCGGCGCTTAGAAATTTAACCAATGCCTTTGTACTTAGATGTTGGTACAGGGCAATCAAGTGAGGCAAGGTGCAATAATCCTCATAATCCGTCTTTAAACGCCATATCATCCCTCCTATCAATCCTTCTACGGCATCATTGAAAAATCGTGAAGTTCCGGTACTTCCACTCTCTTTTAGTTCCAATAGATTTTCCAGTAACACCCGTGATATTTCATGTACGCTTTCTTCATCAGGGATATATTTAGGTGCAATCGGATTTACTTTATGGTAAATGGGGTCAAAGGAAACGATATAGAATTGATTTGCTCCCTTTTCAAAAATGGGATATGCCATTTCTGTGATCTCAAAATTCTTATAATCGTGTATTACCCCACAAAAGGACTGATTTGCAAAATGTTCTAATAAGTTATAGACAACACTTTCAGTCTTACCACTTCCTGCTGCTCCAATAATTGATATACCCCTACGGATATTCTCTAATCTAAGTTTATGACCTTTTGTCTGAATTGTAACCTTATATTTTTCATTTGGGCTGCTTGTAATTTTTTCTTTGGCAAAAAAAACATAAAATAACAGGTTAATAAATAGTAGTGGCAATATCCCATACAATATGATTTTGATAAAGAGTTGTGATTCTACCTGATTATATAGATAATAACCTAGACCAGTTATACAAATTAGCATTATAAAAAAACCATAATGCAGCTTTCGTATGACTACATAGGATAGTCCACACCCTATCAAAAAATAAATTATCCATAATAACCACACTTGTTCCATAATCCCGGACTTTAAAAAATTAGGTCCCTATTGAACTTGACCTAATAGCAACCTCTATTCCTTTTTTGAGTTTCATAAAAACCTTATAAGCGAGTTGTACCTTATTAGTAGGAATGGTTGGTATGTTCATCCCTGCTTTATGGAACAGTTTTAATGCCAATTGTCTTTCTGTTGTTGGTAATCCAATAAGCATGGCATAAAACCGCTTTGGGTCTTTTACAAAGATTTTTTTGTTCTTATAGCTTTCTACAAAATTTCGATTGTAATCAAAAACCCTATCAAAGGTTTTTTCGGCATTTTCAAAAAATTGATCCCTATGAAATCCCTGTTTTACTTTTTTTCCATTCAATGTGGTTTCGGATTCCTTAAATTTAGCTCCCGGTGAAAGGCTATAGGTATTGGTAGCATCCTTCCGGCTAACTATAATATGTACATGGGTCTGTATACCTTCTTTTCTCATTCCTTCAGTTAAGAGTTTCCCATTTACTTTATGTGGTGCCTGTGCTTCCAATTTTTCGATGTTGCGCTGCATCCTTTTTACATTTCCGCTCATTTCTCCGTTTCTAACTTTAACTATATCATACTTGAGTTTGGCAATTTCTTTACGATAGGGAGCATTCTCCTTTATCTTTTTTTCAAAACCTCTATAGGTACGCT
>Ga0209633_10003906_pt1 | contig 13611 bp, 13 predicted proteins | sample Cruoilmetagenom1_FD_187290 | JGI IMG/M metagenome (GOLD analysis project Ga0209633, IMG submission 187290) | Oil polluted marine microbial communities from Coal Oil Point, Santa Barbara, California, USA - Sample 1 (SPAdes) (version 2) | ecosystem: Environmental > Aquatic > Marine > Oil seeps ... | reverse complement strand
CTTTCGTCCCTGAGTGTCAGTAACAGGCCAGTTGGCCGCCTTCGCCACTGGTGTTCCTCCCGATATCTACGCATTTCACCGCTACACCGGGAATTCCGCCAACCTCTCCTGTACTCAAGCTCAGCAGTATTAGATGCAGTTTCAGGGTTAAGCCCTGAGATTTCACATCTAACTTACTAAGCCACCTGCGGACCCTTTACGCCCAGTAATTCCGAGCAACGCTTGCCCCCTCCGTATTACCGCGGCTGCTGGCACGGAGTTAGCCGGGGCTTCCTTTGAAGGTACCGTCAAGTCCTGTGGGTATTAACCACAGGACCCATCGTTCCAACTGACAGAGGTTTACGACCCGAAGACCTTCATCCCTCACGCGGTATTGCTGGATCAGGCTTTCGCCCATTGTCCAATATTCCCCACTGCTGCCTCCCGTAGGAGTCGGGGCCGTGTCTCAGTCCCCGTGTGGCCGATCACCCGCTAAGGTCGGCTAACCGTCTTAGGCTTGGTGAGCCATTACCTCACCAACAACCTGATGGTGCGCGGACTCATCTTTAGGTGAAAGCCCGAAGGCCACCTTTTACCGCTGCTTCCATAGAAGCTGTGGTCTTATCCGGTATTAGCCCAAGTTTCCCTGAGTTATCCCAGTCCTAAAGGCAGATTATCCACGTGTTACGCACCCGTCCGCCGCTCTACTCGTGACCGAAGTCACTTTCGCGCTCGACTTGCATGTGTAAAGCATACCGCCAGCGTTCGCTCTGAGCCAGGATCAAACTCTTCATGATAGTTTGATAAAGGATTGCTCAGTTCTTAATTCGCCCGCTTATCTGCTATTTAATTTTCAAAGATCAGGATATCTGTAGAAGACATCTCCCGTGAAAGGGACATATAATATAAAACATTCAAAGTGCTTGTCAAGGTGTTTTGGAAAACTTTTTTTAAATCGCAAAAGGAAGGAATTTCACTCTCGGAACCACCCCGAATCCTTACGCAACAATAGTGTATCTAAACCCTTGAAACCATATGCCGCAAACTCAAAAAATTCGGCACGGTTAATTACTATACCTGATAAATTTCTTTTGGCTATGGTATATTTACATAATCGAATAAAAGCCCGAAAACTCTAATAATCACCAGGGGTTGAAAATATCTCATTTTGTATTAATTTATAGTGGCTTTGAAACATTATCATATAAGGGAAGGTAAAGCATGGGTCTTACAAACGATCAAATCAAACGTTACAGCAGACATTTAATAATGCCCGAGGTAGGGGTAGAGGGGCAGGAAAAGCTGGCCGCGGCAAGCGTGCTGTGCATCGGCGCCGGCGGGCTAGGCTCTCCTCTTGCACTATATCTGGCCGCCGCGGGTGTGGGTCACCTGGGCATACTGGACTTTGATGTTGTGGATTTCAGCAATCTCCAGAGACAGATCATCCACGGCGAAGACACCATCGGCGAGCTAAAAGTGGAGTCTGCCAAGGACAGGATCCTAAAGCTCAATTCAGATATAAAAGTTACTACATATAACGAGATGCTTACATCTGCGAACGCGATGGAGATAATAAAGGACTATGACATCGTGGTAGACGGAACGGATAACTTTGCAACTCGCTACCTCGTGAACGATTCCTGTGTACTTCTTGGAAAACCAAACGTGTACGGAAGCATATTCCGCTTCGAGGGACAGGTAAGCGTGTTTGACGCAAATAGAGGACCTTGCTACAGGTGCTTATATCCCGAGCCCCCGCCGCCCGGACTCGTTCCGAGCTGCGCAGAGGGAGGAGTGCTTGGAATACTCCCGGGAGTCATAGGCACGCTCCAGGCAGCGGAAACAGTGAAGCTTATTATCGGCAAGGGCACTCCACTAATAGGAAGGCTTCTTTTCCTTGACGTTCTGGAGATGCAGCCCCGCGAGATGAAGCTCAGAAAAGACCCCGATTGCCCAATTTGCGGACATAACGCCACCATAAAAGAGCTTATCGATTATGAAGCGTTCTGCGGCATAGGACGGGGAGAGCTCGGACAGGAAGAAACGACGAACATTAACGAGGCTACAGAAGACGTTTTAGAGATATCCGTAGAGCAGCTTAAAGAAAAACGCGAGAACGGCAATAACGTGATACTGCTCGACGTCAGGGAATACCACGAATACGATATTGCGAGCATTGAGGACTCCGTGCTCATACCGCTTGGGGAGCTGCCCGACAGACTTGATGAGCTAAACGAAGACGACGAGATAGTCATTCACTGCCACACAGGCGGGCGCAGCATGAGGGCCACTAACTTTCTGAAAGACCAGGGGTTTAAAAACGTTAAGAACCTTGCAGGCGGCATAGACGCCTGGGCTGAGAAATTCGACCCCGACATGCCAAGATACTAATCAGACCAATAATCCGGGGAGCCTATACCGGGCTCTCCGGTTTCCACATTCTGTAAGCAGAGAGGATAATATCGCCTGCTTTTCCTAACAGAGCAGACACAAGTATTAATAAAAGCGTTATTTGAAGCACGATAACGTTAAGATATCTCCACCATTAATCTAATTTCATATGCTGCAATATTTAATAACATTTGTTGCGATAATAAAGCACCAATAGTATAGTGTTACTTATTAGGCTATGCATGATTTGGCGGCTTGTTTCTTCAAGATCATCGGAAGTTTGCAAACGTTAACAATTTACTGTATTTAAAACTGTAAACATGATTAGCGAATTGAATAAGAACACAGATTTTAGCGCATCCTTTATAAACGACCAATCGGTTCTTCCACTCGTTATTACCCCAAATAAGGAAAATCTGTCGCTACGGGACTTGTTCGGTTTGCATAAAGATATAATCGACAAAAGCCTTCTTAAATATGGCGGGGTTTTGTTCAGGGGATTTAAATTAGATGGAGTGGATGAGTTTCAATCTATGGTGGAAGAGTCCTACGGTAATGCACTTGATTATAACGACAGAGCAACTCAAAGATCCCGGGTCAAAGGCAAAGTGTTTACAGCAACCGATTATCCGCCGGACCAGGAGATCCTGCTCCATAACGAAAGCTCTTTTGCCGCGAAGTTCCCGAGGAAAATATTCTTCTATAGTATCGAGACTGCAGACCAAGGCGGTGAAACGCCGCTTGCGGATGTCAGAAAGGTTTATAACCACCTCGAGCCTTCCATCAGAAAACCATTTGAAGACAAAGGTGTGTTGTATGTCAGAAATTTCACCGGCGGCCCATTCGGTTTCAAATGGCAGGAGGTATATCAAACCGATGACAAATCCGAAATGGAGAAGTTTTGCTCTGAATCCGATATTGAGTTTGAATGGACCAGCGAGGATAAAGTGAAGACCTGGCAGAAAAGACCCGCCACAGCTAAGCATCCTGATACTGGCGAGAGCTTATGGATAAATCACGCAACAGTTCTTAATGTATTCGCAATCGAGCCGAAACTACGGAAAATGATGCTTAAATTTTTTAAGGAAAAAGACTTGCCTAACAACACGTTTTACGGAGACGGTGAAAGTATAGACGAAGAAACAATTCTGAAGCTAAAAAAAGCTTATGACGATAAAACAGTTTCATTCCTTTGGGAAAAAGGCGACGTCCTAATGCTGGATAACATGATGGTCGCTCACGGTAGAAGACCTTTTTCAGGCACCAGAAAAGTTGTCGTCGCAATGGCAGGTCCTATAGCTTGGAAGGAGCTCCAAAACTAAATATTAAAATCAAACCATGTCTGACATATTAAAAGCACAAATTGCAGAATTTATCACAGGCAAATTAAAGGATTCAGGTAAGGGCGTTCCTGAAAACTTTGACAACACTACACCTCTTATTACTTCTGGTCTTATAGAATCTTTGTATCTGCTCGAATTGGCCGTTTTCATAGAAGAGGAAACCGGAACACCGCTTGATCTGACTACCGTGGATTTCACCAAAGAGTGGGATACCATAGACGGCATAGTTAATTTCACACACTCCCACAGCAAGTAACAGCCACAGTTGCCTCAGAGTAAGCAAGAGAGAATGTTATGGATTACGAAATCATTAGGTATGAGCACAAGTACGATGATGAGATTTGTGAATTTCAAAAGCCGCTCTGGACCGCCGATTCAAACTTAAACAAGAGCTACTTCAGATGGAAGTACTTAGAAAACCCGGTTTCCGAATCACCTAAGATTTATCTAGTCCTAAGGGCCGGCAAGCTGATAGGCTTCAGGGGACTGCAAGATATGCACTGGCAAATAGGAGGGACTCCGAATCGTTTTATAGCCCTATCCTCTATGGACTTACATATACATCAGGACCTTCGAAATAAGGGGATATATACGAATTTGATGAACTTCGTTTTGCGCGATCTAAACGAGATGGGCTACCGGTATATATTTAATTTCAGCGCAGGAACTGTTAATTATCTTAACTCTCTGGCAATGGGCTGGAAAAGTATCGGAGAAATTCATACTATGAAGATGACGAACAATATCCAAAGAAATGAGCCCGGCGCAATTAAATTTGCTAGACGCATATTGTGGAAGACAGGGGCTGCTCAGAGGCTAAAAGATTTGCTGGGCATTAGGCAATCGATTAACAAGATTCATCTTCAATCTACAACGGAGCCTCAGTCACGATTAGTCGTTGAGGATAGACCTAAGCCAAAAGAAATGGCAACTCTCGTAAAAGACCTTGTACCGATAAATAAAATTACTCTGATCAGAGACGAAACGTACTTTAGCTGGAGATACAATAACCCGATGTCAAAATATATATTCCTATACTTGTACGACGAAGGGTTAAAGGGTTATTTGGTTTTAGGAAATAACGGGCTTCTTATAGGAGATTATGAGACATACAATATTTATGAACTAGAAGCGGCTAGCTCTGCAATAAAAATAGAACTTTTGAATCATCTTATAAAAATAATGGATTTTGGAACAATATCAGTTTGGGAAAGAATGCTGGATCAAGACTGTACCGATTATTTGATCTCAGAAGGATTTATAGAAGGTAATTTGAGAAAAAGTGTTAAAGATTTTACTCAAACTATCTTGATTAAATCACTTGGCAAAGATAATAGATGTGAACATCAAGGCTTAAATTTATTAGACTCACAAAATTGGGATCTTAAAATTACATACGTGCATGATTACTAATTATGCTAGATGTTAGTGGGTAGAAAGAAACGACAAATATAAACGAGCATGTCTTCAGGCTCCTCAATCCTCAACCACAATATATGTCATTGCCGAAAGTATTAATAGCGAATCCATAATTCATCTATCCACAGCATCGTATATAATAAGAGTCACTCTTCAGAGGGATCAAAGTTGACGGCTATAGACCACCCAAAAACAGCAAACGAAATAACCCGTGACTGGATCGGGTTTGCACTGGAAGAAGCCGGGATCTGCAAAAACAGCCAAGTAATCGCAATCGACGTAAAGCCTCTGGGCGGAGATGTATCGGGGTTTCTTAGCTCTATTTGCAGGGTCAATCTCAGCTACGATTCTCTTGGGCCGGGTTTGCCCGCAAGCTATGTAATCAAATTTCCCCCGGCTGAAGACATAAACAGGAAATTCGCACAGACATTCCGCGCGAATGAGAGAGAGCTATTGTTCTACAGGCAGATTGCTCCGGGCGCTCCTCTGCGCATCCCTAAATGCTACTACAGCGTTATGGAAGAAGAGACCGGCAATTATGTTCTGGTACTCGAAGACGAAAAAGACTGGAAGACTGGGAACCAGGTTGAGGGACTTTCCCGAAAACAGGTGGAGACTGCCATTCGGGAAATTGCGAAACTTCATGCGCAGTGGTGGGACTCTCCAAAGCTTAAGCGGCTCGATTGGATGCCCCATCAGAACCGAGACATAAAAAGCTCGTTTGCTGAGAACTGGCCCGAATTCTCGGAGGAACACAGGGACATCTTAAGCGAGCGCGATATAAAAGCAGGCGATCTAATATCCCAAAGCGGCGAGAAAATACAAGAGCTGATCCACTCGGACCCGATGACAATAGCGCACACAGACTTTAGGGCGGATAACCTCATGTTTATGGGCGAGGACAAAGTGCTCGTGCTCGACTGGCAGGTTGCGTGCCGCATGACCGGGGCGTTTGACGTCGCCAGGGTCGTATGCGGGAGCCTGAAAGAGGAGATAACTTACGAAGACCATCTGGGGTTAGTAGACATGTGGTATGACGAGCTCGTTAGAGAAGGTGTCAGCGACTACACTCTTGGCGAAGCTTGGCGCGATTACAGGAGCGCGCTGATTTACTGCTCCTACGTACCGGTTACAGCCCACCACCTTATATCTCACGAGGGATCAAGGGGCGTCCCACTGTTAAAGGCTATGATTACCCGCATGTTCCGCGCCATTCACGAATGCCGCGCGTTAGAACTCCTGAAATAAAAGTCCTTTATTGTATTTCCTCCCGAATTTATATTAGTATAAGCCCTGGTTTACAAGCTTCCTTGAGCACTGGATAAATATAATGGCGAGCCCGAAAGAAAATGAAAAAACCTACAGTAAATCCGTAAACTCCTGGGCGCTATATCACTGGGCTGAAAACGGTTACTCGACCACAATAGTCTCTGCCATACTGCCCGTTTACTACAGCCACGTTGCGGCTTCGAATCTCGGCTCGAATACCGCAACCGCATACTGGGGATACACCACCACCATCACAGTAATCCTGGCCGCCATTCTCGCTCCGATGCTAGGCACCCTCGCAAACTTACTTGGTCTCAGAAAAAGACTCCTTCTCACATTCGCTGCGATAGGCATTTTTACTACAGTTTTCCTTTACTTTGTAAAAACGGGCGACTGGGCCATGGCCTCTTTGATATTCATTATAAGTAACACAGGGTTTGCGCTCGCGGACGTCATGCACGACTCTCTACTTCCCCACGTTGCAAAGTCCAAAGACATAGACAGAGTATCCACCCGCGGGTTCGGGTTCGGCTACTTGGGCGGGGGCATTTTGCTTGCCATAAATATCGCCATGATACAGCTCATGACTGACAAAGGGCTTGCGGCAAGGCTGTCATTTTTAACCGTCTCCGTTTGGTGGGCCGTCTTCACTATCCCGCTCATATTAAATGTAAAGGAGCCAAAAGCCGCCAGCAGCGTATCCCCAGGAGACAGCACCATACTTGCGGGCTATGGTCTTTTGAAGAATACGTTTGAAAATATGAAGCGCTACCGGCAATTGCTACTGTTCCTTATTGCATTCCTCGTCTACAACGACGGTATCGGCACTATTATAAGAATGGCCACAATCTACGGCGCCGACCTCGGGCTTGGAATGAGCACTCTCATTGGAGCGCTATTGCTCACCCTCATAGTAGGCATACCCTTCTCGTTCTTTTTCGGCTGGCTTGCCAAACAAATAGGTGCTAAGAACTGCATCTATATATGCCTCTTTGTCTACACACTTATATCAATCGGGGGGTATTTCATCAACAGGCCTATCGACTTCTGGATACTGGCGTTCATGGTCGGAACGGTGCAGGGAGGGGCGCAGGCTCTGAGCCGCTCTCTTTACGGCTCTATGATACCCATAGCAAAAACGGCTGAGTTTTTCGGGTTCTATGGGATGAGCTCTCGGATAGGCGGTTTCATGGGGCCACTCGTATTCGCACTGGTGGCTCAGATCACCGGCAACACCAGGTTCAGCATAGTAGCTATAGTTGTCTTCTTTATAGCAGGAATGATATTACTCACCCGCGTAAACGTCGATGAAGGTGTGAGGACGGCAAGGGAAGAAGATTCACATGTTTAACCCCCGGGTTTAATCAAAGGGGAAACGGTACAAAAGAGCTACCTTCTTATCTCAAACCAATTTGCCATCCTAAGCCTTTGGTTTTTTACTCGTTTTTCTAGTCGTTCCAGTTGCTCTGCGTCTGGGTTTTTTTTCTTCTTTAAGGGCCTTCTTACCTCCCTCGACTGCACCTAGCGCGGCAAACTGTAAGACTTTTGTAGCTTTGTGCAATACATCCGCGGAATGTTTCATAATCTCGGAGGCCGAATCACCTACTTTTTTAGCAACATCCTCGGATAACTTTGTAAAATCACTTCTTCTGCTCACACCTATTCTTGTTCTCAACTCTAGAATATCTTTTTTGATATCGTCGAAATGTTGAATAACCTTGTCCTTACTTTCAACTTTTGGTTTACTTGGCTTCCTTGGTTTTGTTGGTTTTGTTGGTTTTCTTGGTTTACTCTGTTTACTAGGCTTACTTGGTATTTTTGTTGCCATATCATACCTCCCCGCTTATTTATTTTACACCCGGCCGTAATTGCCGTTTATATCATTTTATTAAGTATGGAAAGTGTATACGGAATTGCGGATGACTACAATATGTTAGGTCTGTAAGCCAACTTAGACAATCGGGTATCTTGTATCATGAAATATGACAGTTTGTTAGCTCCATATATAGCCAGATTATCCGGCTGCCTCGGACCTCTATTGACTAAGCTCACGCCCGATTTAAACTCATATTTATCACAGCTTGAGGAGGTTTAAAAATGGCAAGAGTCAAATATATAGAAGAAAGCGCGTCTGATAATCCCATCATTCAGGAAGCATACGGGAGAATGATAGAAAAGAGGGGAAAGGTCACTAATATTTATAAAGCGCTTGCGCATAAGCCCAACATACTCAAGACTATCGGGCCTTTCGTAGCCTCGGTACAGCAGCCTGATGAGCTCGATCCCAAGCTTAAGGAGAGGATCATTTTAAGAGTCTCGGGCATTAACTGCTCGGCCTACTGCTCACACGCCCACCGCCAGATAAGCGCCAAGATGGGCTTTTCGGAGGAAGAAATCGATGAAGTGCAAGACCCCGTTACGGCAAACATTGATGAATCCGAAAAAGCCGCACTCAGATTCGCGGAAGTTATGACAGTAGATCCGGGCAACGTTTCTGACGAGGTGTTCGAAGACCTGAAAAAATACTTCAGCGAGTCCCAAATAGTCGAAATCACAGCCATCGCCGCGCTCTACAATATGATCAATAGGTTCAACGAAGCGCTAAAGCTCGACCCGGAAGAGTATTAACACTTTGGCGATTAAGATACAGGCTTGAAACGCCCCGGTACCGGCGGGGTAAGGATTACCCGCATCAAAAGATTAAACGAAAAAGGCTCTTCCCTGTTCCACGGTAAAAGGTACATCATGCGCGCGAGTGGGCAGTAATTTAAAAACAGGTTTGACGCCAAACCGATGGTGGTGATGTACATCAAAATTACCATGTGAGGAACGTACGTACCTACGACGACCCAAAGGAGATATACGACTCTTAGCTGTACCGGGAAAGGTTTTACTTGATATTGAAAGAGGAAAAAGAACACTAAAACGTGAAACGCGCTGAAAATCACTACATAATCATAGAAACTCCGGTAAAAGAACCCCGCCATCAAACCAAGCCACGTTACAAACCAAAAGCCCCAAACGATTTTCTTTCGTGTGGACCCTGACATCCGCTCCCAAGGCGTCCGGTTTACAGATAACTCATTACCATTCTGAGTCATACGATTTCCTCCCGCAGACTACACAAACCAGACTCTATCATAAGTTTTAATATATTGCGTGATCAAATGCAACCCGCAGTAGTCTTGGTACAGACTATTGTTATCTACGCTGCCATTACGAGGAAACAGAGCTGGGGGATGAATTTCCATTTTTGTTTTCGTCTTTAAAGTTTCCGACATTACATAAATAACGTTAAGAAAATTGTGCAATGAAGGCGTTAAAAACTTCACACGGGGTGTGGGCGGAATTGTGAAGTTTAACCTGAATAAGCTATTTTTAGTCTTTCTTTCGAAAAACCACACTACGTGTGTGTCCAGTCGGTGATTTTTGCAATCTTTTAGTATGTCACACTTCGTGTGTGATCATGCAAAAGAAGAGAGAATAAATAGTAATCAGCCGCGGCGCTTGTCATGATGCTGCCCCCGGCTAAGAGTTGTCAGGAATTGCCGCCAAAAGGAACGCCCCAGCCGAGGCGGTGAACACTGAATAATCAAGCGGCGACTTAATACCGAAGGCAATAGTCATGGAAAGCGCGAATATTAGCAAGAGAATGCCGCTTGCCAGGGCAAAATAGCGGAGCTTCCATCCTATCAAGAGTCCGATGCCTAGCACAATTTCTGCCACAGTCGCAACCCATGCCGCGGGCTCTTGCAGGAATAACGGCAGAATTCCGGTCAACTCGGCAGCATATAGGGAAAAGTAATACCAGTCGCCCCACGCGATACCGTCAGCACCCGGCCCTCCCCAGATGCCCAAGCGGTCCGCAACGGCTGATAGGAACGCGGCCGAAAGCGCGATTCTCAGAAACCATGTCGATGCTGTTAACGCTCTATTTCCCATGATTAAGGTTTCTCAGGATATTTTAACATATCGGTATCCAGGCGGTGGACTCGAACCCCCGAGGAGGTAATTAAAAATCTATTTAGGGTGACGGAGGGTTTTTCTCATAATTATTTTATAGAGTTTGAATATGTGTTATGTTGAACATGTAATAAATACGTTTCTAAAGGAGAATGGATTATGAAAATATTAAAACTATCATTCTTTGCGGTTTCTCTTTTTCTTCTTTCTCATGGTATTGCGCAAGCACAATCAGTGGAGCTATTTGTTGCAGCTAAGGACAATTGTGTCGGTCAGGTTTCCGACACAAGCGGCAATCTTTATAGAGTAAACCTGACAAACGCCACTTCAGATCTAATTGGCCCTATAGGGTTTTTGGGTTTATCGGCCTTAGAGTTTCTTGGTGATGGCAGATTGGTTGGGAGTGCGAGTGATGATGGTCCGAACAAAGATCCAAGGAGATCTATTCTTATAGATATCAACCCTGAAACAGGATCAGGGACACTAATAGGACAGATAGGTAATGATGATAATGATAACGAATGCGGAAGAGCGCCTGGTCTAACTTATGACTCAGCATCCAACAGTCTTTTTGCGACTGCTGATAGTTGTTTTGATATGGATGACTATTTACAAACTATAAATCAAGCTACTGGACATGGCACGTTAATTGGCGCTTATAATCCTCCTTTTGACGGTTGCGGAAACGGTATTGCTATCAGGGACGACGGAGTAATATTCGCGGCAGTATGCGAAGAGCTCATTACCGTGAACCCGCAAACAGGCGCAGGGACAAAAGTTGCTGATCTTAATACTGGTGTGGAACCGGAATTTGCAATTATCAACGCGCTTGCATTCCATCCGGTCACCGGTGATCTCTACGGAACTACCGTTGATTCAGGTTCGGAGAGCCCAAACAAAAGATCATCTACACTAGTAATACTAGATACCACAACAGGGGAAACCACATTCATTGGCGATTTGCCCGATTGCTCGGATGGTTTGGTATTTAAAATAGTACCAAGGAATATCCCCACCCTATCCGAATGGGGCCTTATCGCAATGGTTGCATTACTAGGACTTGCTGGACTTTTCTTTGTAGCTTGGAGAAAATGTTTAACAGAACCTGCTTAATTTAAAATTCAGTCGCAATTAACTCAACAACAAAACAAAAAGGGAGCTTCGGCTCCCTTTTTTATTTAAACAATACGAGCTTGACACCACTTAACGAACTCTAGTAGAATCACTTTATAGCCAAAAAACGTATTAAGTGGAGGGAAAGTATGAGATCAATACTAATTTCGGCGGTATACCTTTTAGTACTTACCGTAAGCCTGTCTGTTATCGGCGCAGGCAATAACACCGCATCCGCGGGCGACTCGCTGGACGGCAAATCATTTTCAGTCAAAGTGTCTGAGCACAATAAGAATGGTGAAACCACTGACGACGAGTTAATTTTTAAGGACGGGACGTTTTTCTCAGCGGACTGCGAGCAGTACGGCTTCACGCCCGCTTCCTATGAATCAAAGTCAAAAGGCGCAGCTACTTTGTTCAAATCCACTCTCACGAGCGAGAAAGAAGGGAAAGCGGAATGGGAAGGAGTGGTCAAAGGTGACAACATTACCGGGACATTTATTTGGTCCAAAGAAGGCCAGGACCCGATTATCTACACCTACATAGGCAGTATAAAAGAAGCAGACGATAATCCTAACCAAGAACCCGAAATACAAAGGGATAAAGATAAAGAACCTGAAGCGCCATAAAGGGTAATCAATATAGTTTATATCAAAAAGGGAGCCGAGGCTCCCTTTTTTACAGTTTCATATTGAACAATAGTTCATATTTTACGCAGTAACCTTTCTTCTTCTAATAACCATAAGTCCCGCTATTCCGAGAACTCCCGCCATAGCTATAAGTCCCCACTCTGACAGTGTCGGGATAGGTCTCACGTTTTCTATTCCTACTAGCTCGTTTAAAAATATTTCACAGCTTTCGAGTTCAAAAGTAAGATCATTTATTTCAATAGTTTGTATTGTTCCCGGAACCAATGCGGCAATACGAGATCCGAAAAATCCGAGCGCCTCTTCAGGCACGTCCATCTGGAAAGCAACTGTGTCCAGATTACCCGAACCGCAGTCAACTATTCCGTTCAGCACAGCGCCATTTCTCAGGTTCACTCTGTCATCTCCAGGCCCCATAGATACTGCAGTATCGGTGGAGTTCAGGATCGAGTCTTCGATTGTTGCAATATCGTTCTCGTTAGCACCCCTGATTGGGCTGCTACCGTCAGTCGTAATCTCAGAGCCTCTCACGATTATGGTATCGTTATCACCGCCCCCGTCCACACCACTTCCATTACAATCCAATTCAGAATCTATAATTTCAACTATATCATTGTCGTCTGAAGAATCGATGCATGGTCCATCAGTGCTTAAGACAGATGAGTTGGTTATAGTGATCTTGTCGTCACCCTGAACGGTCTCAATTGTTAAAACCGCGGACTTTAAATCACCGTCAGTAACCGTAATGGTATCTCCCTGAGAAGCCGTCTCAATCGCGTTAGCTCCATTATCTGGTAGAAGGGTATCAATACCCGCACCAGGAAGCACAGTTACCGTCTTTGGAGCCGCAGGAAATGTATCCAGCACTCCTTGTAAATCTGGGTTCGGGTCGTCCGTGTTGCATACCCAGTTGTCAGGCGGGCCTTCTACACAGACGGCGAAGGATAATTGGGTAAAATTGAAACTGAATGTTACCGCTAATAAGATTATGAATAGTAAGTTTTTCATGTCTCCATTCCCCTTTTTCTAATAAAGCAGGTTTTTACTATTTTAGCACCAAACGGGGAAAAATGATAGTGGCAGCTCAGTCCTTACAGAGATCATACATTTTCTTCTAGCTATTTTCTAGTTGGGGTGCTATAACCGGCTTTCCCGTTACAGTTTTCCGTGTTAACGTTTTTGCTAACACTTCAGGCTTATTTCAGCTTCGAAACAGCATTTCTCAGGGCTTCCGGAGTCGGATGATCGCATAGTCATCTGGATAGAACTGTGCCCTAAGAGCTTAGAAACGGTCGCTAGGTCAACTCCAGCTAGTACAAGTCGAGTCGCAAAAGTGTGCCAAAGGTCATGAAATCTAAGGTCTTTTATTCCCGCACGTTTACAAGCATTCTTAAAAGCAGTACGAATATCTCTGAGCGGTTTATTGTGGTAAGTGAAAATTCTGGAGTCTGGGCGGGGGGGGACTCGAACCCCCACGGACGTGAGTC
>Ga0209633_10003905_pt1 | contig 13612 bp, 10 predicted proteins | sample Cruoilmetagenom1_FD_187290 | JGI IMG/M metagenome (GOLD analysis project Ga0209633, IMG submission 187290) | Oil polluted marine microbial communities from Coal Oil Point, Santa Barbara, California, USA - Sample 1 (SPAdes) (version 2) | ecosystem: Environmental > Aquatic > Marine > Oil seeps ... | reverse complement strand
GCTGGCTGCATGGGGCCATGATGTGGGCAAAATTGATGGCATCCTAGGCGCCAAAACCCGTATCGCGATTCAGCGCGAACAGCAACGTCTGGGACTGCCTGCAGACGCTTGGCCCACGGCAGCCCTGCTGAAAAAACTGTAGCTCAACAAAAAAGCCCCGCACAATCTGTACGGGGCTTTTCCAAATCTTTGGGCAGCGAGTTACCAGTCGATAAACTCTTCAAAATCCTCAACGGACAACCGCCACCAATCCAGCGTATCCTCAAAGTTTTTATTACCAACACCCTCGAAATCCAAATTCACATCCAACTCAAGAAACGGATCGCCATCATCGTCGATATAGGCCTTTGCGAACCGTTTTTCACGGTTCCATTCGTTGACTTTTGACGCGGAAATACCGTTGGTCAAATCATAACCTGCCTTGATCAGGATCGAACTGCAATTGTCGTTGTTTTCACAGCCATAAAAATAGACCGAATATTTGGTATCCGAGACGCGGCTCGCAATTTTCGGGTCACCCTGCGAGTCCTTTTCCATGGTCGCGACCAACCCGAAATCCTGCATCGCCTTCAACACAACACGGGCGTTTGTGGCCGTAATTTCTGCTGTCGCGATTGAAGCAGTTGCAATCATTGTTGCGGCAAAAATTCCGCCAACCAGCTTTTTCTGAAAATTCATATTCCACCTTCTTTCATATTGGAGGTATTGCAAATGAACCAAAAACAGCCGCTTACGTCAACTTGGTTTCCTGATTTAAGCGACCATTGCCTCGGCTTTTTTCAGATCAACGCTGACCAATTGGCTGACGCCCAACTCGCCCATCGTAACCCCGAACAAACGGTTCATACGTGACATTGTGACCGCGTGGTGGGTGATGATCAGGAACCGCGTATCGGTACGACGGGTCATTTCATCCAGCAGATCACAAAACCGCGTGACGTTGGCATCATCCAACGGCGCGTCGACCTCATCGAGTACACAGATTGGGGCAGGGTTGGCCAAGAACACAGCGAAAATCAGTGCCATTGCGGTCAAGGTTTGCTCGCCGCCAGACAGCAAGGAAAGCGTCGACAGTTTCTTACCCGGAGGCTGGCACATGATCTCCAAGCCAGCTTCAAGAGGGTCATCGCTTTCGACCAAAACCAGCTTGGCTTCGCCGCCGCCAAACAGATGGGTGAACAGAAAGCCGAAGTTGTTGTTTACCTGCTCAAACGCAGTCAACAAACGTTCACGGCCTTCTTTGTTCAGGCTGGCAATGCCGATACGCAGTTTCTTGGTGGCTTCTTCTAAATCGTTCTTTTCGTTCAGCAATGTATCGTGCTCGACCTCGACTTCTTTGGCATCCTCTTCGGCGCGCAGGTTCACAGCGCCCAGCGCATCGCGTTGACGCTTCAAACGGTTCACGTCGGCCTCAATGTTTTCCGAGGACGGCATTTTTTCGGGATCCGCATCCAATTCCTCAAGCAACTTTTGGGGGGTTGTTTCTTGCTCCTCGGCGATCCTTTCGGCAGCATAGGCCACCGTTTCACGCGCCGCCTCGGCACGGGCTTCGGAACGCGCGCGGCCTTCGCGAGCTTCAGAGGCACTGCGTTCGGCGTCACGCTCTGCATCAACGGCATTTCGCAACGCTGTTTCGGCTTCGGCCAAGGTATCTGCCGCAGCACGTCGGCGCGTTTCGGCGTCGGTAATTGCGTCAGCCAGCTCGTCACGCTTGGCGGCAATTTCTTCGGGCGCGGCGCTGGCTTCTTTCAACTCGGCCTCGGATTGAACCTTGCGCTCGTTCAGCTCGGCAATCCGTTTTCCGGCGGTTTCCAAACGGTGGCGCCAGCCGGAAATCTCTTTGGTAATTTCTTGACTGCGCTTGATCCGCGCATCGCCCTCGCGGCGCAATTCGTCATGGGCTGACCGTTTGGACATCATCGTGATCCGCGCGGCCTCGACCGTCATTTTGGTGTCTTCAACCTCAACCCGCGCCGCGTCCAGATCACCCAATTCAGCCACAGCGCGATCTGCTTCAAGCAAGCGTTGGCGCGCCGTGGAGGCCTCTTCTTCAAACCGTGCCACTGCCAACCCAAGGCTCTCTAACTTGCCCGAAGCGATGCTTTGATCAGCTTCGGCTTTGGACAGCGCGCGGTTGGCATCTGACACGGCACGATCCGCGTCGCGACGCGCTTCACGGGCCTGCTGATCCTCGACAGTGCGGCGCTTCAATTCCTCAGACAACAGCTCATGCGCACGCGCAGCACCCTCGGATTTGGCGCTGGCATTTTCTAAATCTTTCTTAAGTTCAACCAACCGATTCAACTGTTGCAATCGCAGCGCCGCAGCACTTGGTGCGTCTTCGGCACCAGCACGAAATCCGTCCCAACGCCAAAGGTCACCCTCTAAACTGACCAACCGTTGGCCCGGCAATAGATCGGCCTGCAAGCGAGCGCCATCAGCTGCATCCACCAACCCAACTTGTCCCATGCGCCGCGCCAAAACTTCGGGCACAGAAACATAATTCGTCAGGGCATTGATCCCCTGCGGCAAGGTTTGTGCGGCTGGGTAAGCCGGCAAAACCGCCCAACCCGACATCGCATCCGGGCCAACTTCGGGGGCGCGCAGATCATCCGCCAAGGCCGCGCCCAGCGCTTTTTCATAACCGGGCTGAACCCGCACAACGTCCAATACCTGACCGCCCTCGGCCGTGTCACGCTGCACCAATTTGGCCAGCGCACCAACCTCGGCCCGCAGCGCGTTTGCTTCGCCCTCGGCTTCAGAGCGTTCGGCCCGCGCATCCGCTTCGCGGGCATGTGCTTCGTTGCGAAGATCATCCGCTTTGCTCAACGCCTCTTCGGCGGCCAAAGCCCCGGCTGTTGCGGTTTTTTCCGCCGCTTGTGCGGTTTCAAAATCAGTCACGGCCTGGGCCAGCGCCGCCTTGGAGCCAACCACGGCTTCGCGCGCGCGCTCGGCCTCGGCCTCGTTTTTATCAAGCGTTTTGCGACTGTCTTCTTGCAAACGGTGTGCCGAATGGTGCTTGGCCGATAGCCGCGCCACATCTTCGGTCAACTGCGCCAGCGCCGCTTCGCGTTCTTGCAAAATCCCGGCCCCATCACGCGCCGCTTCACTTGCCGCCTCCAGTCGTTGCTCATGGCCTTCGCCGGCCTTGGCAATCTGGCTCTGCTCCCACTCCAGCCGCTCAATGGTTTCGCCCGCGTCACGGTTCAACCCCGCCTCGCGTTCCATATCATGGGTCAGTTGATCAATCCGCGCCGTCAGCGCTGCGATCATTTGCAAAGCTTGTGCTTCTTGATCTTTCAATGTGTCACGCTGAACCGTAAGCCGTTGCAAAACAGCCGCCGCAATCGCTTCTTCTTCGCGCAAGGCAGGCAGCTTTTCTTCGCTGGCTTCACGCGCCTTACCAGCGCCACGCGCCGTCGCTTCGGCCTGTGCCGCCAACTTTGTCCGTTCCGTCAATTCACTCTGCGCCGTGGCCTGCGCCTCGTCCGCTTCTTTCCAGCGGCGATACAAAAGCAAACCTTCGGATTTACGCAAATCATCGCCAATGGTTCGGTATCGCGCCGCTTGCCGCGCTTGACGGGCCAGTTGCGCCAATTGCGCAGCCAGTTGTTCGATCACATCTTCGACACGCGCCAAATTGGTCTCAGTGCCTTTCAGCTTCAACTCGGCCTCGTGGCGGCGTTGGTACAGCCCCGAAATGCCAGCCGCCTCTTCCAAAATGCGGCGGCGGTTTTTCGGCTTGGCGTTGATCAGTTCGGCAATTTGCCCCTGACGCACCAATGCCGGTGAGTGCGAGCCTGTTGAGGCATCCGCAAATAACATCTGAACATCGCGCGCTCGCACGTCTTTGGCGTTGGCCTTATAAGCACTGCCGGCATCTCGCGTAATCCGGCGCACAATCTCCAGCGAATCTAAATCGTTGAATCCGGCGGGTGCCAAACGATCCGAATTATCAATGGTGATGGAAACTTCAGCAAAATTACGAGCTGGCCGTGAAGCAGCACCGGCAAAAATCACGTCTTCCATACCGCCACCGCGCATTGCAGTTGGGCGGTTCTCACCCATCACCCAACGCAACGCCTCTAGCAAATTGGATTTCCCACACCCATTTGGCCCGACAACACCGGTCAGCCCATCCGCGATCACCAGATCGGTCGGGTCTACAAAGCTTTTGAAGCCGTTCAGCCTGAGTTTGGAAAATTGCAAAAAACTGCTACCGCCTATGATTCCGTTAGAGTCAAATTTGACGGCTCGCCCCTATAGCTGTCAACGAATAACCACCGGATGTGGTCAATCAAACAGACTTATCCACAAGATATTGCGGCTTTTGGCCTATATCACCACCAACCCTGCGCCGCAAAATTCATCCCCATGTCGCAAATCTGCTTGACCCAGACCATGGCTTGCCTTCAAACAGGACGGGTAAGGTTCCCCGCACGGGCGCACAAGCGCTTGGGGATGAAACTGGGAATGTGGTGATGGTGACCCAATCAGGGGCCAGATACCACAGCCGCCCCCGCGACTGTAAGCGAGGAGTGCACGCCAATATCCACTGGGTCAAACCCGGGAAGGAGGCACAGCATTTTGATCCGCGAGCCAGGAGACCGGCCTGACATGAACCGCAACCAACCTGTCGGGGAGACAGGATAAGGAGATTGAATATGCATATCGAACCCGGAATCGTTAATGGCGCGAAAATCGTGCTGAGCTACGCAACTGCAGCAGCAGCAGCAGGCTATACCTTAAAACTTGGCCTTGAGACACTGCGTGCAAAGGGTCTCGTGTCCCTAACGCTGCGCTCACTTATCACCACAGTGTTAGTGTTTTGTTTCTTTCAAGTTCTACCGCATTATCCGGTCGGCGTCTCTGAGGTACACTTTATACTCGGCTCGACACTGTTTTTAGTCTTTGGTGCAGCACCCGCTGCGATTGGCCTTTCTGCCGGCCTGCTTTTGCAAGGTATGTTCTTTGCGCCATTTGATCTGCCGCAATACGGTATCAACCTGACGACCTTGCTGGTGCCATTGTTTGCCCTACAAGCGCTGGCTTCCAAAATCATCACGCCCAAAACGGCCTATGTTGATCTGACCTATGCCCAAACATTGGCGCTTTCGACCGCGTTCCAAGGTGGCGTTGTGGCATGGGTTGCGTTCTGGGCCGTATATGGCGCCGGATTTGGCATGGAAAACATCGCTTCAGTTCTAAGCTTTGGCAGTGCCTATATGCTGGTTGTTTTGATCGAACCATTGATTGATCTTGCGGTTCTGGCCGCTGCGAAAACAATGCGCGATCTGGACAAAACCGGTCTGGTCACACCGCGCCTGTTTCAAACAGCCTAATCCGCCAACAAGTAACAATGCGAAATGAAATCCGAGGGGGCATTCCCTCTCGGATTTTTGCATGACCAAACAGGAGACTATCATGGCCACTAAAATCCCCGCCACCGTTGTCACTGGATTTCTAGGGGCTGGCAAAACCACCTTGATCCGCCACATGCTGGCAAACGCAAACGGCAAACGCATTGCATTGATCATCAATGAGTTTGGTGACCTTGGCGTGGATGGCGACATCCTAAAGGGTTGCGGAGATGAAACTTGCACCGATGATGACGTAATGGAGCTGTCCAACGGCTGCATCTGCTGCACCGTTGCGGATGAATTCATCCCGACCATGCAAAAATTGCTGGATCGCGACAACCCACCCGATCACATCGTGATCGAGACCTCGGGGCTGGCCCTGCCACAGCCCTTGGTGCGGGCATTTAACTGGCCCGAAATCAGCACCCGTGTGACCGTCGACGGTGTCGTCACAGTGGTCGATGGACGCGCCGTTGTGGATGGCCAGTTTGCGGCCAATGTCGCCGCTGTTGATGCCCAGCGTTCACAAGACGACAACCTTGACCACGAAACACCGCTGTCAGAGTTGTTCGAGGACCAAGTGGCCTGCGCCGACATGATCGTGGTGAACAAGGCAGACCTGCTGACAGATGCAGAATCTTCTGGATTAGCGGCTGATCTACGCAAAGATTCCCGCGATGGGGTGCAAGTGGTCAAATCCACTATGGGGGCCTTGCCTGTCGACGTGTTGCTAGGCCAGGCCGTCAACGCTGAAGATGATCTGAGTGCGCGCCACGAGGTCCATCACCACCATCATCATCATGAAGATGAAGACGATCACCATCATGATCATGAGCATGAACACGGCCACGACGAGTTCCAATCCTTTGCCGTCACATTGGGTGAAATCACCGATGTCACTGCTTTCACGGCCAAAGTCACCGACGTGATCAACAAAAACAACATCTTGCGTCTCAAGGGCTTTGCGGCAGTTGCCGGCAAGCCAATGCGCCTCACCGTTCAAGCCGTCGGCCCACGCGTCGACAGCTACTTTGACCGCCCGTTTGCATCTGGTGAAATCCGCAACACAACACTGGTCGTCATCGGTCAGACAGGGTTGGATCAAGAGGCGATCACCAAGGCCCTACAGGCATGACACTGATCATCGAACTTGGGGATCCGCGTGATCCACAAGCCACAGCATTGCTGCAGGCCAGCCATGCCCTGATGGAGAGCCTGTTTCCGCCAGAGGACAATCATTTCCTGTCAATTGATGCCCTTTGCACGCCCGACATCCACTTTTTCATCGCCCGCGAGGCCGAGACCGTTCTCGGTTGTGCCGCCCTTGCCAATAAAGAGGAATACGGCGAGCTGAAATCCATGTTCGTTGATGAGGCCGCGCGCGGTAAAGGCGCGGCTGACGCTTTGATGCGCCAACTCGAAGATCACGCTCGATCTCTCAAGCTTCCGATGCTCAAACTTGAAACAGGCAATCTACTGCACGCAGCCCACAAAATGTATCAGCGCCACGGGTTTTCGTTGTGTCAGCCTTTTGACGATTATACCGTCAATGAGACCAGTCTCTTTATGGAAAAGCACCTGTAATGCATCTCTTGGCAGCAACACCCGGCAGCGTAGACGACGGCAATGAACCTGTCGATCTGGGTCAAACCCCTGCCGATGTGGTGTTCATCTCCGCTGCAGATACAGAACTCGCGGCCCTGTCCGAAGCACGCTCGGAAATGGACGCAGCACCCACTCTGCGTCTTGCCAATCTGACCCATCTGCAACACCCAATGTCGGTGGATTTGCACGTTGAGGCCTGCGCCACAAAATCAAAACTGGTGATCGCCCGCGTTTTGGGTGGGGCCGGATATTGGAAATACGGGCTGGAGCAATACGCAGCCCACCTACACGACGCGGGTGTGCCTTTTGTCGCCCTGCCAGGGGATGATAAACCTGATCCCGAGCTGTGGGAATTGTCGACCGTTTCGCGCCCCGATTACGATGCGCTTTGGGCTTATATGGTCGAGGGCGGGCCACAAAACGCGGCGGGATTGCTAAGCTATTCCAAAGCCATGTTGGAGGGCAGTGACAGGCCCATGGCCGCCTCGCCCCTGCTGCGAGCTGGCGTTTATTGGCCGGGGGCTGGAGTTGCTGATCTGGCTGCAGCCCAAGAAAACTGGACCGAAGGCGCCCCCGTGGTGCCGTTGATTTTTTATCGCGCCTTGGTGCAGGGGGCCGGTTTACATCCGATCAATCGGTTGGTCAGAGCCTTGTTGCACCAAGGATTAAACCCGCTACCTATCTTTGTCGCTTCCCTAAAAGACCCCGTATCTGTGGCGACGTTGGAACAATTATTCACCGCTGCGCCACCCGAAGTGATCCTGAACTGCACCTCTTTCGCGGTTGGTTCCCCGCATCAAGGAGAGCATCGCACGGGGGCTTCGAACCCCCTCGCGATGCAGGCCGCCAATGGTTGCACCGTGTTTCAAGTGGTTCTTGCGGCCTCGTCAGAAGAAGCGTGGGAAGAAGGCCTAACAGGTTTATCTGCACGCGATATTGCGATGAACGTGGCGCTGCCCGAGGTCGATGGGCGGGTGTTGTCACGTGCAATATCGTTCAAAGGACAGGCGTATTTTGACGACGCAACCGAATGTCCGATTGCAGCCTATCGCGCACGCGGGGATCGCATCAGTTTTGTTGCCGAGTTGACTGCAAACTGGGTGAAGTTACGGCGCGTCGAGACCCAAAACCGTAAAGTTGCGCTGGTATTGGCGAATTATCCGAACAAGGACGGACGCCTTGCCAACGGGGTTGGATTGGACACGCCTGCTTCGACAATCCACGTGTTGGAATTGCTGGCCGAAGCCGGTTATTCGGTCTCTAATCCGCCGAAAAACAGCGACGACCTAATGCAATTGATCCTTGCAGGGCCCACCAACTGGCTAACGGATCGCGCCAAAAAAACTGGTGGTGTGCAGATCAGTTTTGCGGACTATCAAATTTCCTACGGACAATTGCCGTGGGATTTACGCGAACGGATAGAGAGCCGCTGGGGTGCGCCGGACCAAGATCCGTTTTACACCGCAGGTGAAGTTGATTGCGGGTATTTTTCGCTGTCAGTTTTGCAGTTCGGAAATGTGGTGGTCGGCCTGCAACCAGCCCGCGGATACAACATCGACCCCACCGAAACTTACCATTCGCCTGATCTGGTTCCACCGCACAACTATCTGGCTTTCTATTTCTGGATGCGGCACCAATTCGGCGCTCATGCGGTTGTCCATATGGGCAAACACGGCAACCTGGAATGGTTGCCAGGCAAGGCGCTGGCGCTATCTGGCGAATGCCTGCCCGAAGCCGTCCTAGGGCCAATGCCTCATATCTATCCGTTCATTGTGAATGATCCGGGCGAAGGCACCCAAGCCAAACGGCGTTCGCAAGCTGTGATCATTGATCACCTGACTCCACCACTGACTCGCGCCGAAACCTATGGGCCGCTTAAAGAACTTGAAGCGTTGGTTGATGAGTATTATGAGGCCGCTGGGGTCGATCCACGCCGGATTGAATATCTACGTCGCGAAATTCTGTCACTGACCTCGGTGACGGGTTTGGCTGAGGATGCAGGCCTGTCAGGCCGTGACGAAGACAGCGATTTAGCTAAGCTGGACGCCTATCTGTGTGAATTGAAAGAAGCCCAAATACGGGATGGGTTGCATGTGTTTGGTCAGTCGCCGGTTGGGCGATTGGAACGTGATTTAACCCAAGCCCTTGTACGTGTACCGCGCGGGGATGGAAAAGGTGAAGATGCATCTCTAATACGAGCTATTTCAACAGATTTGGGCCTAGTGTTTGACCCGTTGGATGCGGATATGAGTGCGGCTTGGGTGGGCGAAAAACCCGATATGCTTGCCGACCTGTGTGGCGACACATGGCGCAGCGCAGGAGACACAATTGAACGGCTAGAATTGTTCGCCTCGGCAATGTTAAACGGCGAACAAAACGCCCCCGGCCTCGCATCTGCAAAGGTTCTGGCCCATGTCAAAAGCGTTGTTAAACCCAGCGTGAGTTCCTGTGGTCCTGCGGAAGGCTCGGGCCTTCTCACCGCCCTTTCAGGGCAATTCGTCGACCCGGCGCCATCCGGCGCGCCAACGCGGGGACGTTTGGATGTTTTACCGACAGGTCGAAATTTCTTTAGCGTTGATAGCCGCGCGGTACCAACACCCACCGCCTGGGCCTTGGGCTGGAAGTCAGCCAATCTGTTGATTGAAAAACATTTACAAACCCACGGCGATTGGCCGCGCACCATGCTGTTGACCGCATGGGGCACCGCGAACATGCGTACTGGTGGGGACGATATTGCACAGTGTTTGGCCCTGATGGGTGTCAAACCGAAATGGGACAGCGCAAACCGACGCGTCACGGGTTTTGAAATTCTGCCGCAAGGTGTTTTGGGACGGCCAAGAGTGGATGTGACCCTGCGCATATCCGGTTTTTTCCGAGACGCTTTTCCCCAGTTGATTGCATTGGTCGACAGTGCCGCACGGGCTGTCATGGCGCTGGATGAATCTGCAGATTTGAACCCAGCAGCAGCCCGGTTCAAACGTGAAGGAGAAGCGGCGGCGAGCCGTGTGTTCGGCTCTAAACCCGGGGCCTATGGCGCGGGCCTGCAGGCGATGATTGATGAGCGGTTATGGGCCGACAAGGCCGATTTGGCCGAAGCCTATTTGGAATGGGGCAGCTATGCTTATGGCAAAGGATCCGAGGGGCGCAAGGATCGCAAGGGATTTGAGGCGCGGCTGACGCAGACCGAAGCCATCGTGCAAAACCAAGACAATCGTGAACATGACTTGTTGGACAGTGATGATTATTATCAGTTTGAAGGTGGCGCTGCGGCAGCCGTTTCAACCTTGCAGGGGCGCGATCGACCTATCTATCACAACGACCATTCCCGCCCTGAACGGCCAGTAATCCGCACCCTGGAGGACGAAATTGGCCGCGTAGTCCGGTCCCGTGTGGTGAACCCGAAATGGATCGAAGGGGTCAAGCGTCACGGCTATAAGGGCGCGTTTGAGATGGCGGCTACAGTCGATTACTTGTTTGCATTTGCGGCAACAACGGGGGCTGTACGCGGGCATCACTTTGACTTGGTCTATACCGCGTTCCTGGAAGATGATGACACCCGCGATTTCATTGCCGACCACAACGCGCCTGCCTTGCGCGAAATAGCCCAGCGCCTGAATGAAGCGATCGATCGCGGCATGTGGGTGCCAAAATCGAATTCAGCGCGGGCACGGTTGGCGGACATAGCGTGACGAACGCATTGTTCATTTGTGGAAAGGCAAGAATGCGCAGCCCAACCGCGGCGGATTTATCGGCACGTTGGGACGGTATTCAGGCCGATTTTGCGGGGTTGAGCAATGACGCTGACGAGCGTCTATCCACCGAACATATCGAATGGGCTACAGTAATCTTTGTTATGGAGCGCCGACAAAAGACCCGCCTGTCCCAACTGTTTGGCAGCGCTCTAAAAGGCAGGCGCGTTATTTGCCTGAACATCCCTGACAATTACACCTATATGCAGACAGAACTGATAGAACAGCTCACGCCAAAACTGATGTCACACTTGCGAACGAGTTCCGCCTAACTGCAATCTAGTTTGGCCACCATCAGCGCCGGATCCCCCTTCATTGAGTTCGGAACAACGGTGCAACCGCTGGCGATCTGCATAGCCTTGGCTGCCTGTGGAAATATGTCGCCTATTTTGGGAATGTATTCAAAATTACTACGTATAGCCGTTGCTTTGTCGCCCTTGACGCGCACCTTAAATGTGCTGCCCTCGACCTTAACCACTTGTTCCTCTGCCGACATGAATGACGGATGCGGGCTGCTGCATGCCGCCAGTATTGTAAAAACCAAAACTCCGTATCTCTGCATAAAAATCTCCGTTCAATGATGCTCTCAAAAGAATGGACTGTTCATGGTTAACAACCGGTTAAGCCATCATCAGCAATAGGGATTCCACCTGCAACAGTTTGCCACATACAGTCAAACCACAGAATCACCTAAAACATATTCAACACATTGCATATGATGGAGATTGCCCCATGCACCCCACACCAAACAGACCTGCCGACACCTATTCGCCGCTCTATTTCCTCGCGTCCCTTGGCGCAGGGGGGCTGGCCGTGACGTTCTTTATGTATTTGATGTTTTGGGTGCCGCATCCTGGCCGCCCTGTACCGATATTTGAAGACATCATAGCAGCCTTTGGCACCGGAACATTTGCCACGCAGTTCATGATCATCATCGCCATGGCCGGGATCGCGATCATGGCCTTCTTGAACATTCGCGCATTGATCTGGAACCTGTCGGCCTTCAACTCATTTCGCAAAACCGAGGCCTATAGAGCCCTGAAAAACAGCAATGCCGAAAGCACCCTGCTGGCGATGCCTTTGGCACTGGCGATGTCTGTGAATGTCGGTTTTATCGGCGGTTTGGCGTTTGTGCCCGGCCTATGGGGCGTAGTGGAGTACCTATTCCCCTTGGCGTTGATCGCCTTCTTGGGAATCGGCTGGATCGCCTTTGGGTACATCGGTGATTTTCTGGGACGTGTGTTGACCAACGGCGGCTTGTTCGATGTGACAGCGCACAATTCTTTCGCGCAACTTTTGCCAGCCTTTGCCTTATCCATGGTGGCTGTCGGCCTGTCCGCCCCCGCCGCCATGAGCAGCAACCCAGTGACCGTTGGATTAGGTTTGATCCTGTCCACCTTTGTTGGCGTCACCGCGATCATCTACGCGCTTTTCGCCGCTCTAACGGCGTTCAATTCAATGCTGCACTATGGCACAGCCAAAGAATCCAGCCCAACCCTGTTAATCGTGATCCCGCTGATAACTGTTTTAGGCATCATGTTTCTACGCCAAAACCACGGACTGCACACACAATTCGAATCCCACGGAACCGCAGGGGAAACCATGATGATGTTGGCCAAGGCGCTGACCATTCAACTGGTTTTTCTGGGTCTTGGCCTGCTGGTTCTCAAACGCGAAGCTTACTTCAAAGATTTCGTTTTTGGTAAGAAAACTTCCCCCGGATCCTATGCCTTGGTTTGCCCTGGCGTGGCGCTGTCGGTGATGATGCAGTTCTTCATCAACGCCGGTCTAGTCTCAGCTGGTCTTGTTGATAAATTTTCGGCAACTTACTGGACCCTGACCGCGATTGCGATTGCACTTCAATTCGCGATGGTCGCTTTGATGTTCCGCCTGAACAAACAGCATTTCGGCAAATCACGCCGTCAAATACAAATGCCTGCGGAATAAGCGCCACTGTCTTTGAAAAACTCAAGCGGGCGGTGGATTGCTCGCCCGCTCTTGCATTCGGTCCCGAGACGACGCAAAGTTAAATGCGCCAACAGGAGGGCAAATTATGAGCGAAGACACCGACCGCCACGCAATGAAAATGGCCAAGAAAAAGGCCGCGCGTGATAAGATCATGGCCACTAAAACCGACAAACGGGGCCTGATCATTGTTCACACCGGCAAAGGTAAGGGGAAGTCCTCGGCGGCCTTTGGCATGATTTTCCGCTGTATCGCACATGATATGAAATGCGCAGTTGTGCAGTTCATCAAAGGCGGTATGTCGACGGGTGAGCGTGATCTGATCTTGGCCAAGTTCAGAGACGAGTGCGAATTCTACACGATGGGCGAGGGGTTCACCTGGGAAACCCAAGACAAATCTCGCGACACAGAAATGGCCGCTGCGGCCTGGGAAAAGGCCAAGGATCTAATTCGTGACCCCGCCAACAAAATGGTGCTGCTAGACGAAATCAACATCGCGCTGCGCTATGACTATATCGACATCAACGATGTGGTGGAGTTTCTGGTCAACGAAAAACCTGAGTTGACCCATGTGGTTCTTACTGGGCGCAATGCCAAAGACGAGCTGATTGAAATCGCTGACTTGGTAACCGAGATGGAGTTGATAAAACACCCGTTTCGCTCTGGCATCAAAGCGCAAATCGGTGTCGAGTTTTAGGACACCTTAATCCGGCTACCCTTCAGAATTTTCAGTGCTGTCGTCATCCGCCCATCTTGCAGAAGGATGCAACCGAGTTTGGCCTGGTAATCCTCCCCTTTTTTCAAATTGACCTGCCACTAAGAATTTCCTCCATTTTGAACTAGAGTCTGGCCTAACCAAAGGACAGACAATGAAACGATCAAGATTTTCGGACGAACAAGTTATTGGGATTTTGCAAGAGCATGAGGCTGGCG
>Ga0209633_10003904_pt1 | contig 13612 bp, 16 predicted proteins | sample Cruoilmetagenom1_FD_187290 | JGI IMG/M metagenome (GOLD analysis project Ga0209633, IMG submission 187290) | Oil polluted marine microbial communities from Coal Oil Point, Santa Barbara, California, USA - Sample 1 (SPAdes) (version 2) | ecosystem: Environmental > Aquatic > Marine > Oil seeps ... | reverse complement strand
AACGTCTTCTCCCAGATCTCCCGCTGCCCGCTGCTGTAGAAGGCTCCAAGCCCCAGAGAACCTCCCTTCAGAACCACGGCTCCCACAACGGCATACCTGTCCACCTGAGTCAGCTCGAAGGGCGGCTCTTTCCTCCTGCTCCCTCTGAATTCGTCCATATACGGGTCTGCCGCTCTCTTCATCTCGTACCGCACGGTCCCTTTGTATTTGCCGAAAACCGCCGGATTGCCCTTCAGCTCCGTCTTGTTGACTGTTCCCTGCAACGCAGCGTTGTTCAGGTGACCAAGAAATTGCTTTTTCATTACCTCGTAGGCCTTTTCAGCGCCATGCTTCCCGGGCAGGAAATAAAGTCCAATCTCCGGCCCCTGGCCCCTGAAGAGGTACCGGTCATGGACTTGGGAGACGAGTCTGTGTCCCTGCGGCAGGTCGATAACGAACCGTTGCGATGGTTCCCTATAGGTGGTGATCGCCCTGCCCCTTCCCGTGCCTGCACAGGCAGAGAGGAGTATCGGGATGATGACCGCAGCCACGAGAAGTGTCTTGCGAGTATGCTGCATCATGAACCTCCTTGTCCAGAATCCAATGTGCTGCTCTCGGATGAGCGTATGTTTCGTCATAGCGCGCATTGGGGAAATGGGTCTAACAGGCAATTCAAAGGATTGGGAAAAGTGTAGCAGAAATATGGCTGATATGCAAAATCAATTTTGTCAGGTACATTTACAGCGTTCGTCATGTTCGTTGAGCAGGGAAAACGTACCGTACCCCCTATAGTACCACAGGCATAAATTTGATGCATTTTCTTTTCTAAAATCGAACCAGAACGACACGATGGTTTTGTCGGCCCTTCTGATCCGGACAAGGTGTCTCTTTTCTATCGATAAGCCGCCGATCCTCCCCCCTGATGCGGGAGAGATGATCATTTCCTTTTCTCCAATACGGATTGTCAATGTGTCCCCCGGAGCAATATACGATTTTCCCATAGACATGGGAGGGCCATTATATGCCTTGTCCCCCGGCATCGGAGCAACACAAACCGATCCGCTGCCGGCCGCAAAAACGAGAGTACTGTTTAAAAGAAATAAAGTGGCTAGTAAATAACTTTTCATGATTCACCGCCTAACCAGTAATTAAACGACGAACGGAGAGGGGGCGCTGTCATTCGTCCCAGAGGTTCGCCACCGTGTACGGACCGCCCTCGATGGCCCAGAATGTGCCGCTGACATAACGACGATTCCGGTCGAGCCCGGCGATCTCCTGCATGTCGTCCTCGGTGAGTGACATCCCGGCTGCGGCCAGGTTCTCCTTCATCCGTAATGCGTCGACGGACTTGGGAATGACCGCTGTTCCCCGAAGGATCGCCCAACTGATCAGCACCTGGGCCTTTGTGGATCCTCGTTGCCCGGCAATCTTCGCGATCAAGAGGTCCTCCAGAAGAACAGGCTCGTCCTGGGCCTTCAGACCTGAAGGCCTGTCCGGAGACCCCAGAGGCGAGTAGGCGGTAAGGCGGACTCCGTTCTTGCTGCAGAAATTGAGCATGGCGGGTTGTTGTAAGTAAGGGTGCAGCTCGATCTGGTTCATCTCGGGCTTAAGCTTAGCGTTGTCAAGAAGCGCCTTCAGCTTGGCGATGCTGAAATTGCTCACGCCGATATGCCGGCAGAGCCCCTTGTCCACCAATGCTTCCATCGCCCCCCAGGTCTTTGAAACCGGCAGGGCGTCGAGACCGATCAGGTCCTTTGCGGAGGCGGGAAAGAAAACGCCCTCTTTAAGGGCAACGGGCCAGTGTATGAGGTAGAGATCGAGATAGTCCAGTTGCAGGTCTGCAAGGGTCTTCTCCAGGGCCGGCAATACCTCCGCGGGCGCATGGGAATTATTCCATAGCTTGGAGGTGATCCAGATCTGACCACGGGTAACGACACCCTCCTTGAAAGACTCACCCAGGGCCTTGCCGATCTCGGCTTCATTGCCGTAGATGGGCGCACAATCGATGTGTCGGTAGCCGAGGCGCAGGGCTTCCTTGACCGCCCGGTACACGTCGCCGGGTTCGGACTTCCAGGTTCCCAGTCCCAGAATCGGCATCTGGTCATTGTTATCAAATTGAAGTGTCTTCATCATGCTCCTCCATCTTGTCGCCGGGTTGAAGGCTGGAAACAACTGGTCGAAGCTCGTGCGTTCGGCGCCGATGCTGGTTACGACTTCTCAATTTCGCTTTCCTTTTTGGGGTGACCAGAAATATCATTCACCGCCTGCCGGATAATATCTTGTACCCATTTTACCTTTTGAAGTACCGATAAAAACAAGAATATGAACAAAATACCAAAAAAGGATATGAGTATTAATACAAAGTAATATTTTACCGTCCATTCAAATGCCACTTTTAGCCTTTGCATGAACGGTATGGATTTCCCCGCAGCCCGATCTTCCAATAGTGAATACTTGAGAGTGCAAAACTCATTCTCCTCATCAAATTCACCCAATTTTACCCCGAACGATTGAATTTCGTTTTCTATCTCGAGTATCCGGTTCTCAAGTTTAATCTGCTCTTCGATACTACCGCCTTTGCCTTTTAGACGTATTAAAGAATTTCTTGCCTTCTCCAGTGAGATTTTCTTGGCCCCTAATTCCTTGTACTCATTTGTTTTGTCATTTTTGTCAATTTGAATTGATAACAACTTCCCGATATTTTGAACCTGGGATATCACCGAATCAAATTTTTCCGGCAATACGCCCAGTCCAAAATTGAGAATTCTGCTGCCCGTTAATCCTGCACTTTGCTCAAATTGTATCAGCAACGAGTTTTCCTTGATAATTGAACGTAATTTCTGCTCATCATCTTGAAATGCTTTTGTGGCAGAACGAATAGAGCCTATTTTTTCGTATTTTTGGTCAACCGTAATAGTTTGAATCCCTGCCGCACTCTTCCTTTTTAACCTTTTTGACGCATAGTTCTTTTTTTCGTAGGCAAATATCCCGGAGCTTACAGATTCAGCAAAATAATTCGTTTGATCTCCATATCCTATAGACGGATAGTTCAAATAGCCATACATAAGTCGAATAAGAAAAAGCACTGCGAATCCAATGAGAAGTACTATTAATCCTTTTATAATTTTCCTTTTCATAGTAATTCTCCTTTAGCAGTAGGTATAGTTCAAATGAGATATTTTTTATCGTTTGTATGTATAAAAGAGTGCTTTCGCTCCCATTAAACTACATTTTTGATATTGGTGATATGCCGTAGCGGCCCTGAGACGGATTTTTTCACTACTTTCGTTGTTTGCCCAACCATCGAGAGCTGCCTTTAATGTATAAGCTTCTGGGGCCATAAATCCGGTTGTCAGTAATAACGGGTTTGAACCGGTCTTTACTATGAGCTGCTCAAAATAAGACTTGCTCTTACACGCCAATACGATGACGTCGACGTTTTTATCGGATTTTTCAAGCTCGATGGAGGGGGCGGAAAAATCCATTAACCCATTATGGCCGACATAGGCAAGCAAGCCTGCATTGCCGTATATTCCTACTCGCTGGTTGTTAATTGTTATTGTATCACGGAATAAGCCGCTGCTCGACTTTAATAAATCAGTTATGGTGTTTTCTATTTTGGCCCCATCGTAAGCATCGGCGACGAGAAAGACGCTCGTACCTTTCCTCTGAAATATACAGCGCTCTAATATGTTCTTATTAGGATTAATGACCGTTTTAATCAACTTCCATTCCGACGCCTTTATAAAATATGATTTTACGCCGTACAGAGCCCCCCAATAGAGATTTTGATCGGGGTCCTGTCCGTCACCTAATCGGGAAGGGACCGGCACGATGCCCTGGTTAACATTGTCGCACAAAGCAACGAAAACATGAATGGAACGAGTTGATTCCCCGGCCGGAATAGTAAGTGGAGCAGCAATGAATAAAAGGAAAGATATGATGAACATGTATTTCTTCATTTATTGATTTCCAATGCATGCATCAGTGGCCGACTACACGGACTATGTATAAATGACTGAATTTCCAGGACCGACGAACGCTCCCCCTGCAAAATAGAGATGGAGGTCCGCTGAATGCACCTGGTATGCTATGGTGAACGGAAAAAAGCATATTTTATAGCTTCGAATTCACATCCATCGATACACGTACCACAGAGAATACATTCGCTATTCTCCATTTTTTCCCTCTGTACCATGCCTTCAACGGGAAGACTCATTGGACAGTTATCGACGCAGGTATGACAGTGGTTACATTTTTGCGGCTCAGCCACCAGCTGCAGTGAAGGCCATCCAAATCTATTTCTTATGCTTCTGCCGATAATCGTAAATTCTGCCATCCAGCATATATGGTGGCAAAATGATCTTTTTCCAATGATAAACGCAGGAGGTACAATCAGCACAAGAAGGACAATATAATAGGCGATTAAAGCTTGCAGGTTTCCTATGGAAAGTCCGTGGCTGGTTTCATAGAAGAAATCTATTTTATGGTAGCCCCCGCCTTTAATCGCAAATAACACTATGGCACTGAGCCAAGGCACCCAAATGATCCATTTAATATAATCACCTTTGTTTACTTTTTTAGCTCTCGATAGGAATAGGGCTTCTTGACAGCCACCGGCAGGACACACCCAACCACAATACGCTCTGCCGAGGACAAGAGCGGAAAGAAACATGAGAACGAACATGATAAAACTACCATTGATAATGCCATTCAAGGTAGCTCGAATAATGACTACTGGAGACAAATAATAGAAAATTGCTGGAAACAGAAAAAAAGAGACCAATATGATGCCATTTCTGATTTTTTGTCTGATTTTCATTTTATGCATTTCCTTCGCCTTGTTGAAAGCGTAATGCCGGGCTGAACCTCGTACCCCGAAGCTTTCCGATGATCGTCGGGATTTGCGTTGCTCTATCCGACATACTTCTTGAGGTTACCACAGGTTTCCTGTATTGTAAATACCCTGTAAATTCCCGGCCGTTATGTCGATCGTCTGCCCGGAATACTGGAATATCTTACTATATTGTGTATGACCCAAATGCACCCTCACTAAATTGAACACGCCCTGTATGCCTGGACATATGCTTGACAAAACACCCCTCGACGTATAATATCTGAGCATACATTCGCAAGAAGGTTGCCGCAATGGATATTACTGAAAATAAGTTAAGAGAAATACTTGCTGAACAGAACGTTGAATTTTAGCATGTCGTCGAAATCTTCAAGGAAGACCTCGAATCAAAGATTAATCTCATTGGCGAGCAATACCAGGATATCAACTCGATGCAGACAACGCACACTGAGATGATCGGATCTCTGATGGAAGACTCACAAATCATCAAGTCCGACGTCCATTTCTTAAGGGAGGGTTGAAAAGAAAAGTCGACTACGATGAATTCGAAGCCCTCACGAAACGTGTTGCACTGCTCGAAGCAAAAGTTAGAAAATAACCGCGCCCATGCTCACCTATTGATATGCATTTCGATAACGAAAAGCTCGCCTGCCGCCATCGCATAGCAGAATAGCAGTCAAGTGCATCTGCCTTGTCAGGCTTTTTTTGCCAATGAGCCGGAACGAGAATTCCAGCACCAGATATTACCTGGTGTTAGATGAACTCCTCCTATCCAACGGTCTAGTGATACTATCTCAAGCCAGTCCCTTCTCCCATCCAACACTTCTCTTCCCGTTGGCGTAATAGTCAACTCCTGGTCCGGACTCGTTGGTAACGTCAATTTCTTGCCCTCTGGTATTTTCAGCAATGGTGGGCTAGATTCTAATAGCTCATGAAGAATAACCCAAAAACTTGAATCACCAAGAAATTTACGGTCTTCTGCTTCCTGGTATAGTCCGAACACCCGTCCCGGTCGTTGTTCACCTTGCAAAACTATTGTTAACGCCTGTTGAGCTGTGCGGGATAATCCATTCAAGCAACTCGGATATTCCTCTAACAATCTGATAATTGCACCCTTGAGAAAGGGCAATGCAGAAGTATCCGTATTCAATAAATCCTGCCATTTTTCTGGAGTAGCTGATCGGTACGCCTCCCAAGATTTGCTTGAAAGCACTAACTGATCTTTGGTAACAGGTTCTTCATGCTTAAACAGATCTTTCATTTCTTCATGGGTAAGCATACCCAAATATTGATCAGTGCAGATTATTGACAATGCTGCTTTTGCGGATGGCACTTGAGAAAACCAGTCCAGTATTTGCAGTAGTTGTAATTGATCATAAAGATCATGCTCAAACCACAATATTATTTTTTCATAGTTTTCGATAGATTTCAGTGTGTTATCTCTTTCAATAAAACTTTTCTTGATATCTTCTTGCTTTCCCCAGCCTCGTTCTGCTATGAATTGCGCTCGAACTTCTGAAAGCTCATCTAACGACAGACCTTCCGGCACGGGACCATCGTGCAAGACATCCCGCCAGGGAAGGAATGCACCGGGAATGCTGGCCTCTTTCATAATTTTTACGGTGGAATCACCATTCGTAATATTAAGAATATTATCCATGTTATTTTCCTGAGACTAACGCTTGAGTTCACCTGCATTTTGGAGCAGAGCGAAAAAATGTCAGGTGGAACGATTTGCTATGTGCTTTTATCATTTTTCATCTGACCTCTTAACAACATACCTATTTTAATTTTCCGAAATGACCTTTCCATTTATTAGCTTTATCCATGAAATTGTTTTTCCCATAATTCTTTATATATTCCAGGGCTTCCAAACATTTTTTATTATCATAGCTACCTGCTTTAAATCTACCCGCTATGAGTGCACATTTAGAAAAATCTTTACATTCTGCACATGTTGAAAGCTTTTTTTCCTTATAACAGCATATTTTTATCTTGCATTTTGCTCTATTGATATCTCTTTCTTTCGTTTCATAACCTATAATGCAACCACGACAGCTATTGCTGATAAATGCCTTACAAGTTTTACAATAACAACCGCAACATGCTATGTAATTTTCTTTTTTTTCCATTATTTTAACAATATCCTTCTTTCGATAATATTGCAGTTAATGCGGCAGCTGAGCCGACGCACAGCGGCATCGGTGCCAGTTTGACGCTACTCCTAATAGGGTTTTATTTGCATTCCTCTACGTTAGAAACCAGACCTTTTTCCGAATACTTTTATAATTTCTACTTTAAATACAATGATTGTTTGCGCTTTTTCTGCTTTCATGTTGCCTGTGTACGGCGCTCCGTATTGATCCATAATTACTTTCAGCGCTTCTTTTTTTTCAGATAAATCTTCGATGAATTCTGCGCTGCCATTTCCAATGACAGATTCAAATTTCATCCCCCAATTACATGGTAAAGGATCCGCAACTACTTCAACGCTACTTTCGACTTCAAAACATACCGTGGGGTTTGTTTTTAATATACCAATCTTCTTTCCCTCTGCTGCGGAGTGAAAATAAAGAGTGTTATTTGCATACCCGTATGAAAGAGGGACTAAATACGGTGTGTCGTTTTCACAAAGTGCCAGCCTGCACACCTTTTCCCGTTTTAATATTTCTTCAATCCGGCCGAAGTCGGTAATTTCCTTGTCTTTTCGCCGCATATTGGAGGATACCTGTTTTATTTGCTCACATAACCTAAAGCCCACGTTCAGCAATGGAGCATGGTGGAACTCAGGACAATGTTCGCACGAAGGGCTTTCTCGCAAACACATAGGCCCTTCTGCTTTCGTACTCCACCCCGGGATAGGGTTCTCTCTCGACTATCTCGATCTTCTCGAATCCACTCATGCTGAGGCAACTCGAAATGAATTCCGTCGTGAAGAACATCAAATCTATGTCTGCTTTCCTGCCGAGAAACTCTTCTACGTGGATGGTTTCCTCACCAATGTGGAATGTTAAAAGGAATATTCCTCCAGGCTGTAATACTCGGAATACTTCTCGACAGGCCAGATCTACTTGTTTTCCCGTAAAATGAACGATGGTGTAGAAAGCTACAACACCGGCTATCGAGTCGTTTTCAAATTCGAGATCAAGGATATTTCCCTTTTGGAAATGTATCTCCGGGTGAATCGATCTTGCCTGTTCCAGTATTTTTTCCGACAGATCCAGCCCTGAGATTTCAACACCAAGATTGTTCAGGCATTGTGTAGTCTGACCGGGACCACAGCCGAAATCCCATACCGGCCTTCTCTCCCCGATCTCTTGCGCGAATCTGCGGAGCACCTCCTGGTCTTTCGGCTTCTTTTCATGTTCACCGGAGAATGCTTCGGCATATTCTTTCGCAACGGTATCGTACAGGTTCTCTATTTTGTGTAAATCCTGGTCTATCGACATAGCCATAACGAAGAAATCACCAGGCAGGTAAATCCCCCCTCTGGATTGATTTGTTGGGCCACTATTTGTTCAGACACAAAGCCATCTTAATACAGGGATCATTTCACCACTTTTACTTGGTCCCCACCCCATTGAAAGGACTTAAGAAAAGTTCTGAAAATGGTTGTATACTTACCACATGCCTTCATATCAGCGGATAAAACGAATATCAAATAGGTCCTGTATTCCGGTCCTGGGTCTACATAGCATAAGTAGTCACAATATTTATTGTCAATCAAGTATGTCTTGGACGCATGACGATAACGTATGTCCTTGACATCGAATCGTTTGAATTGGATTTTTTGCTTTTTGATCTTAAAGTTTTTCATGTCAGCTTCAAGATGCTGTTTAACAGTAAGACATTCCTTGTCCATAACCCGTATGTATATCACGCCAGGTGAATTGTCCCACGTGTGACCACTTAATACAAAGTATGCATTGAGTTTCCTTGCATTAGCGTCCTCAATTTCAACGGTCCAGCCCTCTGGTTCGCTTATTATAAACCAAAAGTTCTTGCCGTCTATAATCAAACCTTTCAAATTCTCAGAGTTCAAAGCAGGATAGATCGGAGTTACGAGTACCACAATACAAATAAAACATATACATATAATTACTTTAACTGTTTTCATTTTCGCTTCCTTTGAGTAGTCCCTTGGATGTCCACCTGCATTGCCTTACTCACTATAGCATAGTGAATATGCAGATAATCCGCAATCACTTTGAGTGCATACCCATGCTTTATAATTCAAGACGTTACCTCGGACGTTTCGTCCGCTCGGAGCAATAGTTATCTGGTGAACAGTTCAAATGCTCTCAAATGCTTTTCGAACCTTTCTTGAAACCCATCTTGTATCGAGAAACAGTACAAAACCGAAGAATATTAGTGCAAAAACAAAAAATACGATTACCTCTTGAACGCTTTTTTCGATGATAAAGAAGAAAAAGAATGGGATAACCAAAGCTAAATATTCGGGCCAAAAAAATCTATAAATTAATTTATCGTTTTTGTTGTCAATCCAAATTTCAATTGAAGCCTGAGGCCAAATGAAAGGGGCGCCATAATGCCTAACAAACCTAGTGATTCTGCATTTAATGTAATCAGGAGCTTCTTCAACTACTCTGACATTGAATTTCTTGCCAAGTGCATCTTTGACTAGGCGAGAGGATAAGAATTTACCCCGCAAATTAATCTCACCATTTTCTTTTAAGAAATTGAGTAAATTCATTAAATTCAGCCATATAACGTCTAAAATCAGTGGCGGCATCAGCCATCCACTGGATTGCCTGGTTAGGCTTGTTATTTTTTGATTCTGAACCTGTGGTTCTCAAACAAGCGAAAAGTTTTTGACGACACATCATCCAGGGAAACGTCGAGGGTTTGGATATCGTTGGGTTCTGCACCTTCCCATTTATCAATACAGTCTACTTTGTACCCTGACGAGAGCAGTGAGGAAATGACTTCGTACAGTTCCCTGGTTGCCTGCAGCGCGTCCTGCTCTTCAGGATACCAATCTACTGGCTCGCCGAATCCCAAATCGACAGACAGAAGATGCCGGAAAGTACAACTGCATTCAGATTTGGAACCGACGTACCATCTCTGAGGAAATTCAAGGAGTTTCACTACCGGATCGTCAATCTTGTTGTCACATATGTCAAATCTCACCAGTTCCGTGTTGTGAACACAGAGATCGGCGGGGCTATCTGTTGAGAGATAAATTGTATAGCACATGGCTTTGAGACCCAACGATAGAATCATGTGGCGGCACTGTCTGCCGTCAGCTTGGATGAGTGCTTTTACAGCCACTTGAGTACTATCTCACTCTGAAAAATCCCCTGGATACTCGCGACTATAAGGTGATGCGACGGGACCAATAGCACAGCACTCACACGAAAGAACCTGTGCAGAGACAGCCCAAAAACCAATGCTATCCGACTCATAGTCGAAAACACGAAGACGAGCATCTTCCATTTGAGATTTGCTGTGATCTTCTATATTGAAACCTGCCACCTGCAGATCACCGGCGCCTCTTTGATCTACTCTAAACTCCCGAACGCCATTGAACCTGATTCGTGCCTCCCAGAAAGGACCCTTGGGATCAGGCCAACCAGTTGACTGGGAAGGGCGTGGTTGGATCAGCACAAGCAATTCCACGGTTGGAGCATTGACACTGCCGTCGGGCGCTTCTCTAGTGCCTGAGAAAAAGAGATCTCGGACAAATGCGACATCCGTCGGCATCCAGCGACCAACTGATAATTCGATCAAGTCTGTATCTGCTATCGGCTTTGCCATATTTCTCTTTTGCCTTATTCAGTGCCATCATCTGGATAAAAAGTATAGCCAGCGCCTGGAAGCTTAACTCTCTCAAAAGAAGTTACTTCATCCAATGAGTCTAGATAAATCATTGGCGGATCAGATTGTTCATTTTTCACAGTATCTGAAAATTGACTATCATCTCTGATTAATTGCACTGCTTTTAATTCAGCGTCTTCCGGGTCATTTGCCTCTACATATCGGGTTGTGTAGAACCCATATTTCCGGGTAGCACCCTCTATATTCAGGAGAAAATTCTTACCCTCTAACATAACTCTATATTTGTTCATATTTTTGCAGATAACGTTGCAAATAACGGCCGCAACGCAAGGAGCGTTCTGGTTAATTTGCTTTGCCAAGAAGCATTATGGCCGCTTCCCATGATAAAAATAAATGAGCTTAGCGTCATGATGAATACCAGTTCCCCATAGCGGAGAATTCAAAGAAGCAATCCTGCCATCTTCAAGTTTCTTTATTCGTGCTCTAGCGAATGCTTCATATGACAGAATCTTGTCGTTTTTAATATCTTTTAGCTGTTTTAGGAATTCCCCCGCCTTTAACTCTACAGGATCTAATTCATAAAGATTGGCCGCGCCGCTGGGAACCAAGAAAAATTCTTCATCTTCTTCATTCCAATGGTAGGCCTCGACTTGATCTACTTTAATGGAACCTGAGTCATCCTCTGCATATGAAGCAAACGCAATATCGAATTCCTGAGCTTCTGGATTTTCTAATACTTTTTCGATATCTGTGATGATATGACTAACGATCATTGTTATTGCTTCCTAAGCAAGTAATTAAGCGACATGTTTAATTGTAGCAAAAATAGGCTTCCTTGTAAAACAATATTGACATAACTCAATGTATTACTATATTCGCTTTCCGATTAACACCACAACCGGACAACTCATCAATAAAAAAGGCCCCGCTGTGGGGGCCTTGGACAATCAACACACAATATCTTTTCCGTTGTGAGAAAACATTCATACGTTTTTACAATCCGCGTCAATCCGCGAAAATCTGCGGCCAAAAACGCTTTATGATTTACCCGCCTTCCCCTTCTTGAAGAACTCCAACTTGTTCAGGGCGTTCACATAGGCCTTCGCACTCGCTATGATAATGTCCGTATCAGCTCCGTGTCCCGTGACCTTCCTGCCGGTCTCCTCGAGCTTCACCGTCACCTCACCGAGGGCGTCAGTGCCGCCGGTGATGCCTTTCACTAGATAGGCCGTGAGATTGCTCTGCGTTTTGGTAATGGCCGCGATGGTCCGGTAGACGGCGTCCACGGGGCCGTCGCCCGTGCCTTTCTGCTTCTCAGCTTTTCCTTCCACCTCAAGCTCCACCGTGGCCGTGGGCGTGATGCCGGTGCCGCTCTCGGCATGGAGGTTCTTGAGCACATAGAACTCGTGAATCTGTCGGACCTCGTCCTCGACGATCGCCTCGATGTCTTCGTCGAAAACCTCTTTCTTCTGGTCGGCGACCTGCTTGAACCGCTCGAAGGCCTTGTTGAGATCCTCGTCGGAAAGCTCGTGCCCCATCCGCAGCAGCCGGTCGCGGAAAGCATGCCTCCCTGAATGTTTGCCCAGCACCAGGCTGGACTTCACGAGCCCCACGGACTCGGGACGCATGATCTCATAGGTGGTGCGTTCCTTCAGCAGCCCGTCCTGGTGGATGCCTGACTCGTGGGCAAAGGCATTGGCCCCGACGATTGCCTTGTTCGGCTGCACCGGTATGCCGGTGATCTTGGTCACGAGCCTGCTCGTCCGCATGATCTCTTCGGTATTGATGCCGGTGTCGGCCTTGTATCGATCGGTCCTCGTGCGGAGGGCCATGACGACCTCTTCCATGGAGCAGTTGCCTGCCCGCTCGCCGATGCCGTTGATCGTGCACTCCACCTGCTCGGCGCCGTTCCGGATGGCCGCAAGGACGTTCGCCACGGCCAGGCCGAGATCGTTGTGGCAGTGGACGGAGATGACGGCCTTGTCGATGTTCCCCACGCGCTCCTTGATGCCCCGGATAAGGTCCCCGAATTCATCGGGCGTGGAATAGCCCACGGTGTCCGGGATGTTGACGGTCTTCGCGCCCGCCTTGATCACGGCCTCGATCACTTCGTGAAGATAGGGAACATGGCTCCGCGTGGCGTCCATGGGAGAGAACTCCACATCGTCGACGAGGGAGCGGGCGTGCTGCACCATGGCCACGGCGCGGTCGAGGGCCTCCTCCCGCGTCAGCTTGAACTGATGCTTCAGATGGATGTCCGACGTCGAGATGAAGGTATGGATACGCTTTTTCGGCGCGTCCTTCAGGGCTTCCCATGCGCGGTCGATGTCTTCTTTCTTCGCCCGGGCCAGGCTGCAGACAACGGGCCCTTCGACCTCGGCGCCGATCCGTTTAATGGCCTCGAAGTCGCCGGGCGAACTGATGGCGAACCCCGCCTCGATAACGTCGACGCCGAGCTTGGCGAGCTGTTTGGCGAGGGTGATCTTTTCTTCGATGTTCATGCTCGCGCCCGGGGCCTGTTCCCCGTCGCGGAGGGTGGTGTCGAATATTTTGATGACCTTGCTCATGAAAGTGGATCCTCCATGCTCGTGATGAATACCGGATCGTTCGATTGAATGAAGGTGAATAGATTCAGAAGGCAGAAAGAGGAGAGACGAGACGTAACGGCCCATCCTCTCAATCTCATACCTTCATTTTTATGATGCAGTGGCCTTCTGCCTCTTGAGCAGCCGGTAGAGCGCCTCGACCAGACCGAGGACGATATAGGACATGGCAAATAGGAACAAAACGAGTTCAGCACGGTATGCGACGATGGCCAGAAAGGCCGCGCTGCCGACGAGGATGCCGAAGGGACGGCGTTCCTTCAGGTTGGCTTCTTTGAAGCTGTGATACTTGATATTGCTCACCATCAACGCCGCCAGAAGAAAGGTAAGACCGAGCACCCAGTAGTCCTTGCTCACCATCTCCTCCAGCTTGCCG
>Ga0209633_10003903_pt1 | contig 13614 bp, 14 predicted proteins | sample Cruoilmetagenom1_FD_187290 | JGI IMG/M metagenome (GOLD analysis project Ga0209633, IMG submission 187290) | Oil polluted marine microbial communities from Coal Oil Point, Santa Barbara, California, USA - Sample 1 (SPAdes) (version 2) | ecosystem: Environmental > Aquatic > Marine > Oil seeps ... | reverse complement strand
GCACTCGCCAAAGCTTCTTCAACAGCTACAGTACCATTATCATCTACATTCAAACCGGCAATAAATGCCTTAACATCCGCGTCACCTACTTCGTCGCCAACAGCTTCGATAATGGCAGCCACTGGCACACGACCGGCCTGGTCAATTGCCTCTTCAATTTCTTCACTAATGTCGTTCACGACAAATGATTGGAACAACTGTACAGGCGTGATGTTGCCATCTTGATCCGTGTCGATACTGCCAAATGCGGCAGCAACAAACTCAGGTTCGCTAAATTCACCCACGTCCTCACCAGCACCGAGGAGCCCGGTAATAAAGGCTTGAAAATCTACAAGCGTGAGGTTTCCATCTGCACCACCAGCAAGTTCGATTAGTTGCTGATCTATTTGTTTCCCTGCCTGTTCACCTTCTTCGCCAGCTTGGATATTAATTGTAATATCGCCGCTTTGACGCAGGAAAATACTCGGATTACTGGACGAAGATGTGCCAGAAAAATTATTGACGTTAACTGTATCAGTTACCAAGCCGCCAAACTGCTCATTTTCAGAAACACCAAACTGCTGCGTCTCAGGGTTATAGAGCCCACCCTGACAATTGACCGTTGCACCATCACGCGCACAACCTTCGGCATCCAGCGCCATCACCGCGCCTGAGGCAAACAACGCCAATGGAGCCGCGAATACCGCGCTCAACAAATGCCGCTTTAAATGTATCAGAGGTGAAAAATTTGCATTTGCGCTGTTAATCGCGCGTAGTTTCCCGGCGCGTCTCCGCGCATTTGATTTGATCCCCATTTCAGCCTATCCCCTTGAAATATCGATATAAAATTTGCAACAATAATAGTTAGTCAAAATATAACTCTGCATTTATAACGCTGGTATTATTGTCAAATTACGGGTTCATACTTTGTGAAGCAGCCCATCACCTAAAAAAACACGCAATTCGAATCCAGCCTTTACTTCTGCTCAAGCAATTAACATTTGGCCACCACCAACACAATGGAATAATAATGCGTTTAGCAGGTATTGCACCACCAACAACACACTCATTGCTTGCATCAACAATGATTGCAACTGAACTATCAATAGATCAATAGATTGATTTTTATGCCAAATTCAGTATTTAGTGACAGTCTAATTGGGTCTAGATGTCCACGGTGCACAACTAATGATAGCGCTGTATCGACACCGATAAAAACATCCAGTGACCGAATAACAACAGTACCCGACATATTCAGCTGTTAACTGAGTACTAAATGCCTGCCTCTACACTAATCTAACTGCTAATTAGTCTCATTTATACTGATAACGCCCCATACCCAAGGACGCTGTCTCCATTGGCAATGACGCCATCCAAGTCGGACATGCTCTAGCAGGCTGGTAAAATTCTCAAGTGATTTGGGCAGGTGTTTTTGGACAGGAAAAATGGAGTATTGCGAGCCCCAGAATAGCGCTTAATATGGAGCCCGTCAGCACCCCGAGCCTGATCGGAGCATCAAAGTTCGAGTGCTCAAAGGCCAGCGAGCCAATAAAGAGGCTCATTGTAAAACCTATCCCCGCCAGAACAGACACGCCATATAGCTGCCCCCAGTTAACACCGCTTGGCATGCGCGCAAGGCCAAGCATGATCGCAAGCCACAACATGATGAAAATGCCAAACTGTTTTCCAAAAAAGAGCCCAACAGATATTCCAAGTTTAACTGGCTCGACAAAGCTCTCAAGTCCGACCCCCGCAAACGACACACCCGCATTGGCAAATGCAAAAAGTGGTAAAATTCCAAACGCCACCCAGGGATGCAACCCATGTTCAAGTTCCACCAATAATCCGCGGCTTGAGCCAGCGCGTGCAGTCATCGGTATAGCAAGTGCGGTTATCACCCCGGCCAGAGTGGCATGAATTCCTGATTTGAGCACCAGCACCCATAAAATAATGCCGAGCACAATATAGGGTGACGGCACGGTAACATTTTTCCAGCTGAGCCAGGCCAATCCCAGACATGGCAACAATCCAAGCATAAGCGTCATTAACGATAGTTGATCAGTGTAAAAGAACGCGATGATTAGAATGGCGCCCAAATCATCAAAGATGGCAATCGCCAGAAGAAGAACCTTGAGGGCAACTGGCACCCGGTCCCCAAGCAATGATAGGACCGCAAGCGCAAAGGCAATGTCGGTGGCAGCCGGGATCGCCCAGCCGTTCATGTTTTCAGGTGAGTCCGAATTGATAAACATGTAAATGACGGCGGGCAGCACGACGCCGCCAATAGCACCTATCCCTGGCAGAGCAATTTGAGAAAGACTGGAAAGCTCGCCTTTTAAAAATTCGCGTTTGATCTCGAGCCCGATGAGAAAAAAGAAGACAGCCATCAACCCGTCATTGATCCACAAGAGGAGCGGTTTGGCAATTTCCAATGCACCGAACTTTATCGCAACTGGAATGTCGAGAAATGCCATATAAGCGGAAGCAAAACCGGTATTCGCCAACCACATGGCAGTGATAGTAGCGCCGACGAGAAGTATGCCGCCCGCGGTTTCCATGGCCAGAAACTCGCGCATCATATCGCCGTATTCTCGTTTAGGAATTTTGTCTTTAATCAACCCGGCCACTCCCCTTTATTTACCGTCATATGACGGTAAATAAAGGGGAATTCAAGCCTTCCCAAAAAATAATAAAAATGCTCCGGTGAATAAGCCACACTCAATGGACAGCGCGCTTCAATCACGCATTGTAACCGGTATCACTGCAATCATACCGAAAGTCCAAAGAAACACGCGCTAAAATTTTATTCGCCCACTGCGCGACGATATAAGTGCCAGGACGCGTGCCCGAGGATTGGCAGAACCAGTGCCAGCCCAAACATGAAGGGAACGGTCGCGAGCGCCATGGAAAAGGGAGATGGGGCGAGTATCTAGATCAGCTTCGATGAAACTAGTTCCTGGCGTGGCGCTGGCTGCTTGTTGATGGACCATGGGGGGAAATCCCACCGCGCAGATCGGCTTTGATATTGGCATCCAGGCGAACCACGGTTGCCCAGTTTTTATGCCCCTTGAGAACCCGTTTTGCAGCAAATCCTACTTTACCTGAGCTTAGCGCGCGGGTCGATGCGTGGCTTCTCAAATGGCGTTTGAGATTTGCTGTCCGGGAGGTTGATGATTTCTTAGCCGCGAGCGTGCGGATATTTGTCCGGCTCTTGGCGCGCTGATTATGCGAGCGCACGAGGGAAAGGTAGACCTGCCTTGCGGAGCGTGCGCGCTTCCCGTCATAGAAAATTCTGCGATTGGCTTTGGCGGCTTTGGGAAACTCGGTTGCTGCTTTGCGGTTAGGTCTTGAACGCGCCAGCTTGATCATGCGGATGGCATCGGTCGCCCCTAAAAAATGCGCGAGATACAGCTCACCAGCAGTCGGCTTGCGGCCTATTTCGCCAGCCAGACGGTCAGCATTGTTTCGCGCGAACACGCCAGCCATCAATGATGAGATTTTGGGGTCCCGGCGAAGTCCGAGAATTTTTTTGCGCTCTTTTACATCTGGCACATAGTGTCGCCCGGTACGGGTTTTGAATATGCGGCTCGCGTAATCGGCAAGCCCAAATCTTGCACCATCATTTTTGACGGTCATGAGCCAGGTTTCTTCGATAAACTGAAAGAGCCCCTGAGCGCTGGATGTCGGTGCCTGGGCCTTCGCTTCAAACCGGCTTTCGCGGTAAGCTGTCTGGACGAGGTAATCATAATCCGCACCGGTTGCAGAGCTCGCAAGGCTCAATGCAAGGGCTATATTCTGAGGGATTTCTAAAAGAGAACTTACCGCCATAACTCAATAAACCTTAACTACAACCAATAAACAAAACGCCTGACAAACCAGCGCACAAACTACAATAATGAAGATAAGACGAATTGATGAAATCTATGTTAACGGGCGTCTTGATATGAGACAGTCAAGGCGTTATGGGTAATTCTAATGATTGTTAGAAAATTTGAGAGGGTGATATGGCGGGACTTTATTTTGATGAATTTGAAGAAGGACAAACCTTTGAACACGCCATAAGGCGAACCGTTACCGAGGCAGATAATATCTTGTTCTCAACCATGACCCACAATCCGCAACCGCTCCATATTGATCGGCATTTTGCCGAGACCCAGTCAGAATTTGGACAACCCCTGGTCAATTCGCTCTTCACATTGGGGTTGATGATCGGCATTACGGTTGCCGACACGACGCTTGGCACAACCATTGCCAATCTCGGCATGGAGGGGGTGAAATTCCCGGCACCTGTTTTTCATGGCGATACGGTTCATGTGACGACAAAGGTCATCTCAAAACGCGAAAGCAAATCGCGTCCGGAAGCCGGCATTATTGAATTTGAGCATCAGGCGTTTAATCAAAATGATGTGTTGGTTGCCACATGTCGCCGTCAGGCATTTATGAAAAGAAAGCCGCAAGCTTAACATTGCAGGCTCGATGCCGCTGGCTCAATGCTACAGGTTTAGTGGCGACGGCGCGGAACAAAGCAATTATTAAAGGGGTGTATGCATGAGGTCGTTTCTTTTTGTCCCTGGTGACAGCCAGAAGAAGCTCGATAAATCGCTGGGCACTGGTGCTGATGCGCTGATACTTGATTTGGAAGATAGTGTGGCGCCACCAAACAAGGAAACTGCGCGCGAGATCACCCGCGCATTTATTGAGGCGCATGGTGGGAGCGATGAGGCACCACGGCTTTTTGTGCGCATCAATGATCTCGAAACGCCTTATTGGGAAGCTGATCTTGAGGCCGTGGTTGGAGCTGCACCGTTTGGGATTATGTTGCCCAAGGCACGGTCGGGGGATGATGTGCACCGGCTGTCCATCGCACTTGATCATTTGGAAGCCCGGAGCGGTGTTGAGGCCGGTCATACAGGGTTGATTGTGCTGACCACGGAAGTTCCTATTGCGTTGTTGCAAATGGCGTCATTTGTTGATGCGAGTGCGCGAACGCGCGCACTTACCTGGGGAGCTGAAGATTTGTCGGCGGTGGTCGGCTCGCGCACAAACCGCGACGAGAAAGGTAATTACACATCGCCCTATCAACTCGCCCGCGATCTTTGCCTGATGACGGCAGCGGCGGCGAAAGTTGAGGCTCTCGATACGGTCTATACCAATTTCCGCGATCTTGATGGGCTCAGGCGCGAGGCGAACGAGGCAGCCCGGGACGGCTTTAGCGCTAAAATGGCCATTCATCCCGGTCAGGTTGCGGTTATCAATGAAGCATTCACACCGAGCGAGAAAGAGCTTGCACGCGCGAAGGCGGTTATTGGCGCCTTTGAGGCGTCAGACAATGCCGGCGTTGTGTCGCTTGATGGTGAGATGCTCGACATGCCGCATCTCAAGCTTGCCCAGCGCATGTTGGCGCGCGCTATAAATGCAGGAGTTGAATGAATGATAAATGCCCGAAAAAACGGATTTACGGGTTTGATGAAATTTGCGCTGACAATGGCCATTGTGCTCTCGACTTGTTCAATTCCTCTCATGGCACAGGGGAAGTCGCGCGTTGCGCCAATGTCGCTTTATCAATCCATGCTCAAGGCGAATGAGCAAACGGGCTGGGTGCAGTTTCGCAATTATAACGGCAAGCAATTGATTTATTTTACTGCATTGCAGACGATGCATTGCCGCCTGAAGGAAATTCGCTATTCGCTCAATTCGGACGCGCTTGATAAGCGGTTTGATATCGTGAAATGCAATCCGCAAAATCCATTTGCATTACCGCCCAAGTCGGGGCTCAAGGATATTTTGATCAGCCACCCACTCGGCACCGTCAAGACAATCGCAGTACAGGTTGTGTGGGAAGACGGTGTGGAGAGCAAAATATTGCGCTATGAGCCATGCAAGGATGTTGGCGATCAGACCTGCGCCTGGCCGCTGGATTAGTTTTCCCGCGCTCGGAATGTTAGGCGGGCGGAGGTCCAAAGACGATGGAGGCATTAAGCCCGCCAAATGCAAACGAATTGGACATGGTATATTTAATGTCCATTTCGCGGCCAATATTCGGCACATAGTCGAGATCGCATTCGGGGTCAGCCTCTTCATAGCCGATTGTCGGCGGGGCAAAATTATCTTGTGCTGCCATAATACATGCGACCGCCTCCACACCTCCGCCTGCACCCAATAGATGCCCGTGCATCGACTTGGTCGAGGATATGGCAAGCTTTTGGGCGGCATCGCCAAAGGCGCGCTTGATCGCACCTGTTTCATTCGCGTCATTAACCGTCGTCGCCGTGCCGTGGGCATTCAGGTAGTCAATGTCTTCGGGATTGAGGCCCGCGTCATTGAGGGCGAATTGCATTGCCTTGGTCGGCCCCTCAATATCGGGATTGACCATGTCAGCGGCGTCCGAGGTCATACCAAAGCCTTTGACTTCGGCCAGAATATTGGCTCCGCGCGCGCGCGCATGTTCAAGCTCTTCCATTACCAGGATGCCCGCACCCTCCGCGAGAACCGTACCGTTGCGGTTTTTGGAGAACGGGAAACACCCCTCGGGGCTTAATACCCGCATCGCTTGCCAGGCCCGCATGGAGCCATAATTGATGACGGCCTCGGATGCACCAGCAACGCCGATGTCGACGCTGCCGCGCCTGATCATATCAAATGTCAGTCCCAATGCATGGGAGGCCGTTGCGCATGCGCTGACGGTGCCGAAGGTTGGGCCTTTGATGCCGTTATCAATGCCGACATGGGCGCAGGCTGATGAGCCAATTGTGCGCAACAGGGTCAGGGGATGTGTGGCTTTTTTCTTTAATGCGAAAAGATCGTAATAGGCCTTCTCAAGCGTGTTCAGGCCACCTGCACCTGATCCGATGATTGATGCGGCACGGTCGCCATTGACCAGTGGTATTTCGAGACCTGATTGGCCAAATGCTTCGGATGCGGCGGCACCGGCAAACTGGGAGTAGCGATCTGCAAGGAGGAGGAGCTTGCTCGACAAGCGCTCTCTTGGTTCAAAGTCAGTGCACTCAGCGGCAATGGTTATGTAGAGGTCTTGTGTTTCAAATCCGGTAATCGGGCCGACACCTGACACGCCGCGTTTCAATCCATCCCAGAATTTATCGGTCGTTGAGCCAAGTGGCGACACCACTCCGGTGCCGGTGACGACAACGCGTCTGAAATCATTTGAATTTGTCATGAATTCTACTGATGTGAAATGAATGCCGGACTATGAACTGAGGTTCATAGCCTTTGAGATGCACGTGTATCGATATTCAGGAAGTAGGTCAGGCTGTTGTGCTATTCGCCGTAACAAGCGCCTGGACACGTTCCACGACCGAGCCAACGGTTTTGAAATCTTCAACTTCTTCATTGGCATTATATGGAATTTCAATGCCAAATGTGTCTTCGATATCAAACACGATCATCGCCAGATCAAGACTTTCGATTTCGAGTGCCGTGAGCTCTGTATCGAGCGAGATATCATCTCTGGGCTCTTTCATGTGCTTTTTGAGAATTTCGATAATGCTTTTTGCCGTGTCGTCCATAACGGTCTCCCTGCCAGGACAATTAGTCCCCCGGCATCAATAAAAAAATGAAGCCCATAATCATCATGAAACTGGGCATTTTCAAGCCTGACTTAGCCATAATTTAGCGAGAAGACAAGGGCGATCAATTCACATTAAGTGTATATGATTGTCACGCTTACTATATCGCACCGGCTTTATGCGACCCATTCACGAAAAATCTTCAACAAAACGCGCGTCAAGACTGCAGTTTCACCATAAATTGTGGTGTTTTTTGACTTATCCTGTCCAGATGCGGCTCAGCCCTGTAGATTATATTTCACAGCACACCTATAATAAATTCAATAATAAAGAACATGAGGAAAAAAATTCTCATGTCAAATTGGAAGCGCTTCTGGAGGTCCAACAATGTCTGATACCGCTCAAACTCCCCCATCACCCGCAGCAAGTTCTGATCAATATCCTTGGCTTGCGCATTATCCCGAAGGTGTCAATTGGGATATGGAGCTGGTTGGCACGCCGGTTTATCAGATGCTTGATGAGACTATTGCCAAATACCCTAACCAGTCATGCTCGGATTTCCTGGGTAAAAAAATGACTTATAGGGAAATCGGCGATCTGGTGAACCGGGCAGCGGAGGGCTTGCAAAAGCTTGGCGTGACAAAGGGAACCACGGTTGGTCTCTTTTTGCCAAATACACCGACCTACATCATCTATTTTAATGCGATTTTAAAAGCCGGTGGTACGGTGGTCAATTACAACCCGCTTTACACGGTCGAAGAGCTCGAATTCCAGGTCACAGACAGCAATACGGATTTGATGATCACGCTTGATCTCAAAATGCTTTTTGAAAAAGTCGAGGCGCTTGTCGAAAGTGGCACTCTTCAGCATGCGGTTGTCTGTTCATTCCCGGCCCTTCTGCCCGGTCTGAAATCATTCCTCTTTAAATTCCTTAAAGGAAAAGAGCTGGCTAAAGTTTCCGCTTCTCCCGTTATATCCAAATTGACATTTGAAAATACACTTCTGGCAAATGCTGGCGCACCGGAAATATTTGAGGTGGATCCATATAATGATCTGGCTGTGTTGCAATATACAGGAGGCACAACCGGCACGCCAAAAGGTGCGATGCTCACCCATGCAAATCTGACGATCAACGTGCAACAGGCCATCGCCTGGACCTCTAATCTGCATGAGGCTGAGGAAAAAGTCATGGGGCTTCTGCCTTTTTTCCATGTCTTTGCCATGACAGCCGTTCTGAATGTGGGCGTTAAACTGGGTGCTGAGATCGTTATGTTGCCGCGGTTTGAACTCGATCAGGCCTTGAAGCTGATTAATCAGCATAAGCCGACATTCATGCCAGCGGTGCCGACCATATTTAATGCGATGATGAACCATCCAAAAATCAAAAGCTTTGACCTCTCGTCTCTGAAAGTCTGTCTGTCGGGCGGTGCGCCGCTGCCTCTGGAAGTCAAGCGTGGCTTTGAAGGATTGACCGGGTGTACTGTTGTGGAAGCATACGGCCTTTCTGAAACGTCTCCCGCAGCAACCATAAATCCGCTTGATGGCCCGATTAAAGAGAGTTCTATCGGCCAGCCGATACCCGGCACGATTGTATCGCTGCGCGATCTTGAAGACCCGATGAAGGAAGTGCCGCAAGGTGAAAAAGGCGAGATCTGCATCAAGGGCCCCCAGGTCATGAAGGGCTATTGGAACAGGCCTGTTGAGACCGAAAATACATTTCTTGGCGATTTTCTGCGCACCGGCGATGTTGGCATCATGGATGAGCAGGGCTTTACGTTTATTGTTGACCGGATCAAGGATCTGATCATCTGCTCGGGCTACAATGTCTATCCGCGTCGCATTGAAGAAGCCATTTATGAATTCCCCGCCGTCGAAGAAGTTACCGTAATCGGAATCAAGGATGATTATCGTGGGGAGGCGCCCAAGGCATTTATCAAACTCAGGGATGGACATAGTGCGACGACTGAAGAAATTCTCGCATTCCTTGAAGCCAAGATTTCAAAAATCGAAATGCCGGAATATATTGAGTTCCGCGATGAATTGCCAAAGACCATGATCGGCAAGCTCTCGAAAAAAGAACTTGTGGCAGAGGAAGCCGAAAAAGGTAATATCTAACAGGCTGCTCGTTTTCCCAATTATTGGGCGTGCATGGAGACTGTTTGGCGTGTAGTAGTCGGTGCCCGGTACTGCGTGAGGGGCTATGGATACGCTGCCTGCTATGCGCTAAGCTGGAAATATGCGCTAAGCTGGAAAGCTTGATATAGCCGTCACAGGTATAGAGATTTTAAAAGTGAATGGAGCGGTATGAATAGTATTGAAGACATGGATTGGGCGCCTTCCAGCCCTTCAGATCAGCCGACAAAGGAACTTTTCAGCATTGGTGATCTCGCTGAAGAATTTCAGATCACCACACGCACTATCCGCTTTTATGAGGACAAGGGATTGCTCGCACCACAGCGCATCAGCGGTGTGCGGGCCTATAACAAGCGGGACCGGGCGCGTTTGATGCTTATCCTGCGCGGCAAACGTCTTGGGTTTTCGCTTGATGTCATCGCCGAATATCTTTCCCTTTATGATGCTGACCCCACTCAGGTGGCACAGTTAAACCATCTCGACCAACAGGTTTCGACGGCAATAAAGACGCTTAAACAGCAACGTATTGATCTAGAGCACACGCTTGACGAACTCGATGAAATACACGACAAGGTTCGCCGTGCGCTCGATGGCAAGGATGCCGACCCACAGCAGTAGGGATGTTGCTCCTCAGCATTAGTAGCAAGTGCCGCTAAAGCCTGACCGTTGATCCGCGCGTCTCAGGAGGGAGTTTGGTCAGGAGCTGGTGCGCGCTTGCATCCAAAACCGGATGGCGCCAATATGGAGCAATATCAATCAACGGCTTTAATACAAATGCTCGTATATGCATTTCCGGATGTGGCAATATTATCCCTTCCCCCTTTCGCGTTCGACCTCCATTTTGCCAATTCAGTACCTGTCCACGGTAATCGAGAATATCCATATCGAGGGGGCGTGGCCCCCAACGCACACCGTTTTTTCGGCCTGCACCTCGCTCGATTGTCTTCAATATTTTAAGAAGGCGTGATGGCGGCAAGTCGGTGTCGATTTCGACCACGCAATTGAGGAAATTGGGTTGCATTCCGAGGCCAAGTGCAGGGCTTTCATAATTTCCTGACCGGGATATGATTTTCATACCGGTTGCGTCAAGACGACCGAGGCTCGCGTCAAATGCCTGATCACATGCCCCCCAAATGCCCGCAATATTGCAGCCAAGGCCAAGAAATACTGATTTTTCATTCATTCCTAGCACTTGCAGCCTTTCCTCATCCTCGCCATGTTAGATGCATATAGTGTTTTTTGTGGCCGTGCCAGCTCTGCTCATAAGGCTATTGAGCCTGTGAGTTTGCTCATGTTTCAGGCATGGCCTCCAACAGATATATATATTTGCTCATTTCATATTTTGAATTATTGAGGTGTAACTGATGACCATTCATGTGGACGAGCGCTTTGCCCTCTTCCTTGATGGCGCGAACCTTTACGCCACCACCAAGGCGCTTGGATTTGATATCGACTACAAACGCCTGCTTGGATATTTTAAGGCGCAGGGGCGTATGGTGCGTGCTCTCTATTATACAGCGATATCGGAAGATCAGGAATATTCATCGATCCGCCCCCTGATTGATTGGCTCGACTATAACGGATATACCATGGTCACCAAACCGACCAAGGAATACACGGATGCTTTGGGTCGGCGGAAGATCAAGGGAAACATGGATATTGAGCTTGCGGTTGATGCCATGGAGCTTTGTGATCATCTCGACCATATTGTGATTTTCTCAGGTGACGGCGATTTTCGCTCGCTGGTGGAGGCTGTTCAGAAAAAAGGCAAGCGGGTGACCATTATCTCGACCTTGCAGACCAACCCGCCAATGATCGCTGACGAGCTCCGTCGTCAGGCAGACGAGTTTGTGGATATTGCCGACATCATTGATAATATTGGCCGCCGGAATACTGATGGGGCGGGGCAGCATAATCCTGGCCATGATGAAACCAGGGTGGAGGATGACGAGTTTGATATTTGAATATTATCCTCAATCAAATTGGCTGCGTGAGGGGCAAAATTACTCTATACCTGCCTGATGAAATCCAAACCATATGTCGCTGTCTCTGGTGAGGCGGAACCACCTAAAGCGTGCGCGCTTTGCCCGCGTTTGGCCGAATTTCGCGCCGAATATATAGCCCAGCAACCGGACTGGTTTAATGGGGCGGTGCCGTCCTTTGGACCCCTGTCTGCAAAGCTATTGATCGTCGGGCTCGCACCCGGTCTTCAAGGTGCACACCGTACCGGCCGCCCTTTTACTGGAGATTATGCTGGCGACCTCCTTTATGGCACGCTGGCGGAATTTGGCTTCTCAAGGGGCACTTATGACCAGCGGGCTGATGATGGCCTGGTGCTCAATGATTGCATGATCACCAATGCGGTGCGCTGTGTGCCACCAAAAAACAAGCCTACCAGTTTTGAAATAAATACCTGTCGTCCGTTTCTCATAAACCGCATCAACACCCTGCCAAATCTTAAAGTTATCATGGCGCTTGGGCGCATTGCGCACGACACCACGCTGACCACACTTGGGTGTCGTCGTGCGGCCTACCCTTTTGGACACGGAGCCGTTCACAATGTCGGGCAGGATGGCGCGCGCCCCCTCACCCTTATCGATAGCTATCATTGCTCGCGCTACAACACCAATACGGGGCGGCTGACGGTGGATATGTTTCGTGATGTTTTTAAGAAAATACAGAAGGTCATTGAGGATGAATAATGTGGTTAGTCACCCGAACCCGCATCATCGGGGGTATTGATGAAATCGACCACCCGGGTCGCTTCGGATTTATGCATGCCGTAACCAGCGCGGATCGACACGTTGCGGATCATCACTTCAAGACAGAGCTTGTCGTCAAAGGCCCCTTCATCGGGGGCTACATATTTTTGCTTGAGATGAGCGAACATCTCGAGCTCGTTGGATGTCAGCTTGTCGCTCAGCTTATTAAGTTCATCAAGAAGTGCGAGAACTTCAACCCGGTGTGTCAGATCAACCATATTAATTTCCTGTTTTTCCACCCGTGACGTCTTGGGCGTTTTGTCCATAGGTGCTGAATTTTTCCAGCACACGGATCATCTCATCGCGTGGCAAGATATGCACGGCGTCAAGTTCCAGGAGCTTAACATATTGTGTCGCCAATGTTTCAACCTCCTGAGCCAGTTCAAAGGCTGCATCGAGGGTTTTACCAACCGCGCATTGGCCGTGATTGGCGATAAGGCAGGCATTGCGCTCATTGAGCCCGCCTGCAACATTGCGGCTTAACTCCGCACTGCCAAAAGTTGCATATTCAACGAGCGGAATGTCGTCCCCGCCCGCAACCGCCACCATATAGTGGAAAGCCGGGATTGATTTATGGGCACAGGCGAGCACGGTGGCGTTTGTTGAATGGGTGTGGACGTGGGCATGGATGTCCGGGCGCGCATCATAAGTGGCTAAATGAAATTGCCACTCGCTCGATGGTTTGAGGCTGGGCCGACCGGGCCGGCTGCCCCCCCCTACCACGCCGGAGCTTTCAACAAAAACGATGTCTTCGACACTCATCTCATCATACGGCATGCCTGACGGGGTTATGAGCATGCCGTCGCCCGCTCGTGCAGACACATTACCGGAACGGCCAGGTGAAAGGCCGCTTTTGGCCATGGACCTGGCCACTTCGATGATTTTGGCGCGTTGTGCGTGGTCGTCCATTTAAGTCAAACTCCCGGTGTTTTTTCAATGCGGCATTTCACGTGGGCCATAGTGATAAGAGAGGTTTTAACCCGTACCTTATTGATCATAAAATAAAAAAGACCTCGAGAGGTCATCCCCCGAGGCCTTTTAAATTTACCTATCCAGTTTGAGCACGTTCATGCCCTGCTGGTTGCCCGACGCTAGTGCGGAATGTCTTTCCATACGATGCGTTTGACGAAGAACATCAAGCCGCTCAATGTCAGGAGATAGAAGAGAACGCGGAAGCCGAGACGTTTGCGTTCTTCGAGCTTGGGTTCAGCCGCCCA
>Ga0209633_10003902_pt1 | contig 13614 bp, 9 predicted proteins | sample Cruoilmetagenom1_FD_187290 | JGI IMG/M metagenome (GOLD analysis project Ga0209633, IMG submission 187290) | Oil polluted marine microbial communities from Coal Oil Point, Santa Barbara, California, USA - Sample 1 (SPAdes) (version 2) | ecosystem: Environmental > Aquatic > Marine > Oil seeps ... | reverse complement strand
TATTTTAATCTGTTTGAAACGTTCTTGTCTAAAATATTTTGCATTGCGTAATGACAATTCTACAATTCGTTTTTTATCTCCTAATTTTGGCACTGTAATTTTAATATCGTCACCTACATTTACACTAAAAGGCACATATATTTCTTTTGATTGCGAATTGAATCGTTGTCTTATCTCTACAATAGTTAGTTCTAATAAATGTTTATCATCTTCGTCTAGTTTCTTTTTGATCTCTATAGTATGAGACTGAATAATGGCACCATTATTTATTTTAAAAAAGTTAACATAGGCAAAACTTTCATCAGAGATTATTGAAAATACATCAACATTGGTAATTGACGGATTAACAACTGTAGATTTTACCTGATAATTGGCTAACAAATCTACTTTTTCTTTTATTTTTTGTGCTTCTTCAAACTCAGTATTTTCAGCAAATTTCAACATCAAGTCATTGAATTTTTGTAAAGAGTTTTTAAAATTGCCTTTGATAATATTTCTAATTTCTTTAACATCTTCTAAATAGTCGGTTTCAGTTTGCAAACTTTCACAGGCACCTTTACAATTTTTAATATGATATTCTAAGCAGACCTTATATTTTTTGTTTTGGATATTTTTTTCAGACAGATCGTATACACAAGTACGCAAGGGGTATAATTCTTTAATTAAAGATAATAAAGCCCTGACCGTTCTTACAGAAGTATATGGTCCAAAATATTCTGAACCATCTTTTATGATCTTTCTCGTTAAAAAAACTCTGGGAAATGATTCTTTTTTGATGCAGATCCAAGGATAGGTTTTGTCATCTTTTAAGAGTATATTATAGCGTGGTTGGTACTTTTTTATCAGGTTGTTTTCTAATAATAAGGCATCTGTTTCTGTTTCAACAACAATATGTTTAACTGAAGTAATTTTTTTTACTAAAACACTGGTTTTGCCATTCTCATGGTTTTTAGTGAAGTAGGAGCTGACTCTTTTTTTTAAATTTTTAGCTTTCCCTATATAAAGAATAACATCGTCTTTATCAAAATATTGATAAACTCCGGGTTGAGTTGGTAGTGTTTTTAATTGTAATTCTAAATCGGGACTTAGCATTAAGCAAAGTTAAGGAAATAAACTTTTGATTTAATATAAATTAATGTATTGTATAATTAAAGAGATTAGACTGCTTCGCTGTTAGATATGAGATATTAGACTGATTTTATAATCTTGATAAATTGTAATTATATTAATCGTCGGTTTATTAAATAATCCTTTTAGGTTTAACTTCTTCAAACGAAAAGCAAGGTATTAAAAAATAATCCTAAAGGTTAAGGCTCAAATTCCAAAATTTTAATCAAACACTACTGGCAAACTCTAATCAAAATCATTTTTAATTAAATTCTAAAAAAACATCAAAATATTTTTTTGTTTCCGTTTTTTTTTTTTTTAGTTTTGTCAGGTTGCTAACTCATAAACACTTGCTCTCATCTTTTTAGTTTTTATAAGTTAACGAAATAAGGATTTTTTAAACCCATTGCCTATGTAATTTTTATATAGAGCTCATCTTGACCTTTTTAATTTGAGTAAAAAAGTTAAGATAAGTTCATAAAAAGAGAAAGCCACTACGTGCATGTAGTGACTTCTCTCAATATTCATTTTTAAAAACAAATATTAAAACAAAGAACAAAATTATGAAAAAAATCATTCCCTACCTGTTAATTTTAGCAGTTATTACTCTTTTGCTTACTAATTGTGAAAAAGAAGAATTTAATGAAAGTACTGTTAATAATCAACAAGAAAGGTCTAAGGTCAATATAAAAAGAGTAGATCTGGCTTACCTACAACAAAAGGAAAAACTCAATAAAAAAATACAGAAAATAGTCAATGCTTTAGATGTTACTAAAAAGAACAATCAAAAAAGTAGTATTACGACTAATGATGGTTCTTTTACAATATTAACTAATGAGATATTAGAAGTAACTACAGACTCAACAGAAACGTATACCTTTAGAATTGAAACTCCCACTGATGGTGCTTCTTCTTTTGAAAATTTTGTCATAGAAAAAATTAAGGATGATTATAGCTATTGGATATATAGGTTTATTGAATTAACTGAAGATGGTGTAGATTACTCCTATTCTGTTAATAGACAACCTGTCGATGAAAATCAAATTAATTTGGGCGATTTTAGTAATATATTAAAATGGTTATATATTAGTGAAGGATGTATCTATTATGCCAATAGTACTGGTATGGCTTATATAGATGGTGCTTCGGTAGTATGTCCAGGAAGTGGGTATGATGATGAAGATAATGATCAAAGTGGGGGTGGTACTACAAGTGGGGGTTATACTGGAGGTAATGGAGAGACTGATAATACGGGCAATCCTCCAAATAATAACAGCGGTAGCGGTGGTGGTGGTGGCTCTAGTTCCGGTACAGATACATCTGACCCTATCCTTAACTCTCCTGTTGGAGTGTTAACTGATATTGATTTAGAGGAAGACCTACCTTGTAAAACAAGTAAAGAATATCTAAAAAAAGTATTTCCAGATGCATCTGATGAAATTTTAACAAAATTAGCAGGAATTCTAAATAAGTTTGGCAAAGATTTTGGTATAGATAATAAAGAAAAGTTACAACATTTTTTAGCTCAAGCTGGTCATGAAACTGGTGATTTTGATTTTATTGCTGGTGAAGAAAGCTTATACTATACATCTAGTACTCGTCTATTAACTATTTATGGTAAATATTTTTCTAATACTGATACAATAAATAAAAGAAAACCAGATAATTATTTAAGAAATTCTTCAAAAGTTGCTGACTACGTGTACTGCTGTAGAATGGGAAATGGGGATGAAGCAAGTGGGGACGGTTATAAATATAGAGGAAGAGGTGTTTTTCAATTAACTGGAAAAAATAATTATACCAATTTCAAAACCTTTTATAATGAAAAGTATGATCCTGATAGAGATTTTATAACTGATCCTGGATTATTAAAAACCAATGACACTGTTGCCGTAATTAGTGCGCTTTGGTTTTATAAAAAGAATGTTTTAGACAAAATTACGATAGACAGTATAACTAGTGTCAAAAAAATTACCAAAAAAATAAATGGAGGTACAAATGGTCTTAAAGACAGAAAAAAAATATTTAATAAAGCTAAAGATTCAATAAACTGTAATTAATAATTATGAAAACAAACAATATAAGAATATTTACACTAATAGCTATTGCTATAATAACTAGTTTATTAACTTTTTCATTTACTACGCCTAATGAAAAAATTATTGGGATTTGGGTTTCGGAAAAAGATTCTGATAATAAGTGGGAATTTACTACTAATAATAAATGTTACCAATATTATGAAGGAGAAGAAACAGATATATATTCATATAATATTTTAACTACTTCACCTCAATGTGGCTATCAGGTAAAAACTGGTGGTAGTGAAGATTTTTATTTAAGGTTAACTAACACTCAAGGTGATGAGTATTGTTATGAAATCCTTGGAATATCAGATGATGTTTTATCATTGAATTATTTAGGTACTGGTGGATATATGGTTTTTAATAAACAGTAACAAATATTATTTATAATATTTGTTACTATACATTTTTTAATCTACTCAGAAAAATATTCTGAGTAGATTCTTTTTTAACTATTTTAATAAATAAAAATGGAAAAATTATTATCTCATTACATTACTTCTTTTTTGTATAACTATAAGTAATGCACAAAAACGTGTTGAGTTTCCTCATGCTATTGTTTTAAGAGATATAAATAATAAATTATCAAAAAATTTATGGGTATAAAGTCAACCCAGGCATACTTGATTACAAAAGATGGAAAACTAGGAAAAAAGATAGGAATGCGTAAAGGGAAGTACAGTCACTTAGATTGTGATCTAACTCGGTATGAAGAGGTCTTAAAAACTTTAACCAATAAATAATAGGTCGTTATTATTTCGGTTTTTCATAATGTTGTACTACAACCGGAGGTACAATATGATCAGTAGGTTCTAATTCCTTTTTAGGAAAGGCTTTTTTATTAAATATCAACAATAAACTTACACCTGTAGTAATAGCAGCGTCGGCCACATTAAATACATATTGAAAAAAGGTAAAATGTCGGTCTACAAATAAAGAAAAGTTTTTACCACCAACAAATGGCAACCAATCAGGCCAATTAAAATTTATTGCCGGTATCCATGAAGGTAATTCTGCATTTTCAATAATAGGAAAATAAAATAGGTCAACTACCTTACCATGAAAAAGAGAGCTATATCCACCGCCTTCAGGTAAAAAGGTTGCTATATATCCATTGCTATCGCTAAAAATAACGCCATAAAAAACAGAATCGAAAATATTACCTAAGGCACCTGCAAAAATAAATGCAATGGCTATTACTAAAATTTTATGTGCCTTGCTTTTTACAGCAGTGTGCAACCAATAACCAATACCAACAATGGCTATTAAACGAAAAAAAGTTAAAAATAACTTACCATTCTTACCGCCGAATTCTGTACCCCAAGCCATTCCGTAATTCTCTAAAAAATGAATACGAAACCAATCTAAGCCTAATACTTTAACTTCTTCGCCTAATACGAAATGTGTTTTTAACCAAATTTTACTAACCTGATCTAGAAGAAGTATAATTACAATGATTAAAATGGCTTTCTTCATTTAGAAATTTGATTGATTTTTTTAAAGTTCAACAAAAATAATATTATTATTGGGTTGGAGCAGGTTTTAACAAAATATTTGAGCGGATTGTTTAATCTACACTAACAAATTCTTTGTCATCAATACCCATAGGTGAAGTGTCTTTTTTTTAATAACAAAAAGCTTCCGCCTCGAAGTATCGGGGCAGAAACTTTTTGTTTTTATTGTTGCATTCTTTTAGCTTCTATACTTAAAGTGGCATGAGGTACTAACTTCAATCTTTCTTTTTGAATGAGCTTACCAGTTACACGGCAAATACCATAGTTTTTATTCTCAATACGCAATAAAGCGTTTTGCAAATCTCTTATAAACTTTTCTTGACGGATAGCTAATTTTACATTAGACTCTTTTGACATCGTTTCAGAACCTTCTTCGAAAGCTTTGAAAGTAGGTGAAGTGTCGTCAGTACCATTATTACTATCATTCATATACGCGCTACGTATCAATGCTAGATCTTCTTTGGCAGTTTCTATTTTTTTTAAGATTATTTCTTTGAATTCTTGCAATTCTTTATCCGAATATTTTACTTTATTCTCGGTCATTCTTTAAATTTTTTCAATTAATAATTTGGTATTTACTTCATCAAAAGCAATTTCTATACCATTTTTTACTTCATCTTCTAACATCAATACTTCTGTTAGGGTTTCGTTTTTGATATAATTTTCATTATCTAGAATTGCAACCTCTACAATACTATCTTTTTTTATTTTTAATTTTATTTTATCAGTAACATCTAAGCCTGATTCTTTACGTAAATTTTGAATTCTGTTTATTAATTCTCTTGCAATTCCTTCCTTACGTAGATCGTCTGATATGGTAACGTCTAAAGCTACTGTTAAATTGCCTTGATTTGTCACTAACCATCCTTCAATATCTTGTGAAGAAATTTCTACTTCTTCGAGGGTCAATGTACTATTTTTACCATTAATTTCAAATGATAAATGCCCTTGTTTCTCAATTTTGTTGATATCTTCTTGAGATAGTTTCTGAATCTCAGTCGCAACCAATCGCATATCTTTACCAAATTTTGGTCCTAATACCTTAAAATTTGGTTTTATGTTCTTTACTAACATTCCAGAAGCATCATCAATCAACTCAATTTCTTTGACATTGACTTCAGCTTTAATTAGCTCTGCAATTGCTTCAATATCTTCTTTATCCTGACTATCTAATACAGGTATCATAATGCGTTGTAAAGGCTGACGTACTTTTATCATTTCCTTTTTACGTAATGACAATACCATTGAAGATATTGCTTGTGCTTTTTGCATTTTACGTTCTAATGAAACGTCAACTAAGTCTTTTTCGTATATAGGAAATGTTGTCAAATGTACAGATTCATTGTTTTCTTTATGCGAAGCTTGTGTTAGATCTCGATACAATTGATCCATAAAAAATGGTGCAATCGGTGAACCCAATTTAGCAACAGTTAACATACAGGTGTACAAGGTTTGGTAAGCCGAAATTTTATCTTGACCGTAATCACCCTTCCAAAAACGCCTTCTACTCAGTCGTACAAACCAATTACTCAAATTTTCTGTTACGAAATTCTGAATGGCTCTTGCAGCTTTGGTTGGTTCATAATCATTATAATACATCTCCACATTTTTAATCAATGTGTTCAGTTCTGATAAGATCCAACGATCTATTTCAGGGCGTTTTTCAATGGCAATATCAGTTTCAGCGTATGAAAATTGATCAATATTGGCGTATAATGTGAAAAATGAGTACGTATTGTATAAAGTGCCAAAAAACTTCCGCCTTACCTCAGCAATACCTTCAATATCAAACTTTAAATTATCCCAAGGATTTGCATTAGAGATCATATACCAACGTGTTGCATCTGCACCATACTTTTCCATCGTTTCAAATGGGTCAGCAGCGTTACCTAATCGTTTAGACATTTTCTTTCCTTCTTTATCTAACACCAATCCGTTAGAAACTACATTTTTATAAGCAACTGAGTCAAAAACCAAGGTACCAATCACATGTTGCGTATAAAACCAGCCTCTGGTTTGATCAACACCTTCTGCAATAAAATCGGCCGGAAAGAATTTATTTTCGTCTATTAACTCTTTATTTTCAAACGGATAATGCCATTGCGCATAGGGTACAGAGCCTGAATCAAACCATACATCTATTAAATCAGATTCACGCTTCATTGGCTTACCAGAAGGTGATACTAAAATAATTTTATCTACTACATTTTTGTGCAGATCTATTTGGTCATAGTTCTCTTCACCCATATCACCAACTTCAAAATCGCTAAAAATATCAGCGTCCATAAAATTAGCTTCAACAGCGCGTTTCATTTCTTTTTTAAGTTCTTCTACTGAACCTATAATGATTTCTTCTGTACCATCTTCTGTACGCCAAATAGGTAATGGAATTCCCCAAAAACGAGAACGAGATAAATTCCAATCATTGGCATTTTTTAACCAGTTACCAAAACGACCTGTACCAGTAGATTTAGGTTTCCAATTTATAGTTTCGTTCAATTCGAACATTCTATCTCTCTTCTCTGTAACTTTTACAAACCAAGAATCTAACGGATAATATAAAATAGGCTTGTCTGTTCTCCAACAATTCGGATAACTATGCTTGTATTTTTCTACTTTAAAGGCCTTGTTTTCTTCTTTCAACTTAATTGCCAATTCTACATCTACAGAGCGTTCAGGAGCCTTACCGTCATCATAATATTCGTTTTTGACATATTTACCTGCAAACTCACCCATTTCAGGCCTGAATTTACCTTGTAGGTCCACCAAAGGAACCGGATTACCATTTTCATCAAGCACTAACATTGGTGGAACTTCCGGTGTAGCTTGTTTAGCCACCATCGCATCATCAGCACCAAAAGTAGGCGCCGTATGTACAATACCTGTACCATCTTCGGTAGTTACAAAATCACCCGCAATAACTCTAAAAGCATTTTCAGGGTTTTGAAATGGTAATGCATAGTCTAATAATTGTTCATATTGAATTCCGACAAGGTCTTTGCCTTTGCATTCTGATATAATTAAATACGGAATTTTCTTGTCTTGTTCAGCGTAGGCATTTAAATCTTCGGTTGATTCAACTTCAGAAAATTTACCAGAAAATTGATAAGCAACTAATTTCTTAGCCAAAATTACTTTTATCGACTTAAATGTATATTGATTGTAGGTTGAAACTAATACATAATCAATCTTATTACCTACAGTCAAGGCCGTATTACTTGGTAAGGTCCAAGGTGTGGTTGTCCAAGCTAGGAAGAAAAAATCCTCCCCCAACCCCTCCAAAGGAGGGGAGAGTTTAAACGCATCCCATACTGATATTCCCCCTTTGGGGGCTAGAGGGATTTTAAACTGTGCCACCACAGTAGTATCTGTAATATCTTGATAGGTTCCCGGTTGATTTAACTCATGTGAGCTGAGACCAGTACCAGCTTTAGGTGAATATGGCTGAATGGTATATCCTTTATATAACAACCCTTTATCGTAGATCTGTTTTAACAACCACCAAACGGTTTCTATGTATTTTGGTTTATACGTAATGTATGGGTCATTCATATCAACCCAATGTCCCATTTTACGGGTCAGTTCTTCCCAAACATCAGTATAACGCATTACCGCTTTTTTACAAGCTTCATTGTAGTCTTCAACAGATATTTTTTTACCAATATCTTCTTTAGTAATACCTAATTCTTTTTCAACACCCAACTCAATAGGTAGGCCATGCGTATCCCAGCCTGCTTTACGCTTTACCTGATAGCCTTGTAATGTTTTATAACGACAAAAAATATCTTTAATAGCACGTGCCATTACATGATGAATTCCTGGTAGACCATTAGCTGAAGGTGGCCCTTCATAAAACACAAATGGTTTGTTCTCATCTCGTGAAGAAATACTTTTTTCGAATATATCATGTTCTTCCCAAAATTGTAGCGTTTCATCTGCTACTTTGGTAAGATCTAATCCTTTATATTCTCTAAACTTAACACTCATCAGCTATAAAAATTCTTTCGATTCGCGAAATTACGTATTTTATTGAAAATTATAGGTTTTAGAGCATAAAAAAGCATCTCGTCAAAGACGGATGCTTTTAAAGTAATTTTGTAATTCTTGTACTGATAATCACAAGACTTCGGGATATTGAAAATTTGCTCTGGATTCCTGTCTGCGCTGGAATGACAAATTTCTTAAAGTAAAACACTTATATAGCTGATAATTCGCTACGTAATATATAGCGTTCACATTAACTTATTCTTTCTTAATGACTACAAACTCAGTACGTTTATTAATTCTATGTTCAGAATCCTTACATTTTACGCCATTAGCACATTTGTTTAATAATTCTTTTTCACCATGCCCTTTACCGCTAATTCTCATAAAATCTAAGCCTTGAGATATTAAATACTCTACCGTCTCTTCAGCTCTGCTTTCTGATAAATTTAGATTGTATGCATCACCAGCTCTTGAATCAGTATGTGCGCCAAACTCAATTTCCATTTTAGGATATTTTCTCATCAATCTAAGTACTTTTTCTAATGCTCTTTTAGATTCTTTTTTTATGGTCGATTTATTTAGTTCAAAACGTATATTCTCTACATTCAACATTTCTTTACCATTTCTAGTAAAAAATTCTTTTTCTTCGATAATAATCGTTTCATCATTTTTAAATCCGTTAACACTTGAAGTATTCAGTTTTGTATCAACATCAAAGTATCCTTCCTTATTTACTTCTAATGTATATGTTGTTGCACAATCTAAACTAAAATAGAACGCACCATCAAATTTTGTTTCAACTCTTCTTAATCGATTTCCATCGGCATCAACTAATGATACAAAAGCATTAGGAACAGCCAATCTGGTTAATTTATCTTTTACGACTCCTGTTATAATTTGATCACAAATAGGTATCGTTGTTTTTTGTACAAAAGAATAAATATCATCATCTCCTTCACCTCTGACTCTATTTGATGAAAAATATCCTTTTAATTTAACATTGTCAATAATAAAAGAAAAATCATCGCCTTTACTATTCATGGGTTCTCCTAAATTAATAGGCTTAGGTAATGAACCATCTAGTTTTGTCATATATATATCAAGTCCCCCTTTACCTCCTTTTCTATTAGATGAGAAATAGATAATATCACCATCTACATAAGGGGTATATTCTTTTGATGCTGAATTTATTGTTGGACCAAGGTTTATAGGTTTTCCGTAATGCCCTTTATTTACATCTACAACAAAAATATCTGTATCACCTAATGTGCCCGGCATATTAGAAACAAAATATAGTTTTTTACCATCTTCGCTCAACATAGGTTGGCCCGTATCATAATCATCACTATTAAAAGGTAAAGAAACGAAGTCTCTCCATTCTCCATTTGCCGCTACTGTAGCCTTAAAAATTTTCAGGTTTTCAGATTTAAGTTTTCCGTTTAAATAGTTATTAGAATTAAAATAAACTTCTTTTAGGTCTGGAGAAAAAGCGACAAAAGCATCGTGATATTTTGAATTTACATCTGTAGAAAATGGTTTTACATTTTTAACTTCACCACTTTCTGAAACACTACCTATATAGAGATCTAAAAAAGGCTGATCATTATCTTTCCACTTTTTATTAGATATTCCACTTTTTTTTCTTGAAGAAGAAAACACAATTTTATCTTTACCCATATAGGTAGTTCCAAAATCGCTATACTTAGTATTTGCGTTTAAATTCTTAACACTATATTCTGCAGCTTTGATAGAGTCTGCTCTCTCTATTTGAGCATTTAAGATTAAAATATGTAAAATAAAAAAAGATGTGATTAAAAATTTCATGGGGTTGTCATTTTTATCTACTATATATACAAACGTTATACCAAACTTATTAGTATGTGTAATAAAAATATTTAAAATTCTCTATTTTAAACACTTACAAAAATAAATTTATCTCTTTTAGTAAATAATAACCTATATTCCAAAAATTTTATAAACTAAAAAAACCTCACAAATATTGTGAGGTTTTTTTTATAGTTAACGTAAGTTCGATATAATTTACCATTCACAGTTAAATGTGCTATTATATTCTAATAATTACAAATTCAGTTCTGCGGTTCATTGCCTGTTCTTTATCTGTACATATTACATTTTTGCTACAATGATTAATTAATTGGGTTGCACCGTATCCTCTACCTGTTATTCTACTTGCACTTATTCCTTTTTTGATTATATATTCAACTGTTCTTTTTACTCTTCTATTTGCCATCCAACTATTATAACTATCCGGACCATTTGAATCTGTATGTGAAGCCGACTCAATAATCATTTTAGGATATTTATTCATTAAGTCAACTATTTTTTGCAATTCAACTTTCGCTTTTTTATTCAAATAAGACGATTCGTAATCAAAATAAATTGGATGAATATCTGGAATATATTTATCTCTAGTTATTTTTACTTCAACTGGCAGTACACCAGCTATTTCGTCAGGCTTAATATCTTCTAATTTTGATACTTCTTTTTCAACAATAGTATCAGCAGTAACAAAATCAATATTACCTTTACCTAATGAAATTAGTAATTTTAATTCTTTGTCAGCTTCAGCAGAAGTTGTAAAGTCTTTTGACTCTGCTGTGAAATCTACTTTTCTACCTTCAAGTTTATAGGCTGTTTCGCATTTAATTTTAAAAGAAAAAGTGGCGTCTTCTTTTACTATTTGTGTTTCTAGTACATTGCCTTCATTATCACTTAAAACAACTTCTGCGTTTGGTAATAAATCATCTGTATTTTTATCTCTTACTTCTCCTTTGACAATTTGAGTACGTGTTACCTTCACTGAAGATTCTGTACTCGACTCTGTTTGTTCTGTTTGAGCATTTGAAATAATAATACTTAGGATAAAAAAATATCTAATTAAACTTTTCATCTGTTTATATTTATTATTTTATTTATATCAAACGGCAAATTAAATATAATAGTATCTCTTATAAACCAAAAAAACCTCCATAAGTACGAAGGTTTTCTTAGTTTGGTTATATGATTTTATTTACATTCTAATAATTACAAATTCAGAACGTCTATTTTTTTCATGCTGTGCATCAGTACATTGAACCCCTTTTACACATTGGTTGATTAACTGAGTAGCTCCATAACCTTTACCGGTTATTCTACTTGAATCTATACCCCTGCTTATAATATAATCAACCGTCCTTTTTGCTCTTTTATCTGATAACCATAAGTTAATACCATCAGGCCCTTGTGAATCTGTATGTGAAGCTGATTCAATAATCATTTTAGGATATTGATTCATTAATCTAACAACCTTTTCCAATTCATCTTTAGCTCTTTTAGTTAAATATGATGAGTTAAAGTCAAAATATATTGGATCAATATTAACAGCATAAGTACTTGCTCTTAACTTAACTATTTCATCCGGTAGCACATCTGGCAGACCTTCAGGTTTTACATCTTCTTGTTGATCTTGAGTCTGATTACCATTATTAGCATCAGCAATGAAATCAATATCACCTTTACCCAAATGTATTGTCATTTGAAGCTCTTTATCAGCTTCATTTGACGTTGTAAATGCTTTTGATTGAGCTGTGTAATCAACTTTCTTACCTTCTAATTTATACTCTGTTTCACAATTAATTTCAAAAGAAAAAGTAGCATCTTCTTTCACTATAATTGTTTCTATTACATTATCATCTTTATCACTTAAAACAACTTCTGTACCTGGTAATAATGCTCCTGAATTTCTATCTCTAACTTCCCCATTCACGGCTTGAAGACATTTGAAAGAAACGGGCTCTTCTTCAATAAAAGAGTAAATATCATCTCCTCCTTTTCCATCGGCTCTATTTGAAGAAAAATATCCTTTTCTTGTTTCACTATTGATAATAAATGCATAATCATCGCCCGATCCGTTAATAGGGGCATTTAAACTTATCGGTTCTGGAGTAAATCCTTCCAATCTGGTAGCATATACATCTGTACCACCTTTACCACCCCATCTGTCAGAAGAAAAATACAATACATCTCCATCAATAAACGGAAACCAATCTTTAGCTGTAGAGTTTATTTTTGGCCCTAAATTAACAGGGTTTCCAAATCCGCTTTGATTAACTTCAACTTTAAAAATATCTGTATCTCCTAAAGCGCCGGGCATATCAGATGTAAAATATAACGTTTTTTCATCTTCACTCAAAGCTGGATGTCCAACAGAGTATTCAACATTATTAAATGGCATTGGGATGATATTAATCCACTCATCCTTATCGTTTACTACTGCTTTAAACATAGCAAGATTAGTAGTTTCTTTACTACTAACACCTAATCTCTTATTATAATAATTATTTCTTGTAAAATAAACTGTTTTACCATCTTTACTAAAGATTACTTCAGCTTCGTGATATCTAGAGTTCACCTCTCCCTTCAATTTCATTTTTTCAGTAATATCACCCCCATCATTTATTACTCCTTCATAAAGATCTAAAAAACGTTCACCGTTTTCTTCCCAAACATCTCTTACAACACTAAATCCTTTTCTTGGAGAAGCAAAAACTATTCTATTCTCTCCATAAAAAGCCGTACCGAAATCTGCTTGAGGTGTATTAATTTCTAGATTTTTAATCGAATATTTTCCGCCCCCATTATCTTGAGCATAAAGAAAACCTAAACTGAATACTGCTAAAAATAGGGTTATATATATTTTCATTTGATTGAATTTCATTTTTATATAACTTATATTATTCTAAACTATTATATCTAAGATTTACAAAGGAATTAAGCTTGTTTTTTACTTAACAATCCCTTAGAAAAATCTTGGTGATTTTAAATTCTTCTTCGAGAAATCTATATCCCATAATAAAAATATCTCATGGGTACCACTGTTGAAATCTCCTAAATTGGTCGTCGTATAATCATAGGCATAACCCATA
>Ga0209633_10003901_pt1 | contig 13620 bp, 11 predicted proteins | sample Cruoilmetagenom1_FD_187290 | JGI IMG/M metagenome (GOLD analysis project Ga0209633, IMG submission 187290) | Oil polluted marine microbial communities from Coal Oil Point, Santa Barbara, California, USA - Sample 1 (SPAdes) (version 2) | ecosystem: Environmental > Aquatic > Marine > Oil seeps ... | reverse complement strand
TAACCAAACTGACATAGATGCTGCTATAAATGCAGGTATAGATGCAATCCATGCCGGATGGGGTTTTGGTAAAGCTAGCGATACTAGCAAATCAAGTGCTGATAAATATACTATGGTTGATAGCCCTGGCGATTTGAAAAACCATCTGGTAGAACATTACAACTTAAACAAGAATAATCTATAAAAAAAAGTACTGATCTTTATACTATTGTACGATTAACTAAATTATTGGAGATATCCATGTATAAAGCAGCTGCTGTTTTGTGTTTATTTTTATTAACATTAGTAACTGTTTATTCACAACAGACAGGTTTAGGTGGGACTAATGGAAAATGGATGACAGGAGATTTTCATCAACATTCCTATTATACAGATGGGGACCATACATTAGATGAAGTAATTGCAAAAGGATTTAGCTATGGTCTCGATTTTCAGGCAAATTCTGAGGACGGTGGGTACAGCAATAAAGATGGGTATAATCATTTATGGGGGGATGCAACATATTACCTGCAGAACCCTATAAAAGGCGTGTATAAAGAAGACGACAATGGACACAGACTGATGTGGAGATGGCAGTCATTGAGTGAATATGTTTATCCACATATTCTTGATTTGCGTAAAAAATATACTGATAAACTCATATTGACCGGAGTTGAGTGGAACGTCCCATCACATGGACACTGTGACATTATGGTTGAAGATACAGGTAGCTTTCCCTATGTTGCTCTGTTTGAATATTTATTCGATGAGGACGACTATGATATCAGCAACCCCTTCGTTGGGGATTGGCTGCCAGAAAAATTACTGAAAAACACACATGATAAAACACTTGCAGGAGCTATATGGCTACAAAAATATTTTGCGGGGCACTCCTGGCTTATACCTACCCACCCAGAAAGAAAGAATTTGTGGCATATAGAAGATTTTAGAGATTTAAACAATGCTGCTCCTGATGTTGCCTTTGGTTTTGAGGGATTACCTGGGCATCAAAAAAATAACAGTAGAGGGGGGTTTAATAATGCAAAAACAGTTGGCGTGGGGACATATGGCGGAGCTGGCTATTTTATAGCAAAAGTAGGAGGGCTCTGGGATGCACTATTAGGTGAAGGAAGACACTTTTTTAACTTTGTCAATTCAGATTTTCACGATACTCCTGGAGATTTTTGGCCAGGTGAATATGCAAAAACTTACGTATTTGTAACCGATTTGGATAATGACGGTAGACACTCAACTGGTGAAATAGTAAAAGGGATGCAATCAGGGAATTCTTTTAGTGTTCATGGAGATTTGATCAATGCTCTTGATTTTACAATAGATACCGGCTTCACAAAAGTTAATATGGGACAGGATGCGCATACAAAACGTTTTAATGAAATAGAGGTAACAATAGCCTACACATTACCATATAAAAACAACAATGGGGATAAAACCGTAGTTGACCACATTGACTTAATAGCGGGAGAGATCTCAGGCAAAGTAAATCCAAATAGTAATAACTATACAAAAGATATCAATCAGACTACAAAGCTATTGAAAACATTTAATAAAGAAGATTTTCAAAAAAACGATGATGGCTGGAACAAAATCACTTTTATAATACAGATAGATAAGAGCATGTTCTTCAGATTGAGAGGAACAAACATAGCACCTGATACTCCAGGAGAAACAGATAAACTGGGCAATCCAACACTTGATTTTCAGCAGAAAGAATTAGATGGTGAGGCAGAAGCATGGGCAGATCTCTGGTTTTATTCTAACCCTATATTTGTCCATGTTCAATAATCTAGCTGGATCAATTTGCTTCATCACTGCTAAAAAGAGCTTTTAATATTGTTAATCAGTAGGATCGCTGTTTTCAAATCTTACATTCTCACATTACGTCCTATAATACTCCGAGGCTGATACTGAATATGACATCAAGACATATTCTACACATCAGAAATCGCTCAAAGTAAATTTTTATCTCTTCTAATATCATCTACATAAGCGAAATAGCAGGTCATCTACTCACTGCGCAAAAATCTTTAAAATATAAATCAAGATCGTTTTATTTTGATTTATTTCCAATATAATGTTATTATATTAGAAGTTATATGAGCACACTATAATATAAAAATTTAAATAAATGGCTAACCATAACGAACTTAGTAAATTTTGTTTTTTGGGAGGGATATGTGAAAAAGATAATAGATGATATATGTGAGCATATTGGTAGGCATGGATTATGATGTTATTGTGATAGGTGCTGGCCCTGGTGGTTATACAGCTGCTATTAGAGCTTCTCAACTTGGGTTAAAGGTAGCAGTGGTTGAGTATGATACATTGGGAGGCACTTGTCTTAATAGAGGTTGTATCCCAACAAAAGTATTATTACAGGCAGCCCACGCACATGAAGATTTTGCAAGATATAAGAGTTTTGGGTTCACTCTAGATCATAGTTTTGATGTAGAAAAGCTCAAAAGATATAAAGAAAAAACAGTTAGAAAGTTAGTATTAGGAATTAATTATCTTTTTAAGAAAAACAATATTACCTTATTGGAAGGTAAGGCTGCATTTCTTGATAATAATACTATTGATGTTAGAGGCAAAGAACTTAAGGCCAAATATTTTATCATCGCAACAGGCTCTAAACCTGTCGATTTACCTATAACTGGGGCAAACCTACCTATTGTTATAAATAGTGACAGGGCGTTAAGGTTAGAAAATATCCCTAAAAATATTGTCATTATAGGCGGAGGGGTCATCGGTCTGGAGTTTGCATTTATTTATAATGCACTGGGGGCGAAAGTAACAATTATCGAACTAATGGATAAATGCCTCCCTATGTTGGATGATGATATTGTCGATATTTTACTCAAAAAACTAAAGAGTAAAAATATCGATTTATATCTGGGAGCCCGTGTTGAAGAAATTAACAATAATGGGTCAATCCGATTTAGTTATAAAAATGAACTAAACGAATTGTATTGTGATCAGGTATTGTCTGCTGTTGGAAGAGAACCAAAGCTTGATGGACTCAGTAAACTAAATCTAAAAATGAATAAAAATAGTATTAAAACAGATGAATATTCAAGAACTTCTATTGACAATATTTATGCAATAGGTGATGTCGTAGGCAATTTTCAGCTTGCACACGTTGCTTCACATGAGGGAATAGTAGCAGCTCAAAATATCGCTGGTCAAAATATAAAAAAAGATTTAAGAGCAGTCCCAGTCTGCATCTATACAATTCCGGAAATAGCCTGGGTAGGGATAAGTTCCACAGAGGCAAAAAATAGATATGACAATATAACATCCGGATCTTTCCCTTATATGATTTTATCAAAGGCTGCTGTTGAAAATGAGAAGGAAGGGCTCATCAAAATAGTTGCATCCGGTGAAAATAAAGAAATCTTAGGTGTGCAAATAATAGGAAGATCTGCTACCGAACTAATTCATGAAGCTGTTTTAGCTATAGCGCAGGAATGCACTGTTGATGAGTTAGCAAATATTATTCATGCTCATCCCACACTCTCCGAAGGGATACGTGAAGCCAGTGACGATCTTCTTGGAATACCAATAAATAAGATCTAATATGTCATGAATAAAGAGTAACAGCTAATGTATAAAATAAGAATAATAGTTAACTCTGAAGCTGGAAAAGATATAAGAAGGCTGACAGGTTTTGCTTAGCATGTGGATAGTAATAGAAAAACCAATATATTGACACAGTTTATTAGTGCATTTTTAAGCCCTACAAAAGATGTTATTTTTTGTATCATGTCCGATATTAAGGTTATGTCCGTATACTACTTATTAAATACGCTGGTGAGGATAGGGTTATTTTCGGAAGTTGTTCCCCATATATAAATATGAAATTTGAAATAACAAGGATTAATTCAACAGATTTATCTGAAAAAATAAAAAATAAAATCTTTTATGAAAATATAGAAAATCTTTTGCAAAACATTATCCAGTCATAAACCCCCTTACCTCTTTCCTATCTATAAAGTAATGGAATTGAAAATAAAAACAATATTATCATACTCTGTTGCTATACAACATGATCTGGTCATAATTACTCATCACTTTATTATAATAAACCACTGGTAAGCGTCTATTTTCTCTAAGTTTTCTAAAAAGGTTAGCTGGACCTATATTATAGGCTATAATTGAAAATCTGAGATTACCATTAAATTTATTTCTTAAATAAGCAAGATAATTAATACCAATTTTTATATTTATTATAGGATCAAAAAGTTGCTTGTTATTTTCTAGATCAAGATGGTCCCTTTTTTCACTTATATAATGTGCTGTCTTTGGAAGAAGCTGCATAAGTCCAACAGCTCCTTTATTTGAGACAACATTTGTCCGGAAGGAACTCTCCGTTTTTATGATAGATACTATTAAATAAGGGTCAAGGCCATTCTTTGTGGCTTCATTCACAATCACATATGCCAATTCAAGATCATACTCACTTTTTGATAATGGAAACTTTGACAATAGGCTCTTTATGTTAATAATATCTAAGTAATAGTTGAGAAATTCCCTATACTCGTCGGGGTTATTATTGGTTTGTTTTAGCTTCTCTTCTTTTATTTCAACTTCTTGTCCTGTATGATCCATGGAATCTACAACAATATAATTGCTGTCAGTGGTTAAAACTTGCAAACAAAACAAAACTAGTATAATAACTGTTACTATAGGTATATTGAGATTAGGCATTGCATACTTGAATATCTTATAAATATTATGTTTCATAGCTTCCATGACATCTGAATATATATTAATTACTAAATCCGTCAATATAAAACATAACTTATTATACCAGGAGAGATAAATGTCAACACTAAATTTCATAATATCAAAAGTTTCAGAAGTTGTCTGGGGTCCTTCCATGCTCATTTTACTTCTTGGTACCGGTCTATGGCTAACATTTTCGCTGGGCTTTATACAAATCAGATTTTTGCCTAAAGCATTAAAACTTATCTTGAGCAGCAGAAAGACAGATCATAAAGAAGGTGAAATAACTCCTTTTCAAGCGCTGACAACTGCTTTATCAGCCACCATAGGGACGGGGAATATTGCTGGTGTTGCTACCGCTATAGCAGCGGGTGGTCCGGGAGCAATTTTCTGGATGTGGGTATCAGGCTTTTTTGGAATGGCAACCAAATATAGCGAAGCAGTTCTTGCTGTAAAATATAGAACACGTGGGGAAAAAGGGCATATGATAGGCGGTCCTATGTATTATATATCAGAGGGTCTGGGACTAAAATGGATGGGAATATTATTTGCAATTTTTGCAATAATTGCGTCCTTTGGCATAGGATGTATGGTTCAAAGCCATTCCGTTGCTACGGCTATAAATGATGCTTTTAATATAGATAAAGCCTACACAGGATTGATCCTAACCATCTTAACTGCAATTGTAATCATAGGAGGGATAAAAAGACTTTCAAAGGTGACAGAAAAATTAATCCCTTTGATGAGTGCTATATATATTCTATCAGTTTTAGTGGTTCTAATCTTTCACATTGATCAATTTATCCAGATTATAATACTGATAATCAATTCTGCTTTTCATCCAACAGCTGCCTTTGGAGGATTTGCAGGTGCTACCATAAGAGAAACAGTAAGATTTGGTATAGCAAGAGGTGTGTTTTCTAATGAAGCTGGTTTGGGCAGTGCCCCAATAGCCCATGCAGCAGCTAAAACTGATGATCCCGTAAAGCAAGGTTTAATAGCAATGACCGGAGTATTTATAGACACCATAATAATATGCTCGCTAACTGCGTTTGCCATATTATCAACAGGTGTATGGGACAGCGGAAAATCGGGAACAGAGCTCACATCACTTGCTTTTAGTTCAACCTTTGGAGGCTATGGACCTCTTATAATAGCCGTTACGCTATCGTTATTTGCGTATTCTACGATGTTGGGTTGGTCATATTATGGTGAAAGGTGTTCCATGTTTCTCTTTGGAAGCAAATTTGCAACCTTTTATAAAATTGTTTTCTGTATCGCCATATTTATAGGAGCATACTGGAAAACAGACGTTGTATGGGGTATAGCAGATATATTTAATGCATTGATGGCAATACCAAATTTAATAGGTTTATTAGGTTTATCACTATTAACAGCCAGACTAACAAAAAAAAATATACATAAAATAGATGTATAATCTGCCATCACTAAAAATAGGTTATTTTATAAAGCGGTATAAAAGATTTTTTATAGATATCTTTTATAATAACAAAACTATCACTGCATATAATCCAAATACTGGCTCCATGAAAGGATTGTTAAAGTACAACACCCCTCTGGTATTTTCTCACAGCAATAATCCTGCAAGAAAGCTCCCCTATACCGTTGAAGGGTTTTATTTGAATGATAAATGGTTATATACAAACACAGTAAACATAAATAACCTTGTACATGAGAGCATAATGCAAGGTGATATTGAAGAGTTTAAGAACTATTGCTTTATACAGCGTGAATTTACCTTCAAAAAGAGTAGATTTGATTTTCTTATTAACAAAGGGCTAATAAATTCATTGCTAGAGGTAAAAAATGTAACACTTTTAGAAAATAATATTTGCAAATTCCCAGATGCTGTTACAAAAAGAGGTAAAAAACACTTGCAGCATCTCATAGAATCTATAACAGAAGGCTACAAACCATATCTCTTATTTGTTATCCAAAGATATTGCGAAAATTTCCAGTGCGCAGAAGACATTGACCCCGATTTTTGCCGGATGTTTAATAACGCTAAAAAAGCTGGTGTTAATATATTATTTTATCTAAATGAAGTTGACGTTTCTAAAGAGATCTGCAAGTTAATCAAGATGGACTTCATTCCATAAATACTATCTTTTATTAATGATGTAGATATGTTACAGAATCTTGTTATATAAACGACAAAAGTTTATACAGACCACTTGTTAAATCATAACTGCTTGTTTTAGCAAGATAGTCTATACTACTAAAGCACTCAATAATATCATCCAACTCTTTGTTGCTCCATAAATTTGACTCTTTTTTTATTTTGTTCAGTACGAATGAATGAGCTGAAACCAGAGTAGGAGATATTTTATACAAATAAATTTGTTTAATTCTTCTAAAAAAGAGATAAAATAATCCTCTGATGTTTTCTCTTTTATAAACTATGTTATGTAAAACTGTCATGCTTTCTTTTTTTTGTCTGCCACAATAAGAATCAATAAATCTAAAAAACATATTATCTTTTTCCCCTGTAAAGAAACTGGTTATATCTATATCCTTTTTGTTGGGTTCATATAAAAAATATAAAGATATTTTTTCCAATTCATTGATTACATTGTTCAAATTTTTATCACAACAATCGTAGATCTCTCTTGCATATTCATAATCAACTTCGAAATCCTTTTCTGCATACATCTTTATAATCTCGTTTATGTACTGTCCTCTACTCTTTTTAGCTTCCTGAATTACATTAAGTTTATACTTCTTTGAATAATTTTGGATCAGTTGATCCTTGACTTCACCAAAAGCAAATATTTGTATCGCATTCTGCGCCTTTAATGCATTATCTAATATGGTTTTGATATCTTTTATTTTATCCGAATTCTTTACAATAACTATTTTAACCTTTGAAAAAAGTGAAATGCTGTAGATAAAGGTAAAAAATGCACCTTTACTAAATTCATCACCATAAACTACCAAAAGTTCAGGGTCTTTACACCCCTCGACAATCTTCTTTATATTTTTTTCGATAAAAAAGTCTGAACCGGAAATTATATATTTATCTGCATACACCACATCACCAGCTTCAATCCAAAAGGTTAAGCCTTTGGTCGGATTCAAAGTCATGTCTGAAATCAAGTAATATTTCTCTCAAAGATAACAAGAATGCATCATACCTATTCTGAACATTGGTAGATAAGTTACTACCAACATAATAAGTGCCTCTGGCTGTAAATTCCTTACTAAAAACTTTGTTTTTACCAGTATCGGTTACTTCAAAGAGGAGTATTGGTGAAATATCTGATGAAATAGCCTGTCTGGTTGATGAACTGATAACTGTATCTGTAGAAAGATCTTTTAGTGTAACAGTCAGAAAATAATTAGCTTGTTCTCTTTCTTCTAACAAATTGTAATTGCTAAAAAAATGGTAAATCTCTTTGTTCATTAAACTGTAATAGTCAGATTCAGCACTATTATTAACAATTTGCGATATATAATAGGTATAATTGCCGCCAGCCTCACTTAGACCAGTCATTTTATACCCACAAGCTGTTATAATAAAAACTAAACAGAACAAAGAGCAATATTTCATATATCTATTTAATAACAAAATTAACAAGTTTATTTGGGACATATATCTCCTTAATAATAGTCTTTCCCTTAATATATTTTTGTATTTTTTCATTTTCTCTTGCCATAGTCATAGCTTCAAGCTTAGCTGTATTTCTTGGGATATTTAATTGCGATCTAACCTTACCATTAACCTGTACAACAAGGATAGTTTCTTCCTTTTTTATAAAATCTTGAATATACTCAGGCCATTTTTCCATGGAAAGATAATCCAAATGTTTTGTTAGTCTCCACAATTCTTCAGCAATATGAGGTGAAAATGGGGTAATAAGTTTTAACAGTGTTTCCAGCGAGTCCACAAATAATTTCCTGTCAGCTCCATTTGACAACTTATCATTTAATAGATACAGACTATTTGTGTACTCCATAATAGCAGCAAGAGCAGTATTCAACTGAAATCTTTCTATATCTTCAGTAACTTTCTTTATTGCACTATGTTGATGATAAAGAATCTCTTTTGAAAAGACAGACTTTATTTCATCGTGTGCAACGTCCTCTACAAATAAATTTATATTTTTAATAATAAGTCGCCAAACCCTGCTCAAAAATCTATAAGCACCTTCTATACCTTCTTTGCTCCATTCCAGGTCTTTCTCAGGAGGTGCTGCAAAAAGTACAAACACCCTGGCGGTATCTGCTCCATAATTATCTATTATATCATCAGGATCCACTACATTCTTTTTTGACTTACTCATTTTTTCTATACGCCCGATCTTTACATCTGCACTGCATTTTATGCATTTGTTATCTTTTACCTCTTCTGGAAATAACCAGCCATGAACTGGGCATTTTATTGTCTCTTTGCATACCATCCCTTGTGTTAATAAGCTGGTAAAGGGTTCATCAAAATCCAGATAATTGAGATCTCTCAAAACTTTTGTATAAAATCTTGAATATAAAAGATGCATTATTGCATGTTCAATACCACCTATATACTGATCCACCGGCATCCAATAATTTACATCCTCTTTTTTAAAAGGGGCTTTATCATAATTACCTGAACAAAACCTCAGGAAATACCAGGACGACTCCACAAAAGTATCCATTGTGTCCGTTTCTCTCCTGGCTATGCCTCCACAAGAGGGGCATAACGTATTAATAAACGCATCGCTCCTTTTTAAAGGATTACCTAATCCTGTAATCTTTACGTTCAACGGTAAAATAACTGGAAGATCTTTTTCTGATACAGGGACCGCCCCGCAATTTTCACAATATACTATAGGTATAGGGGTCCCCCAGTATCTTTGCCTTGATATACACCAATCCCTGAGCTTATAGTTCACTGTTTTTTTACCAGACCTGTTATTTTCAAGAAATTCAATTATTTTAGATATAGCTGTTTTATTATCCATATCGTTAAATTGATTAGAATTCACCAGATATCCACTACCTACAAACGCTCTATCCAAGGGATCATTAAGTTCTTCATCAACAGGTTTAATAACCAGTTTTATTTCCAACCCCATACTAGAAGCAAATTCAAAATCTCTCTGATCATGAGCAGGAACTCCCATAACAGCCCCTGTTCCATATTCTAATAAAACAAAATTTGCAAGAAATATAGGCACTTCATATCCAGTTATTGGATTAATTGCGTATTTACCTGTAAAAAATCCTCTTTTATTTTTGTCTGTAGCTATCCTTACCTTTTTATCTTCTTTTAGTATGGAATTGATAAAATGCTGACCGTCCCTCTCATGTTCTGTCCCAGCAATAAGTTTTTTGGCAAGCTGATGCTCTGGCGCCAATGACATAAATGTAACCCCACAAATGGTATCCGGTCTAGTGGTAAATACCTCTAATTTCTCATTTGACTCCTTAATTTTGAAAGTTATTTCCGTTCCAATAGACTTACCTATCCAGTTTTTCTGCATTGCTATAACGCGCGGTGGCCAATTTTTAAGTTTATCGATATCATTCAGTAGCTCTTCTGCATATGAAGTTATCTTAAAAAACCAATTATATTGCTCCTGTACCTGTACTTCAGAAGAACAGCGCCAACACTTACCATCTTCAACCTGTTCATTCGCGAGCACAGTTAAGCACTCAGGGCACCAGTTAACATTAGTCCTTTTTCTGTATACCAACCCCTTATTATACATCTCAACAAATATCTTCTGTTCCCATATATAGTATGAAGGTTCATATGTTGTTAACTCTTTTGACCAATCGTAGGAAATGCCAAGTTTTTTCAATTGTTCTTTCATGTGATTTATATTGTCTGATGTCCATTTTAAAGGATGTATATTACTGTTGATGGCAGCATTCTCTGCAGGTAAACCAAAAGCATCCCATCCCATTGGATGTAAAATATTATATCCTTTCATAAGCTTATAACGGGCAATAACATCCCCAATTGCATAATTCCTTATATGTCCCATATGAATTTTACCTGAAGGATAGGGGAACATTTCTAGACAATAAAACTTTTCTTTATCTTCCTTAATATCTGCTTTAAAAATTTCTTCATCACTCCATTTTTTTTGCCAACTCATCTCTATATATTTATGGTCATAAATCATTACAAGCTCCTATAAACTAATAAAACAGATACCATAAACCATGAAAACATCAAGATTAATTTGTTTAAAAGCACTTTTTTAGATAAAATAATCTTCGGGAGAGCAAATAAAAGTAAAAATTTAAAGTAATATTATAATAATTGACTATTTACATACATCTAACATTTGCTTGAAAACTTTAATGAGCTATTGACGATTTGTTAATTATTCTATAAAGATACCTACGTAAGGTAACAGTAAATGATAAATTTGATTTGTTACGTAATGGTACATAAATGATTGATTTGAAATATTATTCCAAAAACCTGAGGAGTAAATATTTAGGACATAATATAATAACCTATGAAGAGGTAGAAAGCACTAACAACACAGCTTCTGATAAATCTTTTCCACCTAATACGGTGGTTGTAGCAGATCAGCAAAAAAATGGAAAAGGAAGATGTGGAAGAAAATGGTTTTCACCTCCTGATGGAAATCTTTATTTCTCTATAATATTAGACCATGGAAAATACAATAATCTTCTAGAAATAAACTATATCACTTGTTTTGCACTGTGTGAATCTTTAAATTTATTTCTCAACTGTAAGATAAAATGGCCCAATGACATCCTGGCTAATTACAAAAAAATTGCGGGCATATTAATAGACACAAAATTCTCTGGGTCAAAAATAGACAAAATTATTATAGGGGTGGGTGTAAATATTGGCAGCAAAGGATTTCCTCCTGAAATATCAAGCCATGCAACCTCTATTTATCTTGAAACGGGGCAAATAATAGAGAAGGAAGACATTTTATTAGAATTTCTGCCGAGATGCGAACATTTTTTAACACTTAATAAAGATAAGAAGGTACATATAAGTAAAATATGGGAAAAATATTCAGCATATTTAGGCAAACAAATTTTGGTCAGAACTAAAAACTCTTATGAGACATTTATAGAAAAGGGTTTATCAGATAATGGGAATTTTATTGTCGAGACTTGCAGTGGAGAATTTAAAAATCTTACTATTGGTGAAATAGCTTATGATACTTGCACTTGATGCTGGAAATACTCATATTGTAATAGGAATATTTTCCGGTGAGACACTAATCTTTAAATGTAGAATATCTACTGACACAACCGCGACAGAAGACGAATACGCTGCCACAATATTTAATCTATTCCATAGAGAAAAAATTAACGCAAAAGATATAAAAGAGATTATTGTTTCCAGTGTTGTACCATCGTTGACTTACATTTTCAACAAATTTTCTCTTAAATATATGAACAAAAATGCACTAATAATAGGGCCTGGTATAAAAACAGGTCTTTCTGTCAAATTTGAAAATCCAAAAGAGATAGGTGCTGACAGAATTGCCAATTCTGTTGCAGCAATAAATCTGTATGGTTCCCCTGCAATAATAGTTGACTTTGGAACAGCTACTACTTTCGATATAATAAATGCTCAACAAGAATATATTGGAGGGATTATAGCTCCGGGCATACTAATGTCAATACAACTACTTCACACTAAAACGGCTAAATTACCGGAAGTTGAAGTTGAACAATGCTCATATGTAGTAGGTAAAAATACGACTCAGTCGATTAAATCTGGCATATTTCATGGTTATCTGTCTATGATAGATGGTATAATAGAAAAAATACTTAAAGAACAAGAATTTGCGACAGAGAACACTTTTACTATCTCAACAGGAGGGCTGGGTAATCTTTTCATGGAAAATTCCAGATATTTAAAATGTTATGCACCTCATCTCACATTAGATGGCCTAAGGATTATATATGAAAAAAATATTTAATGTATCGATTTGTCTATTGATTTTAGCATGTGCAGGAAAAAATATTGAAAAATCTGACGTACATTATAAATTCGGTCTTGCCTATTTGAATACTGAAAGTTATTATAGGTCCTTAGGGGAATTTGAAAAAGCACTAAAGTATAATCCGGAGGATGATAGAATATATTTTGGAATTTCAACATTTTATCTAAAAAAGGGAGATCTCGACAATGCAAAAAAGAATATTTTAAAAGCCATCTCCTTAAATGAGAATAACACAACATATTTTAACACCTATGCATCAATTCTTGCTGCTAAAAAAAACTATGAACAAGCCTCAATCTACTGGAAAAAAGTTTTAAAGGACCCTCATTATCCATCACACGCGATGATCTACTATAACCTGGGATATGCCAGTTATGAAATTGGAAAGTACAACGATGCAATACATTATCTAGAAAAATCATTGATGGAAGATGAATCTATAATTAGAACACATATGTTGCTTTACAGAACTTATAACCAGTTTGGAAGATATTTCGATGCTGAAAGCGCTTTAAAAAGGGCTTTAATAATTAACCCTTTATCTGCAACTTTAAAACTTGAATTGGGGAAGTTTTATTATAAAAAAGGAGATTATGGCGAAGCTGCTGCACATTTTAACGATATAAAAGAAACAACAAATAAAAGCAATCCTGAATATTCAGAAGCTATAGAATACTTAAAAAATATGGGTTTATATAATGAGTGAACTGGGTAAAATACTAAAAGAACAAAGAGAAACTAAAAACCTGAATATAAAAACTATCTCCGAAAATACCAAAATACCCGCTAACAGTATTTTGCTATTAGAAAATGGTGAATTTGAGATGTTTTCTAGCTACACTCATTTACTTGGATTTGTTAGAATTTATTCTGAGTTTTTAGATTTAGATTTTGATGAAATAAAAGAGCTATTTCATAAAGAATGTAATGATATAAATTTTCATAC
>Ga0209633_10003900_pt1 | contig 13620 bp, 13 predicted proteins | sample Cruoilmetagenom1_FD_187290 | JGI IMG/M metagenome (GOLD analysis project Ga0209633, IMG submission 187290) | Oil polluted marine microbial communities from Coal Oil Point, Santa Barbara, California, USA - Sample 1 (SPAdes) (version 2) | ecosystem: Environmental > Aquatic > Marine > Oil seeps ... | reverse complement strand
CACATGGGGAGATATCTGGCCCGTTATCGAAGCTTATGGCGGACCGATTTTTATTCGTACAACGCTTCTGGCTCTTTTTATGTGTTCTCTTGTCGTGATGTATGTTTCACTCTTCAAACACTTTCTCGACAAACCTTTACCAAAATGGCAGTCTCTTGCTGCATGTTCTTTTGGAATATATATCTTCCATGAACCTATTGTCCTCTGGGTTGGCTCTCTTTTTTATCACGCTGATATCAGTGAATACATAAAGTTCACTGTAGTTGCAAGCGTTGGGGCCGCTCTGTCATGGGGACTTACCCATTTCATTAAAGATTGGCCTGGATTTAAGAAAGTACTCTAAAAATGACAACACTCACAAAGACACCTGCCTCAACGAGCCTCCTTGCGCGCGTTCCTTTTATTGACCATATGCGTGGTTTTATCTTTTTATTAATGGCTGTGGACCACAGCCTGCACGCCTATGCTGCAAATTGGGGACGTCATTGGTTCTATCGCGATTACGATCGCTCTTATATTTTTGATGCTCTTTATCTCTTTAATCAAGCAGCCATCATGCCTGTGCTCTTTTTCACCTTCGGGGCTTATGTACTTCCAAAAATAACAACATTAGGATGGAAAGGCTTTTGGCAAGACCGTTTCGTGAAACACATTCTTCCTTTTATGGTTGGCATTCCTTTGGTTGTACCTTTGTTAAGTTACCCAAAATTTCATGAATATGAAAATCCAGGCTCCACTTACCTTGAATTTTGGCAAGACATTTTCTTTAGTCAAAAGCTCCAAGCTGGCCCCTATTGGGTCATGTACGCCATTATTCTCTATACGGTCGTGCTTTTACTTTTTAACAAGCTCTTTCCAAAACTAATCCCTTGGATGGCTCACCATATTAAGACAGCTTTAACCTCTCCGATGAAAGCCTTCACCATTTTTATTCTTTTTTCTATGGTGGTTTATGGGCTCAGCGATCTTCGTTGGGGCGCTCCTTGGTGGATTGGCTTTAGGAATATTCTGCCTGACGCCCTCCATGGAGAACTCTTTTCTCTCCAAGCATCCAAGTTCCTCATGAATTTTGTGTACTTTGTTTTAGGGGCTGCTTTTATGTACTCTAAAGCTTGGGAGCACCCAACGAACTGGGTGGTCTTTCAGAACAAGCGCTTCTTACTTTTGGGACTTACCCTCCTAACAGGATTGGCCTATGTTCTATATTCTCACTTCTACTTTGCCGAGGGCGCCTTTGATTACTCTTTTTATAAAGCTCTTCGTCAAAGTGGTGAAAACACCCAAGCCTGGAGCGAAGCTTTTGCTCTTCTGCCACAAGTTGCGCCTGCGATTTTAATCAGGACATCTCTTTTAGGGGCTCTTGCCTTTTTCCAAGTCATCGCCCTTGTGACGTTCTTTAGCGCTAAAAATACCTCCACAACCCAAAATCCCTTTTGGGCAAAATTATGGGCAAGTGCCGCGGCATGTTGTTGGGGTATCTTTATATTTCACGACCCCATCGTTATTTGGGGACAATTCTTTTTAACAGATTTTAACTTGATCATCTTTTTCAAATTTGCCATTGTGGCCACGATAGGAATATCAAGTTCTTGGGCACTCACTCATTTTATCCTCAAAATAAAATATATAAGAGCTGTTTTTGAACTCGATTAACCCCTTTTTTGTTAGCGTTTCCTTATTAACAACTTGGATTTAACCCATGGTTCACCTCTCGCTTTTTCTAAAAAACCTTTTTTTGAGCGCTCTTTTCGCTCTCTCTATCACACAAACTTTTGCTTCTGCTCGTGATACAAAACCTATTTCAAGTGATGAAAAAGACGACGTCACATTAAAAAGCAATCGCGCTGTTATTAATTCCATGAAAGAATTGCTACCTTACCTCACTAAAAAAGGCATTAAACTTGGACCGAACGTAGCTATCTATATCGATAATGATGATGCAATTTGCAGCCCTCGTTTTAATATAAACCCAGAAGTTGAGGGCGATTTAGTTCCATTGCAATTTCTCTCTTGTCCCGATTTGGGGCGAACCTATGATGATGTTTTAAAAGCTGCAGCAGCTCTTTTGCACACAGAAGATCACTCTACCTCTCTTATCGATTGCGAAAAAAATCTTCTCCAAGCACACTTAGACGTTTGTAACTGGAACAGAGAACCATGGCGTCATTTAGAACCCATTCCCCTTGAACTCGACGCCCTTACTGCTTTTCTTAGCGTTGCAAGAGCAAATCATACCCGCCTCAAAATTTGCTCTGGCCTTCCATTCACTTTCAACAAAGTTGCTTTTTTTGGAAGGCATCAAAAAGCTCTCGGTTTTAAAACATGCTCTTTAGAAGATTATGGCTATGGAATGCATGAGACCAATGATTATCTCTATGCTCCAAAGAGCAAACCCGCTCGTATTCTCCAAGATTTAGTTAAACCACACGTTATATCTGGTGATTCCTCTGATGTGGACGCCTCCAGCGCTTCTAGCGAAAGTCATACTGGTATTGATACAGTTATCCTCATTGATAATGCACCAACTGCCTGCACATCATTCTTAGGTGGTATGATACCAACTAACCTCGTAAAGTACGGCCTATCTCCCAAAACAAGAATTATAACCATACGATATGATTTCTTTAGAAAAATGATTACGCCAGAAAAAATTGCTGCAGAATATAAACTTTGGGTTCACTTTTTGGAGGCTCTAGAAGAAATCCGACGCGCCGAAGAAGCTCGACGTTTTTCAGTCTTAGGAAGCTTGGAATTAAACGCGGACGATGGGTATGATACGAACCCCGACCTCTCTCCTTTAACAGTCAGCACTGAGGGAACACCCGATAGACTGACCTCCTCTAGAGAGGGAGAAATCAGAGAGCCCGAAGAGCAGGAGGAGCCTGACCCTTCTTTAGATTTGGATGATGCAGGTGACGTTTTTGAAGAAAAAGATCCACGCTTAAGCCCCCCTGAAGATGATCAAAAGGACAACTAAAACAACCAACCCTACTCCTTGATTGAGCTTAAAGGCCTGTAGACACTTCTTAGGGTCGTGGAAATCCATCAAGATTAATTGGTAAAACAGCAAAATAGCTGGAAACATTAAAAGTCCCATCAAAAGACCTAAGTGTAATAAACTTAGATTTTGTTTCTGCACAATACTAAAAGAAAGAGCAACTAAGAATAAAGAATAACAAAGACCTAAAAAGAGCTTTGTCCCCCCTAAAGTTGAAAGAGCCGAAGATTTTATACCAACTTTCATGTCGTCTTTTCGATCTTGGTGGGCATAAATCGTGTCATAGGCCAGCGTCCAGAAAACCGAACCAACATAAAGCACCAACACATCGACGGAAAAGGTAAAAGTCTTTGTGACATACACATAGGCCATGAGCATGGAATAATTCATACACAACCCTAAAAACAATTGAGGCCAATAAGTCACTCGCTTTAAAAGAGGGTAAAGCAACATCAAGGCAACAGCCCCTAAAGCAAGATAAAATACTTCAATGGGCATAAAAAGTAAAAGAATTGACGCTGCCATAAGTTGCCCCATAAGATAAGCAACCCCCTCACCTGTTGTCAAAGCTCCCCTTGCCAAGGGCCTATTTTTTGTACGTTCAACATAGGGATCAAGATTTCGATCCAAAAGATCATTTATCGTACATCCTGCGCCCCTTACCAAAAAAGCACCAACCGTAAAAAGAAAAATGTCTAAAAGAGTCGGCATTCCTTGGTGAGCAAGGGTAAGCCCCCACAAGGCTGGGAACAATACAAGCCACGCTCCAACAGGTTTATCAAACCGAGAAAGTTCGATATACCCTTGAAGACGTTTTTCCTGGGGTGTGGATAAAGAAACCATTAAAGAGATTCACTCGCTTAAGATACTTCCATATTATAGGATTTTTCCATAAAAAAAAGCCCCGTCTAATAACGGAGCTTTTAAAATAGAATCTCAATATTTTAGTAGCCGAACCAACCACCAACTTTAGATGTCGCCCGAGACCAAAGAGATTTTTTCTCAGTCTCAGAGGAAGTATCTGCCGCAAGCTTTTTAGCATCCAAATGATCTTGACCTTGCTTTAAAAGAAGATCTGTCTTCTTTGAGGGAAGGTCTTTATCAAAAGCACCGCCTTCAGCCTCACAAGTTGTTCCATTATGAAGAGGCGAGACACCTGTTACGACTATATCATAAGCTGTGTTTCCAATAAAACCTGTGATACCAGGATTTGGGACATCATTGCCGACAAGAGCTCCCCAATATCCTTTTACCATACCCACAAAGTTAGCAGCCGTACGTCCAGCAAGAGCTTTTGTAGCAGGCCAAAGCATACGTTTTAAAGCATCACCTGTACCATCGAGAGCTAAATGACCAACACTGTGATACCCACTAACGGCCTCTAACGCATCTTCAAGATTCTCCTTAAGGAATATGTCAAACTGAGGCTTTTCAAGCACATTGAAAAGGGCATCTTCAAGCCACTTACCAACCAACGGAATACGAGAAATCCCTGTTTCTCCGCGCTTGCGGTCGCCTTGAACCCATTCCAAAACAGATTTCAGTCTTGCTTCGACTTTTTTCAAAGCCGCAACAGGTACAGGATCCCCATGAACATTTTGACGCATCATGTTGTCATGACCAACAATTTCATTAGCCATGTCAACACCTGCTTTACCAAAAGCTTTTGGGGCTGACAGATAAAAACCTTTAAAATTGTTACTTTTAACGTTATTAAAATCCTTACCAAAAAGTTGCAGACCAAGATTATAAACTAATTCTGCTGTACTAAGAGTTGCAAGTGCTGCGCCTAAGCTGTGTCCAATTAGAAGTATTTGAGTTTGCATTTTCTTACTTTCTTCAATGGAAGCATGAAATTCGCTAATAAGTCTCGCGACGTTATCCTTGCAACTTTCAACGATGTTCGCAAAGCCACGATGTACTTTAACATCACCTGGTAAATTCAAACCTGTGGTACTAGCATGTACTTGGCGACCATCAAAGTTCGCTTCCCAATCGCTCCCATCACGAGAACCATGATAAATTACAGTGATTGTATTCGTTGCTCTATGGAATGCAACAAAACCGCGGTCGTCATCGACCCAGCTATCACCAGGGTTACCAAGAGCACGCTTATAACCGCTCTTACCTTCAAAAGCTTTTAGCTCCCAGCCTCCTTTATGGAGAACATCTGCCAATCTTTGTTCCGCAGAAACTTGATCTTGAATATATTTTTCAAGCTTTGAAATTTCTTTATTGATGTAATGGCGGCGATCTTGATAATCCATCTCTTCAAAAACATCAAGCATGCCCATACAACCAAAGAAATCATCTTCAAGTTCACCAAGGAAATCAGCATGATCCGTAGCATTGCTATTTAACGCAGCAATCCACCTATTCATATTATCACTAGCAGATTGGCGTTTCGCGATAGCATAGCTCAACGCATTCATTTCCAAGAGTGTATCTCTATGATATGAGAAATTAGGATTAACGCTCTTCTTACCGTCTTCATCAACACTTACAAGCGGATCTGATGCTGTCTTTTCAACTTGCTCAAGAGGTGTATCAAGTTGAACCCAGCTCTCACTCAAACTAGAAATTTCGCTTTTCTCTTTTTTTATTTTAGAGATTTCAAGTTTACGCCCCTGCTCAAAACGTTCCACAAGATCACTGATAAACACACCATCTATATCTTTTGCAGAAGGCGCCTTATAGGCAGGTGAACGAAGATCCAAAAGAGACGACTCCATCAGTGAATTTTCCACACGAGCCATAACATCAAAGCTCATAGAGGTTGCAAGGGCCGTTGAGCCAAGCAAAATAGCCAGTGTCTTTTTACGCAAATTCATTAACATCTACTCCTTACCATATAGGCAAAATTATACTTCCTTATACATATAGGGATACTTGGCAAAAATTGCAAATGCATATTATGCAATACCCCTATGCAAATAACGAAACCCTCTCACAATCCCCATTGGTTGCAAAAAAACGTAATCATTTCATTGCAAACCCTGCAATTGAATTTCAAATTAAAAATCAGATATGTAAAAGAAAAAAATAGACTACTGACCTTCGGACTCATACATCTAAAGGCATTGGAATGAGAGATTTCAAGCAGATCTAATCGATTTTAGCAGGCTTTTCCCATATTCTAAGAAAGAATCTGTTTTATTTAGAGATAAAAGAGCAGAACTCACTTACGCTTTATCATAAGCCCTGACAATACGAGAAACAAGGGGATGGCGCATAACATCACTGGCTTTAAGGTGGCAAAAAGCAACACCCTCCACACCGTCAAGCTTTTCTATAGCATCAATCAGACCGCTTTTTACACCTTTTGGAAGATCAACTTGGCTTGGATCACCCGTTATAATCATCCGAGAGTCATCCCCAAGGCGGGTTAAGAACATCTTCATTTGCTCAACAGTCGTGTTTTGAGCCTCATCCAAGATCACATAAGCTCTCGATAGCGTACGTCCTCGCATAAAAGCTAAGGGCGCGACTTCAATTTCACCGCTTTCAAGGCGACGTTCTACCTGATCAGACGGAAGCATATCAAAGATTGCATCGTAGAGCGGGCGTAAGTAAGGATCGACTTTTTCTCTCATATCCCCTGGTAAAAAGCCTAATTTTTCACCAGCTTCAACAGCAGGGCGCGAAATAATAATCCGATCTACTTGTCCTGCTAAAAGCTGCGAAATGGCCATGGCCGTTGCAAGGTATGTCTTTCCAGTCCCTGCAGGTCCTAAGCCAAAGGTTAAATCATGTTTTTGCAAAAGGCGAATATACTGAATCTGCCCATCGGAACGAGGCATTATGACCTTACGGCGTGTTGAAATAGATAAACCTCCATGGGAGACTTGGGTTTTGCCATTATGGTCTGGCTTTGCAAGACGAAGGTTCGCATCAATTTCCCCAACACTGACGACTTGTCCGTTTTCGAGACGCTCGTACATTTTATGAAGCACCACTTCTGCGATAGCCACCCCTTCAGCACAACCGCTTAAAGTCACTCGATTACCACGGGCTTGAATCATAATATTGAGATTATTTTCAATACGCTGTAAATAGCGATCTCGCTCTCCGAATAAAAGAGGGAGCAAACGATTATCTTTGAATACAATGTCTAGAGTTGTCTCATCACTAGACACAACGGGGGGTGATGTATCTACGGGGATACTATTGGAAGATTTTGGATTTTTGAAACCTGTTTTTTTTCCCACCTAGGCGTAATCTCCTTATTGTTTGAACTCTCTATAGGCACTTCCGCAAAAGAGCCTTTTACAGAGCTTCCTATATATTAATTATCAAGCACAACCACTTCTCCTGTCAAACTATTATTCCCGCATCCAATGATCCGGACAGGCACCACAGTATTAATAAGACGGGGGTTTGCTTGCACATAAACTGACTGCATATAGGGGCTACGACCAGAAAGTTGTCCCTCATGACGGGCTTTGCGTTCAAAAAGAACGTCCATTTCTTGGCCAACGCACTTTTGATTAAAAGCCATTTTCTGCTCATCCAGTAGAGCTTGAAGTTCAGCTAAGCGCTCTCCTTTCACACCTTCATCCACTTGCTGCTCAGAGGCCCACGCTGGTGTTCCCGGACGTCGACTGTATTTAAAAGAATAAGCTTGGGCATAATTCACCCGGCGAATAAGGTCGAGAGTCTCTTTATGATCTCGCTCATCTTCACCAGGAAAGCCAACAATAAAGTCAGATGAAAAAGCAATATCAGGGCGTGCTTCACGGAATTGATCAATAAGCTTGAAATAAAAATCCCGATCATGCTTACGATTCATGGCCTTTAAAATGCGATTTGAGCCTGATTGTACGGGTAAATGCAAATAAGGAGATAGCTTTTTCACATCTTTGTGAGCATCTATCAAATCTTGCGTCACATCGCGGGGATGGGAGGTGATATAGCGAATAATCTCAAAAGCATCAAATTCTGCAATTTCTTGAATCAATCGCCCAAGACCCCATTCTTTGCTAGCAGAATCGGGAGATTCCCCATGGTAAGCATTTACATTTTGCCCTAATAACGTCACTTCTTTGACACCCAACTCTATGAGACGCTTTGCATCTTTTAACACGTCTTTCACAGGTCTTGAGTATTCAGCTCCTCGCGTATAAGGCACAACGCAGAAATGACAAAATTTATCACAGCCTTCTTGAATGGAGAGAAAGGCTGAAGCGCCTTCTACATTAGTCATCTCAGGAAGCGTATCAAATTTTGGATTCTCTGGAAAATCAACATTCAGTACACCAGCACCGCGCAACAAGGGATCCTCGCGCTTTTCTTTGGTACGCATAGCTCTTGCCACCATTTCAGGGAGCTCTTGATAGGATTGCGGGCCAAACACCATATCGACGTAGGGTGCTCGACGCATAACTTCTGCCCCTTCAGCCTGAGCTGTACACCCCGCAACAGCAATGAGCATATCTTCCCCTCGGGCAACGCGTTTTACCTTATGGGGCCTTACACGACCTAAATCAGAATATAACTTTTCCGAGGCTTTCTCACGAATATGACACGTATTGTAAATAGCCATGTCAGCCTTTTCAAGATCCTCTGTCATCTCAAAACCAAGGGGCAAAAGAATATCTGACATACGATTGCTGTCATACACATTCATTTGGCAGCCATACGTCTTAATATAAAGCTGCTTTTTTTTTGTTTCATTTTCTGTTTCAGAGATTATCTCGGAGGTCGTCATTCTACTCACCATAAGATCATTATTTTAAAGAATTTTTAGCATTGATAGTGTTAGAACTGCAAGGATAAAAAAACCAGCGCTCCTTATCAGAACACTGGTTTTAAACTTTATCCCAAAGGATAATAGAATTAGTTAATTAACTAAGCAGCTTTACGCTTGCGGCCTAGACCGATTTGCATGGCCAAGCTGCTACGCTTTTTAGCATAGTTAGGTGCAACCATTGGATAGTCAGCTGAAAGCCCCCAACGCTCACGGTATTGCTCGGGAGTCATGTTGTAAGAGCTTTTCAAGTGACGCTTAAGCATCTTTAATTGCTTACCGTCTTCAAGGCAGATGATATAATCTTCTGTCACAGATTGGTTAACAGGTACTGCTGGATCTGGACGATTTGTATTTGCTACACCATGTGTTGAAAGCTTCACAAGAGCTTGGTAAACTTGGTCAATTACGGCAGGAATATCTTCAACAGCAACAGTGTTGTTTGCAAAGTATGCTGAAGAAATTTCAGTGGCTAAGCTTAGAAGTTCTGCAGAGCTCATTGCTTCAACTGCGGGCAAGTTCATGTTTGTAATCATTTTATTTTCCTTTTCATCATCAAACGAATTTAAGACACTATAGTCTTTGTTAACAAATCTTTTCTTTTAATAGATTAATATCAAGAGAGGTATTCATTTCGTATAACCTGTTCTAGGACAATCGCAAGAATAAATCAAGTATTTTTTTATGAATAAGTTCACTTTTTTGAATAAACGTAAATGATCGCATCATGAAGGAGTTTTTGACTTTTCTGTCTTTGCCTTTGATAATACCCTTTGCGTTCTCCTTTTTTCCTGAAGCCAAGCCTTTCATAAAGGGCAATAGCAGCTTTATTATCAGAACAAACCTCAAGGAAGCAGCGTCTAATTTTTGACTGTTTTAAAATTTCTAGGAGAAGTGTCTTACCAAGCCCTTGTTTCCTATGATTTTTATGAACACAAAATGTCAAAATTTCCGCCTCGTCTTCAATACTTTGAACAAAGATAAAACCAATAAGAACTTCTTTTAAAAAGATCCCCTTTGCAAAACAGCTATCCCTCAACTTTCCTTCAAAAAATGAGGTTTCCCAAATATCGTCAAAGCACTGCCCATAGAGTCTTGCCATATCAGCAGCCCTATCTGCTCCAAGGTCTCGAACATCGCACTTCATTTGAGAGTCTTTGCCTTGCTGGTATCAGCGTCCCTTACATAAAGAGGAAGGCAAGGATAGTGCTCTAGCTCATTTTCAGGAATTGTGGCGGCAAATTCTGCCAAATGAGTTGCTTGCGGCATAAAGGGGTTTAGCTGAAAACCATACTCTTTCATATGAGACGCACCGTTTCCTATACATAATGCCTCTTTATATGTGGAGTTCTTTGCAATATCCTCTGGGGATAATGAAAAAGGAGCATCTACAACCTCTCCTTCTACTGTAAAAAGCTGCCCATAGAGCTCTAAACGAAGAGACTCCAAAAGGACCAAAACAAGCTGACTTGATGAAAATTCTTTAGGGTACGTTTTAAAAACCCATAAAAAAGAATCTATACCTAAGGCTGGTTTTTCTACTGAAAGCGAAAGACCTTGGGCTGTGGCAAGAGCAACACGAATACCCGTAAAAGACCCAGGGCCCCTTGTGGTTACCAAACGATCCAACTCTTGAAAGGTCAAATCATGGTCCGCCAAAACCTTTTGCAATTTAGGCAACAGCGTAACATCTTGCCCTCGAAATTCTTTGTTATGTTCAGAAAAGACAATTTCGCCCTGCTTCATAAGGGCAAGTGAGGAAGAAAAATTGGCAAGATCAAAAGCTAGGATATTCATATCTGGATTTATTCTAATAAAATTGTTAATATTCGCCTAAGAAGGCCTATGCATATCCTTACCATATCTGCCCCCTATAGTCTTTTCAAAAAATTTCAGTTTAGGCGCCCAGAAACGAAGTCTATAATGATAGGCCAGAAGCGCAGAAACGATATCTAGAATCTTTTTAAAAAGACTATAGGAGCCTCTGCAAAATGGCTAAACGACGTGGTCTTGGGTGAGAAAGAAGTGAAGCGAGGTCGTGGAAACGTAAGCATACCTTTAGTATGTGCGTCCCGCGAAAGACGAGCCTTTGCTTTTTTATCGCCAAAAGAGACTTTTGCAGAGGTTCCTATAATTACCCATATCATATTTGAGAGCCAAATGACACTGATTCAACTTCACCCTATCCCGAACAAGCTTCTTTTTGATATTGCTTATGCAACGCCTCAAAATTTTACGGGTAAACCTGTTTATGCTCAGCCCCATTGCTACCTCCATAAAGAGGCCCATGAGAAATTCCTCATAGCTCTCGACCTTGCCAATGCCCAAGGCTATGCTTTGAAAATCTTTGATGCCTTTCGCCCCCAAGAAGCACAAGAAAAGCTCTGGGACTTTTGTCCTGATCCAACGTATATTTGTCCCCCTGAAAAAGGCTCTCCCCATTCACGGGGCGTGGCCGTTGACCTCACTCTTGTCGATCAAAAGACAGGACAAGACCTTGATATGGGAACACCTTTTGATGATTTTACCCTTTTATCCCATCATAAGAACACAGAGATCACACCAGAAGCGCAACGGAATCGCTGCACCCTCATGGGAATTATGACCCTAGCTGGATGGGACTTTTTCACAAGTGAATGGTGGCATTATCAGCTATTTCATGCTCGGGAAAAATATAACCTCCTCTATGACAAAGACCTTGAAACCAGTATGATGAGTTAAGAAAATGACCACAAAAGATAAAATTCATGTCTTAAGCCGCGCCGTCATTTTAGATCAAGAACATATTTTGCTCTGCAAAACCCTTGACCTTCCAAAGGCTTTTTATTTTCTGCCGGGTGGGCATATCGAGCACGGTGAAAGTGCGAAAGAAACCGTCCTTCGAGAACTCCATGAAGAGGCCGGCGCACAAGATTGCACCATCAAAAGATTACTCGGCTGCCTTGAATATACCTTTGAGCCAGGTCACAGCAGCATTTGCCACAACCATGAATATAACTTTATTTTTGAAGTAGATTCTCCAAGTTTGAAAAAGGAGTTCCCTATTCCACGCCTTGAAGACCATATTGAACTTCTTTGGTTCCCCCTGAAAACTCTCTCCGCCATTGATTTTCGCTCAGAACCTTTGCAAAATCTTTTACCAAAGTGGCTCGACAATCCCTCCATACAAAACCTTGAAAGCGTTATGATATAAAATATTATCCTCGTCGCAGACGCATTAAGATGTGAGGAACGGGGTGCCAGCTAGCGATAAAATCATCTATTTTTTCAAAGCCAGCTTTTGCATAAACATGGATAGCTTTTTTATTAACCTCTTCAGGATCAATAAAAACAAGGTCTTTGTCAGGATGGACCTCCTCTAAAAACTCCCAAATCATGGGAGTAGACAAACCTTTACCAAGATACGTTTCGTCCCCAATAAGCAAATCCAAGGTGATGGCTTTTTTCCCAACCTCAATCCATTTTGCAAGAGGATTTTCAGGATAATTTGCCTCCGAATCAAGCACATCAGACGTGATTAAAAATGCAAAAGGTATGTTATTGCAATAGGCAATCCAAGGATCAAAATGGGGAGTACCATTTGCAACAAATGCTCGCAATCCCTCAATGGTGTTTTGCAGACCGGTCCCATGAAACCATTCATTGACATGGGGCTTATGAAGCCAATTTAAAACAAGCGCCTCTTGATCTGGTGATACTGAAGAAAAAGTTAACTTATCCATTATAATATTTTCCCCATCTCAATATCATTTGGACTCCCCTCATATCCGTCAGGATCATTAAAGGGCATGGAGACATATCCAAGATTTTTATAAAAACCCAATGCTTGTGGTGAAGACTCGGTATGAATGCTTTTGTATCCTTCTCTTAACAACCACTTTTCAATCAACTGTATAAACTGACGCTCTAAAGAGCTTCCTCTTTTATTTTCATCTACCTCAATAATACGGATCGCTGCACGTTGCTCTGGCCACAGCTGAACATGGGCATAAGCAACGATCTCTACACCTTGGTATAAAATAAGATGCCTGTGGTCCTTATGATCAAATGTCCACGTATAGGGATCCTCCATATTATTTGGAGCAAAAAAATACTTATTTCTAAAGTGCTTGGCCGCTTCCCACTCTGAATGATGGGTGCAGATAACAAATCTCAGGCCTTTAAAACCTGTTTCCTGAATGATTTTTTCTATGAAATCATTTTTCCCGAGGGTGTAACCTTTATAGAATGCGCCCTTCATTTTATGCGACGCTTCCTCTTTAAGAATCTCGTATTTCAAGGCGCCATAGCTATCCCGAGCAGCATCGTTGCCACGAAGGTAATCCCTAAAAAGAGTATTAAGCTCAACTTCTGGATCTCCTGTTTCAAAAATGTGAAGATTAACGTCAATTTCATGATCTCTTAGGGAAAAAGTTTTACGAAAGGGGATATTGAAGCCACCTCTATACTCATACCCTAAATCTAGGAGACCTTGATAGGGGAAACACAGGTTATTCACTTCGACAATAATATCAATCTTTTTCTTGGCAGCAAGTCCTGGGATTGATGTAGAGCCGACATGATGAATAGACACGAGGTCTTTTAACAACGCTGTTTTGATGTTTTTAGCCAAGGATTCATATTGCATAGGCCACTTAGGATCATAAGGAAGGACTCTGACTGTCATTTTTGTCTCATTTTTCAAGTTATTTGAGATATCTTTGGGGCTGTATTATAGTAGTTTAGTTTTGGAACGACCGTTTTTCATTGATTAACGTTGCGTCGATAGCGAGCTATGACCGAAAGTTGTGTATGAGAGTTCAAGCGGCATCTCTCATGTCCTGATCATTGTTGATCGAGGCTATGCCATCCACGAATTTAACCCCGGTAATGACCT
>Ga0209633_10003899_pt1 | contig 13621 bp, 10 predicted proteins | sample Cruoilmetagenom1_FD_187290 | JGI IMG/M metagenome (GOLD analysis project Ga0209633, IMG submission 187290) | Oil polluted marine microbial communities from Coal Oil Point, Santa Barbara, California, USA - Sample 1 (SPAdes) (version 2) | ecosystem: Environmental > Aquatic > Marine > Oil seeps ... | reverse complement strand
CCATTTTCTGATGGAGCCAGGTCAATGGCCTTAGTTCATGAGGCAATGTAAAAGTAACCAAAAAATAGGGAACAGGTAATAATTTACCCAGTTGCCGGTCAATCCACTGGCTGGCTTCATGGTTCTGCATTCACGCCTAATACGCCCGGCGTGTCTCCAGGATAAGCGTTTACCGAAGGATCAGCAGCATCGTTTCAGGGACATGGTGTCACATCTTGTATAGTGAATAAAATGATTAACCTATATATAATTTTCTATAATATCATATCGAAATTGCTTAGCGCGTGGTTGCTGGAAGCGGGGAGAAAAATGCTGCAGGCGAATCACAAATGGCAAACCCTGACAGATCCGTTTTTCCTAAAAGAGTTTCTCAACAGCCGCCCGTTGACACGGCAAAGCCTTTGCCGTCATATGATATGCCTTTAATCAGCACCCTCAGGACACGGTAAAAATCGATAAGTCGCGGTTTTCTACTGATCAGTCAAGGCGTGTCGATGGTTGATGTGCCTTGAATACGAACGGATATCCTTCGCAATTTTCGTCCCCAATCCTAAGGGCTCGCGCAAAAATAACTTCACATTTTTGCATCTCAGCTTCAGCCCATCTTTGGCTGATACCTCACTCTCAAAAGCCTCGAAATAGCTCGCTATTCCTGTGGTTTTGCTCTCTCGGATCAGCAAAACCTGGACCAAATCTGGGCGCCAATTCTGCGAAGTTATTTTTTCGCGAACCCTAAGCATCGGGATGCCTATATTATTTTTTCTTTTTTCAAATGATCGATTTTTTCTCTCGTATAGTTTAAGAGATTTGAAAAAACTTCTTCGTTATGCTGTCCAAGGGAGGGGCCCGCGGATCTAACGGTTCCGGGCGTTTTGGACAGTTTGGGCACGGCTCCCATCATTTTCATTTTTCCAACAACAGGATGTTCTACATCAACGATCATTTCTCTTTCTTTAAATTGAGGATCTTCCATGAGTTCATCAATACCAAGGACAGGGGCACAGGCTACCCCTGCTTCATTCAGTATCTCAAGGGCTTCTTTCTTCGTTTTGTCTTCTAGAAAAATTTCGAGAGCGTTACCTAATTCACCTTCAAATAATTTATAAGTATTTAAAAAAGCTTTATCTTCATCCCCATTGATTAGATCTTCTCTGCCGACAATTTTTGCAAGTTTTGCAGCGCCCCCCTCGGATGCAGCCCTGAATGTTAAATATCCATCCCTCGTTTTATAGCATCCAGCCCTACCCATCCCTGGATAGCGATTTCCGACCTGTGAAATGAGGTCGGAAGTATCGCCGAATTGGGCGTATCTGACGAACCTGTCTCCAAGGGTAATAAGCGTGCTCTCCAGGAGTGAAGCATCAACCCATTGGCCTTGGCCCGATTTATTTCTCCAGTGAAGCGCGATTAATGCACCGACAAAACCAAAAAGGCCACCAAGATGATCAGCAATGGCAGCCCCACATCGAACAGGGGGCTGGTCAGGAAACCCGGTAACACTCATCATTCCACTTATTGCCTGTATCACCAGATCAAATGCCGCTTGTTCCCGATAGGGTCCTGTTTGCCCAAAACCTGAAACTGAAACCATAATAAGCGCAGGATTGATCCCACTCAAGACATCATATCCCAGTCCCCACTTGTCAAAAGTACCCGGGACAAAATTTTCGATTACGATATCGGCTTTTGCCACCATCGATTTAAAAATGTCCTGCCCTTTTTTTGATCTCAAATCCAGAGTGATCCCTTTTTTATTTCGGTTCAGAAATAAAAAGACCAAATTTTCATCCTCTACACAGGGGCCATGTGCAAGAGGAGATCGTTGCAGATCACCCAGTCCAGGCCTTTCGATTTTGATTACCTCTGCACCCATATCGGCAAAATACATGCCTGTGAGGGGGCCTGCCCAAGCATGGGCAACTTCAATAACAATCAAATCACCTAACGCCTTTTCCATAATACCCTCCTGTCCATTCCGATGGATTGAATCAGCTTTCCGTGGTGCAATAAAAAGGGGGGGCCAAAGCCCCCCCTTTTTATTGCACCACATGTGCTAAGACGTGAACTATTTACGCCCGCTGTACTCCTGGTATGCCATGGCCGTCGTGCGGTAGACGATGTGTGCCAGTTTGGAAAACGGCGTATAGGCGAACAGGCTCCAGACGGAGATCAAGTGCAGAAAGTAGACAATGGCCGACAGGCCGTACATCCCACCCAAGCGGAGCATCTCGGTCAGCATACCCGTTACGCCCAACGCCAGCACCAGGCCCACCAGGTACCAATCCCAGTAGCTGGAAATTTGGTCTTTTTGGGCCAGCCGATTCTTCAGCAGCAGAATCCCGCCGATAACCAATGCGATACCACTGATGTTACCCAGCCATTTAATCGGGTTGATCTGTTGATAGGGGCCATCGATGTGGAAAACCCACTCGGCGGCGAAAAAACAGTTGGTGACGATGAATAGTCCGATGAAGCTGAAAAGCACCATCATGTGGGCCGTCGAACGTGCATTGTTTTCGCTGCATTCGTTGAACTTCCGGTGCGTCATGATCGTGGGTACCGTTTTGATCAGCGCCTGGACGAATCCGGCCGGATCGATCTTTTCTTTATCGGTCTTACCTTCCTTGACGGCATTGGCGTGCATGTCGGTCAGAAAGCGTTTCAGGCCCAGGGCAAAAACAGCCACGGCACCGAAAAAAGTGGGAATCATGATGATGTCCACCAGGTAGTTACCGATGAAATCGGCCTGCCACAGGTGGTCGCCGGTGGGGGCAAAGTTAAGCCAGTCCAAACCGACCATCTTGAACAGCAGTCCCACCACCAGAAAAATCACCGCCGGAATGGCCATCAGGATAGGCAGTTTTTTTGGGTCGCTGACCATTTTGGCCACAGCCTTGGGTGTGGCATACTCGATCACCGTGGCCGCGCGCACCGCCGCCAGCACGTCACCTGGATGGGCACCGCGGGGGCACAGAGTGGAACAGTCGCCGCAGTTGTGGCACAGCCAGACATCACCGTTGCCGATCAAGCGGTCTTTCAATCCCCAGGATGCGGCAATCATTTCCTTTCTGGGAAACGGTTTGGTATCCGGGGAGATGGGGCAGGCCACCGCGCAGGTGGCGCACTGGAAGCACTTTTTAACATCGGCACCTCCCAGTCGCCCCAATTCTTCAATAAAACTCACATCAGGGTCAACCAGATATGAATCCGCCATTGCTAACCTCCTCATTTGAACAAAATGGGTGGGAGAGGCGCTGCTTGGCACCTCTCCATGGGATCAATAATATTAGAAGCCCTTGAACGGGTTGGGACCAAGTGCCTCGATGGACGCCACGAAATCATCGATGATCTGTGGAACCTTGTCGTAGTCGTCGATGGCCACTTCAAACTGGGCCACCCGCTCGGTTTCAAGGGCCAGACTGGTCAGGGCCTCGCCGATCTTTTTCATGCGGATGTCGGCCAGCTCGGAGCCTTTGACAAAGTGACACTGGTAGTCGTCACCGTGTTTGCAGCCCAGCAGGAACACGCCGTCCATACCTTGGGACAGGGCATCCTTGATCCAGATGACGTTCATGGAGCCTAAACAGCGGATCGGAATCAGGCGCACGTCCGCCGAGTAGGAGAGCCGATTGAGACCGGCCATGTCCAGTGCCGGGTAAGCGTCGTTTTCGCAGACCAGACCAAGAATACGGTACGGTGGTTCGGTGTAGTCGTCTTCGGATGGAACGCCCACGGCCTTGACCATGGAGCCGATGCTGTCGATGTTATAGTCGGCGAAGCCGATGATGCGCTCGGGGCAGGCTCCCATACAGGTGCCGCAACGGCGGCAGCGCGTGGGATTGGGCTTCGGGGTGCCTTTTTCATCATCGTCCAGGGCCCCGAAGGGGCACTCTTCCGTACAGCGTTTGCACTGGGTGCAGCGCTGGAAGAAGAAGTCCGGGAAGGTCATGTCGCCGGAGCGAGGATGAACGGAAACACCGCGATTGACCGACTCCAGGCACTGGATCGCCTTGAGGGCCGCACCGGAGGCATCTTCGATAGCCTCTTCCATGGTCATGGATCGGCGGACGGCACCGGCGGCATAGATTCCGGTGCGCTGGGTTTCATAGGGAAAGCAGATGAAGTTGGAGTCCACGTAACCATTGAACAGATCGATGTCCCTGAAACCCGGGCCCTGGCGGTAGGCCAGGTTGACCACCGGGTCGTCCTTGGTCACGGGAACCATACCGGTCCCCAGGACCACCAAATCCGCCTTGACCTGAAGTTTTTCACCCAGCAGGGTGTTCTCGGCGTCAACAATCATGCCGTCGCCGTTTTTGGCCACACTCATCACGGCACCCTTGGTCATAAAAATTCCCGGATCCTGCTGGAGCCCCTTGTAGAACAACTCGGAAAATCCGGGGGTGCGCATGTGCTGGTAGAAAATAAAGGCCTTGCCATCGTTGTAGTCCTCCCGCACATACTTTGCCTGTTTCAGCGCTACCATGCTGGTGACCGAACCGGCATAGGCAAAATCACCGTCCGCGTCATCTTTGCCCGGGCTCTGTACGAAAACCACGGACTTGGCCGGTTTGCCGTCGGAGGGGCGCACAACCTTGCCTGCCTTGGCAATCGCTTCGAACTGATGGTTGGTAACCACGTCAGGAAGTTTGCCGTAGCCAAGATGCGCGTATTCATCACCGATGGGGTCATCCGGTCGCCATCCGGCGGCCAGAATCACGGCACCAAACATCTCACCATCCGGATCTACTTCCAGAATGTCATTTTTACCCTCGTTGAACGACAGGTAGGCTTCGCGTTGTTTTTCAACATCCAATTCCTTGCCGTTTTCATCCAGCTTCATCTCCTCGGGCAGCGGAAAAGGCACGTCGAAGGGAATCTTCTCTCCGGGTTTTTTAAGCGTGACGGTGAACTCGCCGGGCTGGCCGGCAATCCGGGCGACCTCAGTCCCGGTTTTAACGGTGATATTGGAAAGGGCTTCCACTTCCTTGATTTTGGCTTCCACCACCGGGGGAATCAGTGCATCGTAGGGCGCGGAGACCGGGATCTGTTTTCTCACCTTGGCCGCATAGCCGCCCAGGGAGTCCGTCTTCTCCACGATGGTGACGTCGAAACCGGTTTTGGCCGCGTCGAGGGCTGCGGACATACCCGTGATACCGCCGCCCAGAACCAGAATCTTTCTGGAAAGGTTCTCCAATAGGTAAGGCTCGGGCAGTGTAACCTTCTCCACGCGGATCATGCTCATCTTGATGTAGTCTTCGGCCATCATCTGAACCCGGTCGAAGTTGTCCTCGTCTTCCTTCTCTTTTTCGGTCAACGCAGGGAACGCGTCGCGCGGATGAGACCAGACCACCCCTTCACGAAGGTTGACCCGGTCAACGATGCAACCGTCGAAGCGGAAAATGTCAAAGTTCACCCGACGGGAGCAGGCCGCAAGGACCAGGGTGTTGGTGCCGCCGGCAATCTCTTTGTTAAGAAATTCAACCCCTTCCTTTCCGCACAGGAAAGGATGGGTTTTTACAGGCACACCCTCTTCCTCCGGGACCCCGCACAGGGCCTTCACATCGAGGGACTCCCCGATGCCACAACCTTCGCAGATATATACGCCATACTTTTTATCCATGGGTTACCTCCTACCTTTTCACCAGGGTTTGAATGGCTTTCAGGGCCATACCGGTCGCATTCTGGTTGGATGAGATCACGTCGGCCGGCTTGTTGGCACAGCCGGCGGCAAACATGCCGCCCCTTTCAAAGTCATTGATGATAAAGCCATCATCGTTGACGTTGAGATCGGCAGGCAGTTTTGCATTGGCGACTGTGGGCTGCATGCCCGTGGCCAGGACGGCCATCTCCACCGTCTGGTGAATCTTCTCCCCGGTGACCGCATTTTCGGCAACCACGGTGATATTCCTGGTGGCCGGATCCTCGCTGACCTCAGCGACTTTACCCTTGATCAGGATGACGTTCTCGTCTTCTTTAATCTTGTTGTAGAACTTTTCGTACCGATCGCCGGGTGAGCGGATATCGATATAGAAAATGTAGACCTTGGTGTCCGGATACTGCTCGCGGATGTAAGTGGCGTGCTTCAGGGATGCCATGCAGCAAATGTAGGAGCAGTAGGGCAGGTGATTTTCATCACGGGAGCCGGCGCACTGCACGAAAGCCACACTTTTCGGGGCCTTGTCGTCGGATGGGCGCACGATCTTGCCCTGGGTGGGGCCGGAGTTGGAAGAAAGACGCTCCAGCATCATGTTGGTGATGATGTTGTCGTATTGGCCGAAACCCAGGTTGTCGATACGGTTGGCGTCGTAAGGTTCCCAGCCGGTGGCCCAGACAATGGCGCCCACGGGCAGGTCGACGGTTTTGGCCTGCATCTCCAGATCCACCGCATCGTATTTGCAGGCCTCTTTTACCCGGGTGGCGTCGTCGGTGCCGATAATCTGCGGGGAAATAACGAATTTGGCCGGGAAGGCCATCTCAAAAGGCAGATAGGCACCCTTGGTTTTGCACATGCCCAAGTTGAAGGCATCAGGCACCTCGGTCTGACAGGCTTCGGCGCAAGCGCCGCAGCAGGTGCAATTTTCGTTTACGTAGCGGGGGTTCATTTTCAGGCTGACATTGTAGTTGCCTGGCGTGCCGTCCACCTTTTCCACCTCCGCCAGAGTGAACACCTTAATTCTCGGGTTATCCTTGATCCGCCTGAAGTTTATCTCCAGTCCGCAGGTGGGAGGGCATAGCTTGGGAAAATACTGTTTAAGCTGTGCAACTCTTCCGCCCAGATAAGGATTTTTTTCGACCAGGAATACTTCATACCCCACTTCAGCGGCTTCGATGGCCGTGGTCAGACCGGCGATACCACCGCCGACCACCATAATGCTTCCACTCGCAGGGGCTGCTTTGTCGTTTGTCATGCTATCCCTCCGTGCATCAACGTTTCTAAAAATTCATGAAAACAAGTTGTGAGGGCCGCGGCAAGAATAAAATAAACAATCTTACTTGCCTTTTTGCTCGTGTTCTGCGTTGCCTCAAAGAGTACAACCAACAAGGTTGCGCCCTCTGACGCGCCTTGAACACGAACAAAAATCCGGCGTCATCTCTGTGTATTTTATTCTTGCCGAGGCCCTTAATAAAACCGCCATTGGTTTCGGGCAATACCCTTTTATTGAAACTGGAAACGGGGAGCTGGAAACCTCGTTACCGATACGCCCGGGCCTCCAAATGCCGGTTTCACGCTCCAATATAAGCAACGGGCCTTATTGGAACCACATGTCGCTCGACATGGTACTGTCCCAGATGGGTACTACCCGAAAAACAGGAAAGAACACGATCGGTTCGGTAATAAAAACCTCCAGGCGCCGCAAAGGCACCTGGAGGCGTGTTGCTATTCGACTAGAACAATCGTCGACATTCGATTAGTCCGGGATAATCTTGATATAGTCTTTCTTGAAGACATCCCACTCCTTCTTTTCCGGATCGAACTTGGAGTTGACGAAGCAGAACCAGTTCTCGTCATCCTGTCCCGGATAATCCGCTTGATAGTAGAAGCCCGGGTAGCGGGTCTCTTTGCGGTATTGAATGTGGCGCAGGTGAGCTTCCACCGTCCAGATGCGGTGTTCAATTTCCCAACATCTCATCAGCTCGTGCAGGTCACCGGCAGCCATCTTCTCGCAGTCTTCGCGCATGGTGGCAAGCAGGTTCATGACGATTTCCAGAGACTTGGTGGTGGTCTGGTAGTAGGTGGCCGTACCAGCACCGTACTCATGGGTGGCCTTCATCAGGCGATACATCATGCCATTGGGCTTCATGTAGTTGGGGTTAATGTCAATGGCCGTGGTGTATTCGCAGTGATCAAGGAAGGTACGCACCGGTTTGTAAATCATGTCGACCAGTTCTTCCTTGGACTGACTCAGGGTCGGCGTGAAATCGGCAAAGTCTGCGGCGTAGCGCACCATCTGTTTGGCAGTGATACGGCCTTCGGCATGGGAACCGGAAGAGAACTTGTGACCGGAGCCGCCCACGCCGTCACCGGCGGTGAACAGACCATTGACGGTCGTCATTCGGTTGTAGACCTTACCGTTTGCAGCTTTGATCTTGAAGCTATCCGGCACCCAATCCAGATCCGGACCGGAAGTCCACAGACCGCAGCAGCCGGAGTGGGAACCCAGCAGATAAGGCTCGGTGGGCATGACCTCGGAGTTTTTCTTCTCCGGTTCACAGTCCTGAGCACACCACAGATTGGCCTGGCCACAGGTCATGTCCAAAAAGTCTTCCCACGCTTCGGACTCGAGGTGTTTGAGCTCCTTTTTGTCCATGGTCTTACCCATATCGGACAGAGCGGTCACGGTATCCATCATGATGGGACCGCGGCCCTCTTTCATCTCGAACAGCATCAGGTGGTTACGCAGACAGGTCGGGGTGATGGCGGCGGTGCCGTAAGGCGCGAATCTTTCCAACTCAGCCTTGGCGGCGTCACTGGCGGCAAAATTTTCTCCCAGACCGTTGAGGGCTTTGGCCTTGAACAGCAGGAACCAGGCGCCAACCGGGCCGTATCCGTCTTTAAACCGGGCCGGGGTGAAACGGTTTTCCATCATGGTCAGTTCGGCGCCGACCTTCATGCACATGGTGTAGGTGGAACCGGCGTTCCATACGGGATACCAGGCGCGGCCTTTACCTTCACCGACCGAACGGGGCTGATAGATGTTCACCGCACCACCGCAGGCAACCATCATGGTTTTGCATTTGATGATGTAAACGATGTTCTCGCGAACGGAGAAACCCACTGCGCCGGCAATCTGATTATCGACCTTGGCGTCCCGGAGCAGTTCGACGATGAAGCAGCGCTCGATGATATTGTCATCGCCTATGGCCATTTTGGCGGCTTCGGCGACGATACGCTTGTAGGACTCACCGTTGATCATGATCTGCCATTTACCGGTGCGGACCGGTTGGGCGCCGGACTTCAGGGTTCCCATTTTCTGACCCTTCTTGCCGTCCAGGTTCTTGCCATCATCGGTTAACTTCCAGACGGGCAGGCCCCACTCTTCGAACAGGTGCACGGAGTCGTCAACATAACAGCCCAGGTCGAAGATCAAGTCTTCGCGAACCAGACCCATCAGGTCGTTACGCACCATGCGAACGTAGTCTTCGGGAGCGTTGTCACCAATATAGGTATTGATGGCGGACAGGCCCTGAGCAACGGCGCCGGATCTTTCCATGGCAGCCTTGTCGCACAACAGGACGCTCTGGCCGTCTTTAAGCCATTTTTTTATTTCAAATGCGGTGCCGCAGGCAGCCATGCCACCGCCGACGATGAGAATGTCAACCTCTTTTTCGACGACTTCGGGATCCCGCACAGCCTTGAGTTCACCCACAGGTTTATTCGGTAATGCCATATCTTATCCTCCTGTAGAAATTCGAATTCTTAAAGTTTTATCACAAGCAAACACTGGACCGATTTAGACCGCCGGGGTCGGAAGAGTGACGCCGTCAGCCTCTTGGGTGGAGAGCAGGGGACTTTCGAGATCTTTTCCCTTGAGGTCGGCATAGGCGTTGGCCTGGCCCTCGGGGGTGGTCCGGATGGGAAACTTGAAGCGTTTGATCAGGCCGTTTCTGAACTTACAGGTCCACATGACGTCCTCGGTACCCATCATGGGCATGATGGAACTTCCCAGCGGCACGAAATCGGCATAGCCGCGCACTTCGATGGCCTGGGTGGGGCAGATTTTGACGCAGGAAAAGCACTCCCAGCACTGATCCGGTTCCTGATTGTAAGCTTTCATGGCGTTTGGTTCCAACACCATCAGGTCATTGGGACAAATGTACATGCAAGCGGTCTTGTCGCCGCCCTTACAGCCGTCACATTTTTCCGAAATTACAAAACTTGGCATTTAGTATACCTCCTACGGTTAGTTAAAAAATTTCACTCAACCCACTTCCGAAATCAAGAATAAACCTCCTGTTCGTCGCACCTCCCTTCCATCGATAAGGCGTCCGAATGGTTTCGACCCGGACAGTTACTATATGTTTTTAACATAAAACATCATACCCCACGTTTTAGCAAAACACGTAATGCAGTCATGAATTCAATACGCTGTTGCATGACTCTGTCAATTGAATATATCGTATAAATTCAGGAAGATAGTCATAGCGTAACACAAGATAAGATCTTTACCATTCAGCATATTCATTGTCAAGAAATTTCGACGGCATGAAAGCCCCAAAGATGCAGTCACTTACATTCAAACCCGTGATGGCCTACATGTCGTTGGGCCTTCAGATATTAGGTACAATATATGGTGGAGAGTCCTGATTGAAGCGCCCTCTGGTCGACGGCAAAAAATTGATCTCCTGTTTGTCTGAATCGGGAAAAGCAATCAAGATTGCGGTTGACATGCTTGCTCAGCATGCTACCAATGCGCCTCACGACCCGGGGTCATTATCGGAGCCAGGCCATGAAAAATCCAGTTTCACCATTGGACAGCCATCAGACCTTCCGTTTCACCTGTTCTCCGCAGGTGACCTGCTTCAATGCCTGCTGCCGGGATCTAAACCAGGTCTTAACCCCCTATGACGTGCTTTGTCTCAAACAGTTTCTGAACATATCGTCCAACGATTTTCTGGATACATACACCGAAGACAACACCGGTCCCGGAAGCGGGCTGCCGGTGGTTTCCCTGCGTTTCAGCGATGCCGAGGACCTGACCTGTCCCTTTGTCACCGACGCGGGCTGCCGCGTTTACCCGGCCCGGCCCGCCTCTTGTCGCACCTATCCACTGGCCCGGCGCGTCTCCCGCCACCGGGAAACCGGACGTTTAACCGAACATTGGGCGCTGATTCGCGAGCCCCATTGTCTGGGCTTTAATAAAGGACAAATGCAGACCGTCGACGAATGGGTGAACGACCAACAGATTGCCACCCACAACCGCATGAACGACATGCTCCTGGAACTGATCAGCTTCAAAAACCGCTTCCGGCCGGGTCCGTTGATGCCCTCCGAAAAGAATCGGGTATATACGGCCCTGTACGACCTGGACGCCTTTCGCGATGCGTGGTTCAAGGAAGACAGTCCCTTGGCGATCAACACGAACATTCAGACCCTTGACCGGTCAAAAACCAGCGATCCGGACCTGTTGATTGTCGCCATGGACTGGATCAGGGAGACCGTGTTCACCCCCAATCCGGCAAAAACGTGACGATGGAACCCAATGGAAAAGTGGCCCTGGTGCTTGGCGGCATTAAGGGAATCGGAAAGGCCATCGGTTTGGACCTGCTGAATGGCGGCACCCGGGTGGCGGTCATTTGGTATGACTGGCCGGAAAGCCTGACTGCCATGCAGGCCGATTTTGCCGGTACGGAAACGGACCATATGATCCAACGTATCGACCTGTTGAATACCGATGCCATCTCGGGTCTGGTGGAACGGATCATCGCCCGTTTCGGCCGGCTGGACATCCTGATCAATAACATCGAACGGGGAGGGTGGCCGGTGGTTCACGGCCGATACACCCGGGAGCAATGGGACTTGGAGATGGCCACGACCCTGCGGGCCAAGCAGTGGGTGTTCGATGCGGCCCTGCCCCACCTGCGGGCATCCGGGGACGGCGCCGTGGTCAACATCTCATCCATGGCCGGCATCGTCGGTCGAAGCGGACCGGCCAGTTATCTTTACAACGAAGGGTATTCAGCAGCCAACCGCGGTATTTCCCTGCTAACGGAAACCTGGGCCCGTTTGGGCGCTCCCCATGTGCGCGTGAACGAGCTCATGCTGGGCGTTGTTGAAACCCGCCATGGGCCGCGTACAAGGGGTTGGGGGCTTCTGACCGACCGCCAGCGGCAGGCCATTGTGGATCACACCCTGATGGCCAGAGTCGGCCGGGTGGATGACGTGGTCCGGGCCGTCCGCTTTCTATTGGATGATGCCCCGTTCATGACCGGCGGTGTAATACGGCTGGACGGCGGATATCCCCTGGGTGGGGAACGGGTCGCGCCCATGCCCGAAGGGGTCGTATAGTACCAGCCATGCCTGGGTTATCCTTCCCGTTTATGGCGGTCGACCGCTCCGCCGTTTGGGCGTGGACCGTTTGGTCCGAAATCACGCTCACGGCCTTTTTGGGGTCATGGATTTGGTTCAAACCTCAAGCCCGATTCGCAGCCCTGCGTCCATCGGCCACTGGCTATTGCGGTTCAACAGGATTGTTGATATATGAATTACTTTGGGTCTCAATGCCGACCCATGATTCAAATGCCCTGATTATCAACTGCTTAACCGACAGGATTGCCCGACCACGGCAATAGGCTCCCCATACGATCAGAGGAACAGACCCGATGAGAGTGGTTACCAGGCCCGATTTCGACGGTGTGGTATGTGCCGTTTTGCTGATGGATGCACTGCAGGTTGCCCCGCCGGTGCTATGGGTTCAGCCCAGTGATATGCAGCACCGACGGGTCGATATTCAAAACGGCGATATCATCGCCAATCTGCCCTTTCACGAAGGCTGCAGCCTGTGGTTCGACCACCACTATTCCAATCAGCCGGAAATACCCGTGGACGGGGTCTTTAAAATTGCACCGTCGGCCGCTGGAATTATCTATGAATACTACCGCGAACGCCTGGATCGGGACTATGCCGAACTGGTTCGTCAGACCGACCGCATCGATTCGGCGGATCTGAAATTGGACGAAATCCTTCACCCGGAGAACTATCCCTACATCCTGCTGTCGATGTCCATCAGCAATCACGACCCCGCCGAAGCGTGCTACTGGGAGCACCTGGTGGACCTGCTGCGGACCCGATCCATGGCTCAGGTGATGGATGATCCCGAGGTGAAACGGCGATGCCGACGGGTAGCGGCGACCAACATCGCCTACGAGTCGGCTCTCAAGGCACACACCACGTTGGTGGATCATGTCTCCATCACCGATTTCCGGGGCACTGATCCGGTGCCCGACGGTAACCGCTTTTTGGTCTACTCCCTGTTTTCCGACTGCACGGTGAATGTCAAAATCAACTACAATGAAGAGACCCTGGCCAGCATCAAGGTGGGTCACAGCATCCTGAACCGGGGCTGTAACGTGAATGTGGGAAAGATGCTCTCCGCCTTCGAAGGAGGCGGTCATCCCGGTGCCGGTGCCTGCCGCTTTGCCCGCAAAAAGGCGCCGGACTACCTGAAGCGAATCGTGAAAATCCTGCAAGCCAACGCTCCTGTGACAAATAGCTGACTTTTAGGTGTCATATTGAAAGACCGAATTATCGCCATCGCCGTTCTCTGTTTTTTAGCGCTGGGCTGTGCAACCATCTCGGAGCAGGGGAAAATGGAAGAATACGAACGAACCATGGACGCCTATGATACCGCCATGCACCTGTCGGATTTCAACGCCGTCTGCAAATATGTCGATCCGTCTGAAATGGCGCAGGAAGATTGCTTGAAGCGCTTTGATAACCTGAAGATCGTCAGTTATGATCTGTTCACCTTAAACGTGGCGGGAAACAAGCAGGAAGTGAGCCAGAAAATTGAAGTGGAATACTATTTTCTCGACCGCTATGTCGTCAGGAAGATCCGGTATGAACAATCATGGCAGTATCGGCAAGACAGCAAAACCTGGATTTTACAGACCGCGCCGC
>Ga0209633_10003898_pt1 | contig 13622 bp, 9 predicted proteins | sample Cruoilmetagenom1_FD_187290 | JGI IMG/M metagenome (GOLD analysis project Ga0209633, IMG submission 187290) | Oil polluted marine microbial communities from Coal Oil Point, Santa Barbara, California, USA - Sample 1 (SPAdes) (version 2) | ecosystem: Environmental > Aquatic > Marine > Oil seeps ... | reverse complement strand
GCAAAGCCGACAAGCAGCGTATCCATGCCGAGATCATTTTTAAACCGCTCGACAATCGGTATCGACCCACCGCAGCCCATCATTATCGGATCTACATCAAACTCGGCCTTCAACGCCCCCAAGGCGGCCTTCATTTGCGGCGTATCAAGATCAAACCCAATGGCCGGACTGCCGCCGCTGTCCAAAAACTCAACACTGCAATCAGCTAAAAGGTGATCGCGTATAAAACTCTCAAAACCTTTGATAATTTTATCCGGGTCCTGCCCCGGCACCAAACGGAAGGAAATCTTGGCAGAAGCCTCTGCTGGAATAACGGTTTTCGTCCCCGGTCCCGTATAGCCTCCAATAAGCCCGTTGATCTCGACCGTCGGCCGCGACCAGATCTGCTCAAGAATATCCCGGTCTTTCTCGCCTACAGCCTGCGTGAGACCGATATCATGCAGCTTGTCCTGAGCCGATTTGCCAATGCCCGCCCATTGCGCCCGTTGTTCATCCGAAGGCTCGATAATGTCGTCATAAAAGCCGGGTATCTGCACCCGACCATTCTCGTCATGGAGTGCTGCCAGAATATGCGCAAGTCCCCGCGCCGCGTTCTGAGCTGGGCCCCCAAACATTCCGGAGTGTAAATCACGGTCCGCACCTTTGATGACAATTTCCGAGAACGCCAGCCCCCTGAGCATGGTCGTGATTGCAGGTGTGTCCTTGTCCCATTGACCGGTATCACACACCAGAACCAGATCGGCTTTGAGTTCCTCCCTGTTGGCTTCGAGAAACGCGGGAAGCGATGGACTGCCGCTCTCTTCCTCACCTTCAAGAAGGACGCTGATCTTGAAAGGAAGCTCACCGGCAACGGATTTCCATGCGCGCACCGCTTCGAAAAATGTGAGAAGCTGCCCCTTGTCGTCAGATGCACCCCGCGCCACGATCACTTCACCATTGCGCGGATCGTCCTTGAGCTGAGGATCAAAAGGCGGACTGTCCCAAAGCTCAAGCGGGTCAGCGGGTTGCACGTCATAATGCCCATAAAACAATATATGTGGACCGGTTGGCGTCCCCAATGGCGTGAGATGACCAACCACCATGGGCTGACCATCTGTATCGCGCACAGATGCATCAAACCCTAATTCACTCAGCATATTCGCGCACCACAATGCGGCGTCCCGGCACTGGGATTTAAAATCCGGATCCGTCGAAATGCTTTCAATTCTCAAGAGTTTGAAGAGGCGGTCCAGCGCCTCGTGCTGATTTGCATCAAGCGCGTTTAGCATGGCGTCGATTTGATCGGTCATCGATTATATGTCCCTCATCGCGATTGAGCCTAAGGTGGGAGGCGGAATTGAGCGGTACGGTAAACAAGACTGAATAGTCACTCCGCCCGCACCATATTACTAAGAATACCGATATCTTCAATCTCCACCTCGACCTCATCACCCGGCGTGATCGTTGCCGTCGTACCGGGAGTGCCGGTAAAAATAAGGTCGCCAGGATCAAGGGTCATATGGCTTGAAGCAAAGGCGATAATTTCATTGATCGAAAAGATCATTTTTGATGTGCGCTCATTCTGCGCAATCTCATTGTTAACCCGGGTTGTGAGCTCAAGGTCCTGATAATTCAGGCCAACTGCCACCAATGGGCCGATCGGGCCAAACCCGTCAGATGACTTGGCGCGGGTCCATTGCAGATCATTTTTCTGCCAATGGCGCTCAGAGACATCATTACCGCATGTGACCCCGAATATGTGCGCACCGACCTCTTCAGCGGCCACATTACGGGCTTTTTTGCCAATCACCACAACAAGCTCGCCTTCCGCTTGCAGCAAACGCGCATCGCGCGGATATGGAATAATATCGTCCGGTCCGATAATCACATTTGGAAATTTGGCAAAAAGGCCAGGCACATCGGAGACAATCCGGTCGCCAAGATGGCTCTGATAATTGAGACCAACCGCAATGATTTTACCGGGGCAAACTGGGTTTTTGAGCCTAACGTCAGATAACGGAAGTGGTTTGCCCGTCTCCGTTCCGCCCAACCAGGGCGCACAATCAAGTGGAACCACATATTCACCGCGAACCTGACCAAAGCCTATATCGTCACCAAACTCATAGCGGCAAAAATATGAGGCGGATGGATTACTCATTGCATAGGCTCAATTGCTTTGGTGAAACGGCAAGGCTTTACCCTGGGCAGGGGGTAGGGCTGCAGGACGGGCTTAATTAGCCTCATATACCGAGCCATATCCACTCTGCGAACGTGGTTGAACACGCGCAGGTGCGGCTTTTACTTTGGCACGCACTGCAGGAGCGTTCGACTGGGCGGTCTGCGCAGGCTTGTTCTTCGTGATGGAAGGCTGTGTTGCCTGAGCCGGGCGCAGAGCCGGGGCTGACGCCTCTTCATTCCAGCAGACGGATGCTTCAGCACGGCACGTATATTCATCAAACACAATAAAATCCAGGAAGAGCTTGCAGTCTACTGATTTTTTGCCGGTCTTGTACCCGGTGATGCCACGGTCGCCGGTCCACTTGGCGATATACCCATCGAGCAGCCTTTTTGCGTCGGCCGCCGGTTCTATCTTGCCGTAGTCATTCACACTGAATGCCAGACGCGTACATTTGGCAGAGGCGCTTGAAATGCCGGAAATATGAAATGAAATCGCGATCAGTACAAAAAATACTGGACGTATGAAACTGCGCATAAAAACTCTCCCGGACCTTCTTAAAGAGACCTCTTAAAAAAGGCCTCTAACAAGGGCATTAGAACAAAGACATGACTATTTACAACTTCTCGAAGGGCACTATTGCAAATTTATCAGGGGTTTGACCAGAATTATCAGCACCAAATCCCCAATCACCTATATCCCATAGTGCTAAACTATGGCGATTAAGCTATTGGTTTCGCGAATTTTCTTCCCGACCATTACCATCAATGCAGTAAACGAGCTCTTGTCAGTTGAGGTAAGGCGCGTCGTTCAAAAGCTCGACGGATGAATCAAAGAAGAAACCTGAATCAAATGGACCATTCTGGCGGATAATTTCAGGCTCCCGATAAAGGGAATCATCCTGATATGCAATAATCGAGTCATTACGATTATAGCTATAGCCACCAACACGTCGCCTGTAGCCTTTTACCTGCGGACCAGTGCCGCGGTAATATTTTGAATTCGGGTGCTGTGACAAGGATGAACCACTTTGCTTGCTACCGGCAAATGATGGTTGAACACTTAAAAATGTGAAACCTAGGACCGCAATTGCTGCAGCCAAAAATACGCGCTTCATTATCAGGACCTCTCCAAAATTTATATTGTCTAAAGCATAGCCCGTTACGAGCTCCCACGACAGGTCAAAAGAATTTGTTCTTTAACGACGTGATAATTTTACGACAGTATTTGCAGGGCCATGATCATGCTTTAGGTTGTGATCAAGCGCCCCTTGATAAAAGGACACTAATATCCTCATATTTCGAGGGGACACGATAACGGACCACATAAGGATAAATGACATGAGCGAAGAAAAAGGCCTGATGGACTTTATTAAAGCCGCACTGGCCGAAATCAGGGAAATAACACCGGAAGAACTGATCACCATGCAAGCAGGATCGGAAGATCTTCTTCTACTCGACGTGCGCGAGCCCGGTGAGTTTACACAAGGCCATTTAAGCGGTGCTAAACTGATCCCGCGAGGAATTATTGAGGCCGCAGCCGATCACACCTATCCAAAACGTGTGCAGGAACTGGTCGATGCCCGCGCCCGTCCCATTGCAATTTATTGCGCAACCGGTGGCCGTTCAGCCATGGCTGCAAACACACTCCGCATGATGGGGTTTGTCAATGTAATGAGCTTGCAAGGCGGCATCACCCGCTGGCAGGGTGAGGGCAAGGATATCGAATCCGAAGCGCGCTACGTCTGATAGTCAACAGACAACGATATTTATTCGTTCATTCTGTTGGCGAAGAAACCTAACCTAGAGCATGATCAGCAAAAGTGGGCACCGGTTTTGCGGTTCGAACATGCGACCAAATAAAAGAGAGCATGATCAGCAAAAGTGGGCACCGGTTTGCAACGAGTTGCCGGTTCGATCATGCGATAAATAAAAGAGAGCATGATCAGCAAAATGCCTGCACCGACATTAAGTGTCCTGCGGCAGGGGTGGGCACTAGTGCCACGCGGTTTGCAACGAGTTGCCGGTTCGAGTGACTTAGAGCATTTCCAGGATAAGTGTATGCGTGACTAGTCACTTATCCGTTCGGAAATGCGGCAAAAACAACAATTTAGAGCGCGGTTTTGATGGAATCAAAACCTGAATCGCTCTAGTCACCATGCGATAAATCAATAACTTGTGACTAGTTACTTAGAGTAGGATCATTATTCCACTTAAAATGATCCTGCTCTAGTTCCGGCGGCAGGGCGTGGCTTCAACCGAGCAATTCCATCCACCCGCTGAACGGTTGCATGACACGCGCTTGTTTTTGGCAAGCTTCCAGTGCGCAAAATGATTGCCATATTCAAAAGCGGTGAATCCGCCCCAGTCATGGGTTGCGGCCCGAATTGCCAATGCGCGCCTGGGATATCCCGAGCTTGAACCATAATGGAGATGATCACCCTGGCACATAAGCCGGAAGCGCTTTGCTTCAACCGGTGTGTTTGAGAATGAGACCAACCCGGATAGTAAAACCGACAAACCAACTATTTTCAATGCAGCCTTGAACATTTGATGCGCCCCCGAGAATATTTTCAGGATAAGTGTGTGCGGGTGACTAGTCACTTATCCGGTTCGTAAATGCGTTAATTTAAACACCTGGGGTCGGCTTTTGATTTGATCAAAAGATGAAAACCCCAGTATAGCCAACTGGTTGAACAAGCGGGCTCACCCCGTGAAATCACTGGAATGAATAAAAAGATGTGACATTTCATAGCTTTACAGCCCAAAAATTCGAATCAAATGATGATCGAACACAGGCTTTAAAACAAGGGGCTAAATCAAGGGAGGTTTAAATAATGTCGAGCTGTTGCAAATCTGCAAAGGCCAAAAAAGAACCGCCACCGGTTCAATAAAAAACCGATGGCGGTCCCCTCTCAAAAAACGACACGAAAGCGGGGAAACCGTGCCGTTCCGCGGGAAGAAGCGGGCTGCTTACTTCTTCCCATCAAGATCAAGTCTAGTTGTGAGCTGTTTTCAGCAACTCACCTGCCTGAGCAACTTTGATGCTGCAGGATTTACCGTCACCCTTTTTCTGGGCACTGACGGCTTCTTCAAGAAGCGCGCTAACCTGAGCACGAAGCTCCGGTTTCACTGATTCCTGTGAAGCTGCTTCCTGCATGGCCTTAATGCCATCTGTGCATTGATCGGCATGAGCCGGCATTGCAAAGGCGACCATAAGTCCAGTTACTGCGATAATTTTACGGATCATATTCCCACTCCGTTTAAATCCGGTCCGTCTTAAACAACAAGTTGATTGCTGCGAACCGCTGATTGGGAAATTGCTCTCGAAGCTTGGCAGAATAGGGGCAAACTAATGTCAATTCTATGGCAATTTTACATAACTCATTCAAATGAATGTATTTTTTTGTAATAATGTCGAAATATTCTTAAGCACGACGTAATGAAAGCTATGAGCATAAGCGTAAATATTAAGGCTCAATTTGAGTATTAAAGTTTATTCTATGTATTATTTGACTAATTCTACCAATTCTATAAATTTTCAAATTATATTCTTGTGGTTAGACTTGGTCTAACCGCGTCTATTCTGGGGTGATTGGGAGCTCAATATTGTGCTGGAGGGATTGTTTTTTTTAGAATTGCTTGAAATCCGGCATGTTGGTGCGCAGTTTAATCTTCGCACCTCATAGGGATTTGCAAATCGGATCAAAACGACGAATATGTCATGATTAACCGGACCGGGAAGACTGAGACAAGGAGAGACTGATGCGGGTACTGATTATCGGAGCGGGACCGACGGGACTTACCGCTGCGGTTGAACTCGCCCGCCAAGGGCTAGAGGCACATGTCATTGACAGGAGGGATAACCAATCGACCTGGTCGCGAGCCGTTGGCATTATCCCAAAAAGTCTGGAGTTGCTGGAACCATCAGGCGTAACCGGAAAACTTCTTGCCGAGGCCACGAAGCTCCAAAGGGTATGCATGTATCGAAACACCACCAGGATTTTCGACATCAATATCAGGCCCTCACCTGACAAGGTGCAGTACGGGCATGACTATATTCTAGGCCTTGCCCAGGACCGCACGGAAAGCATTCTGGCGGACGTTGCGCGCGCGCTGGGAGCGACCATCGACTACGGTGTCGAGCTAAAAGATCTCTATGATGACGGCCGACATGTGACAGCCACCGTATCGACCGGCCCCGAGCTCGCGGATTTTGAATACGGTAAATATGATTACCTGATAGGGGCTGACGGGATCAAAAGTACGGTACGGGAAAGTTTGGGTCTCGACTATCCGGGTTTTGAGCTTCCTGAAACATGGTCGATCGCCGATGTCGATTCAGATGATTGGCAAAATGCAGGTGCAGCAACAATTTGCCAATTGCCGAAGGGGAAGGTGGCAGTGGTTGTGCCACTTGAGGCGGCACGCTACCGGGTCATCTCAAACACCGAAGACGCGCTCAAAGCACTGCCACTCAAACTCAATGTGAAGACTATTCGACGTGAAGGATCTTTCAAAATCCACATCCGGCAGGTCGAGCAATATAGCAAGGGCCGGGTTTATCTGGCGGGCGATGCCGCTCATTGCCACTCTCCAGTTGGTGGCCGCGGCATGAATCTTGGCATCGCCGATGCGTGCGATCTAGCCGAAAGAATGGTTGAAGGTAATCTCACCGGTTATTCGGACGCCCGCCACGAAGAAGGAAAGCGTGTCATTGGCTTTAGCGAAAGCGCTCGTAAAACCATGACGTCATCCAATCCATTTACCCGTCTCATGGTACGTATCGTGCTCAAAACCGTGCAGGCTTTCCCTGCCCTCCAGCGCCGCGTCAGCGTCCAGGTGCTTTATGGTTGAGACGGGAGAGTGTTGATAACCGCGCATAGCCGAAAAGCACCATCCGTGCTGAGGGAGAATTGGTAGGTGCATGGGGACTCGAACCCCGGACCCGCTGATTAAGAGTTTCGAGTTTTATCTTTTCTGACGATTTCTAGTTGTTCCGACCATTATCGGACGGTACCCCTGAATCGTGCCGTTGACCCATTAGCGGAAATAGCAATTGATTGACGCATTTATGCTGACTGCGTATCAACAATATGATGGCACCAACGTGCGCCTACGTCACAATAATAATCAAAGGAAAGCTTATGCCTGTCATGAATTTTAGCCTGCGGATCTTCGCAGCATCGCTAGCTGCAGTATTTTTGACATCCCCTGCCAGCGCAGAAAATTTTAAACCGATGAAGTTTCTCCAAAACGCGTCTACAATCTCCGCTATTGCCAGTGCTGTTTCACAGCTCGACGGTTGCGAAGAGGATTTGGGCTTTTCCGAGAAGAGAATGAAGGGCAATGACGGTAATATTATCGTGGTTACTGTAATTTGTAATAAATATCCTGACGATAATGGAAAATTGGTGCGCTCATTTGTGCGGGTCGAGATGGAATTAGATGAGGATGGCAGTATTGGCGCGCCGATCGGTTTTTCTTATGATTAATTGATTTTCAGTTTTTACCGAAATCTTATGCCAAGCGGTATGGCTGCGCTAAAACTGGTAGCATTATGAGCAATCAAGATCCTGAAAAGAATTTCGAAGAGCTTTGGAATACCTTTTACAATCGGTATCCATTTTTTGATCTGCGAGGTGTAGATTGGAAAAATCAATATGACATTTTCCGGCCGAAAGTGACCAGTGAGACCAGTAATGGCGAGCTTTTCGATATTTTATGCCAGATGCTTGATCCGTTGAATGACGGGCATGTCGAGCTCAAAATAAAGAAAGGCAAGGGGCGAAAAGAACAGTTTTACACACCTGAAAAAACACCGCGATTTTATCAGGAATTCTCGGACCCTGAGATCCAGCAACTCTTCAAAACAACTGCGAAAACACTGGTTAGTAACGGATTCGATGCGCCTAAAGAAACCGAGGCCTGGATGCTGCATTATAGCAGGTCGCCAGCCATCGGATATATCCGGATCCTTGAGCTCGAAGACATCAAAAAGAAAAAACTGACAGGCGCACTTGATAAAATCACCCGTGACTTTAAAGATTTTAGCGGTTTTATCATCGATATCCGTGACTGCCCCGGCGGCGATGATGATACCGCGATCCAGATCATCAACCGGTTTTGCGACACCCGGAGAACTGCCTTTCACCGGCGCACGAAAACCGGCCCCGGCAATGATGAATATTCAAAACTGAAAACCTGGCATATTGAGCCCGAGGGCACGGTCCAGTTCACCGGACCGATTGTGCTCCTCACTTGTGATGCCGTGTTTAGTGGCGGGGAGGCTTTTGCGCTGGCGATCAAAGAGCTGCCGCATGTCACAATATTGGGCGACCATACCAATGGTATATTCTCATATACGCTCGATAAAAAACTCCCCAATGGCTGGAAATATTGTCTGTCCTATCAGAAATATTTTTCCGCTGACATGGTCTGTTATGAGGGCCAAGGTGTGCCGGTTGACATAGAGCTATTAAACCATAAGGCCGACATTGATAATGGTGAGGATCCGCTAATAACCCGGGCCGTTGAGATTTTGAACAGCGACCAACGTGTCAGTTAATCTGTCGTATGATCAGTTAATCTGCCGTATGACAAGAGCGGCGCTATAATCTGCCTCGCCGATCAATTGGGCATTGAGCCCTGCCGCGCTGCAAATACCGCCAGGCGCGCGCAGAACAGTTGGATTTGGGAAGAGATCGAATTCGAACGCATCAAGACCGAAGGGCAAACCCTCTCCAATGGATTTAAGTGCCGCTTCCTTGAGCGTCCAATATTGCAGAAAGGTGTGGAGCTGTGCCGCCCCAACCCGTGCCCGAACCAATTTTGCCTCGCTTTCTGTAAAATACCGGTCAGCAAGCGACGTCGCATCCAAATCCCGGCTCAGATCCTCGATATCAACGCCGACCGCGTGTGTTGACGACCAGGCACCAAGAAACCCTGTCGCACAGGCAGAAAAGCTGAACCAGAGATCCCCGTGGTCGGGGAGGTAAGGATGCCCCTTTTCAGTCTCTTGAAATACAATCTTTGATAGGGGAGGCTGTAATCCGAGAGATCCGAGAGCAAGTGCCGCACAATAGCGACGAAACGCCCGTCGCTCAATGTAGTGCGCTTTGCCACTCTCTGTAACGAAGCGGTCTGCCCTTAGATTTTCATCATTAGATAATACCAACCCACAACGCGCTGAAATCTTGGGATTGTTCGATGCAGGCATATAGAGCACTTGCACGACAGCACGCATAGAGGCTGGCGTCCAGTCACGAGCTGAGCTGGAAAAAAAATCCGAGACTTCGCAAAACTCTTTGTGATTTTCAATTTGCATCGTCGGACGCCGTGACTTCGGTTAATCGGCTATTTTCATTGGCCAACGCCTCACCAGACGATCCGTGAGCTGCGCTGCGTTTGTCTTTCGAGCCATGACCTTCCTCGCCATTGTCGTCTTTGGCGGAGGTTGCAGGAAGATAAGCAGAGCTCGAAACAGGTTCAGCCGGGCTCCCCTCATAGACTGCGGACGCCATATGCATTTCTTTGAGCACCATCGACAATGGCAACAATGTTGTGTCCGGCTCGATCATAGCACCGCCCATGATGGTCGCGCCAAAGGTGACGGTGGAACGGTCATGGATATGGGTGCGCTTCACCTTCAGCGTCATGTTCTCGAAGGTATGAAATTGCAGGAAACCATTAACAACGCAATCATTGCCGAAGCTTACGGCATTCCAGTCCGAGCATTGCATTGGTTGCGTTACAATGGTCCGTTTGCCAATCTCGCAGCCCATCCATCGAAGAATGGGATTAGAGAGAACAGTGCCAGCGGTAAATCCAAGCGGCCCCTTGCACCAGACGAAGAAGCAATCTTGTGCAAAGAAATAGGCGAAGTGTTTCCAGGACCAGAAGCCGGTCGAATGATCCTTGCCCCACTCGTCGCCAATGAGAAGTTTTTTAACCCCGACACTGAGCCCGATGAGACAGCATTCAGTGATGACCAAGGCCATGACAGCGCTTAAAATCGAGTTTACACCAAACTGAAGTCCAGCAATATAGAGGATCGTGAAGATCAGCCCCTCAGTAATGCGCAACATGCCGATGCTGAAGAGATCATTTAAAAAGACCCGGGTCAGAAAGAGAGGTAAGCTCGGCAGACTGTGGGTTTCGTTTTCTTCCTCAAATGAGGCGCTGGCAAATTTTACCGGCGGGTTGCCCGCAACAGTGATCGGTTCACCCGTGCGCGAGCGCATCTGACGCCTAAATTCGATTTCGCTGCCCGGTGTCGAGACACCGAGGAGGAAATTGGTCGGGAAATGCCCATATTCTGCTACGCAATTATTACCGCTGAAGAAATTCCGGGGCATGTCTAGATTGCGCAATTTAATGTGCTCCGCCCCGTAGTCGAGCATATTGGTGAAACAACCATTTGACCAAAAAACCTGGGCGTCGGCTGTCGCAAGTTCAGGTACGAGGTTAAACATCAAATCGCATTCAGAGGCACCCACACGTGGAAATTTCATCCCGGCGAACGCCCGCAGATATTGCCCGCTGATGGTCCAGGTCCACGTACCCTGGATGCCATTAAGTATATTCATCCGAAACAAGAGAAGTGCCGCCTTAAACCCGCGCGTGGGATATAGCCCGGGCTCGGCCGCTGTCAGGCGAATAAACCAGCAGCCGAGAAGCGAGGTCACAACCACCGAGATCCAGCCGGTGATGAGCGCGTAGAGGGTCAAATGTCCGGCAATCTGGTATAATGGCGTCACCTGGAAATATGCGCTGCTGAGCGCGGCTTCTCCTGCGGGTATGAAGTGGCGTGCACCCCACAAAATCACCGCAGCGGGAAGGACGGCGAGCCAAAAATTCATAAATATCTGCATAAGGATATTATTGAGCTCGAGTTTCCATATCGAAGAATTGTAACGGCAAGTCCGCGCACTACGCTTTAATTCTGTGCAGCGACCATCAAGTCGGGCCGGAGCCCCTGCCCACATTTCATTTTTGCCAACATCATTAAGGATCGGAGTAAAAGGCGTGATCCATGAACCGCTTCCAATTGTGACATTGTTGGCAACAGCCGCACGCATGCCGATTTTGCATCCGCTTTCAAGGTGAATAGGCCCGACATGCAAAGCCTCACCCGACCACCGCGTTGTCTGAATATAAGCACCGGTTTGAATGGCAACGTCATCGTCGATTGATATCATATCCAGAGGACCGGAAAGGGATGCATCCTGGGCACATTGTAAATTGTCACCTATATTTGCACCGAGCTGTCTGAGAATGAAGGCTGTCAGTGGTGCGCTCCGAAACGTCCCACCAAGCGGCAGGGCCATGTTTTCCATCCGGTTGATGCACCAGATACGTAAATGCATTTTGCTCCATTTGGGATAGACACCTGGTGTCACATTATTCTTGTAAATACTCCCGCCCATAAAGAACTTGATCGCCATGACCCAGAGTAAATTCGGGAAGGGCATGACGAGGCCGATAAAATAGAGCATTACGCCGACCATTATGAAGGCACCGAGGCTCGCAGAGGTGAAGAATGCCCCGAATTCAACGAAGCTAAAGACGCCTAGAAAAGCGATCGTGAGCGGAGAATAAAGGAGCGTTGCGAAAAGAACCTGAAGAGCTGTAAAATGCCCGACGGACAATACTTTTGCCGCAGCCTCATCCCGCTTGGTGTCAATGAAGTCGGGTTTTACCGGTCTATTAGTCGTCTGAACGTCCCGAGCCTGAGGGTCAGCCATAAGCTCAGCCTGAACCCGGCCTCGTGCGGCAATCTTGCGTACCGTGTTGCAGTCAGAGAGCAGGCCGCGGACCGACACCTGCCAGCCGGCAATTTGCAGGCGCTGCGCCAGGCGGGCAATAAGGATCGAATGCCCACCGGCCTCGGCAAATCCATCATCCAGCTCAAGCGGCGTCTCAAACACTGCCCTGCAAATAGCCTGCACTTCCGCGCAGGCGGGATCCATTTCCGCTACCTGCCAGGCGTCCTGATGTCTAACCGCTCCGTGTCCGGTGAATTCCGTGGAGATGGGTGAACCATTCCTGCTTTCTTCTATTTGTGTTGCCAAATGATTTTGGCGGTCGGGCTCTTTCAGAAGGTGGGATAAATTCGGCAAAGATGTTCGGTCAATTTTGCCTGACACCGGCTTCAAGACAAATTTTTCCACAATGAAAATCCGTGTCGGAACAGATGGCTCGGGAAGCTGATTGGCGAGTGTGGCCAATATATGGGTTGACCAGTCCGCTGGTGCTGGCACGACCTCTGTAATGTCTACCCTCGCAACCGTATCCTTTACCGAAGGTGCGGTGACGAAGGCAATCAGTGCCTGGTTCTGGTAATCCACCACAGCCGCCTCAATCTCGTCGAACTGGGTCTGAAGGATATCTTCGACGGCCTGGGCCTCGACCCGGTGGCCGCGCACTTTGAGCTGCGCGTCAATGCGGCCAAGAAAATGAACGCGCTGGCTCGGCATATTGATTTTGCATCGATCCCCGGTGCGGTAGAGCCTGCCAAACTCGGGGTGGGTTATAAACTTCTCGGCGGATTGTTCCGGCAGATTTCGGTAGCCGCGGGCAACGTGAACCCCGCCGATGCAAAGCTCGCCAATCTCGCCATGAGGTAGCGGCTTATTGCCGTCAACCTCCAAAATGACATAGGTGACATTGGCGAACGGAGAGCCAATGGTTATCGGCTCACCGGGTCGCAGACTTTGCCGGCTCGTGTCGGTGCTTGCTTCCGTCGGGCCGTAGGTATTGATGATCTGCCGTCTGGCGCGCGTCCACGGCTCAACAAGTGAGCTCGGAAAGGCTTCGCCTGCTGGTACAATGTAGCGGCAGAGGGGATATGGGAGGTCGATCTCGGGATTTGCCGTGAGGGTGGTGAGCAGCACCGGCGGGCAAAAGAGCATTGTCACCTCGGCGTCACGCAAAACAGGCACCAGGTCGGGGCCTGACCGCACTTCCTCCTTGGTGAGCAAGACGACAGAGCAACCTGACACCCAGGCACTATACATCTCGGAAATCGAACCATCATAACCCAATGATGACGTAAGCGAGGTCGCGTCCATGCCGGGCATCAAATCAAAATAATCGGCGTAGCTCATGGCAAGATTTACGTAGCCCGCGTGGGGGCATTCTACACCCTTGGGCATTCCGGTGGTACCGCTGGTGTAGAAGATCGTGGCGAGGCGCTGTGTCGGATCATCGAGCCAATCGGGCGCTTTTCTTTCAGGCAGCTCATCGGGTAGATTGAGTACATCAAGGGTTGGGAGATCGCGAAATTTCTGTTGCCCGCGTGTGAGAATGACGCGAGGTTGCGCATCGTTGAGCATGTGGCTGAGCAAAGCATCGGGCAAGCTGGTGTCGAGGAACATCAGGGTGCCGCCAGCTTTGAGAATGCCGAGATGCGAGGCCACAATTTGCCAATTGTCCTGGGACATGGCCACGGCCACCACCTGATCCGG
>Ga0209633_10003897_pt1 | contig 13627 bp, 12 predicted proteins | sample Cruoilmetagenom1_FD_187290 | JGI IMG/M metagenome (GOLD analysis project Ga0209633, IMG submission 187290) | Oil polluted marine microbial communities from Coal Oil Point, Santa Barbara, California, USA - Sample 1 (SPAdes) (version 2) | ecosystem: Environmental > Aquatic > Marine > Oil seeps ... | reverse complement strand
TAGCCTTACCGCCTCCCATTTATCGAGGCATTGTAGAGGATTACAAAAAGGCCGCATTAGCTCAGTTGGTAGAGCATCGCATTCGTAATGCGGGGGTCAGGTGTTCAAATCACCTATGCGGCACCAAAGGGGTTTCGCGAAGCGAAACACCTACGCCTTACAGTTTGGCACAGATGCGACAAGCTATGCGTAGCATCGCTGAGAGCTTCATCAGGATCAGTATTGCCAAAACACTAGACCAAAGGCTTTTCGAAGAAACGCCTACGCCCTGCAGTTTGGCACGGGTGCGGCAAGCTATGCGTAGCATCGCTGAGAGCTTCATCAGGATCAGTATTGCCAAAACACTAGACCAAAGGCTTTTCGAAGAAACGCCTACGCCCTGCAGTTTGGCACGGATGCGACAAGCTATGCGTAGCATCGCTGAGAGCTTACCAGGGTAGAAAGTGTGACCGGTCCCACCAAAGGCTTTTTGCGAAGCGAAAAACGCCAACACAACTAAATCCAAAAAATCAGCGACAGTCGCCAGCCTTCAGCATGCGCACTGCACTCAACCGCGGTAGCGATTTAGTCCTGTGACCCGGAGCAGAACAAGACGGATATAAATATTGACCGGTGCATGAGCTCCGGTTACGCTCATCGTCGCCGCATGCCGAAGAAATGATGCTGACGCGATGTTACAGATGCGTACGATCATCGCAGAGCGTATTGACCACAGGTTACAATTCCGCCGCACATCTAACGAAATCTGTCATACGGAGTTCTGAGCATGTCATTGAAAATGCGGTCCGCCAGTGCACCAGCACAAACTATCTCAGCTGACCACGCTGCGAACCTCGTCAAATCCGGGATGTGGATCGACTACGGTGCCGTTCTTTGCCAACCAGATGTTTTTGATCAGGCCCTGGGCGCGCGGATTTCCGAGTTAACGGACTTAAAAATTCGCAAATGTCTGACTATGCGTCCCCGCGCTGTGATGACAAATGATCCCGACGGCAAGCACATGCATGTCTTTAATACGCATTTTTCCGGTTACGACAGAGGAATGTGTGACGCTGGTCGCTGCAGCTATATTCCCGTTAATCTTGGCGAGGTGCCTGACTATTACCGCCGCTTTATTGATCCGGTCGACATCGTCATCTTGAAGACCTGTCCAATGGACGAAGGCGGTTTTTTTAATTTTGGTCCATCCAGCTTATGGCATCGTGCGATTATTGAACGGGCAAAGACGGTTATCGTCGAAACATGCACCAGTGTACCTTATGCCTTTGGTGACGGAAACGGGGTCCACGTTAGTGAGGTCGACTATATCCTGGATGGCGGCGAAACGCCGTTACCCGAACTGCCGAACCCGTCGACCAGTAAAATTGATCAAACCGTCGCGCGATTCATAACATCGGAAATCGAAGACGGCGCATGCCTGCAGATAGGTATTGGCGGAATGCCCAACGCTGTCTGCAGCCTGTTGGCAAATTCGGGCCTCAAGGATCTCGGTGTCCACACAGAAATGATGACAGACGGTATAGCCGAATTGTATCGAGGCGGCCATATAAACAGCGCCCGCAAAAAATTAGACCCGGGCAAGATTGTTTATAGTTTTGCGGCGGGCTCCAAGGCTCTCTACGACACACTCGATCGAAATCCCGACATGCTTTGTCAATCAGTGGATTACACAAATTTGCCGCAGAACATTATGCAAAATCCACGTACTATTGCCATCAACAGCACAACTCAGGTTGATTTGACCGGCCAGGCAGCTTCGGAATCCGATGGCAACCGCCATCTTACAGGTACGGGTGGTCAGGCGCAGTTTGTTCGCGGCGCTTATGCATCCGAAGGCGGCAAGTCAATTATTTGCCTGCCATCGACTTACGAAAAGCGAGGCAAGCGACGCAGCCGTATAGTCTTCAATTTAACGGCTGGCAACATCGTAACGACTACGCGCGCGGATATGATGTATGTTGTCACCGAATATGGCATCATAAATCTTAAAGGAAAATCTGTCGCAGAACGTGCGAAGGCCCTAATCAGCGTCGCGCATCCCGACTTCCGCGAAGACCTTGAGCGACAGGCGTTCGAGAGCCGCTTGCTGCCACGAGGTTTCAATTTCTGAGCCGAGGCTTCCAGTGGGCATAAGCTAATGTTAGGCAGACAGGGGCTGGTTTACCCGTCACCATCATCCAGCGTGTTGCGGTGTGCTTCAAGAATTTTCCTTCCTGTATACCAGCAGACCTCCCCACAATCTCACCACCCCAACCGCACCTTTGAAATCACCGCGCCAACCGGCACCGACAATTCCGCATCATTCACCGGAACATCAGGTCGGCACCGAGAATAATTTCGCGCGCTCTCTCAGAAAATCTCTTTGAAGAAAGCCGTCATAGCCGCCCAGGAATCTTCATCGGCTGCCTTGTTATAAACCAGCGGCAATTTAAATTTTTCACCAAATTTGTCCGCACCCGGATTTGTAAAGCTGTGCTGGACGCCGTCATAATTCTTGATAACGTAATCCGCACCCGCCACTTTCATCTCTGCCTCAAACGCCTTAACACTATCAGACGGGACAAACGGATCGGCCGCGCCATTATAGACGCGAATTTTCGCAGTGACCTTACCCGGTTCCGCTGTGACCGCCGGGCCAAGCGAGCCGTGAAAACTCGCCACCCCTTTGAGATCGGCGCCCGATTTGGCCATGTTGAGAACAATCGCGCCACCCATGCAATAGCCGATGGCGGCGATTTTTGTGCCGTCAACTGATGCGTGGGACCGAAGGAGCGCATGAGCTTTTTCAAAGCGCGATTTCGCCACATTAAAATCACCCATGATCGCACCCATAAAAGCGGTTGCATCTTTTGGGTGCGCGGCGAGCTTGCCGGTACCGTACATGTCGACGGCAAACCCGGTATAGCCAAGAGCCGCGAGTTTTTCCGCCCGACCGCGCGCATAGTCATTGTGCCCCCACCATTCATGCACGACAATGACGCCCGGACGCTTGCCCTTTATAGCGTCGTCATAGGCAAGATAGCCTGTAAACTCCGTATCTCCGACTTTATATTTTATCTCTTCGGTTGTGATGCCTGCCTGGGCCGAGAAAGCAACAAGGCTGAAGGCCAGCGCCAGAAAAATTTTTGTCATAATGCGTATCATGATGTCCTCCTTGGGAGATTGGGGAATGGGGGAGAGAGAATGGATGATTAGTTGCGTCAACAGTTCGTAGTTTCAGAACGAATTCTAGCCCAGCAATCCACCCGTGAACACCCCGGCAACGCCCGGCCGTTCTCAAGCATATGGCCTGCCACATATTATAGGGATTGTGAGCCCGTTTTATAGGGGGGTGCGAGCCCGGTCGCGCACAACATTATAGTCACAAATGACATAAGCTGTGACCCTTTGGCGCACAACGCGCAGACGACAAAACCTGTACACAGAGCTGCAATATCGCTTAAAATTCCAAGGTCAGGAAGGGCTCTTCGGAGTTCTTATGTATGACAACGGGTCGGTTGGGGCTATGCAGCAACCGGCCCACATGTTTCCCAAACCACCCTCAAGTTTTTTGCTCATGAACCCCAGTCGTTTCAAAGAAACGCTGAGAGCGTTCAGGATTGAATGTTTCACCACCACTCCCCCCTCGGACCAGGCGCAACAAGAAAAGAACCGCCACCCTTGTCACCAACACGCATCTTCTCCATATTGATCGAAATTGCAACAAGCCGAATAAAGACCATCACATGTTTAAAAAAATCATCGATTACCTAACCCCTAAAGACGGAGCCGCCGAGGCGAAGGCGCTCACTGAAGGTGAATTACGCCTCGCCGCAGCAGCGCTCCTTATCCACGTTTCGACCGTTGACGGCAACTATGCAGAGGAAGAACAGGACAAACTAAAAAGACTTCTAAAAGACCGCTTTGAGCTCTCAAACGGAGAAGTTTCCGCACTTTTGGCAGAGGCTGAAAGCGAAGAACGCGATGCAGTCGACATTTACGGTTTCACCAGCGTGCTTGCTCGCCACCTCGATCAGGATGGCCGCAAGAAAATAGTCGAAATGTTGTGGCAGGTTACATTCGCCGACGGCATTGTCCATGAATTTGAAAATAATCTGGTATGGCGCTCAGCCGAGCTTCTAGGCGTTTCAACACGCGACCGCATCACAATAAAAAAGAAAGTTGAAGCAGGCCTCTAAAGCATGTCAGCCGCCAAACCGGTTACACTCATCACAGGCGCGAGCGAAGGCATAGGCCGCGCCATCGCTATTGAGCTCGCCCGCGAAGGTCAAAATCTGCTGCTCACAGCACGGAACGAAAAGGCATTGAAGGCGCTGGCTACCGACCTCCAGAACGACCATGCCATCACCCCCCATATCTGCCCGCTCGATCTCGCCCGCAAAGACCGCATTGACATCCTCAACAAATGCCTCGATGAGAATAATGTCTACGTCGAGGCACTTGTGAACAACGCCGCCATCGGCTTGTGCAGCGCGTTCAAGGATCACACCCGGCAGGAACTCCTGCATCTTGTCGACCTTAATATTTCAGCCCTAACCGAACTCTGCCATGAATACCTCCCCGCAATGGTCAAAAGAGGACATGGCGGCATCCTCAACATCGCCTCTCTGGCCGGCATAATCCCCGGTCCCTATCAGGCAGCCTATTACGCATCAAAAGCCTATGTCATCTCCCTGACCGAAAGCCTCGCCCAGGAGAATTGGGGCAACCCCGTACGGATCTCGGTCTCGCTACCAGGCCCTGTGAACACAAAATTTCACGAAAAAATGCGTGCAGGCGGAGCGCTCTATTTGCGCGCATTTGGCGTAATGGACCCAATAAAGGTCGCCCGTTCATCATTACGTGGCTGGCGCCAGAACCGCACAATTATCACTCCCGGCCTCCTCAACACATTTGCCTTCCTTGTCCTGCGCCTGATACCTCACACATTGATAAACCCCGTATTCGCCTGGCTCCTCAAGCCCCGCCGCTGACACTGCCCGAAGATAACGGACCGTAACAATGCCGTGTTCTGAGCAATCGCCCCCTTAACGCGCACACCAATTCATGACTAAATAGCTTGGGAATAACCAGACCAGCACCCCATCACCCTCCATGAGGGCCCCTTATGAGGAACGCGCAATGCAGCATTATGACAAAATAAAAGCCTCCGATCTTTTTGTACGTGCTTTGGAAAACGAAGGGGTTGAATACATATTCGGCGTACCCGGTGAAGAAAATCTCGACTTCCTCGAAAGCTTGCGCACCTCATCCATTAAACTCGTCCTGACACGACATGAACAGGGAGCGGGCTTCATGGCCGCGACTTACGGCCGCCTGACAGGCAAGACAGGCGTCTGTCTGGCGACCCTCGGCCCCGGTGCCACCAACTTCGTAACCCCCGCTGCATACGCCCAACTAGGCGCCATGCCGATGCTCATGATCACTGGACAAAAGCCTATAACAAAGAGCAAACAGGGCAGATTTCAAATCGTCGATATCGTATCGATGATGAAACCGATCACGAAATTCGCCCATCAAATCGTCTCCCCCTCGACCATCCCAAGCATCACGCGCGAGGCATTTCGTCTGGCCGAGCAGGAACGTCCCGGCGCCGTTCACCTGGAATTACCCGAAGACATCGCCGCATTTGACGCCGAGGATGTCTACCTCTTTGATGTGAACGAGATAAGACGGCCCGACTGCGACCGGCAAGCGCTCAAATCCGCAGCAAACATGATCCACGAGGCAAAACGCCCACTATTGCTGATCGGTGCGGGCTCCAACCGCAAGAAAATAATCAATGCATTAAAACTCTTTGTCGACAAAACCGGCATCCCCTTTTTCAATACCCAGATGGGAAAGGGCGTCATCGGCGGTTATCATCCCCAATATATCGGCACCGCGGCACTATCCGATGGCGACTACCTCCATTGCGCCATCAAGCGGGCTGATCTCATTATCAATGCCGGCCATGACGTTGTCGAAAAGCCACCCTTTTTTATGGACGAGAACGGCCAACAGGTCATACATATCAATTTCAATTCGGCCGAAGTCGATGAGGTCTATTTCCCGCAGCTCGAACTCATCGGCGATGTTGGCTCAACATTCGAGCGCTTGGCGGCCCTTTGCGAACCAACCGACAATCATGATTTCTCATATTTTTTCAAAATCAGAGATGAAGTCATCAAACATATGGAAGAGGGCAATGATGATCCGCGCTTCCCGCTGGCCCCTCAACGCCTTGTCGCAGATGTACGCCGTGTCATGCCCGAAAATGGCATAATTGCCCTCGATAACGGCATGTATAAAATATGGTTTGCGCGGAATTATCGAGCGAACGAGCCAAACACAGTCCTCCTCGACAACGCCCTCGCGACAATGGGCGCCGGACTGCCATCCGCCATGATGGCCGCGATGCTACACCCGGATCGCCGCGTCATGGCAATATGCGGAGACGGCGGCTTCATGATGAACAGCCAGGAAATGGAAACGGCTGTACGTCTCGGGTTAAATCTTGTTGTGCTTGTATTGCGCGATAATTCTTACGGCATGATCCGATGGAAACAGGCCGTTCAGAACCTGCCCGATTGGGGCTTGGAATTCGGCAATCCCGATTTCGTCGCCTATGCGAATTCATACGGCGCCACCGGGCACCGCGTGGAATCAACCGAAAGCTTTACCGATATACTCGACGCCTGTTTTAATGCGGGCGGCGTGCACCTCGTGGAAGCACCCCTGGATTATTCCGAAAACAAACGGGTGCTCATCGACGAACTGGAACGCCTTACCTGTATGATTTAAAAAAAATAGCAATTTGCGGGTAAATAAGGCCTTCATTAGCCTTGGACGAATGCAAGGATAGACTTGAAGAGTGCGGCCAACACGGTTAAATCCTTAATAAATTCAAATACACAGGATCCAGGTTGACCAAATGCAATCACTATTTATCCTCATCATCCAAATCATAGATCTTTATATTTGGATCATTATTATCAACGCTATTTTGAGCTGGCTGGTCGCTTTCAACGTTATCAATCTGCACAACCAGTTTGTCTATCAGATCGCCCGTGCCCTTGATGGCATGACAGAGCCTGTACTCAGACCAATTCGCAATATTTTGCCCGACCTGGGCGGTATAGACATATCGCCAATCGCACTTATATTCGGTCTGTTCTTCGTGCAAAACCTGATCCGCGAATACGCACTCAGCGGGGCTCTATTTGGAGGATGAAGACCACCCGCACCTTGCCATATATCAAGCGCGAGGACGGGCTTAACATTTTCATTCGCCTGACCCCTGATTCTGCCAAGGATGAAGTCTTCTCGATCGAGCAAAGCGACCTTGGCGGTCCTTATTTCAAAGCCCGCGTCCGCGCTCAGCCCGAAAAGGGAAAAGCCAATAAGGCCCTGATAAAATTGATCGCGAAATGGCTTAAAATTCCAAAATCAAACGCTACATTAAAATCGGGAACTCAAAGCCGCCTCAAGACCATAGAAATTATCAATCCGGATGACGAAACAATTGAGCGCTTGAAAAACTACACAGATAGCCTCTCCTAATACAACTCGGCAAACAACCGCACTCAGGGACATACAATGTCACAAGCAACTATCATTGATGGAAAATCTATCGCTGCCGACCTCAGAAAGAAGGTCGGAGAGCAGACCGCAAATCTGATCAGGGAGCACGGCATCACACCCGGATTGGCCGTCGTGCTGGTTGGCGAAGATCCCGCCAGTCAGGTCTATGTACGCAACAAGGGACGGCAAACGAAAAAGGCCGGTATGCAGTCTTTTGAGCACCGCTTTAACGCAGACACAAGCGAAGACGAGCTCCTCAACCTGATAGCAAAACTGAACGCGGATGATGCCGTCAACGGCATTTTGGTCCAGCTTCCATTGCCAGATCACATCGATGAGGATCGCGTTATCGAAGCGATAGATCCAGCCAAGGATGTCGACGGCTTTCACCCGATCAATGTCGGTAAGTTAAGCACTGGTCAACCAGCCCTCACGCCCTGCACCCCCTTGGGATGCATCATGCTCGCAAAATCCATTACCCCCGACCTCTCAGGCCTGAATGCCGTCGTAATTGGCCGCTCAAACATAGTCGGAAAGCCGGTTGCCGCACTCCTTCTGGCTGAGAGCGCTACCGTGACCATTGCTCATTCGCGCACGCGCGATTTACCCGAGCTGGCCAGGACCGCAGATATACTCATTGCCGCAGTTGGCAGGCCGGAAATGATCACCGGCGATTGGATCAAACCGGGCGCCACGGTGATCGACGTCGGCATTAATCGCATTGATGATGGAGGTGAAAAAACGCGTCTGGTAGGGGATGTGGATTTCGCAAGTGCCGCCAAGGTGGCAGGTGCCATAACGCCGGTACCGGGCGGTGTCGGCCCCATGACAATCGCCTGTCTCTTGCGCAACACCCTCCATGCGGCGTGCATGAAAGCCGGCCTCAATATGGACGAGCTCTAACAAAAAAATCATAGAATAAGATCAGGCAGTTGCGATCTCTTTAACAATTGCATCCGCCGCAGCCTTCGGATCATCCGCCTGGGTAATCGGTCGCCCGATTACGAGATAATCAGCCCCGGCCTCAATCGCCCGCATCGGTGTCATAACCCGTGACTGATCGCCAACAGCGCTGCCCAACGGCCGTATCCCCGGTGTCACAATGACGAATTCATTGCCAAGTTCCCGGCGCAACAACGCCGCCTCATGCGCAGACGCCACAACCCCGTCCACACCGCATTCAATTGCCATACGCGCGCGATGAACAACAAGCTCCTCAGGAGCCATGGAAAATCCCTGCTCAATGAGGTCCGATGCATCAAGATTGGTCATGACGGTTACCGCCAGGAGCTTCAGGCCACTATCACCACGTCCCGAAACCGCAGCCGACATGGTTTTCCGGTCGGTGCCATGAATGGTTAGAAACCGCGCCCCAAGATCGGCAATATTGGCAACCGAACGTTCAACCGTATTACCGATGTCGAGCAGTTTTGCATCAAAAAACACCTGAAGGCCCTGCGCGCCAAGATCGCGCGCCAACTCAGCACCACCATGAAAAAGGAGTTCCAACCCGATTTTATAAACACCAACCGCGCCTTCAAGCCCGACAATGGCCTGTCGGGCGAGCTCAATATCGGGATAATCAAGCGCTACAATCAGGCGTTCACGCGGTGTAAGAGCGGGTGAGGGGGCCATCAGCCCACTCAATCGGACTTGCCGTCAAAGAATTCTTTGACGCGCGCAAAAAAGCCGGATGATTCAGGATTGGTTTTTGAGGTCGATGCCTCTTCAAACTCTTTCAAAAGTTCCTTCTGGCGTGAATTCAAATGTTTGGGCGTTTCCACCTCAACCTGAATATACATATCGCCCTTCATTTTTGAGCGCAGAACAGGCATCCCCATTTTGCCGAGACGGAACTGCTTGCCCGCCTCCGTGCCCGCAGGAATAGTGACCCGCGTGCGGCCGCCATCAACCGTCGGCACCTCGATTTTGCCACCAAGTGCAGCCGTCGTCATCGCAATCGGCACCCGACAGAATATATCGGCACCGTCGCGTTGGAAAAATTCATGTGGTGTGATCGACAGGAATATATATAAATCCCCCGTCGGACCGCCGCGCATCCCCGCCTCGCCCTCACCGGCAAGCCTGATACGCGTACCGTCTTCGACACCCGCCGGAATGCTGACACTCAGCGTGCGTTCACGCGTGACCCGCCCACTGCCGCGGCAATCACCGCAAGGGCTATCAATAACTTCACCGCGGCCGCTGCAACCCGGACACGTTCGTTCTATCGTGAAAAAGCCCTGGCTCGCCCGAACCTTACCCATCCCGTTACAGGTCTGGCAGCGAGAAGGAGAGGTCCCCGGCTTCGCACCGGAGCCAGTACACGTCTCACAGCTCACACTCGAAGGAACGCGAATTTGCGCAGATTTCCCCTTAAAGGCATCAAGGAGCGAAATTTCCATATTGTAACGCAGATCGGAACCACGCTCGCGCCCCGAACCAGGACGCCCGGGCTGCCCGCCACCGCCCATAAAATCGCCAAAGAGATCATCAAAAATATCGGACATGGATGAGGAAAACTCATTGCCAAATCCGTGTGGACCTCCAGGCCCCATGCCGCCGTTTTCAAATGCCGCGTGCCCAAACTGATCATATGCCGAGCGCTTCTGCGGATCTTTTAGAACTTCATAGGCCGCATTTACTTCTTTAAATTTTTGCTCAGCCCCATCATCACCCTGATTTTGATCCGGGTGGAATTTCTTGGCGGACTTTCGAAATGCAGATTTGATATCCTGATCACTCGCATCGCGAGAAAGCCCTAAAATTTCATAAAGATCACGTTTTGCCATGGAGCTGTCTTAACCGGATATAATGAGAATGTTCAATAAGAAGCGTAGTTTTCCCCGACTTCTTAAATTCTTTAATGGATTAGTACATAGAGCTAAATCCGCATTTCACCAGAACCATAAAACAATATGCTCAGATCTGGAGATACACTTAATGAAAATGGCGGCACTTCATCTGCAAAGCTTTAACAACTTAACCAGACATTGCACCGCCATATATCACTTAATCAAGCAGATTTCTTATCGTCATCATCGACTTCTTCAAAATCAGCATCGACGATATCATCCGCGCCCGCCTGCTCAGAGGCCTCCGAACTGCCGTCCTCACCGTCAGAGCCGTCACCTGATTGAGCTGTTTGATACATAGCTTCACCAAGCTTCATTGCAGACTGACTAAGTGCCTCAGCCTTACTGTTGATAACTTCAAGATCATCGCCATCAAGCGCTTCTTTCAGTTCCTCAAGTGCAACTTCAACCGTGCTCTTGTCAGCCTCGGCAACTTTATCGCCAACTTCTTCCAGCATTTTCGTTGTGGAGTGCATTAAAGCTTCGGCCTGATTACGGGACTCAACACCTTCGCGTCGCTCCCGGTCTTCATCAGCATGAGTTTCAGCCTCATCAACCATCCGCTCAATATCAGCGTCAGATAGTCCACCCGATGCCTGAATGCGGATCGTCTGCTCTTTGCCAGTTGCTTTATCCTGCGCACCAACCTGCACTATGCCGTTAGCATCAATATCAAACGTCACCTCAACCTGCGGAACACCGCGAGGTGCGGGCGGAATACCAACCAGATCAAACTGGCCGAGCATTTTATTATCCGCCGCCATTTCGCGCTCACCCTGAAACACGCGAATAGTTACCGCATTCTGGTTATCATCAGCCGTTGAGAACGTCTGGCTTTTCTTCGTTGGAATTGTCGTATTGCGATCAATCAGACGCGTGAACACACCACCAAGAGTCTCAATACCCAGCGACAATGGCGTAACATCAAGCAACAGAACGTCTTTAACATCGCCCTGCAAAACACCCGCCTGAATAGCAGCACCCATCGCCACCACTTCATCCGGGTTAACACCCCGATGCGGCTCCTGACCAAAGATATTCGTAACGATTTCCATAACCTTCGGCATACGCGTCATGCCACCAACAAGGACAACCTCGTCAATTTCCGCAGCCTTAAGACCAGCGTCTTTAAGTGCCGCCTCACAAGGACCAACCGTCCGCTCAACAAGATCACCAACAAGGCTTTCGAGTTTCGCGCGCGTCAACTTGATTGTCAGATGCTTTGGTCCCGACTGGTCTGCCGTAATAAAGGGCAGATTGATCTCGGTTTGTGTCGCCGAAGAGAGTTCAGTTTTTGCTTTCTCCGCTGCCTCTTTCAGGCGCTGCAATGCCAGCTTGTCGCCTCTAAGGTTAATACCGTTTTCTTTGTTAAATTCATCTGCAAGATAATCGACAATCCGCATATCAAAGTCTTCACCACCAAGGAACGTATCTCCGTTCGTGGCTTTCACTTCAAAAACGCCATCACCAATCTCAAGAATGGATACGTCAAATGTACCACCACCAAGGTCATAAACAGCAATTGTCTTACCTTCGTTTTTATCAAGCCCATATGCCAAAGCAGCGGCCGTTGGCTCGTTGATAATACGAAGCACTTCAAGACCGGCAATCTTGCCCGCATCCTTCGTTGCTTGACGCTGCGCATCATTAAAATATGCAGGCACCGTAATCACAGCCTGCGTCACTTCTTCCCCAAGATATCCTTCCGCAGTTTCTTTCATCTTCTGCAAGATAAAGGCCGATACCTGCGACGGCGAATATTTCTCACCATGCGCTTCAACCCACGCATCACCATTGCCACCCTCGACAATATTGTAAGGCACGAGACCTTTGTCTTTCTCGACCATGGGGTCTTTAAACCGGCGTCCAATAAGACGCTTGATGGCAAACAGCGTATTCTCGGGATTGGTAACCGCCTGACGCTTGGCCGGCACGCCAACCAGTCGCTCACCGTCTTCAGAAAAAGCGACCATAGAAGGGGTCGTCCGCGCACCTTCAGCATTCTCGATAACTTTCGGCGTCTTGCCGTCCATAATAGAAACGCACGAATTTGTTGTGCCCAGATCAATACCAATAATTTTAGACATCATTTACCTCTCAATTTCAGCAAACCGCCCGAGCCTCGAAAGCGCTCGATCAAGCCAACATTCCATATGATGGAGAGTTAACCCGGTTTCTGGAGCTATATTTAGAATCACACACTGTTATAATGTTTCCCGGCTTATATAGGGGGCGATATATGGCGCTGCAACACATCAAATCAATATAATCTGTAAATTTTGCAGGATTTAAGCCCTAATCTTGATTTTTTGCCTGGTTCCGCGGAGTAATCTTTTGTCAGTCGAGAACAAACAACGAATACCGGTTCACGTCCAGCAAGGTGTAAACTATTTTCCGGACGCCATGTCACCAAAAGAACAGCGCCATCTTCTTAATGATATCGAACAAATCCTCAAGCACGCTCCATTGTTCAAACCGAGAATGCCGCGCACCGGCAAACCCTTTTCCGTCCAAATGAGCAATTGCGGCAGTCTCGGCTGGATATCTGACAAAGAAAATGGATATCGCTATGAACCAAGACACCCCGAAACCGGTGAGCCATGGCCACACATACCTGAACAGTTACTTAAACTATGGACCCAATTGACCGACTACAATTCACCACCCGAAGCCTGCCTGATTAACTACTATATCGCCAAGGCGCGTATGGGGCTTCACACTGATGATGATGAAAAGGAACCCAACGCACCAATCCTTTCGCTCTCGCTCGGAGACGATGCCTGGTTTCGCATTGGCGGGCTGAAGAGAAACGACCCGACCACGCGCCTCAAACTTAAATCAGGCGACATTATCTGCATGACAGGCCCCGCAAGACTAATCTATCACGGTATCGACCGCATACTGCCGGGCACATCAAACCTCATCAAAAAGGGCGGTCGTATAAACCTGACCCTGCGCCGGGTAAATCCGGAGTAAAAAACGAAAAAGCCAGGGCCCAAAAACACCCTGGCTCAATTCAGATAATTACCTGAGCATGTTCAACAAAAGTGTACACGGTTTGCAACGAGTTGCCGGTTCGAGTGACTTAGTCACCATGCGACAAAAAAAAAGAGCGGAGCCAGTGACACCACTGGCTCCGCCCCGAGATCTCGTGAGCGAGAATCTCAAATTGCCTTAAGGCTTATATCCAAGCAGTTCGGCATTCGAAG
>Ga0209633_10003895_pt1 | contig 13631 bp, 7 predicted proteins | sample Cruoilmetagenom1_FD_187290 | JGI IMG/M metagenome (GOLD analysis project Ga0209633, IMG submission 187290) | Oil polluted marine microbial communities from Coal Oil Point, Santa Barbara, California, USA - Sample 1 (SPAdes) (version 2) | ecosystem: Environmental > Aquatic > Marine > Oil seeps ... | reverse complement strand
TTTGCATTAACATCTGCTTTTAGTTTAGCTCCTAATAAACCTCCATCAATTCTTTTTACCCTTTCAAAATCTCCATAATTATCATACGAGTGACCTGTGTTGGCTTCTGCAACAACTTCGCTTAAAATATAATCTAAATCGGCTCTATGACTAACATATGGTACCAGTTTGGCATATTTAGCTTTTACGCCTGCCCAGTCGATATTATGAAGATTAGATACATAGAAATAATCTCTGTAAATTCTCCAGCCATCAATAAAAATTTGTTCCCATTCTTTTTTAGGATCAATTTTTACTTCTACATTACTCAAATCCAGTTTACCATCACCTGCTTTTTGGTCTGGAGAAATACCTGTAATTCCCCAATTACCTTTTGCTCTATAAAGCATTTTACTTCCATCAGCTGATAAAATTCCCCATTGTACATCTGAAATAATTAAATCATCTTTTTCTTTTGATAAATCGTATTTATGTAAACCGTCTTCAGCACCATAAAGGATTCCTCCATCTACTGCATCTAAGAAGCCATAGTCTCCATCTTCAATGGGTAGATCCATAATTCGATTCGCAATTCCATCAAAATCAATTGAAATATTTAACTTATCCTTTTTAGGCTCTTCACTATCTTTCTTAGCCTTTTTGTTTTTTGTAGACTCCGCTTTTTCTTCCGCTTTAGGAGTTACCACATCATTTTTAAATTTAAATAATTCAGGGCTGTCTTTTCTTAAAGCTAATGCATATATTCTGGTTGCTTTATTGTATAGGTATGTAAACTCATAGCTTGAAAAATCAAGATTAAAATCACGATTCGATAAGAAGAAAATATAATTTCCATCTTTCGAGAAAACAGGACTAAAATCATTAAAATTATCATTAGTTAATTGATGATTTTGACCTGCAGTAAGATTATAAACCCAAACAGAGCTATTGCTATTCTCACTATTATTTGTATAAATTACCCATTTCGAATCAGGAGAAAATTTATAATCTCTAATTTCATCAGAATAAGCACTTGCAATACTTTTTTCAACTCTTGTAGCAACATCAATAAGCTTCAGTTTTAAAGTACGATCAAAATAGAGTAAATATTTACTATCTGGCGACCAGGCTGGATTATATTTCCAAGCTTTTGAGTTAAAAGTGATTTGTTTTGCTTTTGCTCCTTCTTTATTTTCTAAAAGATAGATTTCGTATTCACCAGTAGCGTCAGAAAGATAAGAAATGTATTTCCCATCAGGAGACCAATTTGGCGACATTTCACGAATACCTTGCGTTTTAGTAAGGTTTACAGTAAAACCATTTTCGGCAGGTACTGAGAAAATATCACCACGAGCATCGAACAAAGCACGTTTTCCGCTTGGTGAAATTGAAGCACTTTCAATGTTATCTTTAACATTTTTGAAATAAGGAAGAATATTTGGATTATCGAAACTAATGTTAACAGTAACTTTCTCTGATATTCCGGTTTCAGCATTAAGTTTATAAATATAACCACCATTTTCATATGCAATCTGTCCGTTTTCTCCGGAAGGCCACATAACATCAAATTCTGTATGATTTGTAACTTTTTTTGTTTCTTTGGTATCTAAATCATAACTAAAAATATTTAAGGTTAGATCTCTATCCGAAGCAAAATAGATTTTGTTTTTATACCAAACAGGAATTTGATCTGTTCCTACAAAGTCAGTTATTTTTTCTGATTTATCATTTTCTAAATCATAAATCCAGATATCAGAAGCACGTCCACCTTTGTATCGTTTCCAAGTTCTGAATTCTCTGCTAATTGGTGTAAAGGCAAGTTTTTTTGCGTCAGGAGAAAGAACTCCAAAACCACCATCGGTAATTTGTAATGCTTTTTCAAAACCACCTTCGATACTTACTAAAAAGTATTTTCCATTTCTCTCGCCAAAAGGAGTTCTATTTCCTCTAATAAGAATGTTTTTGCTATCTGGAGTCCAGTCCAAAATAGCATTATCGTAACCACCACGTGGAGCCATTTCTCCAACATCGTTGTAATATGTTAATTGCTTGGGTGTTCCACCTGCAGAAGGCATAACATATACCTGGCGGCTACCTGAGTATTCTGCTGAAAAAGCAATCCATTGGCCATCGGGAGAAATTCGTGGAAATAATTCCAAACCTTTGTGCGATGTTAATCTTACAGCATCTCCACCATTTGCATCTACTGTCCAGATATCTCCAGCGTACACAAATGCGATTAAATCATTATTTATGTCGGGGAATCGCATTAAGCGAGCATCCGTTTGGGCTTTTAAGCTAAATACAGAAAAGACTGTGATTAAAGCTGTTACTAAAAATGTAATTGTAGTTTTTTGCATATTGTATTATTTTGATTTGTTTATATAGACATTTTAAATTTTAAATCGATTAATGACCAATAACATAAAGTTTAAAAAAAATAGTACATTCGAAACTTATTTTTGTTTAAACCTTTCTGTGATGGATAAAAAAACAACTAACGAAATTAAGGAAAAAATTATTATTGAGATCGAAAAAACAAAGAAATCGATAATAGAATATAAAGAAATTACAAAACCTATAAAACCAGATTGTGCAATTGGTAGGATTTCTCGAATGGATGCCATAAACAATAAAAGTGTGGCGGAAGCAGCTTTACGCCAAGCAGAAGAAAAGCTTAGTAAACTAAAATATGTATTGACAAAAATTGATGAGGATGACTTTGGTTTGTGTTTAAAATGCAAAAAGCCAATTCCTTTAGGACGAATTTTGTTAATGCCGCAAAGTAGGTATTGTGTTAATTGTGCTTCGTAAATACATGTTAAATCTTAATGTATCAATTTAAATAAATCCATAATAAGGCAAGAACTTACTCTTTCAATTTTTTCAATATGTTTATGTATGAGCGAGCCTAATTTCTGACCAAGAAAAAAAGCAATTATTAAAAAGACATACGAATACCAGCTAAATCCAATATCCGAAAATATTCTCAATGCAATTATGAAAGGTACTGGAATATGAACCGATAAAAACCATTGCAACGAAAACCGCTTTACATTGGCTCTCCAATATCCAAATGGGATATTTAAGATTAAAACAATTATACTTATTATGAATAAATGAATCATGTTCAATTATTTTCCTTTTTATGTATGTTTTTCTAAAATAATATTTATAATAAGCGTACTAATTTAAAGAAAAAATAACAGAGCAAAAAAAGCTTGAATTTAAAGCTAATGAATAAAGCTGCAACAAATCCTGTTTGCTGCATAAAGCCGTAAAACCAGACAAAAAGCTCTTTTATTATGAACATCAAATTGTTGATTCACAATATTGTTTTTTGTACATTTAGTAGTTTGGTTTAGAATACATTTTTAATGTATGTATTCTTTGGGGTTTACAAAACAAGAAACTATGGAAAATTTAAACAAGTTTTCGAAAGACCAATTGATTAAAAAAATCCATTTACTGCAAAAAGAGAGAATTGATTTTAAGGAAAGCGAAGAAAAATACAAAACCATGTTTGATAGTGCGCCGCTTTCATATCAATCACTCGATATTAATGGCAATTTTATCAACGTAAATCCAATGTGGTTAAAGACACTTGGTTATGAAAGAGAAGAAGTAATTGGTAAATGGTTTGGCGATTTTTTACGTCCCGATTTTGTTGATCACTTTAAAAAGAACTTTCCCGAATTTAAGAAAAGAGGATATATAAACGACGTACAGTTTTATATGATCAAAAAGACCGGTGAAGAAATTTTTGTTTCTTTTGAAGGCTGTATTGGTTACACTCCCGAAGGTAAGTTTAAACAAACCTACTGTGTATTTAAAGATATCACAAAAGAATTTGAGGCTGAACAAAAGCTGAGTACAAGCGAAGCTCTGTTAAAATCAACCCAGGAAATAAGCAAAGTGGGAGGTTGGGAATATGATATTGTAAAAGATAAAATGTTTTGGACAGCTCAAACTTACGAGATTCACGATATTGATCCTAAAGAAATTCCAGTTGGATCAACAAAGCATATAGAACGTGGGGAGTTATGTTACAACAAAAAAGACCGTCCTGTAATTACAGAAGCCTTTCAAAACTGTATAAAAAAAGGAATTTCTTACGATATGGAATTTCCTTTTACAACAATGAAAGGTCGCAAAATTTGGATTCGTACTGTAGCCAAAGCTATTAAAGAAAAAGGGAAAATTGTTAAGGTTGTTGGTAATATTATTGATATTACTGATAAGAAAATTGCGGAAAATGAATTAGTATATGAAAAAGAATTTACTGAAAAGATAATTGAAACAAGTAGTGCAATTATTATTGGTCTTGATAAAAACCATTTAATAAAACTGTTTAATAAGGGGGCTGAAAAAATAACAGGATATTCAAAAGCAGAAGTGATTGGAAAAGACTGGTTTAAAATCTTTTTTTCTGCTGATATCTTAGTAGAAATGAATAAAGTTTGGAAAGAATCTTGGGGAATAGCATCATATTCATATATAAATCCAATTATAGATAAATCAGGCAAAGAAAGGATAATCTCTTGGCAAACAACTGGATTGTACGACGGCGATGATAAGAACAATCACCTAATGATTTCTATTGGAGAAGATATTACTGAAAAGAATGAAGCCGAAATTGCATTAAAAGAAAGTGAAGAATTCAACCGCCAAATAGTTGACAACAGCTTCGATTGCATTAAAGTAATCGACTTGAAAGGAAATTTACAATTTATGAGTAAAGGAGGACAAAAACTATTGGAAATAAAGGATATTAAAAAATATATTGGTACATCTTGGATTGATTTTTGGAAAGATGAAGACAATATTGCGGCACAAGAATCTGTAAAAAAAGGAATTAAAGGTGAAATTGGTAAGTTTAGAGGCTATTTCCCTACCGAAACAGGTAAACCTAAATGGTGGGATATTGTTATTTCGCCAATTTTTGGCAATAATGGAAAACCCGTAAGACTACTTTCAATTTCGAGAGATATAACAAATGAAATAAAAACTACCAACGAGTTAAAGGAAAGCGAAGAACGATTCCGAAATATTTTTGAAAATACCAATGCAGTTATACTTATAATTGACCCGAATAATGGAAAATTATTAGATGCCAATCCTGCTGCAGAAAAGTTTTATGGGTATTCTGTGGAACAATTTGTAAATGAGCTTTTTATTAGCGATATAAATACACTTAGTAAAAATGAAATACAAAAAGAAATGAACCTTGTTCGTAATAGAGAAAAGACGTACTTCAATTTTAAACATAAATTAAGTAATGGCGAAATTCGAGATGTAGAAGTTTATAGTAGTAAAATGGAGTTAAATAAAAAAGAAGTTCTTTTTTCAATCACTCACGATATTACCGATCGAAAACTTTCAGAAGCCCAATTGATAAAAAGCAACAAAAGATACAAAGCATTCATCTCTGTTTCCAATACTGGTGCCTGGGAATATAATACAGAAACTGATTTCTTATGGTGCAGTCCCGAGTATTTTTCTATGCTTGGTCTCGATAGAAATCAGTTTGATCAATCTGGCGGGAGCAACTTAAATGAAACTTGGATTGATTTATTGCATCCCGAAGACAGGGAAAGAGCAAGCATGCATTTTGCCGATTATCTTAAAAATGGTTCGGTGGGTATGTACGAGAATTATTTTCGTATGCAACATAGCGATGGGCATTGGGTTTGGATTTTGTCGCGTGGAAGCACGTTTCGCGATGAAAATGGGAAAATTACCAACTTGACAGTAGGAACACATATTGATATTACGGAGAATAAAAATGCCGAGGAAGAACTTGGAAAACACCGTGAGCATCTCGAAGAACTGGTGAAAGAACGAACCGAAGAACTTGAATCAAGTTTAAATGATGTTGAACGAATGAATAAATTGTTTGTTAATCGCGAGTTTCGAATAAAAGAATTGAGAGACGAAGTAGAACAACTAAAATTAAAAATGAAGAATTAACAATTAACCGTGAATAAATCTTGCCTGCCAAAGGCTGGAACAATTAAAAATTAAAATGGATCAATATAGAAATCAGAATACAGAATTGTTAAACTTGAGGCATGAAGCATGAAACTATTAACTAATAACAATTAATAAGTAAATTTTCAATCATGATTCAAAAAAAAAGTATTTGCAGACAATTTCTTGTAAGCACAGTTTCAATAATAACTGCTACAATGATTTTTCTTGCTGTAATTTTAATTTTTGTGAAAGTTTACGAATGTAAAAAAGAGTGTAAGTATATAACCGAATCATATATCAATGAGCAGGAATCAATCGTAAAATACGAAGTTGAAAGAGAAGTTAAAAATATCCGTTACAGGATAAGTAATTCTTGTATTACGAATGAGTCTGAAAAAATAAAATATATTGAGCAGCTAAGGGCTATTCGTTTTTTTAATAAAGGAAAAGAACCAGGGATTTTTTTTATTAAATCTTATGATGGCGTACAAATATTAAGTGTAAGTAAACCTGAATTAGAAGGAAAAGATGTTTCGCAATTTACCGATCCCGATGGAATAATTACACATGATTTATTTATGAGCACTGTTAATAAATCAGGAGGTTTTGCCGATTATTCATGGTTTAATCCGGTAACTCGGAAAGTTCATATAAAGAGATCTTTTATTAAAGGAGTACCCGAATTACAGTGGTATATTGGAGCCGGCTTTTGGTTTGAAGATATAAATTCAGTTATCGATGTAAAAAATAATGATCTTAAAAAAGATGTGCTACGTTATTTAATTATTATAGCTCTAATAATTAGTATATTATACATTCTGATTTATATTATTTCACGAAATATTTTCTTTAATATAAAAGATAATTTTAATAGATTCTCTTTGTTTTTTGCTAATGCGGCAAGCCAACATATTTTAATTAATAAGGAAGATTTTAATTATTCTGAATTTAATAAACTTTCTGATTCTGCAAATAAAATGCTATTGCAGAGAAAGAATGCTGAAGAATTATTAAAAGAATCCGAGGCAAATTTAAAGTCTCTTATTAACAATAGAAAGGAATCAATATGGTCTATCGATAAAAATTATAATTATATTAGTTTCAATACGTTTTTCTCAGAAGCATATATCGCAGCATATAAAATTGAATTAAAAAAAGGTTTTAATGCAATTGAAATTCTTACACCCGAATTGCAAGTATTCTGGAAACCAAAATACGAAAAGGCTTTATTAGGACAAAAAGTTGATTTTGAATTTTCAGCTCAAATAAAAGATGAACTCTTTTATTACAAAGTTTTTTTAAACCCTATTATCTCAGATAATATTATCACTGGTGTATCAGCTTTAAGTATTGATATTACTATGCGCAAAAAAGCAGAACAAGAATTGAAAAAGTATCGTGAAAATCTTGAACAAATGGTTCAGGAAAGAACTACAGAATTGGAGAAAATAAATAATGAACTTTTAGGTAAAAATAATAAACTCGAAAAATTTAACGATGTATTTGTTAGTCGCGAGTTTCGAATTAAAGAATTGAAAGACGAAATTGAACAACTAAAACAAGTAAAAAGATAAAAGTCAGAATTCAGAATTCAGAAGACAAGAAAAAAAGCGAAAAATAAAAGCAAATGGCTAAAGGCAAAAGGCAAAAACCTTGAACTTGGACTTTGAACACTGGTCATTGATAACTGATAATTGATAATTGAACAAATGAAAGACTCAATCGTACTCGGATTAATTCAGAATATTGCAATTCTGATAATATTTACCATGCTATATGATTATTTCTGGACTAAAACAGATCAATTAAAAAGATGGTATTTTAAAGTCCTGTCAGGGTTTGTGATAGGAGTAATTGGCATTGTATTAATGTTAACGCCATGGACTTTATATCCCGGTTTGGTTTTCGATACCCGTTCTATTCTTCTTGCTATATCGGGATTGTTTTTTGGAGCAATACCAACCCTAATTGCAATTATTATTACCAGTATGTATCGCGTTTCGATGGGCGGCGATGGTATGTGGATGGGAATAGCAGTTATTATTTCATCGGGTACAATAGGTTTAATTTGGCGTCAGATAAGACTCAAAGTTGAAAAAAAGAATAATGTATTGGAATTATTTTTATTAGGTTTTTTAGTACACCTTGTAATGCTTGGGTGTACTGTATTTTTACCTGAAAAATCTGCAATACTCAGCTTTAAAAAAATATTCTGGCCTGTAATTCTGATTTACCCAATCGGCACTCTGTTATTAGGTGCTTTAATGCATAGACATGCTAAAAATGCCTTATTGCAAAAAACTTTAGACGAAAGTGAAGAACGTTGGAAATTTGCTCTTGAAGGTAGTGGTGATGGTGTTTGGGACTGGAATGCAATTACTAACGAAGTGTTTTTTTCACATCAGTGGAAAGCTTTGTTGGGTTTTAAAGACCACGAAATTGGAAATAATTTTAATGAATGGGATTCCCGGTTACATCCCGATGATAAAGAAAGAGTTAACAAAGATTTAAATAATTTTTTAAATGGAAAAACAAATTTTTATTCCGTTGAACATCGTTTAAAATGCAAAGATGGAACGTATAAATGGATTCAAGCGCGAGGAAAAATAATTACGTGGACTGATGATAAGAAACCTAAACGGATTATTGGTACGCATACCGATATTACCGAGCGAAAGAAAATAGAACAAGATTTAAAACGTAGCCAACAAAATTTTATAGATATAGCAGAAAACTTACCCGATGGAGTTTTTATTGCAAATAAAGAAGGTAAAATTGTTTATACCAATAAACAAATGCAGAAAATTGTTGGATACACAGCCAATGAATTACTTACAATGACAGGCTGGGATATGACACGCCCCAAAGATATACCGATGCTTAAAGAACGTATGAAAAAACGAATGGCAGGTCAAAAGCATCAAAAAAATTATGAGCGTGCATTAATTAGAAAAGATGGCACAGAAGTATGGACCGATTTCTCAACAACCACAACAATATGGTTAAGTGAAAAACTTCCTATGGCTATTATTCGGGATATTACTGAAAAGAAAGAAAATGAAGAAGAATTAATAAAATACAGAGAAAATCTTGAAGGAACGGTTAAAGAAAGAACTAAGGAAGTTGAAGATCAAGCTTCAAAATTAAAAGAATCGCAAACCGCATTGCTCTATTTACTTGAAGATGTTAATGAAGCTGGCGAGCGATTAAAAGAATCAAATAAACAGCTCGAAACAGTAAACAAAGAAATAGAAGCATTTTCGTATTCTGTTTCGCACGATTTAAGAGCACCCCTAACCAGGCTTAGTGGTTTTAGTTCTGCTCTTGAGCAATTATATGCCAATAAGCTCGACGAAAAAGGGATACATTATTTAAATAGAATTAAAGCATCAAGTCACAGAATGGAAAATCTTATTGATGATATGCTCATGTTATCTCGTATTTCGCGACACAAAATGAAAATCGATAAAGTTGATATTTCTGTCGTTGCTCAAAAGATTTGCAGAATATTAAAAAAGACAGAACCTGATAGGGAGGTGCAACTAAAAATTGAAAAGAGTATTATACTAAAAGGTGACGCAAAGCTCATACATATTATGCTCGAAAATTTATTATCTAATGCCTGGAAATTTACTCGAAAATCTGAAAGTGCAATTATAGAAGTAGGTATTACAAATTCAGATCAACAGAAGGTAATTTTTATCAGAGATAATGGAGCGGGATTTGATATGAGGTATGTCGAAAAAGTGTTTCTACCTTTTCAGCGATTACATGCTGAACCTGATTTTGAAGGTACAGGTGTGGGAATGGCAACAGTTCAAAGAATAGTAAATCAGCACGAAGGAAAAATTTGGGTTGAAAGTGAAGTAGATAAAGGAACAACTTTTTATTTTCAATTTCCAGAATAATAAATTAGTGAAATAGTTTAATTGTTAATTTGTCAAAAGCTGGAATGTAAACTGGTAAAAAGGTAAAATAGTAAAGTGTACAATGGTTAATAATTTTGTCATGCTGAGTTTATCGAAGCATGAATAGTAAAATTTGATATCGAAGGATGTAAAGTGAAATAAATACAGGAACAATTTTTATGCTTAATGATTTGATATTGACGAATGTCAGATTTAATTAATTGTTTATTATAATTTTATATTGTACATTTAAAACCTACTATAGCACAAGAACTAGTGTAACTATTTTCATTTTGCTAATACAAAAATATCTGTAATATGGAAACAAAAAAAATATTACTTATTGAAGACAATGAGGATGATATAGAGCTGGTAAAATTATCCATCGATTCAGTGAAAATACTAAATTCTATGGATATTGTCCGCGATGGAGAAGAAGCTGTTGAGTATTTGTTTTGTACTGGCCAATATAGTACAAGAAATCCTGAAGATTATCCTTCAGTAATTCTTCTCGATTTAAAATTGCCTAAAATTAGTGGATTAGAAGTGTTGGAAAAAATACGAAGCAATATAAAAACCAAGTCATTACCTGTTGTTATCTTTACATCTTCAAATCAGGAAAAGGATATTATTAAAGGATATGAATTGGGAGCAAATAGTTATATTCAGAAACCCGTAGATTTTGATAAGTTTAAAGAAGCAATACAACAATTAAATCTTTATTGGATCATTTTAAATACCAAACCCATAATTTAACACAGCATAAAATATAACATGAAAACTAAATTAAATATTCTCTTTGTTGAAGACTCTGCCGATGATATGGAATTAATGTTACTTGAGATTGAGAAAAAGAATATTAAAGCAGAATGGAAAAGAGTTGAAAATAAAAAAGATCTACTCTCAGAGTTGAATAATCCTTGGGACATTATAATATCAGATTACGTAATGCCTGGATTCTCAGGCCCTGAAGTACTGGAAATAGTAAGAGGGAAAAATGAATTATTACCGATAATAATAGTTTCCGGAACCGTTGGCGAAGATGTTGCTGTTGATACTTTAAAACTTGGTGCTAATGATTATTTAATGAAAAGTAATCTCAAGAGGTTAGTACCTTCAATTGAAAGAGCTGTTGCTGAATACAAAATAAAATTAAAAAATGTAAAGATAGAGCAGGAAAACAAGATATTTGCCCATGCTTTACGTGGTATAAGCGATTCGGTTACTATGACAGATCTGGAAAATAATTTATTTTTTGTTAATAACGCATTCTTAAGGAATTATGGTTACCGTGAAGAAGAAGTTTTGGGTAAAAAGATGGACATGTTTAGACCATCTAAAAACCCAACTAATATAGATGAAAAAATTTTAGAGGAAACATTAACTGGTGGTTGGAAGGACGAATTATGGAATAAACGTAAAGACGGAACTGAATTTCAAATATTGCTTTCGTCTTCAGTCATTAAAAATGAACATGGGAAAACTGTTGCTCTTCTTGGTATTTCGAATGATATAACCGAACGTAAACATGCTGAATTATTACAAAGTATAATTTTAAATATATCTCAGGCTGCTAATACAGATATTTATTTAAATCAATTAATTGGGATAATTAAAGTTGAGCTTCAAAAAATTATTGACATAAAAAATTTCTTCGTCGCATTGTATGATGAAACAACGGATGTTTTTACATCGCCGTATACAGATGATGATAAAGATGCGTTTATTGAATCTTGGGCCGCTGGGAAAACATTATCTGCTTATGTATTAAAAAATAAAAAACCAATCTTATTATCAAAAGATGAAATTTTGTTACTTGCACATAATGGAGATATAGAGATAATTGGAACGGTAGCTGAAATGTGGATGGGTGTTCCATTAATAGTTAAAGGTAAGCCGTTTGGAGTATTTGCAATTCAGAATTATGAAAATACCGAGGCATATAATCAGAACGATTTAGATGTATTAGAATTTATTTCTCATCAAATGAGTATATCTATTGAGCGAAAAAGAGCTGAAGAAGAATTAGTGGCGGCAAAAGAAAAAGCTGAAGAAAGCGATCGATTAAAATCAGCTTTTTTAGCAACCATGTCGCACGAACTTAGAACTCCATTAAATGCTATAATTGGTTTTTCAGATTTAATTAAAGAAAATAAATCCCTCGATCAGATTCTAACATTTGCAGGAATTGTAAATCGTAGTGGAAGGCATTTACTTGAAATTGTCGAAGAAATTTTTGATGTTACATTATTAGAAATAGGACAATTTAATGTTGTTAAAGAAAAGCACAACTTATCGTCTATAATGCAATTGGTTCAAGAATTAAGCGAAAGTGAACGAGAAAAAAAAAGAAGTAATATAGAACTTATTTATAAGCCAGATGTTGATGACGATAATTTATTTGTTTTTACAGATAAATCGAAACTAAAACAAATACTGCTTAATTTATTAAAAAATGCCTTAAAATTCACACACAAAGGATATATTGAATATGGCTATACAAGAGTTATTGAAAAAGACACTCCACTGCTTCGTTTTTATATTAAGGATACTGGAATTGGGATTGCAAAAGATAAACAAGAATTTATATTTAATATTTTCAGACAGGCTGATGAAACACTTACCCGTTATTATGGTGGTACCGGAATAGGACTTTTTATTGTAAAAAGATTTACTGAAATACTTGGAGGGAGAGTGGATTTGAAATCTGAAGTTGGGAAAGGTTCTGAGTTTTCTGTAACAATACCCTATGTTGAGCCTAAGAAGATAAAAAAAGAGGATAGTAAAAATACTGAAAGCTCTGATTTTTCAGTATTTTTAGATAAATTGATTTTAATTGTGGAGGATGATTATGCAAGTACAGAGCTTTTGATAGCCTTGTTAAATGAAAAAAAAATTAAACATATAGAGGCGCATAATGGTGAAGAAGCAGTTAAAATATGTTCCGAAAATAAAGCCATAGATTTTGTTTTAATGGATTTAAAAATGCCAGTTATGAATGGTTACCAAGCTTGCAGAAAAATAAAAAAAATTAGACCTGAACTTACTATTATTGCTCAGTCTGCTCATGCACTCGATAAGGAAATAGGTGAAGCATATAAAGCAGGATGTAATGATTTTATTACTAAACCAATAGATCAAAATAAGCTTTATGCAATTTTAAGTAAAGTATTGAAGTAGTATTGGAAAGAGAAGTATAATGAACCGCATTGATCGATTAACAGCAATATTAATTCACCTACAAACCAAGAAAATTGTAACTGCCGGGGAATTAGCCAATCGTTTTGATATTAGCAAAAGAACTGTTTATAGAGATATTCGATCCTTAGAAGAAGCTGGAATCCCAATAGGTTCTGAAATTGGAGTTGGTTATTTTATTGTAGACAGTTATCATTTGTCACCAGTTGGTTTCTCAAAAGAAGAGGCTAGTGCACTTTTAATTGCTAATAAATTAACCGAAAAATATACAGATAAAACTCTGCAAGAAAATTTGAATTCGGCATTATATAAAATTCGATCAATTCTAAATGTTTCAGAGAAGGATTTTATTGAAAATATTGACAATCATATCGAAGTATTTAGTTCGTCGGCAATACAAAAGAGTAGTATTCCAGAGAAAATTATGGATACTATTCTTAAAGGAATTGATAAGAACTTAGCTCTTGAATTAATATATAATTCTTTATCGAAAGATGAAGATACGTGCAGGATTGTGGAACCTGTCGGGATTTGTCATTATAGTTTTAATTGGCACTTAATTGCATTTTGTAA
>Ga0209633_10003893_pt1 | contig 13634 bp, 11 predicted proteins | sample Cruoilmetagenom1_FD_187290 | JGI IMG/M metagenome (GOLD analysis project Ga0209633, IMG submission 187290) | Oil polluted marine microbial communities from Coal Oil Point, Santa Barbara, California, USA - Sample 1 (SPAdes) (version 2) | ecosystem: Environmental > Aquatic > Marine > Oil seeps ... | reverse complement strand
GCATTAACGCAGGTAAAACATGTGAGTTTTCGAGGCCAAAATTATCACCAGGCCCATACAGATTTGCAGGCATCACAGATATGGCATCAAAACCATATTGTCTTCTGTAGGCCGCACACATCTTCAAACCAGCTATTTTGGCAATGGCATACCATTCATTGGACTGCTCTAGCGGCCCTGTCAACAGGTATTCTTCTTTTATAGGTTGTGGTGACATCTTAGGGTAAATACAGGTCGAACCCAGGAAAAGTAATTTCTTTACCTCCTGTCGATAAGCAGCATCAATAATATTGGTTTGAATTTGCAGATTATCCCGAATGAAGTCGGCAGGATAAGTATCATTCGTAAAACGGCCGAGAATTTGCCGGACACGCTTACATCGCAGAGAAACTAAAAGCTCAGTTTTACTTTGCGCATCCTTATGCTTCCTGGGAACGTGGCCTGAATGAAAACACCAATGGCCTGATTCGGCAATACTTTCCAAAGAAACATGACTTTACAACCATTACTGAACATCAAATTGAGCAGGTGGTGGGTAAATTAAATAACCGTCCCAGAAAATGTCTTGGATTTAAAACACCCAATGAGGTATTTTTCGGGATTAAACCAACTGTTGCACTAGCAACTTGAATCCGCGAAGTATAAAGAAAAATTTTGGTACATATATTTAGCATAATGTTTACTTTTTAAATCTATATGACACTATTTCAAACAAGGCATATAAGATAAATATTGGCAATGTAGTAATCTGTCTCTTTATTCTCCATGGTTCTATTATCAAACGAAACAGCCATTCAAAACCTATATTTCTAACCCATAGCGGAGCCCTTTTAACTTCTCCAGATATAAAGTCAAGTGTACCACCAGCCCCCATAGTGATCCTCACTCCATTATCAATAAGTAATGATTGGTTTTCGATAATCCATTTCTCTTGTTTCGGTGCACCCAAACAGACAATAACTATATCGGGTTTGTTGCTATGTATCATAGAAAGAACTATATTGTTCTCCTTCACATCCATCCCCTTTACGTTATATGATGGAGAATAACGATCAAGTTGAATATTCGGATACGTTTTACGCATTTCATTAGCTGCTTTGATAGATACAGACTCCTTAGCACCTAACAAGAATATTTTTTTATTATGCGTATTAGCAAAGTCACAGACATCACTAATTAAATCTGAACCACTGATTTTTTCGAATTTTTTTTTGTATTTCCATTCAAGCGCTTTCTTAATCCAATAACCATCTATATGATTAGTTTTATTATCCTTATAACTAAGTAGCCACGACGCATCTTTCTTAGCGCCCATCACTATTTCAGCGTTAATCGAAAATAGCTGAATATATTCAGAATTTTTAAATTCATTGACGATATCATCATATGTTCCCGAAAAAATCGGGATGCCGAACAATTTTTCACCTGACATTAAACTCAGTACCTTTGTTAAGTAAAGCGTATATTTAATATGTTATTGTGATTTATTTACTCGGAACACATTGTCAGTAACGACAACATACTGATCAGATGGTCGCTTTTTTACGTCTATTCGACCAAATTAAATTGAGTAATAAATAAACCCTTAATTTTTCTCTATATATGCGCCACGGTGTTAACAATATCATTAATAGAATCTAGAACTGATTCCCAAGACAAATTTACCTCTGCATATTCCCTTGAGTTAAGCGACAAATTTTCCCATAGTGACTGATCATCCAACAAAGACTGAATTGCAGAAATAAATTCTGCTGAATTATTAGCAATCAGTACATTTATACCGTTACTTAATCCGATTCCTTCGGCACCAACGTCAGAAGTAACCATGGGAAGACCTCGATACATAGCAGTAACATTCTTAACTTTCATTCCGCTGCCAAAGCGTAATGGCGATACAAATATTCTTGCATTTGTAAAAACCTTATTAATATCCTCTACAAACCCTAATACGCTTACACCATCATAAGATTCAAATTTAGCTTTGTTTCTGCTATCAATATTTCCTACTATCTCGAATAATATACCAGAGTTTTTCTGAATAATAACAGGCCAAACATCACGCAAAAACCATGAAACTGCATCAATATTGGCTTGCCAAGTCATTGTCCCGAGAAACAACAATTTCATTTTAGTTTCTTCATAAACGAGAGACGGTAATCCCAGTAGTGAATCATCACCTAAATGGTAAGTAACTTCAAACTTATTCACAGGAATACCTAACGGCTCACTCAATGCCTCAATATCATTTGGTGCCGCCAAGATTTTGGTTGCATGTTTGCAAATTTTTTTTTCGTATCCTCTGATTCTTTTGGCCTCAAGCCGTATCAAAAACCTCTTAATCCTATTAGCCTCAAGCTCCGCTAGGCGCTCCCACATCAAATATTCTGCGTTATGTTGATGTAGTATAATTTTTGCATTCGTAAATTCAAGTACATACTGGTACATTACATAGTGATCGACGAAAATGACATCATAATTAACAGCAATATCACTAATTTTACTAAACAACGAGCTTGATTTATTTCGATATACTGAAAGAAGCTGCCCATGAAAATAGCTGCGCACAAGATTGTACAATGAACGTCCTGATACACCACGATCTAATGCATATACACCAGTCTCATACTGATCTATATTCGATTTAAATCCCAAGCAAATTACATTCAAATCATAAATACCTCTAAGATGGGATATCATTTTAAATGTTTTCAACTCCCCACCACCAGCAGGTTTTTTTACATTTCTTGTTGTTAAAAAGAGAACACGAATAGACATAATTGAGTTATTGCCTCATGAACACTACAGTAATAGAATGCCCTGATATTCTGCCAGAAAAGAATTTTGCATACATGTAAAGTGGAAGAGAAATAACGCCGTGAAGCTTGCTCCAAAAAGGTTTCGACAATAATTTGTTAATTCGAATACCTCGTCCTAACAAATTCCCTGACATTGTTTTCGCATATGACATATAGTGAATAGGCTCTAGTCTGTGATTCACAATATTCATAATTTTTAGCTTATATATATCTTCCATATTACTAAATACGCTTGCCCCCCAAAGAGTTTGATGATGTGGAGGCATATTAAGAACATTATTAATTTCATCACTCATAAACGTATCTCTAGAAGGGACAGAGAATATGAGCAATCCTCCTTTCTTAGTTAGCCTAATAGAAGATTCAATAAATGTATGCACGTTTTCCACATGCTCAAGAACTTGACATGCAATGACCGCATCGAATTCATCACCCGGGTTCGACTCAGTAAATCTCTCAACAGTCATATTATAGGCTTGAAACCCCTTTTTTTTGATGCATTCCAATCCATTAGGGTTAAGCTCAAGAGCAACATATTTATCAACATCTAGTAGCTCTGCAAGATTACCATTCCCACCGCCTATTTCTAAAACACTAGTTTTTCCCTTACTTATATTATTGACAACCGACGCAACATACGAGTGCTCAAGCTTACCCTCTGGATAATATTCCCCACCTCCTTGTAATTGCGAATAAAATTCGCCATCGCCTAATACCATGGGTGAATAGAACTCTAAATCACACTTTTTGCATCTATATAATATAAAACTTTCGCTTTCAAAAATATGATCTACAAAAAAGTTTCTCATTTCTATTCCATGCCTTATTCTATATATATACTCAATATCCGACACTGATAGTTCATTAATTTTCGCGACCTTCTTTGATGAACACATAGGGCATTTAATTAGCTCTTCACTTACCACAGATTCCTACTCCTCCGTTAAAGTCATGTCGACATTAAGCCTATATACGACTTACTAACAATAAATAATTATATGGATATCTTCTAACAATAGATCTGATCAGCGTGCTATCCCTGCAATAATATGATCTTACTTTTTTAATTAAAACAAACAACTGTTTTTGGTCTCTATGGATAATATTGGACTTAATTACATTAGTATATCACCCTAAGTCATAATCTTCTGTCGCGTTGATATTGAATATTAATAGATACCTAATACGACTAAGGAAATTCAAACTATTATTATTGACAAACTATAAGTCAAACCCGCACTACTTTGCCCACTCTAATGCATAATATTTATTTGCTTTTCTTCGTATCTTAAAATGAGAAAGATAAATTCCAGAAAATATAAAAACATAAACATTCCCACTAATACCAAGTGATGAAGCAGAATATATAAAAGTTAAGAACCATGCCATCATTGCCAAGTTCAACGATCTCGATATATGGCTATTAATTTTAACAAGCTCACTACATATAGCGCCAATTATTATGACAAACAATAATGCTGCCACACCAGTTTGCGCTAACATATTACCTAAACCACTCTCACCACCAACCGCCTCTCCAATACCTTCATGTTTATCAGCTAAATTCCCATAATTACCAGCACTACCAAGCCCTTTTCCAAACAAATTACCATCCAAAAGATAATTCACCGCTGTATAATAACCATTAACATGTGAAAATGCTCCTTTTGTAATGCCGTAAGATGCAAGAAAAGCCGCCGCCAGATAAAAAACTAAAAGTGAAAGAATAATAACTGCATAGGGGTGAAGTTTTATTCTAAATAATAACCATGCTGATATAAAGGATAGTAGAAACCCTTTCGATAACGTTAGTATCCCGCAAATGAAGATCATAGATATTAATATCTTCACATAAACCGATTTATTCGTTTGACCATAATTCAAGTATATAAAGGCAAAAGATAGAAATGCAGATAAAGTAGTTGGCTCAAGATATGTAGAAACCATGCGCCGTTCTTTCTCACCAGTAATTAAAAATAAATCCCACGAATAAAATCTACCACTATAAAAAATACTCTCAGCCGCCCAAGGGTCGAACTTATTTGTTGACCAATATTCTGCTATGTTAAGAAAATCATTCCAAAAAGAATCGGGAAGTATATACTCAACAAAACCAAAAAGACAAACGGCCCAAGAAACCAGTACAATAGTTTTATGCGCTGCATTAATATTTCTAGATGATAACGGCACAAATATAAATAACAGAAAGACAATTAAATGCATGGCAGCACGCCTCATATTTAATACAATTTCTGCCAAACTAGAATAAAAAACAATTGCATTAAATACCAAACATACAAAATAGACAAATATAAGTATTACAATATATTTATACTTAATCTTTATCGTAAATTGTTGAATTAAGTACGCAGCATATATCAATAATAATAAAAATATAACAACGTCCTTGAGTAATAAAAATTTTGTCGAAAAAAAATCACCCCCAATTACGTTAAATAACAAAAGTGAAGCAAGTGGTAAAAATGAAATTGACGCAATCAAAAATGATATAAGCTGCTGCACAAATTAGCCCTCATCGATAATACATTGCTCAATAAAAATAGCTTTCGAGAATTGGCGACACGTCAAACAATCTTTTTAAATCACCTTCCTTAAGATCCACTATATATCTTTCCTTAATACTGAGTAATTTTTGAAAATCTATTGAGGCCACATCCTCCACTATATATGATGCGAGTTGATTCAATTCAGGCGATATCGATGAAAATATAGTAGGCTTATTGAGCAAGATGGCTTCAACACATAATCGACTTAACCCCTCATTTTTCGATGGGTTAATAACTAATTCTGCCGATGAAATATACTCTAAAATTTTTGAATGCGGTAATTCACCAAGATATTTAATCATTCCATCATGTGGAATATTCTCTTTTAATTTATATTTTCCTGCTAGAACTAATATATAATCATTAACGTTGGAACTAAGATAACAATTTATTAATTTATCTATCCCTTTGTTTTGACTAATTTCTCCTGCATAAAAAATGTATGGTATAAGGTCTTTAACATCATTATTTGACATTATTATTTTCGGCCTATCAAATAACACAGGAAAATGTGTTAATTTCTTCTTCAGCCCCGCCTCAAGCAACTTTACTTTTATGTTTTCTGATGCATACCCTATGACATTAGCCAATTTTAAGTATTTTGTAGAAACATAAAGGTCACGGATATCTACAATTAAGCGTAGTCTTAACAACCGACAAATCAACAAAGGAATTAGATACTTGTAACTGCCATGCAAATGAACAGTGTTACCACCAGATAACTTAAATCGTAAAAAAGAGTATACAAGCCTAATATTAACTGCCACATACGCTAACAGCCTATAGATAAAAGCTGTAGAGGACAGGGAGTGCTTCCTCATCAATACATCTTTTATTATCATTTTCCCATCTACTCTTTTTTTAATCTTGGCATTTTTCTCAGTTATAAGAGTAATGCTAGAGATACGCGATTCATTTTGATATCGATTTATCAAGATACTAGAATAAGTTGCCGCACCTCCTGTATACGGAGGATATAATGCAAACACCATTAAAATATTACACCCACTCTTCATAATTATCGCTTTCTAAAAGTAAGAGTGTAATTCATAGTGCCGGCAGGCCTGTAATGCAGCTTGTCAAAAAATAAAAAGATCACATTTGTAAATAATACTATAGGACGAAAAGGCTTTGGTGTTGCAAGTGCTATAGCCTGACCTATCATTGCCCAAATACCTCCATTTTCTTTAATCGCGACCACTTCCAAACCTGCTTGCTCAGCTAAATATGCAAATCCATATTTTGTATATCTGTAAAAATCATATGGCTCTTCATGTATTGGCCAAAAAAAAGGGCCCGTTACAATAGCTTCACCACCCGACTTAAGCACTCTAGACATCTCACCCACCATTAATTTCGGTTCTGGCAAATGTTCGATTACTTGAGTAGAAAATATCAAATCAACTGTTGAATCAGCCACAGGCAGGTTCATCGCATCACCAAGCATATCTGGCGATGCATTCTCAACTCCATAGTTTAATCCATAATATAAACATTCGCCGAATAGATCTCGATATGGCTTCTCACCACAACCTATATCTAACACTATAGCCAACTCTTGATTATTTCTATTCATAGAAGATTGAACTGCAAACTTAATATCTGGCCATAGATAGGTATACACCAAAAAAGAACGCGACCATATGTTAATCGATCTCTTCTTTAGCCTACTGCCTTTTATTTTTCGCCCCATACACCCAACCTTTTTAGATTACGAAACTCAAGAACAAGAGAAACCACAAGCAGCGATATTGCAGTGCTTAGTATAAAATATTGGCCCCAATATATTGCACTATCTAAATATAGTCTCGACCAATACACTACCATTATGGCCAAAATTACCATATACCATGAAGGTCTATGCATTATTGCGAAAAATAATTCTCGCTGTTGTTTAAACGAGTAATTTGGCAAAACTCGCGATAATGACCACACCCCAAAAATAACAAACAACGCATAACTTATAGCAAGTCCATAGGCTCCATACATATAAACAAAAAAAAGAGCACCACTTATCTCTACAAGCGACCATGCTATATTAGCCTTCATCGCTATGTTCGCTTTCATGGTTACTAATACCAAAGAAAATAAAGGTGCCGTAGCACTGCCAATCAACATTCTAAAAAACAATAAAGGTAATAGTGTTATAGCTATATTCCATTTATTATCAAAAAACAAATCATCTAATAAAGGCGCAATCATCCATAATGACAAAAGAATAGGCACTGTAATCGCAGATAATAATGTTACCTGGCGAATGTTGTTACTCCATCTATTTAAATAATTAGCTTCACCAGAATATATAGGAACAGATATTCGAGCTGATGTTGCAACAAATACTCGACTAGTAATCATACATAATTGTAATGCCCATGCGTAATAGCCAGACCATTCTTTACCAAAAATTGGCGCAATAAGAATTACATGCAGACTGTCACGAGCCAATGAAAAAAAGGAAGAAACCTGGATCTGAACCCCTTCTTTTATCAATACCCAGCACTTCAAAGCAGTCCATTTAGTCGGACAGGAAATATTCATAGGTTCATATAAATATAAACTAATCACACGAAAAACTCGCGCAAGAATTGCAGCAAAAACAAACCCCCACAGTCCATATGTAGTATAAACTAAAAAAGGTACCGCCCCAGCAAGTTCGATTGACATTGCAATACCTTCTATTATCGACAATCTCTTATATTGAAGATTTTTTTCCATCCGAGAGGTTGGTATGATAATAAGAGGAAATGTCAAAATATACACAGCACTTAAGGCAAAAACGAACAACGTATCAGGCACATTGGCCATATCAACCTCAATCAATAAGAACCCTATGCCTACAATAGCCAGCATCACACTAACACCAAATAACATACATATTAGTGTTAGCAAAGTTTCATCTTTTGCTGATACACATCCCTTATGTTTTATTAATGTTGTTTTTATGCCTCCATCAAGCAGCACCATTGCAAGCCTCGATACAGAAAATGCAATACCGTACAAACCAAATTCAGATGGAGTCAGTAGATATGAGTATGCAAAATAAGAAAAAGCACCTGCAACAAGTACGATCGCATTTGCTATAGTCAAAGCTATTACATGCTTTCTCATAACACTCTACAATTCGTATACAACGAATAATTCACAGCAATCATGCCGACATTTAAAGGTGCGCATCGAGAATAACATGGACCGTTCTAGTTAAAATTTGCCTACTGACTCCATGTGAGCTAATGCCCATACTTAATCTTTGTTCCAACACATGACACTGATGTTCTAAAAAGCATCCTTTACTGAATCAAACCAGTTTATTGTTTTCTGCAGCCCTTCCTTCAAAGTATATTGTGGTTCAAACCCTAGAACCTTCCTTGCATATTCATAGTTAGCAAAATTTCTTTCAACTTCTCCAACCCTTTTATCATGATAAATGATTTTATGACTCGTTTGTTTAGATAAGGTGTTTATCATCTCTGCCAATTTTTTAATTGACACTTCAGCTCCACTAGCCAAATGAATAGGATTAAACCCTTTCAGCTCTTTCTCATAAGCTAATATTACGCCACCACATAAATCATCAACATATAAAAAATCTCTAGTTGCAGAACCATCACCATAAATTTCTATCGGCACATTGTTTATGGTAGATTTAATAAATGCAGTAACAGCACCTTTTTTATGCCAACTAATAGGCCCTATCACATTAGCAAACCGTAGAGCAGTAATATTCATATCATATGATTCAGCAAACGATGAACAATATGCTTCGCAACAGAGCTTACTGGAGCCATACGGAGAAATTGGCCTAGGCAAAGAATCTTCATTCACTGGTGGAGTCGCATTACCAATTAACGCACCTCCCGTCGAGGAAAATATAAACTTTTTTACTCCAGCATTTTTACACTCATTTAAGAGGTTAAACGTTCCCCTGACATTTATATCAAAATTCTCTTCTGGCTTTTCTACTGATTCAACAACTGAACCGTAAGCTGCCAGATGGATAACACCGTCGATATCTTTAAGAGCTGATTTAACTTCATCTGAATTCCTAATGTCTCCTATATGGATATCTACTTTGTCTGACTTTATAAAACCGGGATTTCCTTTAGAAAGATTATCGAGTATACGGACTTCATACCCCCTTTCCTCCAACATTGGAACCAAATTGGCACCAACAAAACCACAACCACCCGTCACTAATATCATATTTATTACCTAATCATCTAATCTGGTTTATTACCATCTGTCCAATAAGATTTACATAAGATCTTACTCAAATCACAATTTGAAGCATATTTCTTTGCAATTTCTTTAACCTCATCTAAAAGCCCCTTTTCGAGTGTTGTAGGCACAAGTCCAAGATCCAGGAAGCACTTATTCTCTACGTGCAATTCATTATCACTATCTTCATTACGTGGATTTTTGATATAGTTGATTTCAACATCTGTCATATCAGAAATCATCTTTGCTAAATCCTTGACAGTATGTGTTTCAGTCATTTGATTGAAGATTTTCACTCGCTCCCCATTCTTTGGGATATTTTCCAAAGCAATTTCAATACATTTCACTGTATCTTTGATATGTATAAAAGCGCGTGTTTGCCCACCTGTACCATGAACAGTCAAAGGATAATCTATGGCAGCTTGCATCAAAAACCGATTGAGAACTGTTCCATAGTCGCCATCATAATCGAAACGGTTAATTAAGCGTTCATCTAATTTAGTCTCATCTGTCTGTGTGCCCCAGACTATTCCTTGATGTAAATCAGTAATTTTAATACCATCGTTACTATTATAAAAAGCAAACATTAGTGCATCTTGTGTTTTTGTCATATGGTAAATACTGCCGGGATTCGCAGGATATAGAATATCCTTTTCCACATGAGCACCATCATCATTTTCAATTTTCACCCTTAAGTACCCTTCTGGAATTTTCATGCCAGCTGTACCATACCCATAGACACCCATTGTTCCCAAATGCACAACATGAATATCTAGACCTGATTCTACTATCGCAGCCAGCAGATTATTTGTGGCGTTCAAATTGTTATCTACTGTGTAGCGCTTACCATTAGACCCTTTCATAGAATAAGGCGCTGCACGTTGCTCCGCAAAATGCACAATTGCATCTGGCTGATAATCTTTTAACAGATCCAATAATTGAATATAATTTTTTGAAACATCAAAGTTAAGAAATCCAATATCCTTACCTGAAACCTCCTTCCATGCCTCCAACCTTGATCCCATTGACTTAATTGGAGTCAAAGACCAACACTCTAACTCCAAATCAATCTTCCGACGGGAGAGATTGTCAACAATGACTACCTCATGACCTTGTTTAGACAAGTGTAGAGATGTTGGCCACCCACAAAAACCATCACCACCAAGAACAATTACTTTCATGTTAATTCCTTAACGTTTTCAATAGATTATATCTATACTAAAATTACAATCACTAATAAGTCTTCTTTGAAGACAATTCAATATTAGCTTCACAGATAACTCTCAAAATTAAAGTTTGAGTAAAAATTACTTTGAACCATATCAAACATCTACGTTTAACGATTAGATATTTAAATCATGATTGGCTACTACTATGATAGATAATTTATCGTGCACTGCTTACCTTTAATTGATTCTCATCGCGCTCGCCTTATAAAGGCCACAAAAACACCTATCATTCCTCCAATAAAAAAACCTATCAATACAATTAATACACGTCTAGGCTTGATTTTTTCCTCAGGCACTACTGCTCTATCTAAAACACGAAACGCGTATTCTTCTTGAGTATTTGCCAGCATCTTAGTCTTTGTTTGGGCTTCAATCAAACCATATATAGACTCTTTTACTTCAATAACACTAGTCTTTTGTAATTCGGCCTCCAAATATTTAATACTTTTTTCAGAGCTCCTAATTGCTTCTTGTCTCAATTTACTATTCACGCGAGCTACCAACTTATCTGCCCACTCAGCAGCTAACACAGGGTCACTCCAATCAATAGTTAATTTAATAAGACCTGTTTTTTTATCCTGATTTATTGCTCGCATTAAATTAAATTTTTTATATGCATCCCAAAATGTAGGAGGTTCGGCTATATTTATCCATTGGTTATTATTCTTATCCCACTTATTTTCAAATAATACGGGCATGAGTTTTTCATCTTTGATAAAGTTATTTGTAAACTCTCTTGATTTTAGGGTTGCAATTGCCTCTTCGACACTACCTCCTCTACTTCCTAACTCAATACCTGCTAATGATGCAAGACCGCCAAATTGCCCAGCAAGGGCGCCAAGGCCTCCAACTTTTTCTTTTGTCACTGGCGAAAGAAGAATTTCTGCACGATATATAGGTGTTGCCAACAAAGCATAAGCTATGGCAAGTACCATTGAAATTACCGTAGTTAATATAATTAGCTTTTTTTGTTCGGCGAGCACTTTCCACAAATCTAAAAGATTAATTTCATCTTCTTGGGATGGCGCATAATACGGAAAAGGTGACTGAGAATTTTGTGGATTGTCTTCTTGGTTTGTCATATTAATATTTTTAAATTCCCAAGCATCTACACCTAATAATCAAGATTGCTTCGTTTTGACTGCCATTTTATTCTTTAATATAGCCCTTTGGGCAGTCGATTTACTCTATCAAATGAATGCTCTATTAGCGCATAAACATAAAAAAAACGTTGTAATGTATTTTCCAACATAGTGACATATGTTACTTAAAGTCATATTACTCGCTCGATACTTCAAAATACCCATGTAGATCTAGGCCGCTCATACATATTATTTAGTCGTAAGTTCTCTTACTAGTGCTGAATGTTAGCATACCATTACTGTTAGCGATATCATTAAAATCATTAACTATCAAAGTGTTAGTTATTATAATTATTCTCAAGCCAGTCCTGGTAACTGCCGCCCATAATATCACGCCACCAGGATTCATTTTGCAAATACCACTGTAGCGTTTTACGTATTCCTGTTTCAAAGGATTCCTGCGGATGGTATCCCAGTTCAGTAGTGATTTTTGTTGCATCGATCGCATAACGGCGATCGTGTCCGGCACGGTCTTTGACATAGCTTATCAGGCTGCCTGCCTGTTGGCCGGATACCTGCGGCGCATTCGGGAAACGGATGGACATACCCGAGTCAATTTCAAACTGATTATCCAACAATTCACATATCAACCTGACAATATCAATATTGGCCCATTCATTATTACCACCAATGTTGTAAGTCTCATTATTGCGGCCATTTCTAATAACCAGGTCGATACCTCTGGTATGGTCATCGACATAAAGCCAATCTCGAATCTGCAGGCCATCACCGTAAATAGGCAATGATTTGCCATCCAGAATATTGGCAATGACCAATGGAATCAGTTTTTCCGGGAACTGGTATGGCCCGTAATTGTTAGAGCAATTACTGGTAGTAACATTCAGCCCATAGGTTTCATGATAGGCCCGCACCAGGAAGTCGGAAGATGCCTTGCTGGCTGCATAGGGCGAGTTTGGCGCATAAGGTGTAGTTTCGTTGAAGGCGGGATCATCCGATTTCAAAGTACCGTAAACCTCATCAGTCGAGACATGATGAAATCGGTGTTTGACTGTCGCCTGCTCATCGAGCCATACTTTTTTTGCCGCCTTCAACAAACTGTGTGTACCGATGATATTGGTTTGCAGGAAGGCATCGGGGCCATGTATGGATCTGTCAACGTGAGACTCAGCAGCAAAATGTACAATAGTATCGATCCCTTCATCCTTGAGTAAGCTCTCTACCAGTGCCTCATCCAGGATATCGCCATGCACAAAACGGAAGGCCTTATTATCATCAACACTGGACAGGTTGTTGCGATTACCTGCATACGTCAACGCATCTAACACGATCAGTCGCGTGTCTGGCCATTTTTTTAGCCAGTAGTGAACAAAATTGGAGCCGATAAAACCCGCACCACCTGTTACTAACAGGCTGCTTGGATTATATTCTGAAATATTCTCTACCATCGTCTTTTTCTATTCAGTTATTCTGTACTGTCAGTAGTTCTACCAGCATGTTTCTCAATGCCACTCGCCAGTGATCAGGCTCGATGGCTAGGGTATTCCAGGTTAGAGTTTTATCCAGTACGCTGGAAGCGGGTCGAGTCGCGGCAGTCGGGTAATCCTGCGTGCGTATCGGCTTGATTGTACAAACCCGATCCTCTAACAATCCCAGTGCCTTTGCCTCTTCATAAATAGCTACTGCGAAGTCGTACCAACTGGCCAC
>Ga0209633_10003892_pt1 | contig 13635 bp, 11 predicted proteins | sample Cruoilmetagenom1_FD_187290 | JGI IMG/M metagenome (GOLD analysis project Ga0209633, IMG submission 187290) | Oil polluted marine microbial communities from Coal Oil Point, Santa Barbara, California, USA - Sample 1 (SPAdes) (version 2) | ecosystem: Environmental > Aquatic > Marine > Oil seeps ... | reverse complement strand
TTGAAAAACTCGACGCACTGGTCGTGGCGCTGTTCGCTCCGGTCGAGGAGGGCGACGAATACCCCGGTGTCGAGAAGGATGCTATGCACGCTTCCGCATCCTTTTCAGCAGATGATCCCGGTGCGCCTTTCCCAGGTCGGGGATCCCGCTTTCAACAGACCCGATGAGGCTTTGGACACTGCCGTAGGGGCTCGGCTCTTCCCGCACGTACTGCGCGTCAAGAAAACGTTCGAGGGCCATTCTGACGATGTCCGAGCGTTTGAGGCGGAGCTTTTTCGCGTATCGGGATACCTTTCGCTCCAGGTCTTCCGGCAATCTGACGGTCAATTGCGCCTGCATGGCCGATCCTCCCTAACCCGCATAAAGCGGAATTGAAGCATCATTGCATACCATTGTAATGCATTGCAGTGCTGAGAGTCAAGAGGAAAGCAGAGGACAGATTGTTAGACGGGAGACGGGCAGACAAAGGGCGGTCTGCAATTGATAAATGTAAAATGAAAAGTGCAAGAGGGCAGACAACAGAGGTCAGATTATTAGACGGTAGATGAGAGAGAACGCCTCGATGCCGGATTCCCGAAGCCAGATAGCCGATCACAATCTTTATGAAGTCTTTTGGCTGTAGTCTGTTGTCTCATGTCTGATGTCTGTAATCTATATTCTGACTACTGAGTGCTGACTACTGATTTCTGTCTGCTGTCTCATGTCTGATGTCTGTCATCTATATTCTGTCTCCTGACCCCTCCCCCCCCCTATAGTAGTAGTACCACCCAGCGTTGCCCTTCGAGATTGAATTCGTGACTTTTCTTCATGGAAAGCTTATGCTATAGTTCTATAGTATAGCGTTCGAAAAAATACGGCGGGAGAGGGCTGATAGATCGGTTCTGTCAGCTCGTAAGGCCGGGGCTGCCGGTGATCTCAACAGAGGGCCGGAAATGCAACAGAGCGCGAATAACGACAACAAGGCGGTAGAGAATCAGAAGCGGTTTGTGCTGGTCGTGGACAGCAATACAAACGAGCTCAATTACACCATTATGCTCCTTCAGCGCCTGGAATATGAAGTATGCACGGCGAATTCGGCCGAGGAGGCCGTTGACTTCATGTCCGTTGCCCTGCCCGACATCATCATTTCCGACGTGGCCCTGGACGGCAAAAGCGGCGTGAGCCTCATCAGCGAGATGAAGCATAGTTCCAGGATGTCTCCGGTGCCGGTCATTCTCGTATCCTCTTCCCCTGACCAGGCAATCGAGAAGCATTGTCGCGATGCCGGATGCGCGGGTTTCGTTCGGAAGCCTCTTGATGCCGACGAGCTGTATCGGGCCGTCCAGGCGGCGATGGAGCCGACCCCGCGCAAGACCGTCCGGATCGGCGCCTATCTCACGGTCGACCTCACCGGAGCTCAAGGGGGCGGTACGCTGCACCCCGTTGTCCTCTCGGAGAACGGAATGTTCATACGAACAACCGATACGAAGCCCATCGATACCCGACTTCCGATCAGTGTCATGATCAGAAACAGGAAGATGAATATCAACGCATCGGTCATCTACAGCTATGGTTTCGGCGACTATCCCTTCAAGGAACCCGGCATGGGGCTGAAGTTCGAGAAGATCGGCCCGGAGGATAAAGACCTCATCAGAACCTTCATTGTTCAGCAGCTCGAGCAGGGGATCGTGGAGGAAACATGATGCCGGAGAGGGCAGGCGTGCTGACAAACGGCCGCCTGCAATTGAAAAATGCAAATTGTAAAGTGCAAATTGCAAAATGGAAGACGAAAAACGATGCCGGATATCAGATGACAGACAAGAGACGAAAGACTACAGCGATCAGCGATCAGCGATCAGCGATCAGCGATCAGCGATCAGCGATCAGCGATCAGCGATCAGAATAAAGATAGCAAGAATATAGAAAAAGCGCGCAAAAAAAGGCCGGCCAAATTCCTGGCCAGCCCTTCATCATAATTTTCGGCGTCTGACCCCCTACCGTCTTGCGCGTCCATAGCTAGCCGGCAGGCAAATGTCCGATGAACATTCAATTACATCGTAAGGACCCACCCGTCTTCTCTTGTCCCGCAACAACACCCCTCAGCCGGGAGAAGACATTCACTTCCGGGCCCGCGCCCATTCCTATTCCGGGTTCGTTGCGATCAGCTTCGATACATCTACTCCCTTTTTCCCCTTTGCTTTGTCCACCAGCTGCAGTTTGGATCGGGCCCCCCACATGCCCATTTTCACTTCCTGCCAGATGTAATACGTTTGTCCTGCCTTGGCGTCAACATTAAGCCTTGATGTATTTTCCGTGACCGATACAAACTCATGATTCCCCGGCGGCAGCAGCCACATAAAATAGGTTTTTCGTGCCGTTTGACCTGCAAACTTGCCGTCGAGATTCACGGTCATCTTGATGGCAGAGCCGAAGGTCTCATTGCGGTACAGATATACGAGCGCCTTGTCCTGGGGCGCGGACATGTTCTTGGCCTTCATGTCCATTTCCAGCGACGCCATAGGCACCGACGCGCAAGCACTGGTTATCACAAGCATGGCGCCTGCAAGAACCAACAGCAACGATCTTCTTGTGTACATACTATCCCTCCTTCTCACCTCTTAATTTAATTCGGGTCTCTCCCGACTGAGCGGTCATTTATCCAAAGAACCTCTTCCCCGGCCCATGAACCACATACCGTAATTCAATATGCCGGATGCCCGACACATGATAAAAGGCCGGCCCGTCATGGTACCTACGGTTATCATAGTATTACCCTGAGGGGAAGATACGTTACGCCTTTATGGTCTTGATCTCCATTCGCGTAAATTCGTGCCGCTTAAGAGCGCCTACTTTTGGATATTCGCGGCAAATGCCTTCTCTCTCGCAGAGCCGCAGAGTTCGCAGAGAGAAACGTTAATTTCTGATTTTTTTATTTAGATTTTATCCTGCCTTTTTCGCGGTCATTCATGTTAATTCGCGGCTAAAATTGAGTTTCTCGTTTTATCCGTGTCCGTCTGTGTCGCTTAGTCCCGCCTTGGCGGGATTGGGTATCCGTGGCAAAACAGGTCTTTAGCCTTCGCTTACCTTCCGTCAGAGGCTTTCATCACCGAGTGCGGCACCGACCCGGACTCAAAGTTCTTCGTCGCCTTCTTGACATGATCAATCCGTTCCGCAACATATCCGTCCCGCTTTTCCGGTATCGGGGTGATCGGTTTCAGTTTTTGCATCCATTTAGCCAGCCTGGGATCGCTGGGCTGAAGCACGGACATATTCACTCTCGCCTTCCAGGCCCCCATCCTCGGCTCTACCAGGATGTAGTAGTTCTTCCCTGCCCGCACGTCGGCCTTAATACCGGACCAGTTCTCTGCACGGGCCATGAAGAAATGATTTCCCGGCTTCGCTTTGTACTGCACGTAGTTTTTAGCCGTCACCACGCCCACGAATTCCGTCCGGTCCCATATGCCGAACATGATGGCCCCGCCGAAGCTCGACGGCCGGAGGAAATTCACCACCGCATGGTTCCCGTCGGGCTTAAGCGTAAAGTCCGCCGGTTTCATAAACGGCGAGCTGCACCCTGTTACCAGTAATACAACAACAAAAAGTAGACTGATCTTCATTTTACTTTGCATATCCACTTTCCTTTCATCTCATCGAGGATTATATTATCGCCCAGGGCGAAAAATACGTTACGCCACAATCGAAGAGCTTGCTTTGCCGCGAATGAGCGCAAATGTTCGCGAATAAAAAGCCAACTATTTTACGGTCTTGATCAAAATTCGAGTCAATTCGTGAAAATTCGCGGCTAAGAAAGAGCGCTTTTTATCTGTGTCCATCCGTGGTTACAAGCGGCAAATTCTTTCTCCTGATGTTTTTTATCCGCCCTTTCCGCGCGAATCCGTGTCCAACTGCCTTTTTCGCGGCCATTCGTGTCAATTCTCGGCAAAAAAAGAACGCTTTTTATCCGTGTCGCCTGGGGCGCCTACTTCTGGCCATCTGTGCAAATCCGTGGCAAACAGGTCTTTAGCCTTCCCTTACCTGCCGTCAGAGGCTTTCATCTTCGTGTACGGCACCACGCCGGACTCGAAGCTCTTCCTCGCCTGCCTCACGTTATCAATCTGTTCCGCAGCGTATCCGCCCCCCTTTTCCAATATCGGAGTGATCGGTTTCAGCTTTTGCATCCATTCAGCCAAGTTTGGATCGTCGGGTTGGAGCACGGACATCTCGACGACCGACCTCCAGACCTTCCATGCCTTCGTACTCGGCGCAACCAGGATGTAATAGTTTTTCCCTGCCCGCAGGTCGGCCTTTATGCCGGACCAGTTCTCCGCGCTGGCCATGAAAAAGTGGCTTCCCGGCTTGGCCCGGTACTGAACATAGTTCCTGGCCGTCAGCAAGCCCACGAAGTTCTCCCGGTCCCATATGCCGAACTTGAAGTTGATGCCGAGGATTGAAGGCCGGAGAAAATTCACCACCGCGGAGTTCGCGTCGGGCCTGAGCGTAAATTCCGCAGGTTGCATGACCGATGAGCTGCACCCTGCTCCCAGCGTTACAACAACAAGAAGCAGAACAGTTTTCATTGTAGAACCAACTCTTTGCATATCCACCCTCCTTACATCACATCTCAATCCACATTGTCAAAGCTTAACCACAGAGGACGCAGAGGTAATTACTAATTCCAAAGTTCAAAGTTCAAGTGAATGTCAAAAAACCAATTGGCGACAAGATTAAGACCTTTGCATTTTGTCATTTGACATTTATTTGGCATTTGGATTTTGAACTTTGACATTCGTTTAACCCTTGGGCTTTGTCATTTGGACTTTCACACCCCGCCGCCCATTCACCGTGTCTCCCATTCCGGACGTTGTTCCTCTGTGTAACTCTGTGGTTCCCTCTATTTGTCTGCGGTCTGCCCATGGCCTGCACAGTCGGCACGCCTTCCCCGCCGGTCCCGGGGGAATGTATGTAAGTATAGCATAAAGGGCAAAGAACAGGAGACAGAATGCAGGCCAGCAGACAGGCGGCCTGCAATTGAAAAATGCAAAGTGTAAAGTGCAAAATTTAAAGACGAATACGATACCGGATACCAGATGCCTGATTGCTGATCACCGTCTTCTCTAGTCTTTTGTCTGCAATCTGCTGTCTGTTGTCTGATGTCTGTAATCTGCGATCTTTTATTTGTCTGTTCTCTGCTGTCTGTTGTCTGTATTCTGACTCCTGACTCCTGGCTCCTGACTACGGCCCTGATTGTGTATTGACAATCTCTCCCCCTCGCATTACAATCACCGGCACAGGTATATAGTAATGAAGCGCAGCTTCAGACCGATAAAGCAAAAATCAAGGGCGTCTCTCGCAAAGCTCGCAAGAACGCAATAATTTTAGACAGGATTAATAGCCTAAAGGCCACAGGCAGGATGAAAGCCGTTGTGAAGCTGTAGTCTGTGTTCTGATGTCTTTCTTCTGGCTCCTGACTACTGTCTACTGTTTTCTATACTCTTAACGAAGGAGACCGGAACGTGGCAATTACCGTAAAGAACCCCATCGTCGAGATCGACGGCGACGAAATGACGCGGATCATATGGAAGATGATCAAGGAGAAGCTGATCCTTCCCCATCTCGACATCGATCTCAAATACTTCGACCTCGGCATCGAGCGCCGAGACGAGACGGATGACCAGGTGACCATCGACGCAGCAAATGCGATAAAACAGTACGGCGTCGGCGTCAAGTGCGCCACGATCACGCCGAATGCCGCGCGCGTGAAGGAATACGGCCTCAAGAAGCAGTGGAAGAGCCCGAACGGGACGATCCGCTCGATCCTGGACGGGACGGTCTTCAGAAAACCGATCATCATCAAAAATATCCCTCCTGCGGTGCGGAGCTGGAGCAGGCCGATCATCATCGGCCGTCATGCCTACGGTGACATATATAAAAGCACGGAATTCGTCGTCGACGGCCCGGGCCGGGCCGAGATCGTCTACTCCCCCACGGGCGGGGGCGAAAAGAAGACCCTGCTGGTCCACGACTTTGCCGGGCCCGGCGTGATCATGGGCATCCATAATACTGAAAAATCCATCAGGAGCTTTGCCAGGGCCTGCATCGCCTATGCTCTTGGCGAAAAAGTGGACCTCTGGTTCGGCGCCAAGGACACGATATCGAAGAAGTATCACGGTTTTTTCCGTGACGTCTTCGCCGACGAGGTCGGGAAGGCGCAGAAGGATTTCGACTCCGCAGGCGTGCAGTACCGCTATCTTCTGATCGACGACGCCGTGGCCCAGGTCATGAAGTCCGAGGGAGGGATGCTCTGGGCGTGTATGAATTACGACGGCGACGTGATGTCCGACATGGTGGCAAGCGGGTTCGGCAGCCTGGGGTTGATGACATCCGTCCTCGTCTCGCCGGACGGCAAGTACGAGTTCGAAGCGGCCCACGGCACGGTGATGCGCCACTATTATGAACACCGCAAGGGGAACCCGACGTCCACGAACTCCGTGGCGTCCATCTTCGCGTGGACAGGCGCGATCGCCCGCAGGGGCGAGCTGGACAAAACGCCCGACGTGGTTACCTTCGCCCGCACCCTCGAAGCTGTGGTGATCAAAACCATAGAGCACGGCGTGATGACCAAGGACCTTGCGGCCATTGCGCAACCGAAGGCGGAGAAGCACGCCCTTACCGAGGAGTTTATCGACGTTGTCGCAAGAGGGCTGTGAAAATGACGTTTCCCGGCAAGCCCAACAATTTTTGTTGACAAAGCAATAAAAAATACTATACTATATTGTAGAGGCTTCGCCTTAAATCAATAACGCGGGATAAGAAGGCAACGGCAACGAAGCCCGTATCGGCGGGCGGCATCGGTAACGTATAAATACGAACAACGACACCTTTGGACGAAACGGGCATCGTAGCCGTAACCGCTCGACGAGCGCAGAGAAAGGCCGATTCCAGATGCCTGATCCCAGATGCCGGACAACGGAGTCTTTAAATTTTGCAATTTGCACTTTACAATTTGCATTTTTCAATTGCAGGCCATCGTGTGCCTGCTCGTCCGTTTTAAGCTGTTGACTTTATCTTTTTTACCGTGTTACTATCGTCATTAAATCGATGTCTTAAGGGGTAGGCCTATGGCAGGGGAAAAAATACTGAGCATTGACGACAGCCCGACGGTCCAGCGGCTGATCGACATGATCCTGTCGTCCCAGGGCTATGAGGTCGTGCAGGCATCAGACGGTGAAGAGGGGATCATCAAGGCACGAGCGGAAAATCCCGCCGTGATCCTCGTGGACTTCGTGATGCCCAAGATGAACGGCTTCCAGGTCTGCAAGACCCTGAAGGAAGACCCCGCCTTCCAGGAGACCCCCATCATCCTGGTAACGTCCAAGGGTGACAAGGTCGGGACGAAATTTGTGGACGTCCTCGGCATCACCGAGTATTTCACCAAACCCTTTCAGCCGGAAGAGCTCCTCGCCAAGATCCGGGAAGTTATCGATAGAAAAGGAGGGGGCACTGCTTACAGCCCGCCGCCGCGACCTGCTGCGCCGGAACCGGAGTCTTCGCTCACTGGCATGGAGGCCCGGATACAGGACGTTGTCGGGAGAACGCTCGAAGGATTCGTAAAAAATGCCCTCCCCAACATGATCCGCCGTGAACTCACCAAGTCCCAACCTGTCGGCAGCGCGGGAATCAAGGGCAATCTGGCGAATTTCCGGATCATCGAGGTGATGCAGATGCTCGGCCTCCAGCGCCAGTCCGGCAAGCTCGTTATCACCAAGGGGAGCGAAAACGGCGAGATTTATTTCCTTGACGGAGACATTGTATTCGCCTCATCCAGTGGTAACGGTGGAGCATCCCCCTTCGAGACCCTCCTGAGAAGATCATGCCGGCTCAAGGACGATCAGGTTGCCCGCGCCCTCAGCATCGTGCAGAAGAGCAGCGGGCCGATCGACAGCGCCCTGGCCAGGGAAAAACTGATCGACGCCAAGGCCTTCGCCGAGTGCCTCAAGAGTCATACGGAGCGGGAAGTGTACAAGGCCATGGCCTGGCGGGAAGGAGATTTCTTTTTCGAAAAATCCGCACCGCCGTCATTCGCCAACCCGGTGCGGCTCAAAGTCGATGACCTGCTCCTGGAGGGCGCGCGCCGCTCCGACGAGTGGATGCTCATTCAGCAGAAGATTCCCGATTTCAATGTCCTCTTCGAGCCCCTGATAGCAGATGCCGTTGAGCTGACCAAGCGGGGCCTGAGTGACGTGGATACTGCGGTCTTTGCCCTCGTAGACGGCAAGCGGTCGGTTCAGAACATTATCGACGCCTCCTGTCTCGGCGAATTCGAGGTTGCGAAGAGCCTGTTTATTCTTCTTTCCGTCAACCTTATCAGGGTCAGAAAATAGCGACTGAAGCGGCGCAAGTGCTTGAACTAAAAACGAAAACTTGACAATACCAAAGAAATATGTTAATTTTTAACCACCCGGTGAGGCAGCCGGGTAAAAGGAGAAGGGCATGGCCAAAATACTCATAGCAGACGACAGCCTGGCGGAACTCCAGATTTTCCAGGCCACCCTCCAGTCAACGGGCCATACGATCGTAACCGTCATGGATGGCGAAGCGGCGGAAGAAAAAGTAAAATCAGAACCGATTGATCTGATCATTCTCGACGTAATCATGCCGAAAAAGAACGGGTTTCAGGTGTGCAGGACCATCAAGAGCGATGATCAGTATAAAAATATACCGATAATCATGGTAACCTCGAAAGACCAGGAAAGCGATAAATTCTGGGGGATGAAACAGGGTGCAGATGAGTATTTAACAAAGCCTTTTAACCCGGAGGACCTGCTGAAGGCCGTTAAAAAGTACATCTAAACCCTGGGCGTGGAGGCCCCGCTTGGCCGAAATCGAACAGGACGTCACCACGGAAGAAAATGAAGAGGTAACACCGCCGGAAGAAGAGATACGAATTTGCCTCTTTGCGTTAGGTGGAGATACGTATGCGCTGCCCGTCGAGATGGTGACGGAAATCATAATCCCGCAGAAAATATCTCCCGTCCCAACCGCCCCCGCCTTTGTTTTGGGTGTAATCAATCTGAGAGGGACTATTGTTCCGATCATAGACGTTCGACAACCGCTCCTTCTGCCCCAGCATTCGCAACCGCCCCAGATTATTATCATCCAGCACGGGCAGTATGTTTTCGGGATCCTCGTAGATATTGTTTCGGAGATTGTGTCTGTCCCGGAAAGTCGTTTTCTTGCGGTACCGCCGGATTCCGGCGTCAATAAGACCGCTGCAGAGCGGAATCGTTTCTTCAAGGCGATCGTACATCGCGATGAAGTAGGGGACGCGGCGGCGTTGTTGGATATCGACGAGCTTTTCGAAGCGGTTAAACTCGCCTGAGAGGGAGTGTGAGATGGCAATACTACAGAAGGTCTTTGGAAAACTGTTCTTCCGTTTGAGCATCAAGGTAAAAATCGTTTTCATGATCCTTATCCTGTCGGCCTTCTTCGGCGCCCTGATCCTCGCCGTCATATACTATCAGGTAAGCAATACGCTCACGAGCGAAGCAACGAACAAGACGCTGATCCTGGCCGACGGCCTGAGCAGCCGGGCCGCCGAGCCGATCCGGAGCGGGGACAGTGGCATGCTCCAGTTCGTCCTCGGTGAAGCGATCAGCCAGCAAGACATAGCTTACAGCTATATCCGGGACGCGAAAGGAAAGGTCATCGCGTCGTCTTTCGAGGACGGCTCCCTGCCGAAAGAGCTTAAGAACGTCAACGTGATGAAGCGGGGAGAACCCTTCAGTACGAAGGAAGTTACGATTTTCCTGAAGGGGAATGAACTTCAGATCATCGACATCGCGTCCCCCATTTCCCGGGGCAAACTCGGGGCCGTGCATTTGGGCCTGAATCTGACGTCTATCAAAACGAGGCTGGAACACCTGCTTACTCCCATCCTGTTCGTCGGCATTTTCGGTTTCGGCACCCTGGCAGTTCTTACGCTGTTCTTTACCTCCCGCGTCGTTTCTCCGATGCGCGAATTAATGAAGGCGGCTGAAGCCTTGGGACGGGGCGACCTGACGACCGAGGCAAAGATAAAAACAGGCGACGAGCTCGGCCAGTTGGGCGAGACACTCAACATAACGATCAGGCGGCTCCAGGGCCTGGTCCATACCGAGACCGACCGGGACAGGATGCAGCACCAGGTCATGGATCTCCTTTCAGTGGTGAGCTCGGCCGCGGAAGGTGATCTTACGGCCAAGGCGGCAGTTACGGCCGATGCCCTGGGATCGGTGGCCGATGCGTTCAATCTCATGCTCGCCGGCCTCAAAACACTCGTTACCCACGCCAGTAACGTGGCAACGGAAATACGACACTCAACGACGGAAATTTATAATTCATCGGCCCGGATGCGGGACGGTGCTGAACAGCAGTCCGTTCAGATCCAGACTGCCTCACAATCGGTGCATGCCATGTCGCAAACCATTCAGCGGATGGCGGAGAACGCGGAGACCGCGACACAGGCGTCACACAAGGCGACCCAGTCGGCCGTCAAGGGCGGCGCGTCGGTGACCGAGGCCATGCAGGGCATGCAGCGAATCCGGTCGGCAGTGCAGTCCACCGCAAAAAAGATCAAAAGCCTCGGCGAGCGCTCCCTCGAGATCGGGGCCATCATCGAAGTGATTAACGAAATATCGACACAGACAAACCTCCTCGCGTTGAACGCGGCCATTGAAGCGGCGCGGGCCGGAGAGCAGGGCAAGGGCTTTGCCGTGGTTGCCGATGAAGTGAGGAAGCTCGCGGAACGCGCAGGAAGGGCCACCAAGGACATCACCGGCCTTATCAAGGGCATCCAGGTGGAGACGAGCGAAGCCGTGACTGCCATGGAAGAGGGCACGCAGGAAGTGGAAGAGGGAACCCGGCTGGCCGACCAGGCCGGCACGAGCCTCCGTGAGATTGAGCAGATCGTGAAACAGACGGCGAGCCTCGTTACGAATATTACCCAGGCTGCCGGTGATCAGGTGAAGGTGACGGAGAGCGTGGTGCGCTCCATGGACACGATATCCAAGGTGACCCATGAGACGACGATCGGCGTACAGGAAACGGTCTCCACGATCGGAAAGCTGACGGGATTGTCGAAGCAGCTCACCGACGCCATCGGCAGGTTCAAACTCGGCGTCGACGGGCAGCCCATAGAGGAGCCCGAAGGTGAGCTGCCGAGTTTTGACACGCTACCGTCAATAACTGAGGAAATAACCACCCCTGACGAGGATATGAAGCTCGGGATCATTGAATAAACCATATGGCCGCGCAATTCGATAAATCAGACCTTATCGAGTTCTTCCTGGTGGAAGCAGGAGAGCACCTTCAGAACCTGAATGCCGGCCTGCTTACCCTGGAGAAAGAACCCGACAACCGGGCCACCATCGACGAGCTCTTCAGGGCCGCCCATACCCTGAAAGGCTCCGCCGCCATGATGGGGCTCCAGGGCATCAGTGACGTGGCCCATAAGGCCGAGGACATGCTCGGCTGTTTCCGTTCCGGTTCTGTCCCGATCCAGCAAAATACCCTGAATTTTCTCTTCGACGCCGTTGACGCCGTCAAGCTCATGGTTGACGCACTCGCCGCAAAGGAGCCGGAAGACCAGCGTCTCGTCGAGAGCATTATTCAATCCTATGAAGGCATTGCCGGAAACGCCCAAGACACGTCTGACGCCCTGGATCTTTCCCTGGAAGAAGAAGCACAGGAACCGCCATCCCAGCCCCCGGAGTCGCTCGAACCCGTCACGGCCCCACCTGCCGAAGAAACAAAGGATGACGTCGATATTGCATGGGAACAGACGTTTTCCGTAAATTCTTCTCCTACGCCGCCTGCCCAGGAGCAGGCCGCACCGCAGCCCGATGCCTCGTTGGGTCCCCTGGACGAGCTGGATATGGCCTGGGACCGGGCATTCAATATCGATGACGACGCCATCGTCGTTGAGCCCCTCCAAGTTGAGCCCCTCGAGGGGGAACCCCCTGCAACCGAACAACCGGGCGCAGCGCCCGGGGCCTCGCAGGAGGCCGGGATCGTTGCAGAGTCGCCGGTTTCAGCTCAACCGGCAGAACACATTGCTGCGCCTCCCGGCCGGGAAGCTGTTTCGAAGGAGGGGGACGCCGGTGCTGCGGGAGCACCCGTTGGGCCACCGACGGATGGAGGCCCCCTCAGCCAGGAGATCGAGGAAGCAAAAGCTGCGAGCCTGCGCGAAAAGCGGGGTACCGGGCGCAGAGCGACAGACGTTGCCGAGATAGAGAAGCAGTTTATCCGCGTCAACATAGAGCGGCTTGACAACCTCATGAATCTCGTCGGCGAGATGGTCGTTAACCGGAACAGGCTGGTGCGGCAGGTCGAGTACATTAAAACCCTCCGCGAAGAGCTTGCCTTCAGCCAGAAGCGTCTTCTGACGGTGATTAAAAACTTCGAGGATAAGTACGAGTTCACCCTGAACCACCAGACGCCGGCGGCTCAATCATCAGGAGCCCCGGCCGATGCCGGCGGACAGGGCCTCGACTTTTTTGAGCTTGAATTCGACCGCTATGATGACTTCAATCTCCTGTCACGGAAGCTGACGGAGATATCGAACGACACGAACGAAATCATGATAGAGCTTTCCCACTTTTTCGACACTCTCGAGCTCGATACGGGAAGAATATCGACGATCACGACCAACCTCCAGGATGAAATCACCATGGCCCGCATGGTCGAAATGGACAAGCTCTTCCAGCTCTTCCAGCGCCCCGTACGGGACCTCTCGCAGTCGGAAGGCAAGCAGGTCAACATGGTGATCACCGGCGGAGAGACGAAAATCGACAAGACAATATTCGAGATCGTCTCCGATCCGCTCATGCATATGATCAGAAACTCGATCTCCCACGGGATCGAGTCTCCCGAGGACCGTACCAGGCTCGGGAAGGACCCGACGGGCTCTCTTATGCTGAACGCACGCCATGAGGGCAACAGCATCATCATTGAAATTCAGGATGACGGACGGGGCATGGATCCTGCGGTTATCAAGAAGGCGGCGGCGGACAAGGGTTTTTTGAATGCCGCTGAGGCGCCGTCGCTTTCCGATACCGAGGCGATCAACCTGATCTTCCGTCCCGGGTTCTCTACTACCGCGTCGGTGGGCAAAATATCCGGCAGGGGTGTCGGCATGGACGTGGTATCGAGCCAGCTCGCGAGGATCAGCGGAAGAATCGACATCAAGACAGAAGTAAACGTGGGCACCAAGTTCACGATCCGGCTTCCCCTCACCCTGGCAATTGCCCATGCCCTTATTGTAAAGGCAAACGAGCAGGAATACGCCATTCCCATGAACCTCGTCGAGGAAACCGCGCGGTTTTCCTTCAAGGAAATCCAGCGCGTGGCTGGCGAAGAGATGGTGAATCTCCGCGACACGATGGTCAGGCTCGTAAAACTGAACTCCATACTGGCTGTCGAAAAATTTCAGAAGAAAAGCGATGATTTCCGGCATCCGACATTGATACTCGGCATGGCGGAAAAGCGCCTCGCCCTGATGATCGAGGACATTACGGGCCGGGAGGAAATCGTGGTGAAATCCCTCGGCGAGTACCTCGAGGGCCTCTCGCTGTACTCGGGCGCAACGATCTCCGGTGAGGGTGATGTCCGGCTCATTCT
>Ga0209633_10003891_pt1 | contig 13635 bp, 13 predicted proteins | sample Cruoilmetagenom1_FD_187290 | JGI IMG/M metagenome (GOLD analysis project Ga0209633, IMG submission 187290) | Oil polluted marine microbial communities from Coal Oil Point, Santa Barbara, California, USA - Sample 1 (SPAdes) (version 2) | ecosystem: Environmental > Aquatic > Marine > Oil seeps ... | reverse complement strand
GGAGTTAATATTGATGACCCCTGGTCAAATATCTCGGCACTTACAGATGCCTTATCTAGTCATACTGTAAAACCTACAGCCAGAATTGTATTTGACCAAGGTATAAAAGCGAGTGAATATAGTGAAGCGATTACACAAATAGCATCTTCTTGTTTTATTATGGGAGAAATTCTAGATAGTTTCTTTATAAAAGATTATTCAGTTAGTCAATATTTAGATAGAACGACAGAATACTTAAATGCTTTTGAAGATGTTGTTGACATTTGGGAAATTGGAAATGAAATAAATGGAGAATGGGTTTCAAAAAACAATGACCCCAATAATATTCCTGAAGTTGTCCAAAAAATTGAAGGAGCCTACCAAATCGTTAAAAACCGAGGAAAAAAAACTGCACTTACTTTATATTTTAATAGAGATTGCTCTGATGAAAATCCGCAATTTGAAATGTTTAATTGGGTAAATGACAATATTTCTGATTTAATGAAGCAAGGACTTGATTATGTTTTAGTTAGTTATTATGAAGATGATTGTAACCATGTTATACTTTCTGAATCTGAATGGCAAGAAGTATTTGATCGTTTACACTCAATATTTCCGAATTCAAAGCTAGGTATTGGAGAATGTGGCACTCAATATGATACTGACGAATTAAGAGATTCCAGAGAAAATAATCTAAAAGAGATTGAGTATATAAATCGTTATTATAAAATGAATATTACTACACCAAATTACATTGGTGGGTATTTTTGGTGGTATTATAAAAATGATTGTGTTCCAAAAACAAAAGAATTATGGAATACTATAAATGATACTAGCACTTCTGTTCTACATAGTACTACTTCTGAATTCTTTGTTGCCGAAGGAGGAAATGGAGATGGTACTTTCGATGCTCCTTTTGGATCAATAGATGATGCTCTTGCTGTGGCACAAGCCAATGATATTATTACATTACGAGCAGGGACATATATTCCGCCTTCTACTTACATAAATCAACCTCATTTAACAATACAAGGATATCAAAATGAAAGACCCCACATAACCAAACCATTTGGTCCAGACAGCCCATTAAACATTATTCAAGTGGGATTTAATGCAACACACATTACGTTAAAAAATCTAGAATTATCTGGTGGTATATGTTATGTGATTAAATTTGATAACGATTTTGGGTATCCCGGAGCTACAAATAAAGCAGCCTTAGGAGCTACTATTGAAGACTGCATCATACACCATAGTGGAACAGATGCTATAAAAATAACACCATTATGTGATGCTATAACTATTAAAAATTGTGAAATATACCACACTGGTGTCGCTTTTGAAAGTGATGAAAATAGAAGAATAGCTTATGAAAAAGGTTGTTTAGGAAAAATAAATGAAGCTAAAAACAATCAAGGAATAGACAATGTAAATGCGGACAGGATGTTAGTTCAAGAATGCTTTATTCACGATATCCCTGGTGATAATCCCGCCCTATTTTTTAAAGGTGGAGCAAGAGATTGTATTGTAGAGCGTTGTAAATTTGAAGAAGCGTATTCAGGGGTTTGGATTGGTGGTCAAACCGATGTGGATTTTTTCACTACAGATGATAATCCTAACTATTATAACAACTTCAATGGCATTGTTAGAAATAATATAATCAAAGATATGAGAGGCGAAGGCATTGGCTTTTTCTCTGCTAATAACCCTAAAGTTTATAATAATACACTCATCAATTGTGGCGGCAAACAGGAACCTGAGAATAGTACTCCTGCTATTAGGTTTGCCATACAAGCATTTGAAAATGGAGGTATGTATTTTGGACCACCATCAGTTAATGCACTATTTGTCAATAATGTGGTGATTAGAAAAGATATTCAAATAACGCCTTATCATGATTTTTTTATAGAAATATCACCAGAAGAGAATTTACCTCCAATTAACCAAGGCACACTTCAAATGAAAAATAATCGATACTGGGATGCACTATATCTAGATTTGAAGGTTAGAAACAATAATGATCCTAGTACAATTATTGATTATGAAACTTTAGCAGAATGGCAAGCTTTGCCACTACATCAAAGCAATTTTGCTGATGCCCAAACACTATATGAAGACCCTAATATTGATCCTAATGGCAACCCTCTTACTAGCAGTAATTGTATAGGTACTGGAATTGCAGTAGATGGGTTAACAGAAGATTTCTATGGTAACCCTAGACCTACCGGCTCAATAGATATTGGAGCTATACAGACTTCAACAACTTTAGCGAGTAACGACTACGCTTTACAACATGAATTAATAAGTATATAATTATCCTAATCCCTTCCAGCGAAACACCATTTTCTCTTTTACAATTCTGAAAAATGAATTTGTAAAAATCGACATCTATTCTATGGTAGGCCAAAAAGTACATACACTTGTAGCTAAAGAGTTTGAAGCTGGTGAGCATACAGTCAATTTTAATGCGACTAATTTAGATAGTGGCACTTATATCTATAAAGTAATATTAGGCAAAAAATCTATTACTAAAAAAATGATACTACTTAAATAACCTGCTTTTATTCCACTCAACAAAAACATTTTAATTATTTTTGTAGAACTAATACTTTTATTCAAGAATTATGAAATATAAATTAGCTCTACTACTATTAATCCTTCTTTTTGTCTCCTCTTTTGCACAAGAAAAAGAAAACAATCAATTTACATCTATATACGATATTGAAGCAACTGCTGTAAAAAGCCAAGGTAAGACCGGAACTTGTTGGAGCTTTTCTGCCTCTTCTTTTATAGAATCTGAAATTTTTAGAAAAACTAATACCCTTGTAAATATTTCTGAGATGTATGCCGTACGAAATACCTATGAAAAAAAAGCTGCAAATTATATTTTAAGACAAGGAAAAGCACAATTTAGTGAAGGAAGTCTCGCACATGATGTGATGAATTCTATAAATGAAAATGGATTGGTGCCAGAAATAACTTATTCTGGAGGTATTACTAATGTTAATATGCATAATCATGCTAAACTATTTGCAACGTTAGACACCTTGGTTAATAATTATGTCAAATTTCCAAATGAACAATCAGAAAGTTGGTCTAATGCCACGAACACGGTTTTAGATACTTATTTTGGTGAAGAACCTGAGGTTTTTACTTATAACAATAAACAATTCACCCCTAAATCATTTCAAACAGAAATGAAAATTAATCCCGATGATTATGTTACGCTAACTTCTTATACACACCATCCATACTACAACTCTTTTATTTTAGAAATTCCTGATAATTTTTCTAATGGAAGTTTTTACAACCTGCCATTAGATAAGTATATCAATACAATTGAACATGCATTAAGTAAAGGATATTCAATTGTGTTGGATACTGATGTTTCTGAAAAAACATTTTCATCAAAAACAGGATTAGCAACTTTACCTAAAGATGGTGTCAGTGATGTTTTAACTGGTAACGAAAAAGTAGTTACTTCAGAAAATCGTCAACAAGAATTTTTAAATTATCATACAACAGATGATCATTTAATGCATATCACAGGTTTGTTAAAAGACCAACATGGAAATAAATTTTACAAAGTAAAAAATTCTTGGGGGACTAATAACAAAGGTAATGAAGGATATGTATACATGTCCGTTGCCTATATACAAATGAAATCTATTTCAATTTTATTACATAAAGACGGTATTTCAGAGGAGATTAAAGGAAAATTGAAGTTATAAATTCCCTTATCAAAACTTCTCTGTGGCAGTAATAACTGAATAATTGTTATTCTATTGGAGGCTTTAAGATTCTTCGCTTCGCTACTCTGTGCTCTGAATGACAGCAGAATGTCATTCAGAAGGAGGTACAACTGAGGAATCTCTAGAGACTCTTCATTTTATTTTGAGTGACAAGAAAAAAACTGTTTTATATTTTTATACTACCGAATCAATTTCTTATATTTGATACGTTTTGGAATCAGATCTCCTCCTAAACGTTTCTTTTTATTTTCTTCATAATCAGAAAAACCACCTTCAAAAAAATAGACTTGACTATTGCCTTCAAAGGCTAAAATGTGTGTACATACTCTATCTAAAAACCAACGGTCATGACTGATAATCACAGCACAACCAGCAAAATTTTCTAGTCCCTCTTCTAAAGCACGTAAAGTATTTACATCTAAATCATTTGTAGGTTCATCTAATAGTAAGACATTACCTTCTTCTTTTAAAGTCATTGCCAAATGCAATCGGTTACGTTCACCTCCAGAGAGTGCTGAAACTTTTTTATTTTGCTCACTACCCGAGAAATTAAAACGACTTAAATAAGCTCTAGAATTGACTTGCTTCCCTCCCATCATCACCAATTCTTGTTCATCAGAAAAATTTTGCCAAATTGTTTTGTCAACATCTATATTTGAATGTGCCTGATCAACATAAGCTATTTTTGCAGTTTCACCAACAATAAACTCTCCTTTATCTGGAGTTTCCTCACCCATTATCATTTTAAAAATAGTTGTTTTACCTGCTCCGTTCGGACCAATAATTCCTACTATACCTGCTTGAGGTAGATTAAATTCTAAATTTTCATACAACAATTTATCGCCAAAAGCCTTAGAGACTCCTTTAGCTTCAATCACATTGGTTCCAAGTCGGGGACCATTCGGAATGTAAATTTCTAACTTTTCATCAAGATTTTTTTGATCTTGACTCATTAATTTATCATAATTTTTTAAACGAGCCTTTTGTTTTGTTTGTCGACCTTTTGCACCTTGACGCACCCATTCTAACTCTCGTTCTAATGTTTTTTGTCTTTTTGAAGCTGTTTTACTTTCTTGGGCCAAACGTTTAGATTTTTGATCTAACCATTCTGCATAATTACCTTTCCATGGTATTCCTTCTCCTCTATCCAATTCAAGTATCCATCCCGCAACATTATCTAAAAAGTATCTATCATGAGTTACCGCAATAACAGTTCCTTTATATTGTGCTAAATGATGTTCTAACCAATGTACAGATTCAGCATCTAAATGATTGGTAGGTTCATCTAATAATAAAATTTCTGGTTCTTGTAACAGTAATCTACACAGAGCTACTCTACGTCTTTCTCCACCAGAAAGCACGCTGATTGGTGTATCTGGTTCTGGAGTACGTAAAGCATCCATAGCTATTTCTAATTTGGTATCTAACTCCCAAGCATTGGCAGCATCAATTTTGTCTTGTAACTCAGCTTGTTGAGCCATGAGTTTTTCCATTTTATCGGCATCAGAATACACTTCTTCTAAACCGAACATGTCATTAATTTTATTGTATTCATCCAATATAGCAACGGTTTCAGCTACGCCTTCTTTTACAATATCAATAACAGTTTTGGTTTCATCTAACTTTGGTTCTTGCTCTAAATAGCCAACCTTATAGCCTGGAGCAAATACAACATCACCTTGAAAGTTTTTTTCAACTCCAGCAATAATTTTTAAGAGTGTAGATTTACCCGATCCGTTTAGACCTAGAATACCTATTTTAGCTCCATAAAAAAAACTTAAATAGATATCTTTTAAAACTTGTTTGTTAGTGCTCTTAAAGGTTTTAGAAACCTTGTTCATCGAAAATATGACTTTTTTATCGTCCGACATTTTTATTAATAGTTATTGGATTATTCGTTATAAATTATTGGGTTTTATTCTAAAATTCAGAAATCTACATTTATAAATCGAGAAATCTATTAGTGGTTTTAGTTGAAAATTTTAATGATATTTTTAATAATCCTTTCCCTTTGGGAAAGTTTAGATTTGGGCTAGACTCTCCCTTTCAGTGCATTAAACACCCAAGCGATAGCAAAGAAACCTATACCTACAGAAGCAAAACCCCAACCTGCAACTTCATTATATCTAAATGCTCCAAGTGCAATCAAACCAAGCCCTACAATAATCATAATTAATGTAGCATAACCTAATACTGTGTTTTTATTCATCATCATAATCTTTATCTATTATTATAATTAATTGTGTTTATCCTCTTAATTTTAACTCTTTCATTACTTTATTAAACATATCTGATGAAGGTTTCAAATAAATCTCATCATCTACAAATAAAGTAGGAAATTTTAAAGCTCCATCATATAATTCTCTTGTATGCTTTTGAGCTTCCAAATCTTCAGTTATATTTTTATATTCAAAAGGAATTTCAGCCATCCTTAAAAAATTTTTAAATGCCACTGTATGAGCATCTCCTGTTTTACCGTAAATTATTATTTTCATTTGAGTTATTTCTTCTATTGTATCCCGATAAGAGTAAAATATATTTGCTCAAATATACAAAAACTAATATCATAAACTATTCCCCTGAATTTGACCTAAGATTTAATTCATATTTATAACCTGAATTGCTCAAAATCACAAATGTAATCGTTTTTTAACTATGGCTGTTATTGAAATTTTTGACGTAAAAGGTTAAACCAAAAAACCCATTTTACCTTGTTGAAAATCACGCATGGCTTCCATAATTTCGGTTTGTGTGTTCATTACATAAGGACCATATTGTGCGATTTTCTCATCAATTGGTTCTCCAGAAAGTAGTAATAAATTACTTTCTTTACGAGCCTCAAATTCAAATCCATCTCCATCCTGATTAAATGATATCATTTGAGCAGCCCCTTTTTTTAAAGTCAAAGCATTATTTACCAATACTTCTCCGTCAAGTAAATAAATTAAAGCATTATGGTTTGCAGAAATATTAACTTCCATAACACCTTCTAATTCAGTTTTTACCATAAAAACATTTACAGCAGTTTGGGTTTTAATCTTCCCTTTTCTACCATTTAATTCACCCGCAACCACTTTTAAAGTAATGTTCTTACTCTTGTTTTGAACAATTGGCATATCTTCACTTTTAATATGCTGATAATTTGCAGGCATCATTTTATCTTTCGCAGGTAAATTTAACCATAATTGGATGCCTTCTAACTCTCCGCCTCTTTCTACAAATTCTTTTGTAGGACCTTCTGAATGAATAACACCTCTTCCTGCGGTTGTCCATTGTACATCACCGGCTTTCACAATACTTTCATTACCTAAAGAATCTCTATGTAATTGTTCTCCTTTATATAATAAAGTAATGGGTTCAAAACCACGATGTGGATGTGGACCTAAATCAAACGGATTGTTAAATTCGCTAATGACATAGGGGCCGTAATGATGTAATAAAATAAACGGATCTACTTGATCAATTCCTTGAGTAGGTATAGGTTGTCTTAACTGTATTGGTCCCATATGTACTAATGGACTTCCTACCTTATGCTGTATTGTTCTCGTATTTTTCATTGTATATTAATTAAGTAAATATTGATAATTTCCTACAAGATCTGTAAGACTTTATAGGAAATAGATTAAATAGTATTATTGTTTTCCATGGAAACTATTTTTGTAAATTTTTTTATCGTATTTTATCTAACAAATCACTCAATTGTATCGCTTCCTCTTGCGTTAAGTTTGTCAACAAATCTTCTTTACTATTTTTACGTATTTCATGTAAGAGTTTCAATCCCCTATCGTTGATCTCTATATGCACTACCCTTCTATCATCAGGACATGGAATTCTTTCAATTAGTTTTTTTGCACATAATTTATCCATCAACCTCGTTGCATTTGGTGCTCTTTCAATCATTCTATCTTTAATAGTTTGCACTTTTAAAGGTCCTTTTGCTCCTTTTAATATTTTCAAAATATTAAATTGTTGTGGCGAAATTTCAAAAGGTTTAAAAAATGTATTCTGATGGCTATTTAACCAATTAGCGGTATATTTAATATTGATCAATGCCTTCACTTTATTCGAAGGAAATTTTGAATTTATATCTTTTGAAATGTCTCCCATAATCCTTATTGTCCAGCGGACATTTAACTTTAATAAAAAAATTCTTGAAACGAACCCAGCCTGCGGCAGGCAGGTATCCCCGAGGCAAAGCCATAGGGGTATTTCGTTCGTTTCATTTTGACCTAAAGGTACAAAAATCGAAATTTATTTATTACACCTCACCCAAAATTTCCAAAAAAAAGTTTTGACCTCTCCTCAAGGAAGGTGTAATCGGAAACCCCAAGGTAAAGCCTAGGGGAATTCTTTTCGATTAAATCTTCAATTTCCTCAAAGGGAAAATTAGTTCATTATACTCTTAATTTTAACTCTTTCAATACTTTGTTAAACGCATCAGATATTTGCGTTTTATAAATTTTATCTCAACTATTAAGGTTAGATCGTTTTTTCAAAAACCTGAACAGCTTCTAATAACTTGTTTTTAAATTCTCCCTCAACCATATTTCCATCTTTAAAGTTATCATAAAAATTTGGAAGTGAAAAAGTAGCTACAATAGTTGCCCCTAAATGAGGAAATGATGATGTTGCTGCTTCTAATACTGACGCTCCTCCTCTACCGCCCGGCGAAGTTGCCATTAATAATAAAGACTTATCCCTAAATACTTTTCTATCCATTCTCGAAACCCAATCAAACATATTTTTAAATGCAGCTGCATAAGATCCATTATGCTCAGCTAAAGAGACTATAAAACCGTCAAATTGATTTAACAATTCATTAAACCTCTGAACATTTTGAGGAAAACCATTTTCTTCTTCATCAACACTAAATACTGGAACCGTATAGTCATTTAAGTCAGCTACCTGATAGGTTACATTTTTAAGTTTTGTTGCTGCAAAAGAAGCTAATTGTTTATTGATTGACTTCTTGCTAGTACTCCCTGCAAATACTAATACCTTTTTATTCATTCTTTATCTTTTTTAAAACAGATAACATTATCTCTTCGTTTTCTAATTATTTTATAAATTCTATACAAATGTATGAAAAATAAATTTATATTCCAAGGAATATAATATCATGGAATATTTTTTAAATAAATTGACGTTATCGCTGTAATTTAGAAGTTTAAACGTGTATTCATTTATATAATCTTAATTAAGAAGCAGTAAATAATACCAAAAAACAAACTGAAGTTATAGAAGTGAAAAATAAAAACCATTTTTGTACTTTAGCAATCAGATTTTGAATACTATAATATGGATATCAACTTCAATAAAAACGAAGATTATAACAAACTAAAAGTAGCCGAATTAAAAACTAAGTTGCTGAAAATTTATAAAGGCGGAGGTGAAAAGCGGATTGAAAAGCATCATGTAAAAGGAAAATTAACCGCCAGAGAACGTATTAATTACTTATTAGACAACAATAGTGATCGGATAGAAATTGGTGCTTTTGCTGGAGATGGAATGTATGCCGAACACGGTGGCTGTCCGTCTGGAGGGGTTGTTATAAAAATAGGATACATTAAAGGCAAACAATGTATTGTTGTTGCCAATGACGCCACTGTAAAAGCAGGTGCTTGGTTTCCTATTACTGGCAAAAAAAATCTTAGAGCTCAAGAAATTGCTATAGAAAATAGACTTCCAATCATCTATTTAGTAGATAGTGCTGGAGTGTATTTGCCTATGCAAGATGAAATTTTTCCTGATAAAGAGCACTTTGGAAGAATTTTTAGAAACAATGCCATTATGAGCAGTATGGGAATTATACAAATATCAGCTATCATGGGTAGCTGTGTTGCTGGTGGTGCATATTTACCTATTATGAGTGATGAAGCTATGATTGTAGATAAAACAGGTAGTATTTTTCTGGCTGGTAGTTATTTAGTAAAAGCTGCCATTGGAGAGTCTATTGATAATGAAACCCTTGGTGGAGCGACTACACATTGTGAAATTTCTGGCGTAACTGATTATAAAGCTAAGGATGATAAAGATGCTTTAGATAAAATAAAAAATATTGTTGATAAAATAGGCGATTTTGACAAAGCAGGATACAACCGAAAAAAAGTGATTCAACCCAAAGAAAACCCTGAAGAAATTTACGGACTTTTACCAAAATCTAGGGCTGAACAATATGATATGTTAGAAATCATAAAGCGTTTGGTTGACAATTCAGAGGTTGAACAATACAAAGCGGACTATGGTAAAACTTTAATTACAGCTTATGCTAGAATTGATGGTTGGGCAGTGGGTATTATTGCCAATCAACGTAAAGTGGTTAAAAATAGTAAAGGTGAAATGCAATTTGGTGGTGTTATTTATTCAGATTCTGCCGATAAAGCCACACGGTTCATTGCCAATTGCAATCAAAAGAAAATTCCTTTAGTATTTTTACAGGATGTGACTGGGTTTATGGTAGGCAGTAAAAGTGAACATGGTGGCATTATAAAAGACGGTGCTAAAATGGTAAATGCAGTAAGCAATTCAGTGGTTCCAAAATTCACAATTGTCATTGGTAATAGCTACGGAGCTGGTAATTATGCTATGTGTGGCAAAGCGTATGACCCTAGACTTATTGTGGCTTGGCCAAGTGCAGAATTGGCTGTGATGAGTGGTAATTCTGCTGCTAAAGTATTGTTACAAATTGAAAAAGCTTCTTTGCTAAAACAAGGCAAAAAGATTACCAAAAAAGATGAAGATGAATTGTACAATACTATAAAATCTCGTTATGATACGCAGACTTCTCCTTATTATGCTGCCTCAAGAATTTGGACAGATGGAGTCATCAATCCTCTTGATACTAGAACATGGATTTCTATGGGAATTGAAGCTGCCAACAATGCACCCATAGAAAAGAAATTTAATTTGGGGGTTATTCAGGTGTGATGTTAGATGTTAGATGTTAGATGTTAGATGTTAGATGTTAGATGTTAGATGTTAGAAAAATAAAAACTACACATATATAAATTAAAAAAAATAACAAATGAAAAAAATAATATTTATACTCGTATTTTTAGTTGCTTTGCCAATGGCAGCACAAAAACAAGAAGCAATTTTACATTTTAAAGATAGTACGGTACTCAAAGGTTTAGCAAAAATAACCCATACCAAAGGAATACTCTTTAGAAAGGCAAAAGGAGAAGAAAAAACGGAATATACTTTTGAAGATTTAAAATATATTGAAATTAAAGAAAAGAAAAAAAGTAAAGAATTCACTACCTATTCCTATAGAATACTTCCTGAAAGTGGTTATACCCTATTAAAACAAATAGAAGTAGGTAAGGTTAACTTATATAAATTTTTTGATGTGTTTCACTCTTCAAAATCTGGTCCAAACGGTTCAATGACTACAAAAAGCTCATCTATTAGTCGCTATTACATCGCTAAAGAAAATGAAGAAATACTTACAAACTTAGGTGTTAAGGGTCTAGAATTTGGCAAAAGATTTAAAAAAAATGCCTCCAACTATTTTAGCGATTGCCCTGAATTGGTCTTAAAAATTAAAAAAAGAAAATTTAAAAAGAAACATATTAAAGAGGTTGTAAAATTTTACAATGAGAATTGTGATTAAACCATGAAAAAAATAATATTTATACTCGTGTTTTTAGTTATTTTACCATTAGCAGCACAAAAAAACAAAGCTACTTTGTATTTTAGAGATGGCACGGTAGTCGAAGGCTTAGCAAAAATTACCTCAAAAAAGAAAATAAAATTTAGAAAAAAGAAAGGTTCAAAAAAGGAACTGTATAATTATGAAGATTTAGATAGAGTAAAAATAACATTTAATAACTGGGATAGGTTAACAATATCTACATATTTTTATAAAAAAACAGAATTAAATAAATATTCCTTATTAAGAGAAATAATAAAAGGAAAATTGAGCCTTTATGAAAAAAAAATAATAAATTCAGGTGATGATTGGACTCCTATGTCTACAAGTGATAGTGGTTATTATGTTTGGAAACAAGATGATGAAATTGCAGTCTTACTTGCAAGTCATAAACATTCAGACAATATATTTTCTAAGAAGTATAAAAAAACTGCTTTAAGATATTTCCATGATTGTCCTGTTTTGGTGAAAAAAATTGAAAATAACGAATTTCAAACTACCATCAGTCCGTTTGGTCAAAGTATCAATAAAGGAAAAAATATAAAAAAATTAGTGAATTATTATAATGAGAAGTGTGAATAATAAAAAGGCTATGTAAATTTTAGAAGGTTCCTACCTTGGCAGGAATGACAACACTATTAAAATGACAACGATTAAACAAATCCACAATTAAACGATTAAACATTTTACATTAACATGGGAAGAGCATTTGAATTTAGAAAAGCACGAAAAATGAAGCGTTGGTCCGCTATGGCGAAGACTTTTACACGCATTGGTAAAGATATTGTAATGGCAGTAAAAGAAGGAGGTCCAAATCCCGAATCTAATTCACGTTTACGTGCCGTAATGCAAAATGCAAAGGCTGCCAACATGCCAAAGGAAAACGTTGAGCGTGCTATTAAAAAAGCCTCTGACAAAGACACCGCTGACTATAAAGAAGTACTTTTTGAAGGTTATGCTCCTCACGGAATTGCTGTTTTAGTAGAAACAGCAACTGACAACAACAACCGTACTGTTGCTAATGTTAGAGCTGCATTCAACAAATGTGATGGCACTTTTGGCACTTCAGGTTCTGTAGTATTTATGTTTGACCATACTTGTAATTTTACTGTTAAAAAAGAAGATATTACGATTGATATGGAAGAACTTGAATTAGAATTAATAGATTTTGATGTAGAAGAAATTTTTGATGATGAAGAAGGCATTATTATTTATGCTCCTTTTGAACAATTTGGTGCTATTCAATCCTTTTTTGAAAAAAACAATGTTGAAATTTTATCTTCCGGGTTTGAGAGGATACCTACCTCAACAAAAAAACTATCTGAAGAACATCAAGCTGATGTAGAAAAATTATTAGAAAAAATTGAAGAGGAAGATGATGTGCAACATGTATATCATTCTATGGAAATGTAGATTAGTACTCAGTTAGCAGTACATTTTAATTTGTTATAAACTAAAAACTAAAATATATGATTTTTTATGGCTCAAAAGGCGTACACCTTCATACTGAACAAGTAAGTGGAGTTAAATGTTCTCACTGTGAACAAACCTCATCACATACTGTCAGTATTTATGGAAAATATGCCCATATATATTGGATTCCCTTTTTCCCTTTAGGTAAAAAAGGTATTTCTGAATGCAATCATTGTAAGGCAACTTTTGAACCAAAAGAGATGAGTGAATCTTTAAAGTTAGCTCATAAAAATGTAAAAGGCAATGTAAAAACACCTATTTGGCATTGGTCAGGTATAGGTATTATAGCTGTAGTTATTGGTATTTCAGGTTTTTTAAGTGCTCAACATGATAAAGATGTGGTTACTTATATTGACAAACCTAAGGTAGGTGATGTTTATGAATTCAAACCAAATGAATATTACTCATTAGCAAAGGTAACTTCTGTAGATCAAGATTCTGTATATGTCATTTCAAATGATTACGAAACTGAAAAGCATTCAGATTTAAATACTATTGATAAAGCAAGTAATTACACTACTGAACCTTATGGAATTTCAAGAAAAAAAATAAAAGAATTATTCAAGTCAAAAGAAATTTTAGATGTCAATAGAGATTAATTTTTTATGAACATAAACTATACGTTAAACCAACTACCTCAAATTGCAGAACAAATTATCGATGAAGCTTCAAATAAAATCTTGTTGTTTTACGGTGAAATGGGTGTTGGGAAAACTACATTAATTAAAGAAATTGTAAAACAACTAGAAATTGATGACGTAGTTACTTCGCCAACATTTT
>Ga0209633_10003890_pt1 | contig 13636 bp, 7 predicted proteins | sample Cruoilmetagenom1_FD_187290 | JGI IMG/M metagenome (GOLD analysis project Ga0209633, IMG submission 187290) | Oil polluted marine microbial communities from Coal Oil Point, Santa Barbara, California, USA - Sample 1 (SPAdes) (version 2) | ecosystem: Environmental > Aquatic > Marine > Oil seeps ... | reverse complement strand
ATTCTGGATCATGGTTTTTATCATTCCCTTGTCCTCTATCTCATAACTGATTTTACGCTCAATTCCATGTTTAAAGAACAGCTTCCTTGTAACCTGACGCGATACTGTGTTTTTAAATCCGGATATAAGCACAATCGGTTCCAAATCTTCAATTTCAATATACTCCTTGGATGATAGATAGTGATCGTTGTTAACGGCCAGAACTACCTCGTCTTCAAGAAGAGTTTCTTCATTTAAGCCTTTTTGGGGAGAAAAGGATTCAATCGAGCCGATGATTCCGAATTCCAGTTCTCTTTTGAGAACCATTTCCCGAATTATCTTTGCATTTTTTACACTAAGTGAAAAGGTTGATTCAGGATACAGGTTTTTAAACTCTTTCATGAAAGGCGGCAGATAGTGAGTGCCTGGAAAGGTGCTAACCCCGAATTGTATAAGGCCTTTCTCTTTTTCCTTTACGAAATTAACAGCATATTTTGATTCATCAAATAGTTTCAGCATAGATTCAGCGTAACTTAAAAGAACCTCTCCAGCTTTAGTGATTTCAATCTTTCTGCCTTCACGGTTAAAAAGTTTTTCACCGTATTCATACTCAAGATCCTTAATCTGAGCGCTGATAGCGGGTTGAGTAAAATACAGTGTTTCTGCTGCCTTGCTGAAACTCTTCAGTTCGGCAACGGTATAGAATGTTTTGAATTTTATCAAATCCACTTTTTCTCTCCCTCAATATCATAGCATGGAACATCAACAGATTTGAGCGATTATTTGCTATTTCTTTTTTTTATTCCAATCATAAAAAGATTTAATTTTACAAAATCATCATTTTATTTGAAACTAATGGAGTAACTATATAAAATTACTAAAAAGGAGACAATAATGGCTGATGTATTTGCCAAAAATGCCGCTACTTCATCAGAAGATGCAGCGAAAATCATTCCGAGGGCTGAATTCCGGGCTTTTGGTCAGGGCGTAATTGATAAGGTCACTCTAACAATGTGGAAGGCTCAGGCAAAATTATTCAAAATCAGAACCTCCAGTGAGACCTATTTCCTCTCGGCTCATACAAATGAGGCTAATGTTAAGGTTAGAGACGGATTGCTGGATATAAAGACCAAGGTCGGAGAAACTGATGACGGATACGAGATTTTTCAACCTAAGGGGAAGTTTGAATTTCCTGTTAAGAAGGATGAGGTTGCAACGATTCTTCAGAATATGAAGGTTGAAGTTGAGTTGAAGCAGGACTCCTATACACTGGAAGACTTCATCGGCATCGTTAAAGCCCATCCTGATTTGGCTGCGGTCGAAATAGACAAGAAACGTTTCGGTTTCTCAGTCGACGGTATAATCTGTGAATACGGCGAGATTCTTTTTAACGGTTCAAAGCTTGAAACAGTCTGCTGTGAGAGTGAAGATTATGCAGGGATGAAATCGGCGATAGAGGCCCTCGAAATCGGCGATTATGAGAATGTTAATTACCTTAAGGCTGCGAAACTTTCGATCGGTATGGTATAATAATAAAACTGAAAGTATCTAAAAGGCTGCCCGTTGTCGGTGCGGCCTTTTATTTTTAGGAAGGAGTACACAATGAGCATCTGGAATATTTTTACCCTTATGGGCGGGCTAACTATCTTTCTCTTCGGCATGATGGAGATGAATAAGCATCTCACTGCCATAGCAGGGGCAAAAATGAAGGGGATAATGCTGGCCCTGACAAAGGGTCGGGTGAGAGGCTATTTGACCGGACTGGGAATTACCATAGTAAACCAGTCTTCCTCAGCAACTACTGTTCTTGAAGCTGCTCTGGTCGGTGCCGGACTCATGACTTTTCAGCAGAGTCTCGCTGTCACCCTCGGCGCGGAACTTGGATCTACCTTTCTGCCGCAGCTTGTTGCGTTTCCATCAATAACAAAACTTGCCTCATTCATTATCGCCATTGGATTTGTTGTACTGATCAGCATGAAAACAAAACGCGGTAAAAATATTGGAATGACAATTTTCACCTTCGGACTTCTTTTCCTGGGGATGGATATGATGTCATCCTCCCTCAGACCCCTTAGAAGTTTTGAACCGTTCATAAATCTGATGCAGAACATAGAGACCCCCATCCTGGGAATACTCCTGGGTTTGTTTTTCACAATGATAATTCAGTCATCGGGGGCAACCACTGGAATTACGATAGCCATGGCTATCGCGGGAACAATTACGCTTGAGCAGGCGGTCCCTATTAATCTTGGTGCTGCAGTGGGCACCTGTATAACCGCCGTATTGGGCAGCCTTACCCTGAGCTGGGAGGCAAAGAGATCTGCATATATTCATATAATGTTTCAACTCATAGGTGTTGTATGGGTGTTCATTCTTCTGACAATTCCGTTCAGAGGAGAGCGGCTGTACATCTGGTTTGTAAAATGGTTCACTCAGACTGTATTAAATACGGATAGTGTCGCAAGGCAGATCGCCATGGCATTCACCTTTATGCCGGTAATTAACCACATCTTTGTTTTTCCCAATCTCAACCTGATAGTGAAATTGTTCAACAGAATCTTTCCCGAACGGGAAGCCCCAAAACCCTTTGGTGTCAAATACATTCATAAGAAGATGATAGAAAAGAGTGTTGAACTATCGCTTGTTATGGCTAAAAAAGAGATTCTCAGAGTGAGTGATCTGATTCAGGCTATGATACTGGAAATGAAAGGGGCATTTCGCAGTAAGGATTTGACTGTTATCAATAAAATAAGCGACCTGGATTCCAAGGTGGATCTGCTTCATAAAAAGATAATCACATTTCTTGCTAAACTTTCGCAGGAAGAATTAAGTGAGCAGGAATCAAGAGTATGTATGAATTATATGTACATACAGAATGAGCTGGAATCAATCGGCGACGTCATTGATAAAAATGTTATGGTATTGGCCGCCAAGAAGATTGATCAGAACCTGATTTTCTCGGAAGAAGGCTTTCATGAATTGGAGCATCTTCTCTACAAGCTGAATCATAACTTTGAAACTCTCATTAAATCTTTCATTGATGAGGACGCTGAACTTGCTGCTTCAATTATCAAAGCTCATAAAAATAAGGAAGAAGAAAAATACAAGAAACTTCATCTGGAGAGACTTCAGAAGGGAACATTAGAATCGCTGGCTACTTCATCCGTGCACCTGGATCTGATCTCATATTTCTCAAGAATAAACACTCAAATTACATATATAGCTAAGAAACTCAGAAAAACCAGTAACCTGCTTGAAATGGAGGATGTGACAGCATAGAATAATATTCGGGAGAAATGGCGACCACTATATGGGACTTACCCCAGCAAAAAAGCAAATTAGTGAGAAAAAACTATCATATAAGCTTAATCTCCAGTTTATTGCCTGCGGGAGTTATATCAATTTTCCCATCAGAATGGGTAGAAAAAGAAGCATCGGATGAAATACTGCAATTCCCCAATAGCAACACATTCCAATCTTTGATGGAATCATCAGCAGTAAGGGTAATTATTGTGCCATCACGTTTTATATTTATAAAATTCAGTTTATCGTCCAAAGAATTAACTATCTGTAATCTTTCTTTATGGCTATCATGAATATCAAATAGTACTATAGTAATTGATTTTGTGTAATCATATTCAGGCGTATCGCTGTTTTTCCCCATCACAAGAGCAGTATCAGCCTTAAGAAGTAATGGTATAGAAAAGTAATCGTGGGTCTCTTCCACCCAGGTGTTTCCTTCGTAAATATTATTGCTCAGCAAACTTACCCAGTTTCCTTTCGGTAAAAAATACTGAGCCAGGCCTTCCTCATTAAACACAGGTGCTACTAACAAGCTAGGACCAAGCATATACTGTAGATCAAGATTTCTTGAAGTTCTGCATTGTGGGAATTCCATTACCATTGGGCGAATAACCGGCAGACCGCTGGTGTGGGATTGAAAAGCGGAATAATACAGATAAGGCATTAATTGATTCTTTAACCGGGAAAATTGGGACACGACCTTAATTGCCTCTTCGCTGTAGTTCCAGGGAACCCGGTAACTCGTGCTTCCATGAAGTCTGCTGTGTGAAGACAGCAATCCAAAGGCCGCCCAACGCATATAAACTGCTTCACTGGATTTGCTCTCGAATCCTCCTATATCATGACTCCAGAAACCAAAACCGCATAACCCCAGGGATAATCCAGCTCTCAGATTCTCTGCCATTGCAGAAAAATCAGACCAGCAATCTCCGCTCCAGTGAAGAGGAAACCTTTGACAACCCGCTGTTGCAGCTCTTGCAAACACTATTGCTTCATTCTGTCCTTTTTCTTCTACAAGGAGTTCATATACCGTTTTATTGTATAGAAAAGAGTATTGATTTCGCATTTTATCGGGATCTGCCTGGTTGAAGAAGCATACATCTTCTTCTTTTCCTGGAATTCTTTCTCCAAAGTCGGTTTTAAAGGTATCAATGCCAAGATCTAATATTGGTTTCAACTTATCCTTAAACCATATACAAGCTTCAGGATTTGTAAAATCTACTATACCAAGACCCGCTTGCCACTCATCCCGCTGATAAACGGTTCCGTCATTTTTCTTAATCAAATAACCTTTATTTACAGCCTCTTTAAACAGGGGAGACTTCTGTGCAATATAGGGGTTGATCCAGACAGAGATTTTCAGTCCTTTTGACTTAAGTTCCTGGATCATTTTACCCGGGTTTGGAAAGACATTTGAATTCCATTCAAAATTGCAGAATTCCATTTCTTTCATCCAGAAACAATCATAATGAAAAACGCTTAGAGGAATATTGTGTTCCTTCATACCATCTATAAAGCTGTGGACTGTATTTTCATCGTAATTTGTGACAAAGGAGGTACTCAGCCATAGTCCGAAAGACCATTTAGGTATCATAGGGGGTCTTCCACATAGCTCTGTATATTCCTCTATTACGGATTTCATAGAATTACCGCCAACAAGGTAGTACTCAATGCCTTCATAAGGAACACTAAACTGAACTTTCTCTACATGCTGCGTTCCTATCTCAAATGAGACCCTTCCGGAGTTATTTACAAAGACACCATAGTTGCGATCTGTAATATAAAAAGGGATATTCTTATATGCAAGGTCACTGTTTGTTCCTGCATCATCATTCCACATATCAACTACCTGGCTGTTTTTTACAAAACTAGTAAACCGTTCGCCAAGACCATATATATGTTCGCCTATTCCAAGTTTTAACTGTTCACGGATGTGACTTTCCCCGGTTTTCTGATTGACTGCATAACATGAACTTTTAGGAGAGCTTTCTGTTAAAAGTTTATTATTATAGCTAAATGTGTATGAAAATTGCCCATTTTTTTTGATAACGACAGCAGTGTTACCTGAGCTGAAAATCATACTCTCATCGCCATCTGTAAATTCGACACCGCTGAAATTAGCATCAGAAATTTCAAAACCATTTTTAAAGGGCATACTTCCTTCGTAATGGTATATCTTTAATCTGATGATGTTCTTTAACGGTGAAGAGAATTCATATGTCAAAATCGGTCCATTTATTGTGTCGCTTCTGCTTTGTATTTTTTTTATCGATGTATAACAAATTAGTTTATTATCTGTAAATGTATAATCAGCAACTTGGTATGGAATAGAGAGTTCAAAATCCTTTTCTAAAAACCAATTGCCATGACTGAATTTCATATTGCTACTTTTCCTTGTGAATAGAGATTTCTATCTGCTCTACCGTTTTCCCTGTTAATTCAGAGCTTCTGGAATCCGGCTGCTGTCCGCCGATATAAATTCGGTATGAACCCATTTGTATCTTTGATGTTCCTTCATTGTTGATAAAGGCAAAGTCTTCGGCTGTGAGTGTCCATTCCAGTCGAACACTCTCATTTTTGTTTAAAAATATTTTGTTAATACGACAAAGTTTGTATTTGGCTGATTCTGGAGCAGGATCTATTTTTTGAATATACAGCTGTACAGTTTCTTCAGCATCAAAATCTCCTGAGTTCAATATTGTAACACCCACTTTAATATCCTGTGAAATATTTATTCTCTTTATTGAAGCCCAAACCTCAGAATATGAAAATGTTGAATATGATAAACCAAAACCAAAAGGATATAGTGCATCCTGCTTCATAAATTTGTACGTGCGGTTTTGCATCGAATAATCATTAAAATCAGGAAGTTCCTCTGTAGTATTGTAAAAAGTAACAGGGAGCCTTCCAGCCGGTGAATAGTTCCCGAAAATTAATTCGGCAACAGCCAGGCCGCCTTCTCCGCCGGGATACCAGGCCTGGATAATGGCATCAGCATGTTTTTCCGCCCAGCTTATTGCCAATGCGCTGCCGGATAAAAGAACAACTACTACCGGTTTTCCGATAGAACATATACGTTCAAGCAATTTCTGTTGCATACCGGGCAAATTAAGATCCGGTTTATCACCGCTGCCGTAAGAATTGCTCACATCACCCTGTTCACCTTCAAGAGAAGTATTGAGTCCCAGCACCAGGATCACTGCATCCGAGATTTCTGCAATATTAACAGCTTCAGATAATCTGTCGTTTTCTTTAGCAAAGGGTTCAACATTTTTATTGTATAGATGACAGCCTTCAGAATAATGGATTCTTATTTCATCACCAGAAAGTCGGTGCATAGCTTCAAGGACTGTCACATATATAGGCGGTGTTCCATTATAATTACCAGTTAAGGCTGCCCGGCTGTCAGCATTAGGTCCGATTACGGCAATAGAACTAATCTTATCTTTTTGCAGGGGAAGTGTTCGATTAAGGTTCTTAAGAACAACCATTGTCTTACGTGCTGCATCTATCGCGGCATCACGATGTTCTCTACCGGCAAGTATTTCAAAATTATAGTTAAATATTTTTTTTACCTCATCCTCAGCATATAGCCCCAGTTTCAACCGCGTAACCATCAATCTCCTAACGCTGACGTCTACTACCTCTTCAGCTAATAAGCCTTTTTTGACAGCTTCAAGGATGTATTTATATAGATCTCCACAATTAAGATCGCAACCGCGGGATACAGCTAAGGCTGCCGACTCAACGGCTTCATTTGTGATCTTATGATTCTTGTGAATATCCTCGATTGCCCAGCAGTCGGAGACCACATGACCCTCAAAACCCCATTCTCCCCGCAGAATATCAGATAGAAGATTTTTACTGGCACAGCAGGCTTCACCATTTACTCTGTTATATGCACCCATAATTGTCTCCACTCCGCCTTCTCTTACACAGGCCTCGAAAGCTGGAAGGTATGTTTCATACAAATCTTTTCTGCTTACTTTAGCATTAAACGAGTGCCGATCAGCTTCAGGCCCGCTGTGAACTGCGAAATGTTTAGCCCCTGCCGCTGTCTTAAGATATTTTCCAGTTCCCTGGAGTCCTTTTATAAAGCGGACTCCAAGTCTTGATGCAAGATATGGATCCTCACCATAGGTTTCATGTCCGCGGCCCCAGCGGGGATCTCTGAAAATATTTACATTAGGCGCCCAGAATGTTAAACCTTTTCCCACATCGAAATCACCCTGTCTTGAGGCTATTGTATATTTAACTCTTGCTTCTGTTGCAATTATCTCGCCTATAGTTTCCAATAGATCTTCATCAAAAGTTGCTGCAAGGCCGATAGGCTGAGGGAATACAGTAGCCGTTCCGGAACGTCCGACTCCGTGAAGACATTCATTCCACCAGTTATATTCCGGGATATCAAGCCTTGGAATGGCCGGAGAGCTGTGTATCATTTGTGAAATTTTTTCAGGCAGAGTCATTCTTGATACCAAGTCCTTTGCCCGTTCCTCAAAGCTAAGCGCTCTATTTTTATATTCAGATTTAACTGCCATATAACCTCTTGATTTAATAAAGAATGAATAAAGACCCCGGCATAAAAATACCGGGATCTCATATGTCGTCGTTTTTCAGCTATAATTATTTTCCAGCCCAGGCGTCAATCTGTTTCTGAGCTTCTGCAATAATCTTATCAATCCCGGCATTCGCCATAGATTTTTTAAACTCATTAAGAGTTTCATCCAGGTTGTCAGAATAAAATGAAGTTGTTCTATACTCTGTATTGATGGCGTTACATGCTGCAACCTCATTTCTCACAGGAGAAGGATCAAATACAAAACCAAGTATCGGTGAAGCATCTGCTGTCTTATCGAGTGCTATCGTTTGTTCCCAAACATCTGGTTCCTGTCCGGGCATTAAATAAGCATTAAATTGATTTCCAAACTGCCAGGCTGGAAGACTATAGGATTTATCAGCATTCTGTTCGACATAGCCATCGGAACCAAGAGAATAATGGACTCCTTCAACTCCGAATACCAGCAGGTTGTAAAGATATGGATCACTATAAACAAGATTATACAATTCCATGGCTTTTTCAGGATTCTTACTGTTTATTCCAATAGCTGTCATAGTTGAAGAAACAGAACCTGTAGAAGTAAACGGTTTGTGCAATCCAAATACTATTGTGTCTTTGTTATAACGAACCTTATTTTCTCCTTCTACACCGGGCTTGATTCTGGTCATGACAAATGCGCTGTATTCCTTTCCTTTAACTTCTTCATCAAGTTTAAGGGTAACAAAGTCGGAAGGAAGATACCCGGCTTTAAGCATATAACTTACACTTTCTGCATTTCGTCTATAATCATCAGTAGCAATGGTATTTATCACTGTTTTGGTGTTGTCATCCATTCTTACCCCGATGTAATCATCATCTTCTCCAATAATTACATCCCAATAGATCGATTTTTCAGAGTTAAGATCAGGATATATTCCCTCATCCAGTCCAAAGAAGGGTATAACACCATCTTCATTTTCCTTAACTTTTTCAAAAAAATCAAAAAGGTCCTTATTCTCTGTAATCTTTTGGGGGTCAAAGTCATATTTATCAGCATATTTCTTTACAATTGCTATTCCACGCTGATTAGACATAATTTGTAAATTTATTATCGCCATAATCTGACCGTTTATCTTTGCTGCCTCCCAATAATCCGGGTTTAATTTTGACTTGATATCCTTGCCGTATTCTTCAAGTAAATCATCTAAAGGCATATAGGCCCCTTTTGAAGCTGTTGTAATAAACGGATTAGCCCAGCCCGATGTGAAACAAAGATCAAAAGATTCTCCGGCAGCATGCATTGTCTGCATTTTGGTATTATAATCTCCCCATCCGTGTACAATTATTTCTAGTTCTACACCAATTTTTTCAGCAAGGTATTTGTTTACCTCTACCATTACTTCAGGAAGTAATTCCTGAGGGTTTCCAATCTGATGCCAGGTTAACTTAACCAGCTCCTGCGGCTGTTCTTCAGCCTCTTGCTTTCCTGAAGCTATAGCAGTACCTGCTACGATCAAAATCAGGATTAACATAATTACCGTTTTTTTAGTTCTCATTTTAAGAACCTCCTCTAAATTATACACTAACACCGCAAAAACGGTGATATAGCTTAACCTTTAATTGAACCTACTGTAATTCCACGGACGAGATATCGCTGAAAAAATGGGAAAACAATTAGGATCGGACCGGCAACCAGCAATGCAGTAGCCATTCTCGCTGTATCTCCAGGCAGTTTTGAAATATCAACAGCCACCCCGCTGGCAGACTGGAATAAACTACTGCGTAGAAACTCAGCGTTACTCAATATCCTTTGAAGAAGTAATTGAAGAGGCTGCATTGAATCATCGGAGATAAAAAGCAATGATAGCCACCAGTCGTTCCAGTACTGAAGCAGATAAAACAATCCGACTGTTGCCAGAGCAGATTTGGACATTGGAACTATTACTCTGATAAAAATTGTCAGTTCTGAAGCCCCTTCCATCCAACTGGACTCAATTATGCTTTTTGGTATTTGTGACATATACCCTTTCAACAGCAGAACAAGCCAGGGAGTAACCAGGTAGGGAATTATTAATATTGCCAATGTATTTTTTAATCGAAGAAATTTTACTACATAGATATAAAAAGGAACCAGCCCAGCCTGAAACAACATGGGGAAGAATATTAGAAAGGTGATCATTCGTGACGCCTTGAAATCTTTTCTGGTCATTACATATGCAATCATTGATGAAATGGTAAGTGCAGAAATAGAACCAACAACTGAAATAAAAATAGAAACTAAATAACTACGCACCAGCTGTTCAGAATTTTCCAGGATCATTTTATATGCTGCAAGGGAAAAAGTCCTTGGAAATATTGAATATCCATTTTTAATGAGATCACTTTCTTCTGAGAAAGAGATGGATATTACAAATAGCAGCGGTAGAATACAGACCAATGCCAATAGTATTAAAGTAAAATGTATTATACCTAATGATCCAAAGTTCTGCTTTTTATAAAGTCTTTTCATCTAGAATACCCTCGATTCGCTGTCAACTTTGGTTACTATTTTATTAGTAACAAGTACCAGCACTAATGCAACTAATGATTGATACAAGCCTGCGGCGGCGGCCATACCCGGGTCTCCCAATGTTAGTAATGCGCGATATACATAAGTATCAATAACGTCAGTCACCGGATACAACATTGATGAGTTTCGGGTAAATTGATAAAATAATCCAAAATCAGATCGGAAAATACGGCCAATATCCATCATCACAAGGATGACTACCAGTTGTTTTAATTGTGGTACAGATATACGGTAGGCCATCTGCCATCTGTTAGCACCTTCAAGCATTGCTGCTTCATATAGTTGGGGATTTAACCCTATTAAGGCTGTATAATAAATTACCGCAACATAACCGAATTGCTTCCATAAATGAGCAATAGGCAAAATACCCTTCCAGACCTCCGGTTTTGCATACCAGATTATTCCTTCTCTGCCTAATGTGTTCAGTATGCTGTTTAATATACCCTTGTCTCCATTAAATAAAGCTAAGCCCAGATATGCAGCAATAACCCAAGAAAGGAAAAAGGGGAAGAAATATATCGTCTGATAAAATTTAACAGCTTTTCTTGAAACTTCATTCAATAGTAATGCGACAGATATAGCGACTGTATGCGTTAATACTATAAAAATAAGATTCCAACTTATTGTATTGAAAGTTATGCGGGCAGCTATATCTGTGCTGAACAGATATTTGAAGTTTGAAAATCCGGACCAGGTGCTCTTCCACATGCCCAGACCATAGTTGTAATTCTTGAATGCTATGATTAAACCGGGTAACGGCATATACTGCATCAGTATTGTAATTACAAGGGCAGGAATTGCCAGTAACCATAATCCTCGTCTATCAATCAGGCTATCTTTTCTTTTTGTGGCTAAAAATGACATAATTCATCATCAAGCCGTATGTCCTGTTTTGCAACTGTCATTTCATATGATCACAATCAACCTGACTGTCAATTGTAAATATTACTTTCATTTACTCTGATTTTGTCTTCTCAATGGTTTTTATTCTTGCTGAATTGCTAAACTTACCATACTATTTCAAGTATATGAAGTTTAAGAGTAAGCTGCAAAGATGGTATCTAATAACTGTAATTGTTTTTATTTTTGGGGTTATTACTCTTTCTATATCAATCAGCATGCAGGTAGAGAACCTTTTTTCTGATTACAAGACTTCAGTCGATACAAATGGTTTTGAAAAAGCTGAAGAAACCTTTAATCTGCTTGATTCGACTGCACAGGATATCCTGTTGAAAATTCACAGCAACCCATCGACTACATTGCTTGCACTTGCACCGTCAATTGATACTGTTTCTCCTGTGTTCATAAGAAGTTTTCAGCGAATGCAGGATATGGTTCTTCCTTTTATTCACTCTATAAATATTGTTCATGTAGAAACAGGTGCAATTATTACGACTGATCAGGGATGGAGTCAGGTTTCCGGTGATTTGATATACGAGCTTGAAACAAACTATCCAAAATTACCTCATCTTACACCACTACCTCTTGAAGCTGAGGTATCAAGGGATAAAACAAAGGAACTTGTATTCGCATATATTCTACGTGATGCCTTATTTAAAGATGAGGGACTTAAGCATGGGGTTATTCTGCTTGCTGATGTGGATTGGTTTGTGAATGGTATCAGTCAAGCCGATGATAAGAATACAGGCACTTCTTTTTATTTATACCATCAAAAATATGGAATAATTGATAAGGAAGATGTTAGTCCACAGATTTCGCTATTTTCAGATGTTCTCTTAAAAAATATAGTAGATAATGTTGAGAATGGATATATTAACCCAGCTATAGAATTAAAACCCTACGTCATAGACTATCAGGGGCTTGGAGATTCAGACTTATTTCTTATTCGAGTGCGTGATGAAACAATTTTGAATGATGAACTGCTCTTTATTCGGATTAAAACAGCCGGGATTTTCATGGTTTTTCTGATAGTGATTGTTGTAGGAAGCATATTTGTAAATCGAAAAATTTATAACCCTTTTAACTCAGTCGTCTCTGAAATTAGAACCTCAATAGGGGAAAGACTATCCTTACCTGAAAGTGATCTGGAATTATTAAATTCTTTATATACAACATTGAGAGATGAGTTTTCTGAAGTTGGAGAAGATAGAGTTATTAATAGCTGCTTAAGATCATTAACCCAGGAAGAATTGAAGAGGCCTGAGGAAACTATAGAAATCCTTGAAAAACGAGGGATTCGGCTTTCTGATAATTATCCCGGCTGTCTATGTCTTTTATCTATAGACACTGCAGATGACGAATTCAATGTTAAAAATTCTATTGAGTTTTCCTCTTATATGGCGCTGAAATACCAATTGAAAAACGGTGCAGACAGATTTGTAAGTGAACTTGAATTAAATAGTGCCAGTTTCTTTTTGAGAAAAGGCACAATGATGATTCTCTTATATTCTGAAAAAGAAGATATTATGCCTGATGAACAGAATATTTTAAAATTACATAATTTCCTGGGAAGTTTAATGAATAACGTCGTATCAACAGCTTTTTCTCCTTTACTTAACAATCTTCAAGATCTTGGAACAGCTTCCAGGAAGTTGTCTACATTACTGAGCTATCGCTATATTTATGGACAGGGATCTTTTATATCAGAAGAAAGTAGGAAGAATGCTCCTGAAGATGATGAAATGAAAATTGTAGGAGATATGCGGATAGAGATCATTAAACAACTATCAAATTATAAATTTCAATCTGAAGATTTTATGAGATATTCTAATCTGCTTAAAAAATGGAGTGTCGAAAATGTTCAGGATGAATTAAATGAATTTGCCTTAGACTTAACCAAGGCTTTATCAGGAGTAGAGTCTGGATTTCAAAGCCAGGAATTTTTTAGAGATATGATAAACCAACCCACTCTTGATGATTTTTGCATCCTGATAACAAGCTTCGCAGAGGAACATAAAGGTTCTGTTCAACAGACAGATTCAAGACATTCTGCTTTAATTGTCAAGGCAAGGGAAATTATTGAAAAGAATTATTCTGATCCAGCTTTGAGTATAAATATGGTTGCTGACACCTTAAAAATGAGTCCCCCTTATTTTGGCATGATCTTTAAAAAGGCTGTCGGAACTCCTTTTGCGGATTATCTGACTATGGTGAGAATTCAAGAATCGGCTCATCTATTAAAATCAACCCGTAATTCCGTACAGGAGATTATGTTATTGGTAGGGATTCCAAGCGAAAGTACGTTCTATCGAAGATTTCGGGAAATATTCAACCTTACACCACAG
>Ga0209633_10003889_pt1 | contig 13637 bp, 7 predicted proteins | sample Cruoilmetagenom1_FD_187290 | JGI IMG/M metagenome (GOLD analysis project Ga0209633, IMG submission 187290) | Oil polluted marine microbial communities from Coal Oil Point, Santa Barbara, California, USA - Sample 1 (SPAdes) (version 2) | ecosystem: Environmental > Aquatic > Marine > Oil seeps ... | reverse complement strand
CACCGTACAGGGCGTACCGGACGCGCAGAACGAACCGGTCAGGCATTTATTTTTGCCGGTCAGGAAGACAGCAAAATAATTTCACTCATAGAGCGGAATCTGGGAAAAAAGATGCGTCACCAAAAAACCCCTGGTTTTGCCTGGAAGTCCAAAGAGACTGTGGTTGAAAAAAAAGGGAAACGCTTTTCACGACCAATGCCGAGAGGAAAAAGACCGGCTTCAGGCAGGCGAGGCAGAAACTAACACAGCGGTGTTTTTTTTTGATCCAGCTAAAATCATCGTGTTGATAGAGCCATTTTCCTTAAGATACTAAGGAACGAGGACGAATTAACTTCCACAACTATGCACCACAGCTTCAGGCCATCTTTGCCCGATCTAAAAGTACAAAAATCTTGAAATAGCGCGCTATTCCTGTAACTTTTGTACTTTTAGATCGAACAAACCTGACCTAAATTTGTGAGCTTATTTGTGGAAGTTATTTAGTTCACGTTCCGAAAAGACTTTCTCATTAACAGCAGCCTGCATCATGTTAATAAGAGGTGTCAGGGTAGAATCGGATTTGGCTGAGACGGCGACTCCGCCAAGCCTGGAGATTATGTTCTGCAAGGTTTCATTGTCAACCAGGTCTTTTTTGTTAAGCACATTGATCACAGGAATATGTTCCAGTTTTAAGCTGACAAGTATTTTTTCAACAGATTCAATATGTTCCATATGCTGCGGGTTGCTGATATCTATAACATGTAAAAGCAGATCGCTGCTCTCCAGCTCTTCCATGGTTGCCTGAAAAGCTGCCATAAGCTCCTTTGGCAGGTCTTGTATAAAACCGACTGTATCGGTTAAAATTACCTCCACATCTTTGGGAAATTTAAGCCGCCGGCTGGCAGGATCAAGTGTTGCAAAAAGGCGGTCTTCCGTTATTACTTTGCTCTTTGTAAGGGTATTGAGCAGAGTAGATTTGCCTGCATTGGTATAACCTACTATCGAGATAACCGGCAACCCCTTTTTTTTACGTCTGGCTTTCTGCTGCTTGCGCTGTTTTTTTACACGGGTAACTTCTTTTTCAACGCGTGCAAGCCTGTCCCGCACCCTTCTTCTGTTGATTTCCAGTTTTGTCTCGCCCGGGCCTCTTCCGCCTATTCCTCCGGTCAAACGTGACATTGCTATATTTTTTGTAACAAGATGCGGAAGCATATACTTTAGTTGAGCCAGTTCAACTTGCAGCTTCCCCTCTCTTGTTTGGGCGCGCTGCGCAAATATATCAAGAATCAACTGGGTTCTGTCTATTACTTTCAGATCAATTTTATCTGTTAATGAGCGTGTTTGGGAAGGGTTCAATTCCTGATCAAAAATAATCATGGTAGCAGCATGCTGAAGGGCAATAATAATAATTTCCTGAAGCTTGCCAACTCCCATTAAAAAGCGGGGATCGATTTTTTTACGCCTCTGAATAATGCTTTCCACAACTTCAATACCGCTTGTTTTGGCAAGCTCACACAGTTCATTCAGTCTTTTTTCGGCCTTATACGCCGAGTCTGTTGTAATGCTGACAAGGATAGCGCGCTCTTTCTTTTTATCTGACTCATATAATGATCTTGCATAGGCGAGTTCATCTTCGACCGCATTAATCAGCTCAAAGCATCCGATATCAAGCTGTTCAGGTTTTAATGTCCGGATCCGGTAAAAATTACCGTCAGTACTGTTTGGAAGAATATGGGCGGCATGAATCATAGAGGGGAGGCCTTTTTCCCCAACGATTACGGCGGCCATGATATCCAGCTTCAAAAGCAGAAGATCGGTGATATCATCCTGTGTAAGGGGTTCATTATCAAAATGAGTATGGATACATCTGAGTCCCTTTAAACGACCAGGATATGTTCGATAGTCACTTAAATCGGGAATAAAAATCTGCTGATGATTACCAACTATTATATAATCTATCTTTCCGAGCCGGTTAGCAAGAATACCAATTTGTCTTTTCATTTCAAATGAAAGACCGCACATTTCGCGGGCAAGTTCCGGCGTCACAAGAAACTCAACAGGAATACGGCGATTATAAAGCTTTTCAAGCCTTTTGATTTGATTTGCCTTAAGTCCGGCAATATTTCCAAAAATTTTTTTCATATTGACTGCAAAATAATTCCTGTGCGTGATGGAATATAAAGCCTGATAAAATTGCTTTGGCCTGATTTATCCTCACCGAAAATTGTAAAATGGAGCTGATCTGATTTTAAGCGCCCGTATCCCCCGAATTTTTTATTATCTGAATCCAGAATCATACGGTATTGGCCAGGAATGGATGGGATACGATAATCCGTCCATGACCTGGAGGGGTGAAAGTTAAACACAAAAAAAAGGCCGGCCCGTTCAAATGCTATTATTTTATCATTATCATGTTCATAAAGAAGATTTATTTCTGAAGATTCAAGAATTCTGCAGCTTTTGGCCATGGAAATCATATTGCGGTCAAATTTCGCAAGAAATTTATATTTCAGATCAGGGTCATCCAGGAGATGCCACTGGCGCCTGGCATAATGATACGACCATCCATTTCCTTCACGGGGAAAATCTACCCACTCCGGATGCCCGAATTCATTACCCATAAAGTTCATATATCCGCTGCCCGCCGTTGCAAGGGTTATCAGGCGGATCATCTTATGCAAGGCAAGCCCTCTTGCAACTCTGATATTATCATCATCTATATGCATATGATCATATATATCTGAATCTATCAAACGAAATATTATGGTCTTGTCTCCAACAAGGGCCTGGTCGTGGGATTCGGCATAACTTATTGTTTTTTCATCTTCTCTCCGGTTTGTAAGTTCATGCCACAGGTGACCCATATGCCAGGCTTCATCCGGTATATCTTTTAAAAGGCGAATCCAGTTGTCCGGCACACCCATGGCGTACCTGTAGTCAAAACCGGCTCCGCCGTCTGCCGCAGCAACCGCCAGTCCCGGCATCCCGCTTATATCTTCGGCAATTACGATTGCATCCGGACGGATATCATGAATCAGTTGGTTGGCAAGAGATAGATACGCATAGGCATCCTGATCGACATTATCATTAAAATAATAATCATAGGAAGTAAATGCCTTGCCAAGACCATGGTCGAGATAAAGCATGCTGGTCACACCGTCAAAACGGAACCCGTCAAATCGAAATTCTTCCAGCCAATACCTGCAGTTGGATAGTAAAAAATGAAGTACCTGATGCTTACTGTAGTCAAAACAGCGTGAATTCCAGGCTTCGTGAAAACCGCGCTCACCTTCATGAAAATAGAGATAGGACGTGCCGTCAAAAAGGCTGAGTCCCTCTACTTCATTAAGAACAGCATGAGAATGGATAATATCCATGATAACAGACAAGCCATATTCATGCGCAGTATCTATCAGATTTTTAAGCTCATCAGGCGTGCCGAATCGTGATGAAGGAGCAAAAAAATTTGAAACCTGATAACCGAAAGAAGCATAATAAGGATGTTCCTGAATAGCCATCAACTGAATGGCATTATAGCCGGCATGAGCAATTCGCGGTATTATTTGCGCGGAAAACTCTTTGCAGGTTCCAACTCGCTCATCTTCCATGGCCATCCCGATATGGGCTTCATATATAAAGAGCGCTTCAGGAGCAGGTTTGAAATCGACATATCTCCATTGGTAAAGAGTCGGCGGATGCCAGACCTGCGCATTGAATATCAGGGTAACAGGATCTTGTACAACCCGCCTGGCATAAGCCGGTATCCTGTCCCCGGCTCCGCCCGGCCAGTTTATACGCAGCCGGTAGAAATCTTTGTGCGACAGAGCATCAAAGGGCAGAATTATTTCCCAGACCCCATCCTTGTTAATCCTTTTAAGTTTAAATTCTTCTCTTTCCTGCCAGCCACTGAGATCTCCCACAAGATAAATTTCAGAAGCATTAGGCGCCCATTCGCGCAGTATCCATCCATTATCCTGACTGTTATTGTAAAAGTGGAGCCCGAAATATTCATGGCCGGACGCAAATTCTTTCAGGCTCATTCCGCCATCAGTAAGTCTTTGTTCCAGATTCCGGATTTTTAAAATACGGCCTGTAATCGAATTGGCATAAGGGGTTAAAAAAGAATCTTTTTCCAAAATTCTTTTTATAATATCCTGACAGGAGTTTTGGATATAATCACTCATAATTTTTTAAGTATTATTAATAAGCGGACGCTGCAACATCCTTTCATAAAGATCAATATATTTTTTGGCGGTTACATTATGATTAAAAGAGGCAAGGCTCTCTTCCATTATCCTCTTGATCTGCTTTTCTTTTATGGCATGCTCCAAAATATAAAAATTCATGGCCTGGTCAATGGCCCATGAGAGGCCGTAGGAATCATGGGTTTCAAAAAGAAAACCATTCCCCATATTTTGTTCAACATTCAGATGGACTATGGAATCGTGCAGTCCTCCAGTATCATGAACCACAGGCAGAGCTCCATAAATGGCCCCGATCATCTGGGGCAGGCCGCACGGTTCAAAGAGTGATGGCATAAGCACAAAATCTGCGGCAGCATAAGCATTACGCGCCAAAGGTTCGTTGAAATCACATACGGCGATACGATTATGAAAACTATGGATATCTACAATTCCTTTAAAATAGATCTGAAATTCACCATTGGCAACAAAAACAACTTGCAGTTTTTGTTCCCAATAGCGTGAAATAATATCATAGAGAATTTCCGCAAAAAGCCTGCTGCCCTTTTGTATACGGTCGAGTCTTGATGGCCAGAAAAAAATTGGCGCTGCATTATCCGGTATCAGCCCAAGATTCTTCTGGAGTAGACACTTATTCTTTTTTTTGCCCTCAAAATGGTTTTTGGAATTATACTGAAATGCCAAATCCATATCATGCTGGGGGTTAAAAGAGGGATCAGGCGCGTTGAGTATTCCGGTTGCACATCCGGCATGAACTTTGTTGGCAAGTTCATCTTTCAGAGAGTTTTCAATGAAAGAGTGTTTACCCTCAACAATTTCATCCAGAAATGAAGGGCTTACCGTATTTACATAATGGGCCGCAAATACTCCGCTTGCAAGAAAATCAACCTGATTCGATTCCCTGGTCTCCTCATATCCGCAGGCCATATATTCATAATAAAGATTTTCCCAGAAATACGCGGCATCTATGCCCCTGTCTTCAATAAAAGATAAAAGCTTTTTTATAGTATGGATATTATGAATAGTAAAAAGGCACGGAATACCCATTTTTCGTGCCATTGCCGGGATAAGGCCGGTCATCCAGTCATTGCAATGTATCAGATCCGGTCTTACTTCCGGAATAATATGATTGATTGCTTCCCTTTGAAAAGCAATAGCAATTTTAATATTTTCATCTCCATATTCTGAATAAACCCTGTTCATATAGTAAAAGACCCGGTCTTCAGCAAGATGAATCCTGCTTTCAGGTATTTTATCTAAAATAGTATCTATTTCCCTGTTTACCACCGAGGGCAGATGCGCATTAAAAAGTGTTCTGTAATCAGGAAGCGCTATGTGAATATCTGCGCCCAGATCAAAAAGAGAGCTGATAAGAGCCGCAGATACATCTGCAAGTCCCCCTGCCTTGGCAGAAAGATTGTTAGCAATATTCCCCATACCGGGCGGCAGGTAAGTCACCTCCGGCGTCACTATCAGAATTCGCGGGTTTGATATATTCTTTGTCATTAGTCACCGTATTTCCACTTTCTACTTTGAAATCGAAGAAACCTGACCTAAATCTGTACGCCTGCTTGGGGAAGTTATTTCGTCCCCGTTCCTAAGCCCAGGTTATCAACCCTGGAGAAAAATGAATCCACCGGTCGCCCTGGGGAGTTATTCGGGCTGTAAATCCGTATCTCCCGGCCCTGTCGCATTTAATAAAGCATTCATAAAGATAATCTCCGTTTCCGTAATCCTTCAGCACTGACATATCTTCAGTATTGCTCTTTTGAATACTCCCGGTGGGCAGCCATATACCATAATAGAGCTGTACCCTGATTTCATCTGAAGTCAAATCCCCAAGCGAAATCCTGGCGGTGATGCGCAAAGTTTCATCTACTCTATATTGGCCTTTATTTTTCCTGACAGGCGGCTCAATCCTGATTTTTTCCCAGTTATCATGGAGTTTCCTGCGCTGGAGAGCCAGCATTTTTGCTTTTTCCGCATTATTCAGCAATAGTTCCTTATAACGTTTTGCTGCCGGCGTATAAAATTGCAAGTTGTATTCATTTACCATACGATGGCTGCAAAAATTATGAATACTCATTTTCATCGACTCTTTCATCATCCCGACCCATCTATATGGAATTCCCCCGTTATCCCTTTCATAAAAACAAGGCACCACATCATTTTCAAGAATATTATACAAGGCCTGGCTTTCCATGGAATCCTGGTATTCATGATCCTGGTATTCTTCCCCTCCGCCGATACTCCAGCCACACTCAGGTGAATATCCTTCGCACCACCATCCATCCAGAATACTCAGGTTAAGAACACCGTTGATGGCTGCCTTCATACCTGAGGTTCCGCAGGCTTCCATAGGACGTCTGGGAGTATTGAGCCATACATCAACCCCTTGCACAAGATAACGCGCAACGTTAATATCATAATCTTCAATAAAAATTATTTTATTACGCAGCTCTGAGTTGCAGATATTATTAACTACATGCTGAATCAGCATCTTCCCTTCATTATCCATTGGATGGGCTTTTCCTGCAAAAATTAACTGAACCGGATAATCAGTGGAGGTTACAATCTGCTTTAACCGTTCAAAATCACGAGTTAGCAGATCAGCTCTTTTGTAAGTCGCGAAACGCCTGGCAAAGCCGATCGTAAGCGCATCAGGCTCAAGCATGTTCTCCAGTTTATTCATCTCCGCTTTTGACGCATTGCGGTGTTCATACTGCTGCCGTACTCTTTTCCTGCAAAAATTTATCAGACTTAAACGGTTCATATCATGAGCGCGCCATAACTCATCATCATAAATATTATCAATAGAGGTTTGAATCTTTGTATCATGAGGATGTTCGCACCAGTCCTGTCCAAGATGATTTTCCAATAAAAGAAAATTTTCCCTTGAAAGCCAGGAAGTAATATGCACACCATTAGTTATATGGGTAATCGGCACTTCATCTTCAGGGATACCCGGCCATACATCCTTCCACATGCGGCGGGAAACTTCTCCGTGCAGTCTGCTTACTCCATTGCAGTCCTGTGCCATGCGTAAAGCAAGGACAAACATTGACAAAGGTTTTTCCGCCCCTGGGCCGGTGAATTGTCCCCAGGATAACATCTCCTCGGTTTTAACACCAAGCAGTTCTTCAAATGGTTTTAGATAGGGCGCGACCATATCAGGAGAAAATTCGTCATAACCGGCAGCAACAGGTGTATGCGTTGTAAAAACAGAACTGCGGGATATAATTTCCATAGCAGCTTTTAGATCTATTCTGTGTCGAGACATTATTTGGGCAAGGTGTTCTATACCGGAAAAAGCTGCATGACCTTCATTTAGATGACAAACCAAAGGTTCAAGTCCCATGGCATATAAAGCGCGCATACCGCCTATCCCAAGGAGGATTTCCTGCGCCAGGCGCATCTTTTGTCCGCCTCCGTAAAGTCTGGCCGTGATATCACGAACATTTGAGGAATTTTCAGGAAGATCAGTGTCAAGAAGCAGAAGAGTAATCGAACCGACAATTAAATGCCACACAGCAACATGAATCTCACCCTCAGGGCCATCCACAGTTATCCGCACTTCATTGCCATTATCATCCAGGGCTCTCTCCACAGGCAAATGAAATAAATCAGTTTCAGGATACTCGTCCTGCTGCCATCCGTTCTGGTCAAGATGCTGGCGAAAATAACCTTGACGATATAAAAGCCCCACACCTGTCAAAGGAAGGGCAATATCAGAGGCCGCTTTCAGATGATCTCCTGAAAGAATGCCAAGTCCGCCGGAAAAAAGAGGTATGCTCTCATGAAGTCCGAATTCCATGGAAAAATATGCAATCGTCTCCTGCTCTCCAAAAGAGAAAGAAGTTCTGTTCACAGGATTTTTTTTCATTGCCTCGAATTGATCCTTAATTCGTTCCATGTGAGAGAGAAAACCATTGTCAACAGCAAGGGCATCAAACTGTTTTTGAGGAATCATTGTTAAAAAAGTAATCGGATTATGTTGTACCTTTTCCCACAGTCGCGGGTTAATTCTGTTAAAAAGCGCCTCTGCTTCCGGATGCCAGCACCACCATATGTTGCGTGACAGCTCCTCAAGAAAGGAGAGTTCTTGTGGGATATTGGGAAATACCTGAAAAGTTTGCATTTGAATTACCTTCCTAACCCTATAAAATTATAACCGAATTATTGCAATTAGCATAATCTGAATAAACATATTTATCCGCATCCTTGTCATTCTCCCACTTGCTTTCGTCAATTAGATACCGGAACTGATATTCTCTATCCGGTTCAAGATCAAGTGTTGCTGTGTATGAACCATTTTTCAGACCCTTCATGGCGATAGAGGAAGTCTCCCATCTGTTAAATTCTCCCACAATATGAATCGTTTTTTTTACATCCACATCTTCTTTGTTAAGTTTGAAAGTTACTTTGCATATCGGCCTTGTTTTTAGATACTGCTTTCTTGTAATCATTTTTGACCTCTCTAAAAATATTTAAAAAAAAGATACCTATGAACGGGGCCGAAACAACTTGGAAGCGAGGATGAAATAACTTCCTTAGGCAGACGCACAGATTCAGGTTTGTTCGATCTAAAAGTAGAAATGTTGCGGGAATAGCGAGCTATTTCAAAATTTTTGTACTTTTAGATCGGGCAAAAATGGCCTGAAGCTGTGATGCATAGCCGGGGAAGTTAATTCGTCCCCGTTCCTTAGGGGAAACGGAAGGGGAGGGGACAGGGACGAATCGCCTATTGCAACGCTTGCAACAGACTTAGGGCTCGCACAAAAATCACTTGACATTTTAAGTGCCGATGCATCCTGCCTGACTGCGTTGCGAAAGCTCAGAATATTTAATCTGTGTCGTCTGGATAGAGTTAGTTGGACAGCCTTTTTCACCCATACAAAAAAATTATACAAAAGGCAAGCTAACTTTTTGTATTTTTTTTGAAGGGCAGGGACGGTTCACAAACTGCCCCTGCCAATGGTTTTATTTTGATCCGAAAGATACGTCCAGAATATCTTCGACACTGGAATCACCTTCCAGAATTGCATCCATTTTACCATAAGCTGACGGAAGAAGGGTATTAATAAAAAATTTGGCTGATGCTATCTGACCTGCATAAAAAGCAGCATCTTTATTTTTTTCAGCTTTTGCTGCAACAGCTTCCTTATTCAGACTTCCTGCTTTTTTAGCAAGCTTGGGCGCTGCAACAGATGCCCGCCATAGATGCATCCATGCAAAGGTAACATCCCCTGTTACTTCAAGGAAAGGATGGGCAAAGGAATAAGCATTAAACGCTTTTTCAGATCTGGCTTTCTGCCCGATTTCCAGAGCAAGAGCTTCAAGTCTTGATACGGCATGGTTAACTTTTTCAGCCAATTCTTTAACGCCTTCAATTCCTTTGGCCTCGTCAATTGTCTTTTTTATCTTGCCAATAAAGTATTTAAAGCTTTCGCCTTTATTCATGGAAAGTTTTCTGCCGATAAGATCCATGGCCTGGACACCATTGGTTCCTTCATAAATCATAAAAATTCTTGAATCCCTCATTAGCTGTTCAACAGGGAATTCACTAATATAGCCGTAACCGCCATAGACCTGGACACCATGGGAACAAATTTCCAGAGATTTATCTGTAACATATCCCTTGGCAATGGGGGTCAAAACTTCAATCAATGCGCTGGTGTCGGCTTTGAGTTGTTCATCCTCTGTGGTATGAACAATATCAGAGCATTTACCATAATAGTAGAGCAAAGATCGCATCCCTTCAGTATATACTTTCATATTCAAAAGCTGGCGTTTTACATCCGGATGCTGGATAATGGCAACATTTTTTGCTTCCGGGTCTTTTCCGGCGAGAAGATGTTTTCCCTGAATCCTGTTCCTGGCATAATCAAGGGCATACATATAAGAAGCAGAAGCCACTGCAAAGCCCTGCATACCTACAAAGGCACGGGCTTCATTCATCATCTGGAACATTTCAGGCATACCTTTGTTCTCTTTACCAAGAAGTGTGCCGATACATTCTCCTTTTTCTCCCAAAGAAAGAGAAGCTGTGGAATTGCCGTGAATTCCCATTTTATGTTCCAAACCTGTGCATACGATATTATTAAATTCACCCAGGCTGCCGTCTTCATTAACATGATATTTGGGAACAAGGAACAAGGAAATTCCTTTTGTCCCTGCAGGAGCACCTTCAATTCTTGCCAATACCGGATGAATAATATTATCGCATAGATCATGTTCTCCGGCAGATATAAATATCTTTTCCCCCTGAATGGAATAGGTGCCGTCCTCTTTTTTTATTGCTGAGGTCGTAAGCGCCCCAACATCTGAACCTGCTTCAGGTTCAGTCAGGAGCATGGTACCGCCCCATTTCCCTGCAAACATTTTTTTCATATAAAGTTTTTTTTGTTCATCATTACCAAAGGCTTCCACCAGTTTGGCTGCACCGTGGGTCATTCCGTAGTAGAGCATGAATGCCGAGTTGGCGCCTACCATATATTCCAGGGCAGCACACCCGATAAGTTTCGGCATTCCCTGACCCCCAACTTCAGGAGAATCACACATGGCCAGCCATTCACCTTCACAATATATTTTCCATGCCTGTTGAAAAGATTCCGGAACCGTAACCTTTCCATTTTCCAATTTGCATCCGATTTCATCCCCATCTTTAAATGTGGGAAGAATTTCTTTTATAGCCAGATTTCTTGCCTCGGAAATAATCAGATCTATTGTTTTTTTATTAAATTCTTCAAATAATTTATGTTCAACCATTCCAAGCTGTTCATGTATTACAAAATCAACATCCCGTCTATCAGCAATCAATTGTGCCATTAATCTATCTCCTTTTCATGTAATTGTTTGAATATTCTGATATTCTTACGTTTTTGCGCCTTGCCATACGGGTGCCTCAACACTTAAAATTGCCAACTTATTTGTTGAGCGAACCCTAACTACCTATTTTAAAATTTGGCATAAGGCCAGAGGGAGGAAGGTATATTGTAATACTCCGACGACCGGTAACGCGTAGATTTATTTCTTTCCGTGCCTCTTGTTTATGTAAAAACCTATAACCATAATATTAATTGTTTAAGCAAAATAAGCAGAATTGTCAACTGTGAAACGCTTAGGAAGCGTGAACGATTATCTAAATATATTGCAAACTAAATATTAATATGATATAAATTTCATTTATCGTAAGGGAACAATTATAAAATTTTAAGGAATGGGGAAGTTAATTTGTCCTCGTTTCTAAGGGTTCGCTCAACAATAAGTTGACAATTTTAAGTGTTTAGGCACCCGTTTGACAAGGCGCGAAAACGCAAGGATATCAGGATATTCTGAGCTTTCGCAACGCAGTCAGGCGGGATGCATCGGCGCTTAAAATGTCAAGTTATTTTTGTGCGAGCCCTAAGCTTGAACAAAAAGTATATTGGCATACTTTTTTATATGAAATTTTCAGGCTGGAGCATGGGAATCAGGTAAAAATCAACGCCTAAAAAGTATCAAATAAAAATGTCAATATATTTATCAATTTTAATGAGGTGGAGGTATTTGAATGGAATTTGAACTTACTAAATCACAAAAAGATATTCAGAAAGCCACAAAAGATTTTGCCAAAGGTGAATTTGATAAAGACCGTACATATGAAATGGAACAGAACAATGAATATCCTGTAAAAATATGGCAAAAGGCCGGAGAATTAGGTTTTATCGGTATGCATTTTGATGAAAAATATTCAGGACAGGATCTGGGTGTTTTTGAAAACATACTCGTTGCTGAAGAACTTTGCCGTAAAGATTCCAGCGTTGGCGCATGTTTAATTTATGCCAGCTTTGCTTCAGAATGTTTACTTCGCTATGGGAGTGATGAACTAAAGGAAAAATTTCTCCCCAAAGTAGCTGAAGGAGAGATGCTCTCAGGAGGAGCTTTTACCGAATCTAACGATCATTCCGATATTGAATCAATCACTACTACTGCCGTCAAAGATGGAGATGACTGGATCATTAACGGCAATAAAACATTTGTCACAAACGGCGGTATGGCAGGCTTTTACTCTGTACTCTGCAAAACAGATCCTGATGCAAAATCAGCATCTCGCGGTATGAGTATAATTTTGGTTGAAGGAGACAGTGAAGGTCTCACAACATCTGAAGTGGGTCATAAAATGGGTATAAGAATGATGGCCACAACAGAACTTCATTTCGAAAACGTTCGTGTTCCTCAATCCAATCTGATTGGAAAAGAAGGTAAAGGTTTTAATCAGGTACTTAATTTTTTTGACGAAAGCAGAATTCTGATAGCAGCACAGGCTTTAGGTATTGCCCAGGGTGCGTTTGACAGAGCTTTGGATTATGTAAAAAAAAGAGAACAGTTTAGTAGAAAAATAGCTCAATTTCAAGTAACACAGCATAAACTTGCAGATATGGCTACTAAAATTGAACTTGCCAGACTTATAACATACAAGGCTGCATGGAATTTTGACAAGGGCCGTATTGATTCTAAATTAACATCAATGGCAAAGATATATGCCGCCAGAACCGCTGTTGAAGTTACGGATGAGGCTATGCAATTATTAGGTGGGTACGGTTATATGGTTGAGTACGAAATAGAGCGTTTATACAGAGATGCTAAAATAACTGAACTATATGAAGGCACAAGGGAAATTCAGAAAAATATAATAGCGGGTTCTCTTGTAGGCAAAATAAAATAATTTGCAACCGTTCACGGTTTACAGTTATTAGTTCACGGTTGAAAAAACCAAAGAATTTTAAAATTTATAGCTAATTTTAGTTTAAAATTCAGGCCATACTATCTTTTTTGCCTGGTTCCCATGCTCCAGCGTGGGAACCAGGCAAAAAATAACTTGTTAGAATTTGCGCCCAAATTTGCTGTGGATTTAATTGATCTGATTGAGCAAAGCCGCGGGAATAGCGAGCTATTTCGAGGACTTTTGCGATTGAAGATTAATTAAAGGTACAGTGAAGTTGGGATGTAAAAATGACAAGTTATTTTTGTGCGAGCCCTAAGTTTCCAAACGTGAATTGTATAACAAAAAAATGAACCTGATTTTTATTCCACTGCGCTTCATGAAAGCAGGTGATTTCGCCGTTGGGCATCGAATGGATAATGTAGTTAATGGGAAAATAAACACGCAAGAGAGGATCTAAGGTATCTAAGAAAAAAAATAAGCCTTCAAAATTAAAAAATAAAAATATTGAAACTGATAAAACAACTCAAACAAAGTACCATCATCTAAATATGAAGGTGCGGGATATGGTTAGAGCGCTGGGGCTGAATTCAGAATCAATTGATTTTATTGACAACCCTAATGAAATTAAAATCTCCGCTGTGATCCTGGAATTGGCTGAGCCATATATCAAAATGTATTGGGGAAATGAAATTCGGATTCGTGGGATAATCTCTTTAGCAATTACAGTATGGAACATGACGTTTTTGTCT
>Ga0209633_10003888_pt1 | contig 13637 bp, 13 predicted proteins | sample Cruoilmetagenom1_FD_187290 | JGI IMG/M metagenome (GOLD analysis project Ga0209633, IMG submission 187290) | Oil polluted marine microbial communities from Coal Oil Point, Santa Barbara, California, USA - Sample 1 (SPAdes) (version 2) | ecosystem: Environmental > Aquatic > Marine > Oil seeps ... | reverse complement strand
CCCTGTGCTATTACTTTTAAAACAGGGAGTGACCTGGCCGCCCCAATCAACACCAAGGCTGTTAACCGCTCACTGGAGCAAGACATGGATTTTAAAGATTACTATCAAATTATGGGGGTCGAGCGCGATGCCAGCCAGGATGAGATCAAGCGCGCCTATCGAAAACTGGCGCGTAAATATCACCCCGATGTCAGCAAGGAGGCCGATGCCGAAATCCGTTTCAAAGAGGTCGGCGAGGCCTACGAGGCACTCAAAGACCCGGAAAAGCGTGCCGCCTATGATCAACTGGGGGCAAACTGGAAAGCAGGTCAGGATTTTCATCCACCACCAGACTGGGACGCCGGTTTTGAATTCAGTGGTGGTGGCTATACCGGCGGGAATGCCTCGGACTACAGTGATTTCTTTGAGACCCTGTTTGGCCAGGGCTTCGGCGGCGCACAGGGACATCGTCCGCATGCCGGTTTTCGCCACCAGGGCGAGGATCATCACGCCAAGATCCTTATTGACCTGGAAGATGCCTACCAGGGCGCCACTCGCAGCATCACCCTGCGATCACCCGAAGTGGATAGTCGCGGCCATGTCAGCACCAAACAACACACCCTGAATGTCAAAATTCCAAGAGGCGTCAAACAAGGGCAACGTATTCGGCTGTCTGGCCAGGGTGCCCCCGGCATAGGGCAGGCCCAGGCCGGTGACCTCTATTTGGAAATTGAGTTCAATCCACATAGCCTCTACAAAGTGGACGGTCATGATGTCTATCTTGACCTGCCGGTGACCCCGTGGGAGGCCGCCCTGGGTGCCAATATTAAAGCACCCACACCCGCTGGCCCGGTCGACCTGAAAATTCCAGCCCACACTTGCGGCGGTCGCAAGCTGCGCCTCAAGGCCCGCGGTATTCCCGGTCGGCCACCCGGTGACCTCTATGTGGCGGTGCAGATCACCCTGCCACCCGCCGACAATGACTCCGCCAGGGCGCTCTATGAAAAGATGCAACAGGAGCTGGCGTATAACCCGCGCAGTAAATTAGGAGTGTAACCACCATGACACAGCAAACACTGAGTGGCATTTTACTCGACGAACAAATCGAACTGACCTTAAGTGACCTCTGCCGGGTCTGTGCTACCTCTGCGGAATGGGTCATCGAGCTGGTTGAAGAAGGTGTACTGGAACCCGTCGTTCCTGTAGTTTATAAACAGACACAAACAGAACAGACACAGTGGCGATTTTCAGCCGATAGTCTGCAAAAGGCGCGAAGCGCCATGCGCCTACAGCGTGACCTCGGCATCAATCTGGCAGGCGTGGCATTGGCACTGGACCTGCTCGACGAAATCAATTCACTAGAGGCGCGTATACGCCGCCTTGAGGTGAACGACCAAAAATAAACTACCCCGCCGCAAGCGGTTATTGCAATCTCTGTTTTTATCGACCTGCGCAACAATACTAGGATTAACCACATGGCCTTATTTCAAATCCGTTACTACACCACGGCTATCCTGCTAAGCATTTTTTATATTATTAACGGGACCGCAGTGACTCTATATCTCAACCGTTTCAATTAAAGCAGACACTGTTTCACCAGTCCCATTGCGCTTCACATCCGGCTTGCGTCGAACGCTCCGAGGATTTCGCTTGAATATTTTATTTATCCACTTGCCCCAGCGGCAGATCAAACAGCGTCTCTATTCTGGTGAAGTTTCCTGCCATGCGGCCCAGCGGGTCCAGTGCCTGTAGATCGATACGGCCGTTGTCAATCAAGGCATCCTCGACGTGGTAACGGTGCATGCGGCCTATAGCCAGATAGTCACTACCCAGTCGTAGCAGGTGTTCCACTGTACATTCCATGCTGATTTTGGCCTCGGCAACCCGTGGTGTGCCAACCACCACACAGGGGGCGGGGGTAACACCCGCACGGACAAACTCGTCCACTTCCGGCGGGTAGTTGGTCGCGCTCTCGTGCATGGCATTGGCCAGTGCCACCGAAACCATGTTGATAACAAATTCCTGACTCGCGCGCAGATTGGCCAGGGTGTCCTTGGCATAGTCTTCACCACCGGTACGAGGGCCAATCGAAATGGCCAGCATGGGCGGTTCGCGAGAGACGACGGTAAAGAAGCTAAACGGCGCCAGGTTCAGCACATTGTCGCGATCACGTGTTGAGACCCAGGCAATGGGACGGGGTACAACCGCACCTACCAGTAGCTTGTAGACAGATTGTGTATCGAGTTCAGAAGGGTCGATGATCATAGGCAGTAGCGGATTACGAATAAGGGCCGATAAATATAAACACCCTGCCCGCCAAAGTCCACCGCCCCTGACCTGAGCTTATTACATAATGCCAAGGCAGGTAGTGCTGCTCTCCTGCCTCATCAAGAGGCCAGGGAGAGGCGATCAGATATCCTATCTATAGCAAGCAACAAGGCGAGGATGAAGAGGCGGGATGCAGTACTGGCATGTGCTAATGTCATGGAAAAAAGGGATATCGTGAATGCGCCGAGGGGTACGGCATGTCTGTTCCCGCTCAGGGCTGTTGTTGCACAAGCAGCGTCTGTGTCGGATAGGCAAACTCAATACCCTCCTCTTCAAAGCATTCATGGATATGCAGATTGATGGCCTCCTGAATGTCCATGAATTCATTGTAGTCCGGTCCCAGGACATAGTAGACCGTTTCAAACACCAGGGCGAAGCTGCCGTATTCCTTAAAGTTGGAACGATCGAAGCGGGTCTTGGCCTGTTTTTCCACCGCCTCGCGGATGATCTTCGGTATTTTGATCAATTTGTCGCGCGGCGTCTGATAGGTGACACCCAGATTAAACGGTACCCGACGTTCAAACATCCTACCAAAGTTACGAATACGGCTCTTGAGTAAATCAGAGTTGGAAAATACCAGTTGCTCACCCGACAGACTGCGCAGGCGCGTGGTCTTTAGTCCCACGTACTCGACAGAGCCCATCAGATCACCGACAACCAAAAAATCACCCAGGACAAATGGCTTGTCGAGGACAATCGACAGCGAGGAGAAGAGGTCACCCAGAATCGTCTGCAGGGCCAGGGCGACGGCGATACCCCCGACCCCCAGACCGGCAACCAGGGCCGTGATATTGACTCCCAAATTATCCAGCAACAGCAGTACCACCAATGCCCAGATGGCAATCCTGCCAATATAGTTGAGCAGGTTAATGGTGGTGACACTCGCCGGGTCTTTTGACAGTTGTTGTTGGCGATATTGTTCGACACTGACACGTAAGGCAGCGGCGGCCCACAGACCAGCCTGAATCAACAGCGCCACCATGGCCACACTATTTATTGCCGAGCGCAGCTTGTCCGGCATGCTAATCACGATACTGCCCATGAACAGCGCCAGGATGAGAATAGACAACCACTTGCTGCGCTTAACGACAGCCGCCAGTATGCGCCAAACAGCCACCTCGGTACGTGCCTCCAGCCGGCTCAGTTGCCGCAGCGACACATGGCGAACAAGTCCAACGAGCAGCAATACGGCAAGCGTAATAACGCAGGCAATTAACCAGCTTTGCAGTGTGTTACCACCGAATTCGATAAGTAGAAATTCCATTCTTATATCCTGCCATCAATTGCCGCGGCATTACAAATGTAATAAACGTGGACAGGCCCTGAGGGTTCCCCACAAAATCGGGATCAAAAATAATAACCTAAAATACCTTTATCGCCGCCCTGTGCACATGCAGATAGCGGCGCAATGAGAACAGGCTTGTCAGCGGTATAAAATATCTCATAAAAACACTCCCTTTTTCATGATAGTGACATTTTAGATTACCTTACTTTTACATTATTATTCCTGTCCCGGCTATTGCGAATAAGCTCATTGTGTTCAAGGCGTTGTGAAGACTTAGCCAGGCGGTCGTAAAGCAGCACATTCACCGTCGCCGCCAGATTCATGCAACCGACGGTCGGCACATAGACCACCGCATCCGCCTGGTCGATTACGTCCTGGCTAATGGTACCGTCTTCAGGTCCAAAAATATAAAAGACATTGTCCGGGTGTTGATACTCAGGTAAAGGTATTGCGTTTACAGCAAATTCAACACAGACGACCTGCATATTCTCAGGGGCAACATCGATAAGGCAGGCGACTTCAGAGAGCGGGATATTTTGGCCGACCTTACGACGCAGGTCCGGTAAATCCGGATTACGCATTAAGGCACGCGGGTAACGCTTGCCGGTATAATAAACCCTATCAACTCGAAAGTTACCGGCAGCACGCATGACCGAGCCAACATTTTCCGGACTTTTGGGATTGCTTAAGCCAATCCTGACCTTAAATTCATTCATTTGATTGCGTATTTCACTAAACCGAGGGTTGTCAAAGCCACGATTATGACTTAACTCCAAACCGGAAAACAATTAAGGATTATTAACCGTCCCCTATTCTTGCCAATGATCTATAATAGGACAGTTTCGCCACAAAAACACAATCCTATTGAAAACGGTATCTGCAAAATGAATATTGAATTGATCAGCTTTAAAATCTGCCCCTTTGCACAACGCACAGTAATCACGATGCTCTACAAAGATATTCCACATACCATTACTTATATCAATCTCGCCTCACCACCTGACGGCTTCAAGCAAATCTCCCCCTTTGGCAAGGTACCTGTTCTAAAAGTGGATGACCAGCATGTGATCTTCGAATCCGCAATCATTAATGAGTTTTTGAATGAGATTTCGTCAGGCAATCTGTTACCTGACGAACCATTAGCGCGGGCGATAAACCGCAGTTGGATCGATTTTAGTACGAATCTCATATTGGATTTCTCCGGACTGATTCACTCCGCTGATGCAGATGGCTATAATAACAAGCTCCAGGTCGTTAAAAGAGAGCTTGACCATCTTGAGAGGAAACTGGGCAATGGCCCCTATTTCAACGATGATCTTTTTTCGCTGGTGGATGCCGCTTATGCGCCGCTCTTCATGCGCGCCGATATATTAAACCTGTGCGATGAACTCTATCCCGCGACCCACTATCCAAAGATTTCACGCTGGGCGGAAGAATTGTTATCCCTCCCCGTGATAGCCAAATCTGTTGTGAGTGATTTTGATGATCTGTTTAAAGGGCACATCATAAATAAAGCCCCATATGTGGCAACACACCTTAATCTGTAATCGATAAGCAGGCACAAGTCCGTCTGCCCAAATGCCTCTCAGGGGATTTACCCCGCCATTCCCTGGCACTGCGTTTGCGGAGACTCATTGGCTGCTGCTCGCAGTTTACGCTGATCTGGCCCGCTGCATTCTATAAGCCCATGCCTCAGACGGGCATACCGGTCGTATGAAGCTGATCCACCATCCTGTGCAGGCCTTCGGCACTCGTGGACAGCTCCGTCACCGCATCACGCGTGGCCGCCATATCCCGCGCAGTGCCAACCGATATCTCCGCTACTGCCTCAATATTGCCACCGATATCACGCGTCACTTGTGATTGCTGCTCTGAGGCCGTGGCTATTTGTTCCATCATATCCGTAACCAGGCGCACAGAGAGATCGATCTCGGCAAGAACTTCCGCCATCTGTTGGCCATGGGTAACACCCCGTCCGACCTCCTCACCCACTTCGCCCATTGCCGTCGATGCCTCTTCGGCATGCGTCCGAATGTCGTGCACGATAGAGGATATCTCAGTGGTTGAGACCGTAGTGCGTTGTGATAGCTCACGCACTTCATCTGCCACCACCGCAAAACCCCGGCCCTGCTCACCGGCACGGGCCGCTTCAATGGCCGCATTGAGCGCCAGTAGATTGGTTTGGTCTGCGATATCACGAATTACACTACTGACCTTTTCGATAAGTATCACCGAGTCACTTAATTCCCGCAAACGGGCCGAAGATACAACCACGACCTCGTCGATGCGCCTGAGTGCGGCCACCGTCTGTTGGCCGACCTCATTGCCATGGCGTACATGATTGTGCGAATCGTTGGCTGCCTCGGCCGCATTGTTCACATTGTGCGTGGTATCACTAACCGTGGCCGCCATTTCCTCCACCGCGCTACCAACCTGTAGAATACGATCCGATTGGATCTGGGCATTGTGGGCAACCGAATTACTCATATCCCCAAGCTGCTCTGCGGAGTGACGGGTTAGCTCGGCCGAGCTTTGTGCATCACGCACAATGGATTCAAACCGATCGATGAAGCCATTCAGGATCTTGCTCATCTTGCCGATCTCGTCGCCAAAGGGACCAGGCAGCCGACTGCCGAGGTCTCCCTCACCCAGGCGGGTCCCGGCCTCACCAATGGCCATCAACCGTTGGCGCAAACGGCTGCTGAACAACATCTGAAAAATAAAGATCAGCGCTCCGCCAACGAGCATTGGCACCAACACCAGCCACAGGATTCGGGACATCGTTTTCTCCATGGCCGTGCGGGCCAGATCTTCATCATGCTCAATAGTCGCCACCTGCTTATCCAGCAACTTGATCATGGGGGCAAGCTTGAGCTTGTAGAGTGCATCGGGGATGTTGAGCGCATCCTGCGGGCTGTCGGCGGCAATCTTGATGGCGCCGCGAAAACCGCCCAGATAGTCTTTCCAGGTGGCAAACAAGGTATCGACTCGTGTGTGCAGTGGCGACTTAGCCAGGCTAGTATCGATCACAGCCTGCAACTCACGGATGCGGGTATCGGCGGCCGTCAGCTTGGCGTCTGTTTCCATCATAATCGGGTCATCCCGGGCCACACTCAGGGCCGATGCCTTGAGCTCAATCAATGCCTGGGCGACCGTCTGCCAGGACTGATAGCCACTGAACTGGTGGCGCAACCGATTGAGGCTCAATCCAGTGGAGACGATGACAGCCACCATGATAATCAGGGCGATAAGGCTTAGGAGACGTAGCTGGGTCCGAATAGTCATATTTGGCTTCCAAATTTCGGGGGGAATAGAGATGGATTATCAGGCTCAATTGTGACATTTTTGTTACATCGGGTAGTTTGTTATGACATAGCAGTCGAATAGCGCTGTAGGCTGGGCAGGCTGCTGACATGGTGACTGGCCGCGTCGTCAGCCGGGAATTAGCGAAGAGGCTTGAACGTCAAGATTGGCGATTATTTGTTCATCGGGTAATATTCCGGGGGACCCTCGGCTATGATAAACGTGCATGCTTTGGCGTTACGGACCTTCTTGTCAGTCGCTATCACACTAAATTCTTAGCTCAAGATGAGCAAAAATTAAGGCTCCCTCGCAGCAAACGGACGGGGTATTAAATTGTAGGGGTGGCGCCCTCTCCGCGATTACACCGCAGATAGGTAAATCACGGCCGAGGGCGCCACTCCTTGTGCATGCCTACACAGAGACGCTTCATAAAATGATATGGGATGATCTAAAGCTAAAACCGCTGCGGTTGACCCGCAAGATCTTTGCGAGCCCTGCCTTTACCTTCGCCGGCCAAGTGAAGTGTGTGCTTACACAGCAAATGGATACGACCACGGGCCAGTTGAATACAACGCTTGTGTTCAAAATCCTTGAGTATACGGCTCACCATTTCACGGGTTGTCCCCAGCTCATGGGCAATATCGCTATGCGTGGCCTGCACCGGGCGACCACAGTTGCGCTCAAATTGTTGGTTCAGCCAACAGGCGACGCGGAGGTCCAGGCGATCAAAGGCAAACCCGGACACAAGATTGGCCATATGCGCCAGACGCTCTGTTAAATTGCGCATAACATAGCTGCGAAAGCTGGTCGACTCCGCCAGCGCTTTGTGAAAGGCCGTCCGCGAAATCACCAGTCCACGCATGACGGTTTCTGAACTGGCCATTACCGAGAACTGAATGCCATCGACCAGATTATTCAGGCTGTGAATACAGAGCTGGCCTGGCTCGACCCGATAAAGCGTCACTTCACGACCTTCATCGGAATTCTTATATACACGCACAGAGCCTTCGACGATAAGCATCAGATGTTTGCATTCTATGCCCTCACGAAATAATACCGTGTTCGCCGTGCAGCCGTGAACCTTGGCACCGGACAACATTTCCCAACAGGCCTCGTCCGCATTTTCGATCAGGTCGGGATAGTCGGTGAGTAGTTTTTTTAATTCTATCTGCTCGTATGAAGCCAATGGGTGCAAAAGGGGGGAGACTGTACTCATTTGAATCTAACCTCAAACAATAACATTCGATAAATTCGCCGGATGCATTACGATGGATTCTATAATTGTATCTAGCGGCTGCAAGAATTTATTGTGACGAAGACCCCCAAGATGGAAATATCGTCATTTCCTGCACTACTAATGTTGCCATTGTGCAACATTCTGTGTCAATAAAACATCTTTATCATATTGCATGAGACAACATTGTTCGGTGTCACCACGCAAAGAGTCAAGGCTTATTTTGGCTTGTCTGTATATAAGCCATTGCTGTTATTCTAATTTTTCACATACCCGTGCATATTAAAACCATTTGAAAAGCACCCTACAGATGGTATGGTCTGTTGAATTGGAAATGATCTGGGGAGACATATCGTGAGATACACGCAAAAAAAATCAAATTTCACAATGGCGGGGATCGCTGCCCTTTTGCTTTTTTCCAGTCAGGCTTCTGCATCAGGCTTTCGGATTCCGGAAATCTCCATCGCAGGCCTTGGGACATCCAATGCACTGGTGGCAAATACTACAGAGGTTGGAGCCCTTGCTTATAATCCTGCAGGCATGGCATTTCACCAAACACGACAGCTCACCGCAGGGCTAATCAATATCCATATTGATTTAAGTGCGACACCCGCAGGTGGTGCCTACACACAAAGCAATGGAAAATCTTCTTTTGTGGCACCCAATTTTTTCTATATGGCACGACTCAACACTAGCTGGACCTGGGGTCTGGCCGTCAACACCCCCTTTGGCCTGGAGACCAAATGGCCAAAAGATACCTTTCCGGGGTTTGCCGGCCCGATTGATGGCGCGGAACCCGCCCTGAGTAAAATTGAAATGCTGAACATCAATCCGAATATTGCTTATCAAATCGATGATAACAGCAGTATTGCCTTTGGCATTGATTATTACGACGTACGCAAGGTTAACCTCAATGCACAATCGACTACTATCACCGGGAGTGGCCAAAAACAGGGCTGGAATATCAGCTTTATTCAGAAAGCCGGTAACCTTCAATTTGGTTTCTCATATCATGATGAGGTCAAAGTTCCGCTTAAGGGAACTATGGCAACCACGGCGGTTGCCACTGAGCTGACGTTCCCATCTACCACACAATTTGGCGTTCTTTACAAGGCCACCAATAGACTCTCACTGGAATTTGATATCGACAATACCGGCTGGGGTAGTTACGATAAAACCCAGATTCGCGCTGCCGCAAACAATGCCACGCTGGTGACTTCCACAAACAACTGGGAAGATGCTACGGCCTATCGACTAAGCGGAATATATCGACTTACCGATACAACCAAACTCTTACTCGGTTATTCCAAAGACGGTACGCCACAAACAGGCCTGTTCCGTTTTTCTGCACGTCTCCCCGATGCCGATCGGCAACTCTATAGTATCGGGATTCTTCATGGTATGGGGCCATGGACCATCGAGGCCGCGTACATGCGTGTGGATGTCGATACTGCAACCGTTAATAGTTCGACACCCTTCGGAACATATGGCTTGGATGCTAACGGTACCTCGCTTTACAACGGCACATACAACACCAAACTCAATTTAGTTGGTCTTGGTGTGAGTTATTCTTTCTAAAATTTATTTATAGTGACAATCGGGTATAAAAATATATGCGAGACACTCGCAATCTAAAAACTGGTCCCCGCCCCCCCGCCGGTTGGTCCGTTACTATCCTTCGATTTTCGGGCTAATGGCGGGACTGTCACAATACTTAATGGTATTTATACTGGTGATAGGTTTAACCACGCATTTTTAAATCTTTGCTTCATTTTAGCAAAATATCAAAAGAACCGGCTCTGGCCGGTTCTTTTGTGTAGGGCGCAATCTCATCGTGCCATATGTTCACGATAGCACAAGGGCCGTAGCCACCTCTGCGGTGTAATAAGTAAGAAGGCCGGTGAGCCTGCTAAAGCACATCGTTAAAAAAATTCTACCTCTAACCCTAAATTTGAATGTTATATTCGGTCGGAGATCAGTACTTTACAGGTAAGAGTGGAAGTAGCTGGTATAAACGAGGGACTCACTGCCCAGGGTGCCTTTGGTGATGTTGCTCGCAGATTTATTCAGCGTCGAAGAGCTGGGGGGAGGGTAAGACTACCTTCCCTGCTGAGAACTCAGAGAAGGTAGTTTTGAAAAAACCTGTACTTCGGTTTCTTATGACTTCTTGATTAGAAAGTAGAACTTGCCACCATCTTCTTTGGATTCCATTAACTCATTGCCCGTTTGCTTGGCAAAGGCCTCAAAATCTTTAACCGAACCAGGGTCAGTCGCGATAATGTGCAGAACCTGACCCGCAGTCAGGCTGCCCAGTGATTTTTTTGCCCGCAGGATAGGCAGAGGACAGTTTAAACCGGTCGCATCGAGTTCTTGATCAAAATTAGCCATTTTTTACTCCTTGGTTAGCTTTGGTTAGCATTATTTGTACGCAGGCACCATGAGGGCCCTTTATTAGAAATCAATTCTATACTTGTATGATAACAGTGTTTAGAACACAACTTTACTTATCAGGGTGACTTTATAGCAAATATCCGTTGTATTATGCAGGAAAAAATATAGCTTGAACCAACAACTTATACATGTGTCATATATATCAGCAACTTAGAGATATCCGAGTGTTTTACTACAGTTATTAGTGTGAATCGGATTCCGTAGATTGCAATGCGATTGCCACCTAAATAATATTAAGTACCCTTAATACTTTTTACAGGATAATGTCATCATAAAATCGATGTGGTACCAGTTTTTCCGAGCGGGCTTGCTGGCAATCCTGCTCAGCAATACGCCCATCACTTTTGCTCAAACCACTGATTTACCGGATATCGGTGGTATTGCCAATGCTCCCTCCCCTGAGGATGAACGGCTTATGGGGCAGGCGATTATGCGTAATTTGCGCAGTGCCGGTGCCCTGGTAGACGACCTCCTGATTAATGATTACCTCAATAATATTGGCTATCAATTAGTCTCTGCCCACGAACCAACGGATCAGGAATTTCATTTTTTCCTCGTCAATGACAAGGCTATTAATGCCTTCGCCTTACCTGGTGGGTATATTGGCATTAACTACGGTCTGATTCTGGCAACGCGTAATGAAGATGAGCTGGCGGCAGTGCTGGCACACGAAATTGCTCACGTGACACAAAAACACCATTCCCGCAGTTACGCGCATCAATCGAGTCAAATCCCCATTATCGCCGCGATTATCGCCGCTGTTGTGATGGGAAATTCTCAGGTGAGTCAGGCCGCCATTGCAAGCTCAGTAGCAATACAAGCGCAAAGCCAACTAAGCTTTACCCGTGCAAATGAAAGAGAGGCCGACCGGATTGGTATAGGCTTGCTGGCAAAGGCCGGCTTTGATCCACGGGGGATGGCCAAGTTTTTCAAACGGCTTGAGGAGCAGTCCAGACTCTATGGGCCACAGGCCCCCGAATTTCTACGCACTCATCCGGTAACCGTCAATCGAATTACTGACGCAAAAAACCGTGCCAGTCAGTTTAAGCCGAAATTTAAAACCAAAAGTATCCAATACGCCCTTATGCGTAGTCGCCTACAGGTGCTCAGTGCGGAGCAACCGGCCGACAGTCTGCGATACTTTCAGCAGCAACTCAAAAACTCACCAAGACCTAGTCTTGCGACGCGTTATGGCTACTTGCTGGCACAGCTGAAAAACAAAGACTATTCAGCGGCCAACAAAACAACTCTCGAATTCACTGCATCAGAAAATAATGAACTGCCAATACGCCTGGCGATCTTGCAGACGGAGATCAAGATTCAACCGGAAAAGACTATTAAGCAATATCAGGAACTGATGCAGTTTTATCCGAACAATGCGGCGCTTGTCTATGACTATGCTACGGCATTGCTCACAATCAACAATGCTGCTGGTACACAAAAGTTACTCAATCAGTTTCTGAAAAAGCATGCAGAGCAACCACTCTTTTTTCAACTGCTCGCAAAGACCGAGTCACTGCTGAATAATCAGGCTGCCTCCCACCAGGCCATGGCAGAGTATTATTATCAGACAGGTCAAATTCATCAGGCGATACAACAACTTGATCTGGCATCTCGGGGCACCAATCTGGACTTTTACAGACTAAGTCAGATTGACGCCCGCAAGGCAGAATTTAAAGATGAATTATCACAACTAAAAGACCTGAAAAAACAGTAACACCTACCGCTTAAACGCTTAAGAATTTAAGCGTTTTCTAATTTACTAAACTTTCGTTTACCCCTTGCGATTCAAAACCTTTTCTGTATGCTAGGGTCCATAGCGTATAACATTCGTTTTTTGTTATAAGCATAATAATTAATTCGGTGTAACCACCGTAATCTTAGATATCAATTTTTTAGGAGGAGACCATGCGGAAATCCGCCAAACTGATCGCTGCAACAAGTGCTATTGCGGTATTGCTCGGTACTTTTGCGGTAGCACCGCAAGTTACTGCAGCAGATAACAGCCTGATCGCAGCAGGCAAAAAAATTGCCGAAAATCGCAAAAAAGGTAACTGCTTTGCGTGCCATAGTTATGAAGGTGCCAAGCTGCCCGGTAATATCGGGCCACCCCTTGTCGCCATGAAGGCTCGTTTCCCTGACAAAGCCAAACTTCGTGCACAAATCTTCGATGCCACCAAGAATAATCCTAATACGGTGATGCCTCCATTTGGCAAATACGAAATCCTGACAGGTAAGGAAGTTGATGCCGTCACTGCGTGGGTATACTCACTTTAAAAATAATTAACGATTTGCGGAGAATTCAAATGCAACGTAGAACATTCATGAAAGGCACCCTGGCTGGCAGCACCATCGCCGTTGCCGTTAGTGCCGGACTATTAAGTCCTCGTACCGTGCTGGCGGCCTGGCCCAAAAGCGCCTTTACTGCCAAGAATGTCCAGGATGCCCTGAGCAGTCTGTTCGGCAGTGCCGATAACACCCCCAGTGGCGACATTCAGATCAAGGCCCCGGACATTGCCGAAAATGGCGCCGTGGTGCCGGTCTCGGTAACCACGTCCATTGCCGGCGTCTCATCCATCGCCATCCTGGCCGAAAAGAACGCCGCGCCCCTGGCGGCCAATTTTGAACTGGCCTCAAACGCCAAGGGCTATATCTCTACCCGTATCAAGATGGGTAAGACCTCGGACGTGATTGCAGTGGTCAGGGCAGGTGGTAAAGCCTACAGTGCGCGCAAAAACGTAAAAGTGACCATCGGCGGCTGCGGCGGCTAATTCAGGAGAAATGAAACATGGCAAACTCAATCCGAATCCGTGCCAGCGGCGCAGGTGTAACCACCGTTAAGGCATTAATCACCCACCCAATGGAAACGGGCTTACGCAAAAACAAGAAGACCGGCAAGAAAATCCCGGCGCACTTCATCCAGGAAGTCAAATGCGAGCATAACGGCAAGCAGGTGATGAATGCCCAGTGGAGTGGCGCCATTTCCAAGAACCCTTACCTGTCATTCAAGTTCACGGGTGGCAAAATTGGCGATACCATCAAGCTGAGTTGGGTCGA
>Ga0209633_10003887_pt1 | contig 13640 bp, 16 predicted proteins | sample Cruoilmetagenom1_FD_187290 | JGI IMG/M metagenome (GOLD analysis project Ga0209633, IMG submission 187290) | Oil polluted marine microbial communities from Coal Oil Point, Santa Barbara, California, USA - Sample 1 (SPAdes) (version 2) | ecosystem: Environmental > Aquatic > Marine > Oil seeps ... | reverse complement strand
GGAGGTCCGTCAAGTACGAGGAAGTCTATCTCCATCAATACCAGACGGTCTCCGAGGCCCGCAATGGCCTGGCCAAATACTTCCTCTTCTACAATACGGAGCGACTTCATGAGTCCTTGGGGTACCAGACCCCTTATGAAGTATATGTCAAAGAGCAAGGAAAAATTAACCCGGTGCAGGCTTCAACTATACACCATATACAACCCTGTTTTTTGTCTTGACAATGGGGAGTACTTCAGAAGACGGTCAATGGCCTTCGCTGAAAGGCCTCGGACAGTATGGTAAAGGAGGTAAAAAATGGCCGAAGGATGGGAAGAAAAGGTAGATATAAGGAAGGTTTTCAAATTGCAGCCGGCAAGACCGATTACTTACTTTGGTGTTGGTGCCATCGAGAAGACAGATGAAATAGCCAAGGAATTAAAAGGGAAAGGCATTGATAAGCTTTTAGTTATCACGGGTAAAGCAGGTTACAAAACCTCTGGTGCTTGGGAGCCTACCGAACGCGCCCTGAAGGGAAATGGCATAGAGTATTCCCTTTACGATAAGGTTAGACCAAATCCAACCTATGCAAACTGCGATGAGGCAGCAGAGCTGGGAAGAGGAATGGGCGCTAAAGCGGTGATGGGTATAGGTGGCGGAAGTCCAATAGATACGGCCAAGACTGTTGCTGCCCTCCTGGAGTACTCGGATAAGAGGGCAAAAAGTTTCTACGAAGAAAAGGTGGTTATAGAGAAAGCTACACCCATTATAGCCATTAACACCACCCATGGTACTGGCACCGAGGTTGATTCACTCGCAGTAGCTCAATCAGATGGCGAATATAAGCCAGCGTTGTACTATAGTTCTATCTACCCGACCTATTCAATTGAGGATCCATCGCTGACTAAAGCTCTCCCCTTAGAGCATACTATTGCTACAAGCGTGGATGCATTAAACCATGCTACTGAAGCAGCAACAACCACCGTAACCAACCCATATTCAATATCTCTGGCCAAAGAGGCAGTAAGACTGATCTCCAAATACCTTCCGCAAGCTTTGGTTGAGCCAGAAAACCTTACTACGAGGTACTGGCTGCAGTATGCCTCAGCACTCGCGGGGATTTCGTTTGATATTGCTCTCCTTCATATCACGCACGTATTGGAGCATTCGATGAGCGCTCTCAACCCCAAGGTTATACATGGGATGGGATTGGGTATCCTGTTGCCATCGGTGGTCAAGTTTATCTATCCAGCAGTTCCAGAGGTTCTCTCCTCCATATATTACCCAATCGTGCCGGAACTTGAAGGTGTCCCGGGGGAGGCTGAATATGTAGCCAGGAAGGTTGAAGAATGGTTATTCAGTGTAGGGTGTACCCGAAAGCTGACCGAGTATTTCACTGAGAAGGATATTCCAAGCCTTACCCAAACATCAATAAGCATAACATCGATAAACACAGTAATGGATACATTGCTTGCAGTAGCTCCAATTAAGGTAACAGAAGAGGTAATAAGGAGAATATATGAAGATTCCCTAACTCCCATGAGCGAGTGATCAGGTGAGACTCTTGATTATTTTAAATAAGGAGGTCTAAAGATGAAAGTAAGGGAGAAATACCAAAATCTACCTCGCGCTGAGCTGCTAAATAAAGTTTATGAACTGGGAGTTAATTATGAAATAAATTCTTATAGCTGCTCTCAGTGTACAGTGGCAGCACTTCATGAAGTTCTTGGGTTTGAAGATTTATTAGTTAAAGCAGCAACTTCACTGTGTGGGGGAGTTGCTTTTCAGCTATGTGGGACATGTGGGGGGCTATCAGGAGGAATGATGGTTCTTGACTACTACTTTGGCCGCCCAGTGGAGCACCTTTCAGACAAAGAGGTTATCCAAACACCTAATATAGATGATCTTTTTAATGTTGTGGGAGTAGGTAGATTACTTTACAATAAGTATGTAGAAAAATATGGGGCTATCACTTGTGCAAGCATTATGGCACAGCTTTTTGGGCGCATATATTATTTTGAGGATATGGATGAATTTGCCAAGTTCGAAAAGGCAGGAGCGCATACAGATCCTAAAAAATGCGTTAGCGTTGTTGGAAATGCAGCACACTGGGTGACAGAGATCCTCTTGGAAAAAGGCGCTGTCGAACTTTCTCGCTAATAAGGGGGTTGACCAAAAATAAATTAGAAGGAGGTAAAATGGCATTGTTAAAGGGAGCGTTTCTCGTTATGGCTGGTCCGGACAGCGACCCCACAGAACATAGGGCGGTAGTAGCCAATAGCATGATTGAGCTGACCGTGGTTTTCGTTAAAGATCGAGACCAGGCAGTTGAGGTTGCCCAGCAATTGGTTGACCAGGGTTGTGGGGCAATTGAACTATGCGGTGGCTTTGGCCATGCTGCAACTGCTAAGATCGCTGAGGCGTTGAAGGGAAAAGCAGCAGTGGGGGCAGTTCGCTTCGATTTCCATCCTCTCCTGGGTATGAGCGCTGACAGTGTCTTTTAATGTAAAACTTATAGATCTGTCTGTTCCTATAGAGCACGAATCAGCATCTGAGCCCTGGCCACCGAAGATCAGGTACTCTCCTGATCATCGGAAAGGTGCAGCGGAAATGAGTCAGAAGTTTGGTGTGGACACAAGGGATCTATTGTATTCTGGCGGCCTGGGTTGGGCTCATGAGGAAGTAACCGCGGTAACTCACGCTGGCACCCATCTGGATGCACCCTGGCACTACCATCCACTTTCGGAAGGAAAGGCGGCCAAAACTATTGACGAAGTCCCCTTAGAATGGTGTTATTCAGACGGAGTAGTCCTGGACTTAAGGCATAAAAGACCTGGTGAGCTTATAACCCCTGGTGATCTTAAACAAGCACTGAAAAGGATAAATTATACCATCAAGCCCTATGACATCGTTCTCCTGATGACCGGCTGCGATAAAAAATGGGGAAGACCAGACTATTTCGAACAGCCCGGTATGGGAAGAGAATCCACTCTATGGCTGGTTGAGATAGGAGTCAAGATCATAGGCATAGATGCATACGGCTTTGATCGAGCATTCAAGGATATGGCTGAGGACTATAAACGGACTGGTGATGGCAAGATGATATGGCCTGCGCATTTTGCTGGGATAACCAAAGAGTACTGTCATATCGAAAAGCTGGCGAATTTGGACAAAATTCCCCGACCTTACAACTTCAAGGTAGCCTGCTTTCCGATAAAGATAACCAGGGCATCAGCAGGATGGGTAAGGGCAGTGGCTATTATGGTGGGGGGACTAATCTAGATGAATGACTTTCAGCTTGGCGTTCCTGTAGCCATAATTGGCTGTGGGGTCCTTCTCCACCCTCCACACCTCAAATGCACCAGAAGCACGGTCATCTTTGGGGTCGAAGCTTATGATGCCGCTGGCGCCGCCGTAATTCCGACCCACTTCGACCAGGGCATCTTTTATCGCCTTGCCATCGTACTTTCCTGCCCTCTCTATAGCCCGGGCAACGAGCTTCACACAATCGTAAGTGGTATCACAGTAGACCTCGGGGACTTCGCCGTATCTATCGGTGTATGCTTGAGCAAACTTATCATAGGCCTCGCCCGATGGATCAGCAATGCGGGTGCCGGCAACTACAGCCTTCTCCATGAACTCCGCCGCCCTGGCATCCTTGAACAGGCCTGAGCCATAGTTTCCATCACAGCCCAGCCAGGCAATATTATCCAGGCCCATCTCCCCGGCCTGTCTGAAGATTATGATGCCATCATCCGCATAAGTAACTGCAAACACTGCATCCGGGCGGCTGTTTTTGATTTGCTGAAGCTCGGTGCGATAATCCTTTTTGGCCCGGTCAAAGTGGATGGACGCTACATGGCTCTCTGGAGAGAGGCACCTGGTCCATGTGATGGACGGCACGAGCAAACATATGCCGATCTTTTGAGACAACACAATGACTATCAAGTCTACTCTACTACTAAGGAGATCCCAAGTATTCGCTTTGAAAGAGTCAGGAAAGAAGGAAACAGCTTGTTTAGACCATTTGCCTTACCAAAGCCATATACCTCAAACTAAGTCTACGCGCCGACTGGGACATCGCCCGAATTTTGCGGAGAATTGACTCCTCTATTGTGATGATTAGTTTATTTCTGCTACAATCAGGAAACAATGACACTAGATGAAGCGTATGACTGGTCTACTGCCCATGGCATTCGCATTCTGGTCATTATCCTCATTGCTGTCGCTTTATATTTCTTACTGCGTCATTTTATCCCCCTCCTGATCAGGGGATCAGTATCACAGCGAATGAAAGGAGAACCGGAAACCGAGATAAAGAAGAGATGTGATACTTTATCCTCAGTCTTTGTTAATACTGGCATAGTTATTATCGCTATTATTGCCATCTTCACTATACTTCCTGAATTCGGGGTAAACATTGCTGCAATGTTAGCTGGGCTGGGCATTATGGGCATTGCCGTGGGCTTTGGTGCTCAGGGTTTAATCAGGGATATATTCAGTGGCATCTTTATCTTATTAGAAGATCAATATAGAATAGGCGATGTGGTTAATGTTGCCGGCATTGGTGGGCTGGTTGAAGAAATAAATTTAAGACGCACTGTGCTCCGAGACTTAGATGGTATTGTTCATTCTATCCCCAACGGCGAAATCAAGGTAGCAAGCAATTTCACCAAGGGATATTCCAGGGTGAATCTGAATATTTCAGTAGCCTATGGAGAGGATCTTGATCATGTTATTGAAGTGATAAATAGAGTGTGTAAGGAGATGGCTGAAGACCCTAAGTGGAGTACAGACTTTGTTAGCACGCCACAGGTGCTCAGGGTGGATAAATTAGGAGATTCAGGAATTGACATTAAAATACTGGGGGACACTAAGCCAATACGCCAATGGGATATAACGGGGGAATTACGTCTGCGACTTAAGAGAACCTTTGATGAGGAGGGGATTGAAATCCCCTGGCCGCACACTAAAGTTTACTTCGGTAACAGTCCTCAGGCAGTGATTGGAAAGGGCCGGGTTAGGAAAACCAGTAAATAGGAAGACTGATTCAGTCTAAGCCGGATGGAGTGAGCTCTTAAAAACTGGACACTCGGGCTTAGACCAGCTGACAAGGTTCAAAAGTCCAAATGAAAGGAGACCTTGCCACAGGAATGCAATTCAGAGAGATTTTAGGGAGCATGAAAGAAACGGGTAACATGTTCCCATTAGAGGTGGAATGACCCCATCCGAGGTGTATAATATACGCGCCAGGGCGGCTTTACGGGTATTGTCAAATAGAAAGGAATGGATGCATGAGCTATGACCAAGAATTAGGTAGGGCAAGTTCTCTACCTACGGATTTACGTATATACCCACTGAAGCGATATGTTGAGATGAGTCGTCGCTCGCTGGAGGATCCGGAGAGATTCTGGGATGAGCAAGCGCGAAAACTCGACTGGTACAAGACCTGGGATCGTGTCATCGATTGGAATCCACCCTATGCACGGTGGTTTGTGGGTGGAAAGCTTAATGCCTGCTATCAGTGTGTTGACCGCCATGTAAAGACATGGCGGAGGAGTAAGGTGGCAATATACTGGGAAGGTGAAACAGGAAAGAGAAGGGTACTGAGCTATTCTACCCTTTTCCGAGAGGTTAACCGCTTTGCCTCGATACTACAAAAGCTCGGGGTCAAAAAGGGAGACCGGATTGCTCTTTATCTCCCCATGATCCCCGAGCTTCCTATTTTTATGCTCGCCTGCGCCCGAATTGGGGCGGTACATACCGTGATCTTCTCTGGATTCAGCGCCCGGGCGATAGCCGATAGGGTCAATGATGTTCAGGCAAAGGTCATCATCACCGCTGATGGGGGATACCGACGGGGTAAGATTATAGCCCTCAAGGAAATAGCTGATGAAGCAGCAAGGCTCTCCCCATCGGTGGAAAAGATGATTGTGGTTAAGAGGGTAGGTAGATCGGTATCGATGACTGAGGGAAGGGATGTGTGGCTTGACTCCCTGCTCGATGAGGCAGAGGTGCATGTTGAGCCTGAGCCGATGGAATCCACCCACCCGTTATATATCCTCTATACCTCAGGGACTACCGGGAAGCCAAAGGGGGTAGTGCACAGCACAGGTGGCTATCTGGTGTTTAACCACTCGACATATGAGTGGGTATTCAACATAAAAGAGGAGTCAGTCTACTGGTGTACCGCCGACGTAGGGTGGGTAACCGGCCATAGCTCTATAGTTTATGCCCCCCTTTCCCATGGCGCGGCCATTGTTCTCTATGAAGGAGCCCTTGACTATCCTACCGCGGATCGGTGGTGGGATATTGTGGAGGAATACGGGGTCAGTATTTTCTATACCTCCCCCACAGCAGTGCGGATGTTCATGCGCTATGGCGAAGAATGGCCGCTTAAACATGACCTCTCCAGCCTTGAGCTTTTGGGTAGTGTTGGTGAGCCCATAAATCCTGAAGCCTGGCAATGGTATTATAAGTATATTGGCGGGGAGAGATGTCACATTGTTGATACCTGGTGGCAGACCGAGACAGGAGGTTTTATGATTTCCCCCACCCCGGGGATTGAGCCCATACCACTAAAGCCAGGGTCGGTAGCCTTTCCTATTCCTGGAGTTGATGCTGCTGTGGTTGATACTGAAGGAAGTGAAGTTTCTCCCGGGCAAGCAGGATACCTTATTATAAGAAAACCATGGCCGGGGATGCTTATGGATATTTATGGCGACCCACAACGTTATCGAGATTCTTACTGGTCCCGCTTCCCTGGATCATACTATACTGGCGACTTTGCTATGCAGGATAAGGACGGATATTTCTGGATCCTGGGCAGGGCTGATGAAGTGCTTAAAGTGGCGGGACACCGCATCGGAACAGCCGAGCTTGAAGATGCCGCTGTATCCCATCCTGCTGTAGTTGAGGCAGCGGTAGCGAGCAAGCCTGATCCAGTGAAAGGAGAGGCTATTGTTCTCTTCGTCACTCTGAAGAAGGAAGCTTCCCCTTCCCCCAATTTGAGGAAGGAGATCACCAAGCATCTTCGCCAGGTTATCGGCCCCATCGCTACCCCCGAAGCAATCTACTTTGTGGATTCACTGCCCAAGACGAGGAGCGGGAAGATCATACGCCGTGTCCTCAAAGCAGTAGCTTCAGGGGAGGCTTTGGGCGATCTCAGCACCCTGGAGGATGAGACATCGGTGGATGAAGCGAAAAGGGCATACGAAAACCTCTCATAGGCTCTCTATAGGGCCCTTTTGAACCTATTCTGACGATTCTTGGGCAGATAACTGGCTGCATTCCCCCATCTTTTTGCCACCGACACCTCTCTGGGTGAGGGTATATCCTCTGAAGACCCTCTCTGCTATGACGACTCCAGGGATCATCACTTTGATCTACGATAGATGATTGTAGGGGTCGTACCGACAGGAGAGGGATAGCAGCTTTTTCCGGGGCAAACTGTAGAATATGGGTATGACTCTACCCGACCAACAGGAAAACTTGACCAAACCTTGTACTAAATTTACACTGACGTTTAGTTGGGGTTTACAACAAACGGTGAAATTTTCCCCATCCTGATGTGAGGAGTGAGCTAAATGGGACCGGGCGAAGAACATAGGCTAAGTATCAAGCAGATATATCAAGGTAGAAAAATTAGGTTGCGCTTAGATACCATACAGAAGAAAGACGGCAAGATAATCAGCCGGGAGATTGTGGAGTATCCTGACTCCGTGGCTGCAGTGGCGTTGGACGATGAAGGTAAGGTATTTTTGGTACGCCAACTCCGCCGGGCAATAGGGCAAACACTTCTGGAAATCCCTGCTGGTGGTATTGACTCCGGTGAATCCCCAGAGGACGCTGCTTGCCGTGAACTTCGTGAAGAGATTGGATTTGGCCCTCAAAAACTGGAGGGGATGGGTGGCTTTTATCTCTCTCCTGGTTATTCTACAGAATACATGCACCTTTTTCTGGCTACCCATCTCATCTTTTCTCCTCTCAAAGCTTCGGATACGGCAGATATCGAAGTCGTGCAGGTTTCTTTAGGACAAGCTCTCTCTTTTATATCCTCAGGCGAGATACGCGATGCTAAAAGCGTGGCTGCTCTTTTACTGGCTAAGAGCATCAAACATATATGAGGATATGCCTTATATCCTATAGAGGCAATATGTATTGCGGAGGGCAGGGAATATACCTCTACTACCTCGCCCGAGAGCTTAAAAATATGGGTCATGAGATGAAAATAATATCTGGCCCTCCCTATCCTGATGCTGTGGCGGGGAGTGAGATGCACTATTTTCCTAGTTCCAGTTCCTGGCTAAGTTCCCCCAATGGCACCACAGGAGTAGATAATACCTATTGCTCCTGGCCAAGCAAGAATCTAGCCCCTAAGGCGGCCCCATCTCCTCCCTCTTTTATCTATGCCCCGCTGGTCAATTTTTATGAACGCCTGACCACCAAAAGAGGAATATTTTCTGAACCTTCTGCCTTTAGCATCAGAGCTTATGAGTATATAAAAACAATGTTAAAACAGGGCCAAAAGTTTGATATTATCCATGACAATCAAAGTCTGGGGTGGGGACTTTTGTTGATGAAAAGGCTAAACATTCCTGTAGTGACCACCATACACCACCCTATCACTGTGGATAAGAGAATTGATATAGCCAGCACTAAGGGTTTCAGGCAGAAATGGGCCCACAAAAAGTTTTACTACTTTGCCCATATGCAATCCTGGGTATCCAAAAGGTTACCCATGGTGGTCACCGTTTCCCAATATTCGGGCCAAAACATAACCCATGAGTTTGGGGTTTCTCCCCATAAAATCAGGGTGGTGTATAACGGTGTTGATGCTACTATCTTTCGCCCAAAACCAGTGCCCAAGAAAAGAGGCAGGCTCATTATGGTGGGCAACACTTCACACAGGATGAAGGGGGTATTGTTTTTGCTAAAGGCGCTTAAGCTTCTCAGGGAGGAGGGAAAAGAGGTGACATTGACCTGCGTAGATGAAGTTGATGATGAGGAAGAATATGCTCCAAAGCTGGTGCGTGAGTTAGGCCTGGAAAGAGCAGTGAGCTTTAGTGGAAGGGTGACTCCCCAGGAGTTATCCGACCTTTACTCCGAGGCTGAGATAGCCGTGGTGGCCTCGCTCCATGAAGGCTTCGGACTTCCGGCAGTGGAGGCGATGGCTTGTGGGCTGCCGGTAGTGGCTACCACAGCGGGGGCATTGCCCGAGATTGTAGAGGATGGCAGGACGGGGATTTTAGTTCCCCCCGGAGATTATCATAATTTAGCTTTAGCCGTCAGCCAGCTTTTACAGGAGGAAGGACTGCGACAAAGTATGGGCAGGGAAGGATTGAAAAGGGTGAAGGACTGTTTTAATTGGCAGGAAGCGGCGAAGAATACTGTTTCAGCCTATCAAGAGGTTATAGATGCTTACCATTGACCCTGACCTTCTGAACCTGGAAACAGGAGAAAAAGTTTTGGATGCTGGCTGCGGCACAGGGAGGCATGCCTGGGAGCTATCTCGGAGGGATGGATGTCAGATTTATTGCCTGGATACTGATGAAGTAAGCCTGGGAAGAAATCTGTATGTTCTTAAATGTATGGAAGATAAGCGTGAGACCAACGGGAGTTGGTGTCTTATTCAAGGAGATGTAACCCATCTTCCCTTTATGGACTGCTCTTTCGATAAAATTGTCTGCTCTGAGGTTTTGGAACATATTCCCGATGATAACAGAGGAATGGAGGAATTGGTGCGGGTATTAAAAGATGGTGGCATTCTAGCGGTAAGTGTCCCTACTTACATCACTGAAACTGTGTATTGGAAAATATCTAAAGATTATTATGGCTTCCCCGGGGGACATATCCGAAAGTACAAGGAAGATGAGCTTAAGGATTTACTTTGTCGAAACAACCTCCAGGTGTCTGCCATTCGCCACAAACACGCCCTCCATTCTATCTATTGGTTACTTCGTTGCCTTTTCGGAATCCAAAATGAGACGGCCAAAATTCCCGCTCTGTATCATAAATTCTTGGTATGGGGTATGCATAACAGATTTATGAGAAGGCTGGAGAGTGGGTTAAATCTTGCCTTTCCTAAAAGCGTGGTCATCTACACTAAAAAGAATAACGCCTAACACTACAGTCGACAGTAAGACCCACGTTCTACAGTTTGCTGCGGAAAAAGCTTTTTGAACGGAGATTTGGACATAGATTAATGGCGTGGTGAAGGAAGGATGCAAGGTGCATCTTCGTGGCAGTGCTGGCTTTTCTATTGGGATAAGCTTATGCACGCTCCAGACCGACAGAGTATTATACTATAACTGTAGATGAGGTACTTCTGTAGCCAACAGGAGGTCTCGTACAGAGAAGAAAGATGAGGAAGTCATTGGCGACTCTTCTCACCTTTCCCTTAGTCTTCTGGCCGACAATGGGTAGTACAAAGGAAATAGTGGAGCTTCCTCCACCACAGATTGAAGGTAAGGTCTCGGTAGAGCAGGCCTTGCTCGAACGAAGGTCAGTGAGGGAGTTCACTGAGGAAGATCTGACCTGGGGGGAGATCTCCCAGATTCTGTGGGCATCCCAGGGGATAACTGAGAAAAGGTGCGGACTTCGCACTGCTCCTTCAGCAGGGGCACTTTACCCCCTGAAGCTCTATGTGGTGAAAAGAGAAGGGGTATACCATTATTTACCTCAAGGTCATAAGCTAGAAAAAACCTTGGAGGGTGACCTTCGTTTCTCCCTCTCCAGAGCTGCCCTGGGACAGAGAGCAGTGAGGGAGGCACCAGCGGATATAGTGATCACCGCTGTCTACCAGAGGACCCAGAGAAAGTACAGGGAAAGAGGAATAAGATATGTTCACCTGGAAGCCGGGCATGCAGCGCAGAATATTCACCTTCAGGTAGTAGCCTTGGGACTGGGTTCTGTGCCCATCGGTGCCTTCAATGATAGTGAGGTGCAACGGGTCTTGCGCCTCCCCCAGAACCATGAGCCAATCTACATCATTCCTGTAGGACATCTTTGACTTCATACCTCAGACAAAGCACTTTACTTTGTGACTTCAGATAAAAGGCGGAGGAGTTAAGAAAATTATGGAGAATATAAGTTGTTGGAGGTCTATACCGTTAGCCGTGCACAATGTTGATTAAAATGATATACTTAAACCATGAAGTTTTCTACCAGAACAAGGTATGGAACCAGAGCGCTGCTGGATGTAGCCCTTCATGATAGTGAAGGCCCGGTCCTGCTGAAGGATATCGCCAGAAGGCAGGGAATTTCCCGGTGGTATCTAGCCCATTTAATCACCCCTCTCAAGGTTGCGGGGTTGGTAAGGGCTATTCGGGGAGTTCGAGGGGGTTTTGTCATCGCTAAACCTCCCTGGCAAATAAATCTTGATGAGGTTGTCCAGGCACTAGAAGGAAAGATCTCCTTAGTGAGGTGTATAGATAACCCCCAGGCCTATCCTTACAGCAATGTTTGTGCCACTCATGACCTCTGGCAGGAAGTAACAACGGTGATGGTTAAGGTACTTAGGGACAAGACTCTACAAGACTTGATAGAGAGCCAAAAGCTAAAAGCAAAAAATGAATAGCTTAGACTAATGGAAAGTTAAAATGGAGGAGGGTATTTTTGTTTGTTATTCCTGCGGTAGAAAAGTAGGATATGCCTTGGGAAAGCCACCTTGTGAGGCACTTGCCGGCTGGTTTATCCTTACTTGTTGGAAAGGTCAAGAATCTGTTGACCACTTAGCTTTTTGCTCCTTTACCTGCCTTCGAAGGTGGGTAGATACTAAGGTCCCTAAAATTCCCCAAACATTCTTCCGATCCTTCGCTGAGGATAGTATAAATCATGAGTGAGGAGGTATGATCATGCAAAAGGAAGTGGAAGCAGCTCTAGCCAAGATAAGACCTTATCTTGCGGCAGATGGAGGAGGTGTCGAGTTGGTAGATGTTAGTGACGATGGCACGGTAAAGGTAAGGCTAATGGGCGCCTGCAGTGGCTGCCCCATGTCAACTATGACCTTGAAGGGTAGCATTGAACGGATGCTTAAACAGGAATTACCCCAGGTTAAGAAGGTAGTTGCCGTCTAACTAAGTACTCAAAGAAGGAGAATAGGGTGCCTGTATATGAATATATTTGTCCTGAGTGTGACTTTAAATTTGAATTACTCCGCCCTTTAAGCCAAGCAGAGGGGGTTGCTCGTTGTCCTCGTTGTCACCGCAGCGCCAGGCGAATGCTTTCTCCTTTTGCCTCCTTTTCGAAAGATAGTTCAGGAGCATCTACACCAATTGGCGGAGGCTCCACTTGCAGTGCTTGTTCTGCTGTAAGTTGTTCCACTTGCAGGAGGTAAATAGCATGGACGATATAGGGGATCAGACAGGCTTTCTGGAAAGGGGATTCGCATTTGGAAAGTTTGAACAGATACTCAGGGCAAGCCCGCATAAATGTACATGCCTTGCTTGTAATTCTCCCCTTATATTGGACTGTTACAATTGTGGCAAGAATTGCTGGAAGTTAACCTTATTCGGCCGTCACCTTCAGCTTGAATGCAATTGTTGTGGTGAGTGTCTTTGCCTCAATACAGAGGTAACCTCTATGGATATATTTAAATGTTTGCTCTCAGAGGAGACCGAAGAGGACACTTACTTAGAAGAGGAGAGGATGGCTAAGACTGCTTCTGGGGAGCCTGTTGCACAAGCTCATCGGCCGGAGCTGAGGTAACAAAGTTGCCAGATTCAGGAAATCCCCTTATGTAACAGTAAGAAATTCGGGTTGATGGCTGCTCAGGATATGATAATCGCACTGGAGTCACGCCCGTTCGCCAGTGGCGCTCTCTTAAATGGAGAGGGGGGGTGGAGAGGATGAGTAAACTGGTAAATATAGTCCCTTCAGGTAAGCGTAGAAGAATTTGAGGAATAGATAGAGGAAAGACAGCAAGGCCAAAAGACCTCAAGGATGAGAAAGGAGAGAGAAAATGTTGATGATGAACAAAAGGAGTATTAGAGAAGATATCAATGCCCTCAAACAAAAATTAGCTTCACCTTCAAAGAAAGCAGAGTGCGTTACCGATATAGAAGAAATAATAGACATGAAACAGTCACATCTATGGCGAGCCGATCTTGGCTCTTGCAGTGGCAATATCTGCAACATATCACCACAGATAGAAATCGAAATGGGAATTTTGCAGGATGCGGTGGAGGCGATAAAGGGAGACGATAATAGCAAAGCGGTTTCATTACTGGAAAATTATGTTGCCTTCATAGAGGAGAACTATGAGGATGAGCATCCTACTTACCAATAACCGGGGAAGGTTATGAAAATAAACATAAAGAAGTTTTACCAAATTCTATCACCCAGATGTACAGTACTCTTCTCCACTCAAGACAAAGAGAGTAAGCCGAATGCTGCACCGTTTAGTTTCGTTACTCCCGTATCTTCTAGTCCACCCCTAGGAAGTCACTGAAAAGGTCCCCACTCTAAAGCTGGGTGGTTAACCAACGCAGGCACAAAATCTTCCTTAGGAGGGGGTTTTTCAGCAGCCTCCTAGCCCAAATTTACCACTGAATGTCAAAATCAAAGCTAAAAAGGGTATTTAGGTCACGTTATGGGGACTACATCTTTTACACCCTCAACCGTTTTGCCTTGAGAGGCTTTACCGGCAATCCGAGAGCCTG
>Ga0209633_10003886_pt1 | contig 13640 bp, 15 predicted proteins | sample Cruoilmetagenom1_FD_187290 | JGI IMG/M metagenome (GOLD analysis project Ga0209633, IMG submission 187290) | Oil polluted marine microbial communities from Coal Oil Point, Santa Barbara, California, USA - Sample 1 (SPAdes) (version 2) | ecosystem: Environmental > Aquatic > Marine > Oil seeps ... | reverse complement strand
GGTTTTGGAGAAGAAGATAATTTTGATGCAGATTTTTATTTTTCTGGGGTTACTTTAAAAATTAGAATTAAATTTGGTTTTAAAGGAAAAAATAAGAAATTAAAACTAATACCTCATTTAGATAAAAGAATTAATATTTTGAAAAATAAAGGTGAGTTCAAATAATGAAAATGAAAATTTATTGTATAGTTATAATTATTTTTCAAGCTAGTTTGACACTATCTTGTAAGAGTAATACAGATAGTAATAAAATTATTCAAAAAAATGCAAAAATGAAATATTTAAAGAATAAAACTTATATGTTGAATTATGATATTAGTTATCCTGCAGAGATATTATTAAATGATTTAATTATTGAAATAGATTTAGAGGAAAACCCATTTAGTCCATCTTTATTGAATGATTATATTTTGAAAAATGGAAAACAGCATTTAAGAATTAAAATATTTCACCCTAACAATATAAATGGAAGTGCAATTAAACCAGAAATAATTGCTAAATTAAATGAAGATTTAGAGATTTTTGTATTTTACAAAGTTGATGAGGAAATTGATAGTATGAAATCTATCAAAAAATTGAATTTCCCAAAACTGGATTTGCCCGTACCTTATATAGAACATACCTGGGAATTTGAAGCAGAATTACCTTTTGATTTGATCGGTTGGGAGAATTCCGAAGATTTAAGCAAGTTGGATAGAGATATATTAGAAGAAAAAGTACTCCAAAAATTTAATCAACTTCGAGACCTATTAAATTCAGGTAATGGTGCCGGTTTTGTTAAAGAATTAGCTTTTGCCAATAAAGAATATTTTATAGCAAATTATTTTACCCCAGATCAACAAAAAGAATATACAAATAATCTTATTGAAGCCTATAGCGAACATAAAGGCATTATGCCACCTATAGAAAACTATCGTATGCGTATTTTGGGAGACGGAAAAGTTGTAGCTCTTGAAAACTTAGGAAAATATAAAGGACAAGGTGTACTTACTGCAGAAGCAAAAAATAGTGATACATTATTTCAAAATTATATAATGCTACACATACCGGATGGTTCTAAAGATTTTGAAATCGTTAGAATTAATTCACAAATGGCTTCGGTAGAAGAAGAATAATCCAAGTCTTTATTTTGAGGTAATAATAGATGATTTAGATTGCTAATCTTGGTTAGCAATTACGCTATCTAATGGTAAATTGGAGATTAATTATGAATTATCAATTACTTTTACAGCAAAGATTCTACTCGTAGCTATAGGCAGTACAGATGGTAATAATTCCCCAGCAGAGTTGGCTTATAATTTTGGCACTAAAAAATTTAAAGGGAATATTGCATTACAGGGAGTTATTGAAGGGAAGGTAAAACCAGAGAATAGCTTAGCACAAAGTTTAGCGGAGCATTTAAATATAAATGTATATGCTTTTATAAGAAGAACTAATTATAATCCTACTTGGAATGATGGAGGTGATGAAAAATTCCGTGAGGAATATGAAGAAATTGAGGATGAAAGTATAAATGGCCAGATTTATAGACCTCATAATTGGGATGAAGCTCTATGGCATGACAATGGTGCCTATGCACTTCCAAGGGCAGGAGATACCCCAAAAGGATTACCTGCCAATATGTATCTTTTTAGAAAGGGAGTAAAACCAACACCATCTAACTGATATTTCAAATTATGAATAAACTAGCTATATACATTTTGCTAATATCACTCATAAGTGCTGGTTATTATTATGGCATAAATTATTTTGTTCTTAATACAGGAAAAGGAAAACCGATATCAACAGCATCTTTAACGCCTATTACGAATGAAAATGGCAATATAAAAGTAAAAATAATTCATGAATTCCCTTTGGTTAACTTTTCCGATAGTGAAGTTGAAATCACAGGAATAATTTTTGGGAAAATTTATTATAGAGGTAAATATAAATCTGAAATTAAGTTATCAGATTTTCCCGATAACGATATATTTAGAATAGACATTAGAAAAAACGGATTACACTATGTTTATGGTTCTAAGGCAGGTGCTGAAGAAATAATTGATAATCCTTTAGAATTAAAAATCACATTGTTTTCTAGTTATAGTAAAGAACATCTTGGATGGTATAAATTGGAAAAAATTAAATGAAAATGAAATTGAAAATATCATTTGTTTTATTAACAATTATTATAGCCTATTTAGGGTATAAACAGTTAAAAAAAATAAATTTTAACTCAAATTATAAAGTAGGTCAAAAAATAGATAGTCTTAATAATGTTACGGTTTTTTTCAATGGAGGCGTATCAAATACAGCAGGTAGAAATGTAACAAAAGATGGATATAATTTGAGTATCAGATACCAATGTGTTGAATTTGTCAAAAGGTACTATTACGAATATCTAAATCATAAAATGCCTGATTCATACGGTAATGCCTTAGATTTTTATAATACAACTCTTGAAGATGGGGAATGGAACAATAAAAGAAACCTTAAACAATGCAAGAATGGAGGTATTTCTATTCCAAAAATTAATGATATTATTATTTTTAATAAAAATCTATGGAATAAATATGGTCATGTAGCTATTATAGCAGACATTAATGGAGAATTCATTACTATTATACAACAAAATAAGGGGTCTTTTGGAAAGACTAGAGAAAAACTTAAGCTGATAAAACAAGAAGGAAAATATTATATTGATAATGAACGAATACTGGGTTGGTTAAATAAACCAAGTATTAATTTTAAATCATAGAGATATGAGAAAAGTAGAAAAAATAACCGATTACGAAAGCGAGACAATTGAGAAAAGTAATACTGTTATGCAATCTAAACATGCAGAACGTTTTAAACGTATGCAAAATAGAAGAAATAACCGCGGTGTAGTACCAAACTTTAATACCTATGTGGTTAATGAAATTGAAGATAATTCTCTTGTGAAATCTGATAAAATTGAAGTGGTAAGTATTAGTGGACCTTCAGAGGTGAAAGCCGGAGAGGTTGCAACTTATACTATCACAGCATATAAAGGTGAACCTACAGAAAAAGACAAAAAAAAAATCTATTGGAGTGTTTATATAGATGGTAAAAAAATCAATAGAATTCGATTACAAAATGATAAAGAAAATGCGGATAATACTTCAGATATTTATCTGGGTAATAAAAAAAAGAAAGCATTCATTCTCTATATAAAAAAATCTCCACAAGAAGATAAAATAGAAATTAAATTTTCTAAATGGTTAGACACGAAAAAAATTAAAGTTGAGGCTCATAAAGGTATGAACTCATTTGATAAAACGTGTCAACAAGAAACAAAAATAATAGCCAAACCTGAAATACTTTCAATTCATTGGGTTAATGCTAAAGAACAAAGAATTAAACATTCTGGTTATGATCAAGATGTGTTCTTGTCTGTAAAAACCTTAGGTTTAAAAGGTAAGAAACTTATTTTAGATATTTTTGATTATGACAGACACAAAGAAGATGATCCACTAGACTGGGGAGAAAATAGTATTGCAATAAAACAAAGAAAAACATTAAAACAATTTCCAATAAAAAAACGAGCAGATTATGGATTACAAGAAAAAGATGATCTGACACCAGGTTTAGAATTATATGTAGTAGTAAAAACAAGTGAACCTTTAGAAAACCCTCTAGATAAATATGCCTACTATCTTAACTTAACCCCTAATGAACTAATTCTTAATGGTTATTTTGCTGAAGAGCAGACATTTGAAATTCAAAAAGGAGAAGAAAAAAAACAAGAACCACCTAAGCCACCTCCTGCAAAACCAACTTCCTATTCTGTGGTAAAAGGAGATGATTTAGCTAAAATATCTAAAAAGAAAGACATACCATATAAACAAATTATGGACGCCAACCCAGGCACAAAATGGGAATTACTTATTCCAGATAAAACTATACTGGTAATACCAGTAAAAAAAGAAGAAGAAAAAGCCAAAGAAAAAGATAAGGATACAAAAACGATTACCTATTATCAAAAAATTGATGTAGCAAGTTTAGGTAGTGAAGTACATTTGGTTGCCGAGACTAGCAATTTAGAAGGAAAAAAAGTAATTTTTAAAGTTTTTGAGAAAGAGCCAATTCTATTAACATCAAAAGACATACCGCTACCATTGTTGGTAGGTAAAACCGAGAAAACAGAAATGGAAGCAACGGTGAGCGATGGTAAGGCACAAATAAAAGTTGTAATAAACCGTAAAGCTGAAAAAGCACAAAAAGACTGGGAAAAAAAGTTAAGCCCGAAGGAAGAGGAAATTGAGGGTTGGTATTTCGACTCAGTTAATAATCAAAGTGTAAGAATGTTACCATTTGATGTACGCTTAACCATAGAACCCAAAAGATATACACCAGCAACACAAACTATAGAAGCTAAAAAAACATATCTTTGGTTACAGGTAATTTGTAAAGGTGACCAACAAAATTTTGATATTCCATTTTTAAAAGGGAATAGCTTTGAGGTAATACATGGAGATAGAGCTCCTTGGATGAAGATTGCTCTTGAAGAAGCTAAGAAAGCGGGAGGAATTGAAGAAGGTGTAGAACCCATGTATAAAATGGCAAAAGGTTATTTAAGGTTTGTGGGGAATACACATGAGCCAACGGATGGTAAGCGGGGTTCTTGGTGCGCCTCATTTATGAATTGGAGTATTAATGAAAGTGGTTACAAATATGTCAAAAGTGCGAGTTCATTAGCTCCTATTCATCCAAAATATAAAGATGAATTTAAAAAAATTGATAAACCCATTTATGGATGCATTGTAGTGTATAAACATGTTAACAGTAAAATATGGAAAGGGCATACTGGTTTTTTATATGGGATGAATAGTAAAGGTGATTATTTATTACTGGGAGGAAACCAAGGTGATACGATAAAATTAGATGAATATGGAGAATATACTAGTAAATCAAAGAGAAAAAAATTATATGGATTTTATATCCCAGCAGATTACAATGTTACTCAAGTTGACTATCTTACAGACAAAGATAAAAATATGAATGTTAAAGATGAAAATAAAAAAATAGGAGTGACCAACTCAAAAAAAACAGGAAAAACGAATTAAATATGAAAAATGTATTATTCCATATCTTTGTTTATGTTCTAATTTTAACTTCAATTTGTTGTAAAGCAGACCTTACTAATAAAAGGGAGAAAACATCTACAATAGTTTCTAATAGTATTAGTAATGACACAATAAAAGACTCTATAGGAATAAGTTGTATTGCCAAATCAGATTCTTTGGAAATAAAAGCATTTACAATTGAATTAATTGAGGATATGAAAAACCAAAATTATAACTCGATTATTAATAAAATGAAGAATCCAGAAAAAGAAAGAAAGATTATTGATGAAATGTCTAAAGATTTTCCTAATTATTTAAATGCTGTTTTTACTATCGAAATAGATAATGATGAAGATGGATCAATAAGTTCACTTGCGACCATTAAAAATTCCAAAATGGTATATACAGAAAATGATAATGGATGTTATTCTGTTTCTATTGGACTTGAAACAGGTTTAATTATTGATTTAGTTAGGATTGATGGGGAATTGAAAATCATAAAATATGAAGTAGCGGGATAAATAAGTTGTGGATCCTTTAATCAACTCGGTAATCATGAAAATAAATAGTTTATATATTTGTGTATTTATCTTTGTTTGTATTTCCTGTAGTGAAAAGGTAGACAAATCAAAAGACTTTAAGAAAGTACAAAGTCCTGTTGTATTGAATGGAAGTAATAAACAAAAAGAGAAAGATTGTTTAAAACTTGGAGATACAATTCTTTTAAAACAATTTTTATTGAAAATAAAAAAGACTTGTAAAGAAGATTCAACAGGGGTTAATGACTATTTTACTGAGAATGTAAAAAAAAATTATCTTTTAAATTTTTGTTCATTACTAGAAGATGCCTACTCTAATAAAGAAGGAGAAGTGAGTTATAGAGTTATAGTTAATTCTGATGAATGCAAAGGAGTTATTGAAATCTATTCTATTGATTATTATCTAGATGAAAATGGAGAAAAATACCGTAATGAATATTCAACCCACTTCTATATAATTAAAAAAAACCATAATTTAGTTATTGATGAAATAGGAGGAGTTGGGTAAAAGAATATTTGATTTTAAGTTTTATGTAAAGGAGAACAAAAAGATTTTGATATTTCTTTTTTAAAAGAGAATAATTTTGAGGTTGATTATAGTGACGTAGCACCATGGATGAAAATTGTTTGGGGGGAATTAGGAGTTTATGAAAGAGATAAAAAAAATGGAGGCTTTGATAAAGTAAAAGAGTACTATAAAGATGGAGCTGGTCAATCTACCCTACACCCAATAGATAATGCTTGGTGTTCTAGTTTTGCAAATTGGGCAATTATTAAGACTAATGAAAAAAAGGGAACTAAGTATTCTTACATTCCATTAAATTCGAAAATAAATAACCCTGCAGGAGCTATTAATTGGTATAATTCAGCAAGATATCCAGGAGGGAAAAGGTTAGGCCCAACTGAGAAACCACCATATGGCACATTACTTATAATGAAAAAGAAAACTGGCTGGTAAGGTCATGTAGCTTTTATTGTTGACTATTCTGAAGAAGGTAATAAAAAAATATTTTACATTTTGGGAGGGAATCAATCACATAAAGTATGTGTTCAGAAATATGAATTTACAAAGTCAGGAAGTAATTATTACTACAAAAGTAGATTCAAATTATTAGGATTTGTAGTGCCTAAAGAATACAATTATGACGAAAACAAAAAAAATATTATGAGTATAAAAAAAATTATTCATCTGAAAATGCTGGTTCTAATCGTTAGTTTACTGCTATTTTCTTCTTGTAAAAAAAGAGTTACTCTAATGTAAGCAAGAGTATAGACACTATTTACAAAAAAGATTTAGACATTGAGTCAATAGATTCCTTAAAGTTAAAAAATATTATTGCTAGTTTTAAAAATGACTTACTCACTCAAAATAGAAGTGAATATTTAAACAAAAAATATCTCTTAGATACACTTTATGGAGATTGTATTTTTTATGAATTAGGTTTAGATTCACTTTATGAAAATGGAAGGTTATATTTATTAAAAAAAGAAATTTTGGAGAAAAATATTTTTCAAAAACACTATAAAAAAAATAGCAAAGAAGATTAATTCTATAGTTAATCATAATAATGAAATAAAAGTCTCCTTAAATAATTCAGGCGATGAATTTGAATCTTCAATGATTTTTAATTTTAAAATAATCAATGATAGAATATTCCTATATTCAGTTCACTGTACCAATTAATGCTTTTTTAAAGGTCGAAATTTATTTAAAAATACAACAAAGCTATGCAAATGTTTGCGCTAAAATTAATACTAAAATCAAGGGTTGCATACTGGAGGTAGTAGTGGGGAAGTATATTTAGTTGCCGAAACCACAAATTTAGAAGGAAAAAAAGTTACTTTTAAAGTTTTTGAGAAAGAGCCGATTCTATTAACGTCAAAAGACAAACCATTATCATTATTGGTGGGTAAAACAGAAAAAACAGAGATTGAAACAACGGTGAGCGATGGTAAGGCACAAATAAAAGTTGTAATAAACCATAAAGCAGAAAAAGCACAGAAAGACTGGGAAAAAAAGTTAAGCCCACAGGAAGAGGAAATAGAGGGTTGGTATTTCGACTCAGTTAATAATCAAAGTGTAAGAATGTTACCATTTGATGTACGCTTAACCATAGAACCTAAAAGATATACACCTGCAACACAAACTATAGAACACAAATCATATCTTTGGTTACAGGTTATATGTAAAGGAGAGCAAAGAAATTTTGATATTCCATTTTTAAAAGGGAATAGTTTTGAAGTTACCAATACAAGTATTATACATATTTATCATAATGGAAAGATTAGTAATACTTATTTGAAAGATGCAAAAAAAGTGAGTTATATATATCATGATAGCAATAATAATCAGCATTATTTAGGAATTTCTAAAATTATTAAAACAAAAAGACATACAAAAAAGAACAAATTATCAACTGCTAAAAATGATGACATCTTATTAGTTTATGCTAAAGATATTTCTTCTTACTCATCAGGCAATGTAAAATTTAAGTTTAAGACTTGGAATTCTAGCTCAGGAAGATGGTATATTAACCCATTTTGCTTTGCAGGTCTTTTGGGTGCAATGATAGAAGAAGGTATAGAAGATTTAGGTTTCAATGGATTTAGTATTAAGAGTGGAAATACCGCAGGAGGAAGCTCAAGTCATATTAATGGTGAAAAAGGGGATTTAAGGTATTTGAATACAAGGAATAATGGTCTACGAACAATATTACAGGATTCAACTTTTGATTATGATAGACAGGTGAAATTTAATAATGCATTATATAAATTTGGATGGGGACGTTCTGGAAAAATGTATTCAGAGAATTTTAATAAAAAAGTTAAGAAAGCAGTAGTAAATCCCAAGACAAAGAAAAAAGAGATTAAATATGTCTTACAAAGTACTATATTACCTCATACAAAGCATATGAAGAAAACAACAGGAAAATCTAAATATAGACATCACCACCATTTACATTTAACAGGGTTTGATTTATCTAAAGTAAAGAAATGATGAAAAAATATAATATATTATTAATACTAGTTACTTTATTGATTTCTTGTAATTTCCAATCGCAAGAAAAAGATAGTATTAATCAACCAAGTGATAGTAGTGCAAATAGGGCAAAGTTTTATAATACAAAAGAGCAGTTAGATAAAAAAAAATTTCATTTATTATTGGGAGAATTAGATGCAATGAAACTCCCATTGATAAATAATGAAATAAATGAATATGTTAAACTTATTGAGGGAGAATATTATATAGACACGATTATCACTAAAGAAAAAACAAGCAACTATTTTGAACTATTTGATAATGAAGAATCAAATGCTATTGTTAATAATACTAAATATAATAATTTATTTAATAATACTACAAGTATTACAGATAATTTTTTATATAAAATACGAAAAAAAACCTATTTCCCTTTGGCTAGTTTTAAATTTAATAATTACACTTTAATAGGTAGTTTTGTTCAATTTTTTGGGGAAAATGATATTCCAGGTGTTTTTTATATCATAACTAGTTTTAATAAAGATGGAAGACAGATTGATTACTTGATACTTTATTGTAGATTTAATTTTGAAACAATGATTATATATAACTTTAAATGTGATAGAAAATTTAGTAATATTGTAGTAGAAGATATTGAAGAAGATTGGACACTATATAATGATCTGGGAGATATAATAGGTGAAAAAGAGATACCTGAACTTATTGAGCATAGCAAGTTATATGAGGTAGATAATAATGGTTTTTTTAAAGAGAAATAAAAAACATAAGAGTCTAACTTATATTCAAACACTACTTTTTTTATTTCATTTTAGTTAAGAATCCTAAAGGCAGGATTTTACAATCTTAGCTATCAAACAATAGACTAACATCTTTGGCTACAGGTTATATGTAAAGAAGAGCAAAGAGATTTTGGTATTCCATTTTTAAAAGGAAATAGTTTTGAGGTTACTAATACAAGTGTAATACATATCTATCATAATGGAAAGATTAGTAATATTGATTTGAAAGAAGTTTAAAAAGTGAGATATATCTATCACGATGCTAACAATAAAACACATGATTTAGATAAATTTGAATTAGTAGAGGCTCGAAACTGGAATTATGGTTCAAAAAAACAGTAATCTGGAATTTTTGGCTCGATAAAACGCAAAAACAGCTAAGTAAAAAGTTTTTTAGAATAAGTTCAAAAACAGAAGTAAAGGAATTTACAAAAGACTTTTTAGTAAACAAAAAAACCAAAAACGAGCGAACTGATGAAATTAGTAAAAAAGCAATTCTTTATCCCAAAAGTGGAATTATAGAAGAAGATGGAAAAAAGGTCTCTATTTTAAAAGTAAAATTTTCTAAATGGTTAGATAAAGAGAAGATAAAAGTTGTTGCCTATTTAAAAACTCGAAAAACAAAAGGAGATACTATTGCCACTAGGGTTCTAAAAGCAAAACCAGAAATAATAGATGCCTACTGGTTAAATGCAGAAGGTAGAAAGATAACGAACACTGGTTACAAACTAGATGTCTATTTGTACCTTAAAACTTTAGGCTTAACAGATAAAACTCTAGAAACACTTGTCTTTGATAAAGATATACATCCTAACCCTCTACTTCTTGTGTCTACTGACGATCCGATTGCATGGAAAAACAATAAGATTAAGATTGACAAAAGAGATGTAATCAAACAATTTAAGGTTGGTAATAAAAAACGTTATGAAGGAGCACAAGCAGATGAAAAAGCAGAAGAACCACTATTTAAAACTTTAATTGATTTCAAAGTCAAAAGCACCTATGATTTAGAATTATACATTAACATAAAAAATGGAGAAGCTTTAAAAATTGAAAATTTAAAGCAAAAATATGGACAATTAAATCTTTATACAGATGAAAAAATTCTAAGTGTCTTTTTTGCGAAGAAAGAAGAAGAAATTGTACAGGGTGATGCTCCTTACCAACCCGTTTATATAAAAGATAAAAAAACAGGTAAGTCTATTAAAACTAGGGCAAAAAAACCACCAGAAACCAAAGTCCAATACTATGAAGAGTTAGGCCAAGGAGCTATTGGACAAAAAGTACAGCTAGTAGCCTCTTGTGCTAATTTAGATGGTAAAGAAGTTCTCTTTAAAATATTTGAAAAAGAACCATTATTAGGAGCAAAAGATACAGCAATTGGTGTATTACAAAATGGAGCAGAAGTAACAGAAATCAAAGCTCTAGTAAAAGATGGTTATGCCGTTGCTGAGATTGAATTACAAAAAATTGACAATGCAAAATATAAAGATTGGGATAAAAAATTAGATCCTGTTACAGGAAATGAAAAAACAAGCTTTGTCTATATAAAAGCTACTCGTAAAGAGGTGGATATTCCTATTATAGATAGGGTTTTCCTGAAAGATAATGAATTTAAAATAAAACCTGCTACCCATATTTATAAAATATATAGTAGTGGAAAGATAGAGAAATATCAACGTTATGAAGCAAAAAAAGGCAGATACTATTATATTGATGATAAAAATATGACACATTTTCTTGGAAAAATAATATAAAAAAAGATAAAGAGTAAATACCATTACAAAAGTAAAAAATACGGCGATAAATTTGTAAACCTTGTAGATTTTAGAAATATTAATGATTATGAAAAAGGAGATATCAAATTTAAAGTTTCTTTAAATACGACTAGACCGTATTTAAATGAAATTACATTAGCAAGTGTTTTTGGAGCTATGCTTGAGTGTAATTATGAAGATTTTGTATTTAATGGGTTTAGCAAAGCTGATGGTAGGCCTGGAAAAAGTTCGAGTCATAAAAATGGATATAATGGTGACTTTAGGTATCTTAGAACAGATAAAAGTGGAAAAAATGTGCATTTAGATAAATCTGATGAAAAAGGTGATCCTTGTGGATGGAAAGGTATGGATGAAACAAGACAGAATACGTTTAATGATGCATTATATAAATTTGGATGGAAAGATATGTTATCTTGGAAGTACAATAAAAAATTACTTAACCACAGTAAACACTTTAAAGGTCATCATCATCATTTACATGTTCAAAATTACAAACCTAATTTTACAATAAAATCATGAAAAAAATCATTCCATTGTATATATTGATTTCTTTAAGTAGTTGTATTCAAAAAAAGGTAAATAATTCTTATACCAACAAAAACTTAGCTGAAATAAATACTATAGAAAAAACCGTTCAGGATAATCAAGATTTTATTGACACCCTGTATGTAACTGCAAAAGACGGTTTAGAAATAAGAAACAAACCGAGTATAGAAAGTTCATTATTAGGTGTTTTACCATATGGTAAAAAGGTACATCTAATTAATATGGATAAAGAGATAATACATGAAAAAAAATTTGTCTCTATTTATGAATATATCCCAAACGATAACACATATGAACATAGGGTAGTATATGTTGACAGTGAATATCTTGGCCAAATAGAAGAAATTAAACTCTCTAAAGACCTTTTATGTGAAACATACTTCTATAATACTACAGATGAGAATAATTTTGAAGATGAATGTGTGGACAAGTCTATTCTTAAGTTCAACCTTGTCGCTGAAAACAAAGTAAACCAAAAAACTATTTTGAGTAAAATACCAGATACAACCTATATAACAAAGGTTGATGGAACTTTAACAATCCCTTTGCAAAAATCTAATAATAATTTAATTTTCAAAGATGTTTTAAAAGATAATGATAACTACCGTGAATATAAATATTATGGTTATTCAGAACCATTAAACAAGCATTTAATATATGAAGCATTTTATGAAGGAGGAGAATTCTTTTTTGTAGATAAAGTAAATGGTAAAGAAAAAATAAGTTTTATTGGGTATCCCTTTATATCTCCTAATAACGAAATTATTGTTACTTTTAATGCAAATCCATATGAAAATAGTGGAGAGTTAGAAATTTTCAAAATCACTAGTAAAAATAAAATTGAAAAATTATTTTCAGGTAATTTTAAAAATTGGATGCCTCTTGATCAGGATAATATACTTTCGATAGATAATAATAATGTAATAATAAAAGTGTTATATTCAAAAGTATTTTGGAATAAAGATGGAAATTTAAACTCAAAAAATTTCCAATTACTTAAACTTTCTTGGAAACTCAATTTAAACTAACTACAAATACCCGTGGCTGTACAAGGTGTATTAATTATCAAGATGTAATTCCTAATCCTGAAATCTTAAACTTACAAAAATAAAAATTAGTCTAAAAAGTTATTGCAGAAAATGAGAGAAAATTGAGGATGAAAGTATAAATGGCCAGATTTATAGACCTCATAATTGGGATGAAGCTCTATGGCATGACAATGGTGCCTATGCACTTCCAAGGGCAGGAGATACCCCAAAAGGATTACCTGCCAATATGTATCTTTTTAGAAAGGGAGTAAAACCAACACCATCTAACTGATATTTCAAATTATGAATAAACTAGCTATATACATTTTGCTAATATCACTCATAAGTGCTGGTTATTATTATGGCATAAATTATTTTGTTCTTAATACAGGAAAAGGAAAACCGATATCAACAGCATCTTTAACGCCTATTACGAATGAAAATGGCAATATAAAAGTAAAAATAATTCATGAATTCCCTTTGGTTAACTTTTCCGATAGTGAAGTTGAAATCACAGGAATAATTTTTGGGAATATTTATTATAGAGGTAAATATAAATCTGAAATTAAGCTATCAGATTTTCCGGATAACGATATATTTAGAATAGACATTAGAAAAAACGGATTACCTATGTATATCGTTCTATAGACCATGCAAAAAAAAAATATCCAGATGAGTTTAGAACTTTTTTATTCCCAGAAAATCTTAAAAAATTTGACGAAGAATTGATTTGGATAAAAGTTACCATGTCTTCTATTGTTCATCCACAAGTATTAGAAGGCATGTATTGTTATACCAATTGTTTTCCTGTAATTAATAAAAAACTGTCACACAAAATACAAAGTGCTAAAAAACATTTAAATATTATTCCTTTAAATATTGAAAAGAACTTTTTCCTTGACT
>Ga0209633_10003884_pt1 | contig 13642 bp, 11 predicted proteins | sample Cruoilmetagenom1_FD_187290 | JGI IMG/M metagenome (GOLD analysis project Ga0209633, IMG submission 187290) | Oil polluted marine microbial communities from Coal Oil Point, Santa Barbara, California, USA - Sample 1 (SPAdes) (version 2) | ecosystem: Environmental > Aquatic > Marine > Oil seeps ... | reverse complement strand
AAAATAAAATAATAAAAAACCAATTATTTTAGTAGTTGGTTTTTTTGTTAGATTGTTTATGAAAAATGTTTAAAAACAATTAAAAATGATATAAATATAATAGTGTTATAATGTAAAATATAAGGAAAAATTATGAGATTTCAAAAGAAAGTTGTTTTATTAGTAATATTTGCATTAATATTATCTATATTTCCAGTAATGGCAATGGCTTCAGGTGATTATGATGAAGTTAATGGATCGGTGGTTGAAGTTCAAAAATATGGTAATCTTACTATGGATATTGAACCTTAATTATTATATGATGCTGGATATGAATTAGGTGATATCCTAGAGGTTACAGTAGGTGAAAATGTGCTTGAAATACCATTTTGTACATCATACAGTGATGTAGATACTGGTAGCATGCTTGTAAGAGATGACCAAGGAAATAATTTACTTGTAGTAGCAATTAATATGGGTAACTTTTCAACTACTTATGAAGTTGAAGCTGGGGATGAATTAACTTTTTCAATGATTGAAAAAGGCAGATATCTTAGCGAATATCTTCTTCATCAATTAGAACGTACAAATGAAAGAGCAGATTATGCTACTGATGCAATATTTGCAAATTTCAGAAATATTAATACTACAGGAATTGAAGCTAATATTTTATTTAGAAGTAGTAGTCCTGTAAATAATGAATTAAATAGAGCTTCATATAGTAATGAATTAATGAAGACTGCTAAAGTTAATGCAGTAGTAAATCTAGCAGATTCAAAAGAAGAAATAGAAGGATATTATGCCACTGAAGGTTTTAATTCTAATTATTATAAATCTCTTTATGATGATGGAAAAGTAATATATTTAAATATGGGAGTTGATTTATCAGGTCCTGATTTTGGAACAAAACTAGCAGAAGGTTTTAAATTCATTATTAATAACGATGGACCATACCTTGTTCATTGCACTGAAGGTAAAGATAGAGCAGGTTTTGCAAGTATAGTTCTTGAAGCATTAATGGGAGCAAGTCTTGATGAAATAGTTACTGACTATATGGTAACTTATAAGAATTATTATGGTGTAGAAGAAGGAAGCGAACAATATAATGCAATAGCAGAAAGTAATGTTATTACATCACTTACAACAATAGTATCAGGGCTTGAAAAAGGAACAGATATTTCAAAATTAAATCTTCAAAAAGCTGCTGAAATGTACTTATTAAGTATAGGTTTAACATCAGATGAAATTGATCAATTAAAAATTAATCTTTCAAATGTTGTAGAAACTAAAGAAAATAAAACTTATGTTGTAGTAAGCGGAGATAATTTATGGAATATTGCAAAAGAATATTTAGGTGATGGAGAATTGTATAATGAAATATTTGAAATGAATAGTAGTATTATTAATAATCCTGATTTAATTTATGCTGGACAAGAGTTAATGATACCTGCAAAATAGAAATATTATAGTCTAGAAGAAATTCTAGACTATTTTAGTGAAACGGAAAGGAAAAATAATGACCCTCGATGAAATCAGAAAATATTTACTACAAAAACCTAATGCAATTGAAGATTATCCTTTTGATTTAGAAACACCTGTCTATAAAATTGGCGGTAAAATGTTTTCTTTAATTAGTTTTCATGAGCCTGATAGGTTAAGTATAAATTTAAAAAATACTCCTGATAATAATATTATATTACAAGAAATGTATGATGAAATTATACCGGGTTATCATCAAAATAAAACTCATTGGATTACTGTTTATTACGATAGAAATTTAGAAGATAAATTAATTAAAAGATTAATAGATGACTCCTATAATATTGTATACAAATCACTTACCAATAAAATAAAATCTACTCTCAATATATAATAAATGGTAAAATATATGTAAGGAGTTAGTGATGGATAATATTAAATATTATGATGAAAATTACGATAAATATATAAGAGGAAGTATTAAAGCTGATATGTCTTTATTATATTTTGAATTTGAAGATTATTTAAAAGAAAATGCTACTATTTTAGATTTAGGATGTGGTTCTGGAAGAGATAGTATCTATTTTAATAATAAAGGATATATGGTTACATCTTTAGATGGTTCAATTAAAATGATTGAATATTTAAAAAATACATTAAAAAATGAAATAGTTTTTTCAACATTTGAAGAATATAGAACTGATAAAAAGTTTGATGCAATATGGGCATGTGCTTCATTACTTCATGTAAAAAAAGAAAAAATAAGAAATATAATATTAAAATATATTGATTTATTATCAATAGATGGAATATTTTTCATGTCTTTTAAATTAAGAGATAAAGATTTTGAAAAAAATGGGAGAGTTTTTACTTGTTTTACAGAAGAATCATTTAAAATTTTATTAAATGATTTTATAAATATTGAAATTATAAAATTTATAATAACAAATGATGTAAGGCAAAACAGAGAAAATGAAAAATGGATTAGTGTTATTATTAAAAAAATAAAATAATAAATGGATGTGATAATGTGAAAAAAACAAATAAAAAAGAAATTAGCATATTTATCTTAATAATAATTCTAGTTATATCTATATTTTCAATATTAGAATATGAAATGATAAAAGAATATATAAATCAAAATAATACTAGCAAAGAAGAATTAATAAATAGATATGAAGAACAATATAATACAATTAAATATACTTATAGAAAACTTTCAGAAGCATATTTTAGTGAAGTTATTGGTAATAATGAAATATTAGAAATAGTAGATGAAGCTAATAATGCAAGTGAAGAAAGAAAAGATGAATTAAGAAAATTATTAATTGAAAACGTAGAAGAAATATATAATAAAACTAAAGAAAATAAATTTAGACAATTTCATTTTGTATTAAAAGATAATGAGAGTTTTTTAAGAATGCATTCAATTGAAAAATATGGTGATGATTTAACTGACACTAGAAGCACTGTAAGAATTTCAAATGATAAAAAAATATTTGTTGAAGGATTTGAAGAAGGAAAAATTTTTAATGGTTATAGATTTCAATATCCATTATTTAATAATGATAAACATATTGGTACTATGGAAATAAGTATATCTTTTGGAACTGTTGCTGAATTAATGAAAGAGCTTTTTGACAACCAAAGTGTTTTTATGATTAAAAAATCAGTTGTAAATGAAAAAGTATGGGAAGAACAAATAAAAGAAAATTATAATGAATCTGAAATATCAGATTTATATTATTTTGATAAAGAAATATATGATTATGTTGGAGATAAAGATAAACTAAATAAAATGATTTCATTTTTAATAAATGATAATGAATTAGATGAACTAATATTAAACGAAGAATCATTTATAATTAATTATAGTTCTAAAAATAATGATTGCTCAGTTATATTTTTAAAAATTGATAATGTTTTAGGCACTAATGTTGGGTATTTAGTATTACAGGATAAAAATGATGTTTTCATGCATTATAAAGATAGTTTAAAATATAAAAGCGTTTTGTTGTTGGTTGTGGCAATAATATTAACAATATTAGTTATATTTTTATATAAATCAAGAAAAAAAATGGTTAATATTACTTATTTTGATAAATTAACAGGAGCTTTTAATAGAAATAAATTAGAAAAATATTTATCAGATGAAATAGAAAAAAGCAATAGATATGATATACCTTTTTCAATAATAATGTTTGATTTTGATCATTTTAAAATTATTAATGATAATTATGGACATACAAAAGGTGATGAAGTTTTAAAAGAAATTGTTAGAATAGTACAAGAAAATTTTAGGACAAATGATTCTATATTTAGATTTGGTGGCGATGAATTTATTGTTTTCTTACCAAATACGGAGTTAATAGGTGCAAAAAAAGTAGCTGAAAAATTAAGAAAAATTATTTCAGATGAAGAAAAAATTGTTGGATATGTAGAGAATGTAACATTAAGTATGGGTGTAGTAGAATATATAGATGACGATTCATGGATTGATATTATTAATAGAGCAGATGAAAAGTTATATAAAGCAAAAGAGATGGGTAGAAATAGAGTATGTTGTTAGAAAAAAATAGTATTAACTGCTAATGAAAGCAAAGGTGAAAAATGGTTCCAGAAACAAATTTCATGAATGCAATTGAACAAGAGCATTATTCCTTTGGTCCATGGTTAGTGAAAATTAAGAAAATAGAAGATATACCTCCTCAGTATTTATTAGAATCAGATTTAATATTATCAGCGGATTTTGCTTTTAAAGTTCCAATTGAAAAAGACAGACTTATGGTTGAGCCTGGATCTGTTTTATATAATAAAGTAATTTTAATTGAAGAATTGAAAATGATTGTTTTTTCAGCAGAAGATAATCAAGAAGTTATTAAAAAAGAAGAAATATATTTTAATGAAATAGACTATATTGTACGTGGTGCAGAGCTATTGAATTCATATATGATTTTTGCTTGTAAAAATCAAACTTATAAAATAAAATACAATACTGTATCCGAAGAAATTGCAATTGAAGCTGTAATATTAATTCGTGATCGAATTCCAAATAGAAATAATAAATACAATATTGAGAAAACTAAAAATATTGATACGTCTAAATTATTACTATATTTTAATTTCACAAAGAATGAGGTATCAACTGAGTCAATATCTGTTGTAGAGTATAAAGAAGAAAAGAGATTTACTATTTTTGACTTAATAAAATTTGAATTAAATTCAGATAATTTGAAAAGATACAGATTGAATGAAATATTGACATTGAAAAATGAATTGGAATTAATTTTTGTTATTAGAGGTAATAATGATTTTGAAATATTAAGAAACTATAATTATGCATATAGAAATATTTTTATTAGATTAGATAAAATCAGGGATATTAAAACATTTGAACATGATAAGTATAAATCAATAAAAACAATGAGAATTGAGCTTGAAAATAATATTATTGAATTTAATGTAGACACAGATTATGATTTAATTAATTAATTTTGGAACTTTTACATTTTTTATGCGTCTAATCAACCAGAAAGATAAAAAATATGAATATTACTATGGAGGTATAAAATGAAAAAAATAATTAGTTTAGTAATGGTGGTTATAATATTAGGAGCTGTATCTTTTGCTGATATTACAAAACCAATGCTAATATCAGAGAAACTTGTTCCAACATTATATGAAGAAAGTAAAATTGATTTTGAAGTTAATATCAATGATGATGAATTTACAATTACTATTGATGAAAATCCCACTACAGGATATATGTGGGAATATAAAATAGGTGATGAAAATTCTATTGAATATGTAAGCGATAATTATATTAAACCTAATACCAATCTAATTGGAGCAGGAGGTAAAAGAGAATTTACTTTTAAAACTCTTAAAAGTTCTGAAACATTAATTGAATTTAATTATAAGAGATCATGGGAATATGAAAGTGTTGAAAAGTTAAGTTTAATTATAAAAAATGAAAATGGAAAAATAGAAATATCAGAAAATAACGCAGATAATTTAGTTTTATATAATAATGAAATAATTGACTATGATGTTGAATTAAAAATTGTTGATAATATTACTATGTTACCTTTAAGCTTTACTTTAGAAAAGATGGGTTATGAAATAAAGTGGAATGACGAAACTAAATCAGTTGAAATAAATAAAGGAGCACAATGGACATCTGTGAAAATTGGAGAAAATTCATATTTTAAAAATAGAATGGCACCAATTGAATTAAGTTCTGCACCAATAATTATTGAAGGAAGAACAATGGTACCAGTTGAGTTTTTCACAGAAATACTTTTAAAAGGAATTAATATTGAAAACGGAAAGATTTCATTTGATGATTATGAAATGGCCTTTAATTCAGGTTATATAACTGAAGTAAATGTAAAAGAAAATGGAAATATTTCATTTACATTATCTAATACTCCTGAAAGTACAGATATTCTTGATCAAATAATTATTCATACGGATAATAAAAATACAGTATTTAATAGATTCTTAAAAAAAGGTGATTATATAAATACAGTATGTTCACAAGTTACAACAATGAGTATTCCTGCTCAAACATATGCATATATTATATATTAAAAATATAAAAGCCACTCAAATGAGTGGCTTTTTAATATCATTTATATTGTTATTATTATCTTTGTGCTTCATATTCTTTTAATAATTTAGTAAATAATTCAGGGATTTTTGCTAAATTTTCAGGTGTTTCAACAAAAGAAATTCTAAATTGAGTACTTCCAGGATTGTATTCACCCTCATCAGTATTGTAGAATCCACTCATTGGAGCAACTAATAAAGTAGTTTCAACGCCATCAACATTTATTGCGCCTTTTCCAGCACAGTAAAGAACGAAATCTATAGAATTAAATCCAGGTTTAACAACATTTCTAACATCAATTACAGAGTAAATAGATGCATCTGGATTTGAAACTATTAATTTAGGTTCAAGTTCTTTTAAACCATTATAAACCATTACAATTTGCTCTTTATAATAATCTTTTAATCCTGTACACCATTTAGCAATATCTTCTTTGCTTTCATGAGCAAGTCCACCAAATATATATTGACCAATTACATTAGCACAAAGGTTAGCAGTATATTCAGCAATAGATCTATTATTAAATTTAGCATTGTCAGTAATAACAGCACCAATTCTTAAACCACATGCATTCCAAACTTTAGAAGCAGTTTCAATACTGATTCTTCTTCCTTCGATTCCTGGAACATCTTCATTAGATAATCCCCAAACACTTACTAATGGTTTTTCATCGTCATAATATAATTCTCTATAAGCTTCATCACTAACCATCCACATGTCATATTTAACACATAAATTAGCTAAACCTTTTAAATCATCATAATCATATAATTGTCCAGTTGGATTATCATAAGGAATTACTAATAATGCTCCTGGGTTATGAAGTTTAATTTCTTCTTCTATTTTTTCAAGACTAGGTAAATTGAAAGAACCATTTTCACCTAATTCACGTTTTATTGTAGCTGTCTTACGTCCAACTCTTTCTGCAAATGAAATATAGTTAGTATAAGCAGGATCAATCATCATTAAAGGTTTTTCATCTGTACCAGCAGGGCCACAAAGACCAATTAATAATAATTCCATACCAGCAGATCCACCATCAGTAACTTGAATGTGTAATTTACTTGTATCAAAACCTTCAGAATCAAGAATATTTTTGAATGCATTTTGACATTCTTCAGTGCCTGCAGTCGATGAATATCTAATAACTCCATTTTCAAAAGGGCTACCTGGTGCATTTAAATTGAACATTCTTTTTTGCATTGCAGGGTTTGTTGGTAAAGATACATTTCCTATTCCGACATTAATTACTGCCTCTGGTTTAACTTTACGTTCCTCATATTTCATTTGAGCTAATCTTACAGCCGATGGCTTTCTAGACTCAAAATGAGCTGATACTTTTGGATTACTCATTGTTGCCTCCTTATAATAAAACAAACTATTAATATATTGTTTATAGTACATTTATAACTTCAACTATATTGTAACATTAAAAATAAATTTCATCATCTATTTTATTAAAAAACTTTAACATTTAAGTATTTACAAATCAAACATTATTTGTGCATTAAAAAACCCTCTATAAATATAGAGGGATTAATTTCAAAGAACTTTTCTAGACGGCTGGCTGTCGTGCTACTTTTAACTTATATCTTGATATTTAATTATCTGAGATACTTAATATCTTATAATTCTATTAAAAGGAGTTTTTTAATCGCTTTTTAAAATATTTATATTGAAATTTTTTATGTTTCAATATTATAAGATACGGTAGTCAAAGTATTTTGTTTAGACCCTATAGCTTTGCGTATTATATTTTCATATAATTTGCTATTACCGAAAAGTGTTTTGGTGGCTGGCTATCATGTCTTTTTCTTTTTTAGAATTTTAGTTATTCTTGAAAGATAAAAGATTTAGATCCTACAGCTTTGCGTATTATACTTTCATATAATTTGCTTTTATAGGCAATTTCACTGCCTACAGTAGTTATACCCATAAATAATTAATTTAAACATTTTTTTAAAAAATTATGAATGAATTATTAGATATAAAGTATGATATAATAGATTATATTAGTTCGGATTTTAAAGTTTATTGATTATTTTAAAAGGAGTAATAATGAATGCTGAAGTTACTGAATATTTAGAAAATCAAATTAAAAAACAATATAAAAATACAAAAGAATCTACTTCTAAACTTAACTTGAACGTAGAACAATTTTGTGATGACTTAGATTTAATGGAAAATGAAAAATATGAGTATTTGAATAAAATGTTGAAGAACGGCACTATTAAAGAAATTCATTATTTATATAATAATACTGATATAAATCCAAAAGAAATTGTAATATATTATTTAAAACGAATTAAAGAAAATCAAAATTTAAATACAATAATTTCTTTGAATCCAGATATAATAAAACAATCTTTAGAATTAACTAATATTGATTCTAATAAACCTTTATATGGAATACCAATAATATTGAAAGATAATATTGCAACTAAAGATAGAATGCCTACAACTGGAGGAGCATCTGCATTAAAAGATTCTTTTGTAGAAAAAGATGCTTTTATAGTTGATAAATTAAGAAAAGCAGGAGCAATAATATTAGGAAAAGCAAATTTAAGTGAATGGGCAAATTTCATGACTAATGATTTTTGTAATGGTTATTCAGCAAGTGGTGGACAAACAAAAAATCCTTTTGGAATGTTTGATGTTGGAGGATCAAGTTCTGGCTCTGCTGTATCTGTTGCATCATATCTATGTCCGATTGCGCTTGGAACTGAAACTTCTGGATCATTAATTTATCCTGCAAATCAAAATAATGTTGTTGCACTAAAACCAACAGTCGGTTTAGTAAGTAGAGATTTAATAATTCCGCTTTCAGAAAATCAAGATACAGCTGGACCAATCGCAAATACTGTTTCAGATATTGCAAGAATATTAGAAGTTATTAGTAGCGAAGATAATAATGATTTAAAAACAAAAAATTCTATAAAGAAAGATTATTTAAAATATATTGGTGAATCAATAAAAAATCTAAAAGCAGGTTTTTTAAATGATGAATATGTAAAAAATGAATATAGAGAAAATGATGAAGAAATACTGAATGAAGCAAAAGGAATTTTTAAAAATGAAGGAATGATAATAAAAGATATTGAGTTTAAAAAAGATGTGTATGAAATTAATTTGTTTGATTTACTTACTTTTGAATTCAAAAGAGATTTAAATGAATATTTATTAAACCCTTATGTAAAAAGTGACTTGAACATTAAAAAAATAGTAGAATATAATAAAAAAGATAAAGAAAATTATATGCCATATGGTCAAGATATTATTGAAAAATCCTCAAATAACGACATCTCAGTTTCACAATATAATGATTTATTAAAAACAAATACTTTAATAAGTCGAGAGGCATTAGATAATGCATTTAAAGATGTTGATGTTGTAATTAGTTTATCAAATTATGCTTCAAGAATATATGCTTGTGCAGGTTATCCTGCTATTAGTATTCCAGCAGGATTCAGAAAAAATGGTGAGCCTATTGGAATTACAATAATTGCTAATAAATATGAAGAAGACAAACTGATTCAAATTGGTTATAGATATGAACAAAAAACACATAGAAGGAAATTGTTAAATTATATGTAATAATGGGTGATAAAATGCAAATTAACGAAGTTAATGCAAAATCAATTTTAAGAAAACATAAAAGAATTGATTCATGGTTTATTTCCAAATATGGAATTAATTTGTATCGTGGATGCTCTCATGATTGTGCTTATTGTGATGGAAGAGCTGAAGGATATTATGTTGAAGGTGATTTTTCTAAAGATATCATTGTAAAAGTTAATGCTGAAGAATTATTGAATAGAGAACTTGATAGAACGAGAAAAAGAAAATTAATGCCAACATGTTTTATTACTTTAGGTGGTGGTGTTTCTGATGCCTATCAACATATTGAAAAGAAATATGAACTTTCAAGAAAAACATTATTACTTATTGAAAAATATAATTGGCCTGTACATATTTTAACTAAATCAAATTTAGTTTTAAGAGATCTTGATATTATAAAAAGAATAAATGAAAAATCAAAAGCTATTGTAAGTTTCAGCTTTTCAAGTGTTGATGATGAAATAAGTAAAATATTTGAAAATGGTTCATCTCTTCCATCAAAACGATTAGAAGCAATAAAAATAATAAAAGAGGCTGGAATAACAACTGGAATATTCTATATGCCAGTAATCCCACTTATAACAGATAGTAAAAAACAAATGGAAGAAACACTTAATAAATGTAAAGAAGCAGGAGTAGAGTTTGCAATATTTGGTTCTATGACATTAAAGCCTGGAAGACAAAAAGAATATTTTATGAATGTTTTAAAAGAGTATTATCCGATGTATGTTGAAAGATATAATAAACATTATTTAGATAATAATAAATATGGAGCACCAAGTCATGAATATAGAGTTTTCATACATAAACAATTTAAAAAAATAGCAGATGAATTAAATATACCAATTAGGATACCATCATATTATTTTGAAGAAATTTTATCTAAAAAAGATTTAGCAGCAGTGATTTTAGATCAAATGGGCTATCTTTCAAGAGTAAATAATTTAAAAAATAATTATAGTTATGCATCATATCAACTTTCTTTATTAAAAACTGATATTGAATTATTATCTTTTGAAGAATTAAGTGAAATTAAAGGTATAGGAGACAAAAATGCTAAAATAATAAAAGAAATAATTGAAACAGGAAAATGTAAATATTATGAAAAACTATTAAGAATTAATTAATTATCAAGGAGGACAAATGAAAATTTTACATTGTTCAGATATACATTTAGGTAAAAAACCATTTGGTTCAAAAGAATATTCAGAAATAAGATATAATGATTATTTTTTAGCGTTTGATAAAATTGTGCTTTCTGCCATTAAAAAAGAAGTTGAAATATTTTTAATTAGTGGTGATTTTTTTGATAAAAAAGAATTAGTTCCACAAACTTTAAATAAAGCTGAAGAAAGCTTGATTAAACTTAAAGAAAATAATATTAATGTATTAATAATTGAAGGAAATCATGACAATTCTAAAACAGGAAAAGAATATAATTCATGGATAAATTATTTAGAAAATAAAGGATATTTTAAAAAACTTAATTATACAGTTATTAATGATGGAGAAAATGATATTTACACATTTGATAAGTTTATTAAAGAGGATGTCAATTTCTATGGATTAGGTTATCCAGGACATAATATTGAGAAAGTACTAAATGAATTAAATATTGAACTTAATGAAAACGAAAATAATATTGTTATGGTTCATACTGCAATTTCAGAAGGCGATTTTTTAGCGGGTACTGTTAATAAAGCGATTATAGATCAATTCAAAGGGAAAGCTAAATATATTGCTGGAGGACATTTTCATGGGTTTAGTGCATATCCTAAAGATAACCCTTATTTTTTTGTACCTGGATCTAGTGAATACTGGAATATTCAAAATGAAAAGAATCAGAAAAAGGGATATATTATTTTTGACAGTGAAAATGTAAATGATTATGAATTTTTTGAATCAGAAAAAAGAAATAGAATAATTTTAAAAAAAGATATTGTTAGTGATGATGCAAATGATTTTAAAAATGAATTTGATGAAATTATAAAAGATTTAATTATAAATAGAGATGAAGATATTGTAATTTTAGAATTAAGAGTATTAAATAATATTTTTATAAATACAAAATATTGTGAGGATGCATTGGAAGTTAAAGGCGCTTTAAAGACATATGTTAAAGTTAAATATTCAAGTAAAATAAAAAGTAATGATTTTGAAAATTTAACACATGCTGAGATAGAAAAGGAAATTATTAAAAAATGGGATGTATTTGGTAAGAAAGCAGATGAGATGGTAAAAGTTATGGAAAAATTGAAAAGTAGTCAAAAAGAAAATGATAAAGAAATATTTTTTGATAATTTCAATATGATGATTGATTCATTAATTCAGGGTGATAATAATGAGAATTAATAGTGTTGAACTAATAAATTATAGAATACATAAAGAACTACATGTTGATTTTAGTAAAGGTATTAATTTACTTTTAGGACCTAATGGATCAGGTAAATCTTCAATATTAGAAGCAATTGGATTTGCAATGTTTGGCGTTAAAGGAAGATCAGACATTAAAGATACAGTCAAAAACGGTGAAAAGAGTGGATTAATTAAAATCGAATTTACTGGAAATGATGATATTGAATATATTGTAGAAAAAAATATTGGTAAAAAACAAGGACATTTATTATATAAAAAAGATGATGAAACAGAAAAATTAACTTTTAAAGATGAAATAGTTAGAAAAATAAGAAATTTATCAGGTATAAATGAAGATAGCGATAAAGTATATGAAAGTGTTATTGTAGCATCACAAAACAAAATAACTGATATTTTTGCTTGTTCGAGTAAAGAAAGAGAAAGTATTTTTAATGAAATATTTGATACGCAGATATATAGAAATATGTATATGAATTATACTAAAGATATTAAAAGGCAATATGAAGATGAAAAAGAAAATAAAAATGGAGCATTAAATAGCCTTAAAGAAAATTTAGTTGATGGTGAATCAATAAAAATGATTTTAAAAGAGAAAAGAATAAAATTTGAGGATATTAAGAAAAAAAATAATGAAAAAATTTTATTAAAAGAAAATGCAGTAGTTGAAAGTGAAAAACTTAAAAAGATAAAAAATGAAATTAAAACATTGAATGAAAGTTTAATAACTTTAAATAAATCAATGAAAAATTATGAAAATTTAATAACAGATTATGAAAACCAATTAGAAAATGCTAAAAAAGATTTAGAAATTGTAAATGAGAACAAGAAAGATTTTGATGAATTTTTAGTTCTTTCTGAAGAAATAAAAAAACAAGAAATAAAAAAAGATGAAATGCAAAGTATTAAGAATTTAATTATTGAAAATGAAAGAGAAATTTCAACTTTTGAAAACAAAATAAATATAATGAAAACTGAAAATAAAAATAAAGAAAATAGTATTTTAGATATTGTAAATGAAATTAAAACAAAAGAAATTGAAATTAAAGAAATTAAGATTAGTTTAAATGAAGAAATTGAAAAAGAAACAAAATTAAAAAAAGAAAATGATGATATAAAAAAAATATTTGAAGAGTTTATGAAATTATATTTAAAGGATAATGAATTAAATAAAGATAATGAGAAATATAAAATATTAATGAATCAATTTGAAAAAAATAAATTTAATGAAATAGAAACAATAAATAATAGAGAAGAAACGTTTGAAAAACTAAACAAATTGAAAGATGATGAAAAAGAAAATGAGATTATTAATATTGAAATTCAGAGATTAAATGCTTTAATTGATCAAAATAATGAAGCAAAAAAAGAATTAGCTTCTGGAGAATGCCCTTTTTTAAATGAAAAATGTTTAAATTTAGAAAAAGAAAATGATAATTCAATAAATTATTTTATAAAAAAAGAAGAAAAATTAATTAATGAGAAGAATGATTATATATTAAAGCAAGATAAATTTAAAGATTTGAAAATTAATATGAAAGAAGTTAATAAAGATATTATTAATTATGATTTAGTAATTAA
>Ga0209633_10003883_pt1 | contig 13646 bp, 9 predicted proteins | sample Cruoilmetagenom1_FD_187290 | JGI IMG/M metagenome (GOLD analysis project Ga0209633, IMG submission 187290) | Oil polluted marine microbial communities from Coal Oil Point, Santa Barbara, California, USA - Sample 1 (SPAdes) (version 2) | ecosystem: Environmental > Aquatic > Marine > Oil seeps ... | reverse complement strand
TCTGAAATAATCTCATTAGCTTTCCATACATTTACATTCTGTATCCAATCAGGGACGGTATCATCAAAAGTTCCATCTCCCAAAACCGGGCAATAAATATCAAGTCCTTCCTTAAGCCCAGTTTGATAATCATCTACACCGTGACCGGGAGCAGTGTGTACTAAACCGGTTCCGTCCTCAAATGTTACATATTCCGCTGTCACAATTTTGCTGCTTCGTTCAGCGAACGGATGCCGATACGTAATAGCAGCCTCAGCTAAATCATTTCCTTTGCATTCGCCAAGTTTCTCAAAACTATCAACGCCTGCCTTACCAAATACTGTCTCAGCCAGCGTGTCTACTAATATTGCGTAGTATTCATTCCCACCCTTGCTTACTTTGTACAATCCGTAATCAGCATCCGGAGAAGCTGCTACTGCAAGGTTTGCGGGTAGGGTCCAGGGGGTCGTTGTCCATATCATAAGTGAAGGAGATATTCCTTCCGGCAAATTAATATCTTTTGGAAGAGAGTCCGTATTTTCGATTTCAAATAACACATATATACTTCTGTCCTTACGGTCGTAATATTCAAGCTCTGCATCCGCCAGAGCGGTTTGGTTCTCAATTGACCAGTGTACAGGCTTCAAGTCTCTATAAATAAGCCCTCTTTCTACAAGTTTAGAAAATACTTCGAGAACGCCTGCTTCATAATCAGGGGTCATGGTTAGATATGGGTTGTCATAGTTGCCAATTGTGCCAAGTTTCTGCATCTGTTTAGACTGCAGTTTTACATATTTTTCGGCATCTGCTTGGCATTTATATCTGATCTGCAGCTTGGTTAAATCTTTTGCTTTGTCACCAAGATCTTTAAGTACCTTATGCTCTATAGGAAGTCCATGGCAGTCCCATCCTGGGATAAAATCAACGTCGTATCCAAGCATAGTCTTTGATCTAACCACTATATCTTTTAAAACTTTGTTTAGAAGATGTCCCAGGTGAATCGGGCCGTTTGCATATGGTGGTCCGTCGTGAAAAACATATTTATCTTTCCCCTGAGAGTTTTCTCGTATTCTCTCGTAAAGATTAATTTTATTCCATCTTTTTTGAATCTCTGGTTCTTTTTGATTGAGATTGGCCTTCATCGGAAAGGTTGTCCTAGGAAGGTTAAGAGTATCTTTGTAATTTACTTTGTTTGCCTCTGACATGTAGCTCTAATTAATCTCCTAAATTATTCATAAAAATTATACTATGCAGAACTTTATTCAATTAGATCAATAAGATAGAAAGTGAATATTGGTTTCTGAGTTGAGGGAAAATATTAGCTTAGATGGGATGAAATGCAAATTAGGGTAAGGACTATGACCCTTCCTGAATCTCCTCTCCTACTACGTGCTTTAATTCAATTAGAAGCCTTCTGGTAAATACAACCCATTCTTCCCAGGCTTCCATATAATCTTTGTTTTGATCTACGGGCTTTAGTAACTTAAAACCATAGTTTGTGTGTTCTATATTAAATCCAACGTCTTCGTTTAATTTGTTTTCTAGAATCTCAACATATCTTTTTAAAAGTTTTAATTTTTCTTTGTCCCCTTCTCTGAATTCCGCAACAAACTTTTCTTCAGTTTGCGCAGTGGGCATTTGCATAACTGTGCTCTCAAAATAAATGCCTTTATTTAAAATTTCAGATTTCATAGAAATTAAAAGGTCCATTTTCTCCATCCAGGTTAGGTCAAAACTATTTTAAGACCAGATGCATATAAATGTCAATATAATTTTTCTTCACAAATTTGATGCTAATTTTTAAGTATAATGATAATAAATATTATGAATAGGATTGGAGATGAAAATGGACCGACTGAAAAATAAAATTGCTATCATCACAGGAGGAACAGGAGGCTTAGGTAAAGGTGTTGTATCTTTGTTTCTTAAAGAAGGAGCCAAGGTTTTCTGCACCTATATAGTAAGAGACGAGATAGGTCGTTGTTTAAGCTTGAAAGAGGAATATGGTGAAAGATTAATATTTGCCAAAGCCGATGTGACTAAGGCAAAGGATATAGCCAAAGTTGCTGAGAGAGTAATTCAAAAGTCTGATCGAATTGATTTCTTGATAAACATTGTCGGCGGGTTTGTAATGGCTAAAATAACTGACACTGATGAAACCATGTGGAACAAGATGATAAACATGAATCTGAGTTCAGTTTTTATTTCTTCCAAAGCAGTTCTCCCTCAAATGATGAAACAAAAATACGGCAGGATAATAAACATTGGCGCCAGGCCCGCTATTAAGGGCGCATCAAAGATGTCTGCCTATGGAGCTTCAAAGGCAGGTGTTTTAAATCTTACAGAATCAATGGCTAATGAGTTGTCAGAATACAATATAAACGTAAATGTGATTATCCCCGGAACCATAGATACTCCTACTAACAGAAAGGATATGCCTAAAGCAGATCATGCAAAATGGGTAAAGCCGGAGGAGATTGCTGAAGTGATGGTTTTTTTGTGTTCTAGAGAAGGCGATCCTATTAGTGGAGCTGCTGTTCCAGTTTATGGTAATACCTAGGCGGTTAGCTGCTAACTTCTGTCCAGTCATCCACTATAAAATCCAACAAATGCTCTCCGAAATCTGACGCGGTTTTTATGTCTTCTTTTGAGATTTCGACATTGTTTAGGTACTGAAGTCTTAGAACATCTGAGTCAGAATACTCTGGTATTACGTACCCATAGAAGAAGCCTAACTCTCTTAATTTAGAAGCTATATATCCGGCTCCTATATTGTTTAAAGGAAGATCAGCATAAATACAATCAATTCTCTGCAGGCGAAGCTGCTTTAAATGGAAACGAAATTCGTCTAAAGCGTTCTCCCCATATTTATATACTGTGATAATTCCCTGATTGTGATCAGAGCGGATAGAGACATTCAGATGACTCTTGCCTTTTTCTTTGTATTTTGAGTCTTTATTCTCTATAATAAATTCTCTCTCATATCCTATCTTGTTATAAATTGTTTCAATTATCTCTTGATATACTTGTGGAATATAAGTTTTTACACGTTTACTTTGAAGGATAGGAGTAAACATGAGAGCTATAGATTGTCGTCTGGATTTCTCGTTCTCAGATATATTTTGAAATGAAACAGTCCCCGGGCTATATCCTAAAAGAAAACCCGTTTCGGTAGAACCTAACTCTAGGCTTCCCTTCTGGCTGTATGGATGAACAGTTACTGCTTCACCATAAACTCCAATTACACCGTGGGAGGAAGCATGTTCTGTCATATAAGTTTTCATTTTTGGGAAAATATGATGCCCACGGTAGCGAGGATCAACAACCGCTTCCCCCGATTCACCAACTTTTGCGCCGGGTTTGCTGTAAATTAAAGCTAGATGACCTATAAGCTCATCTTCACTATTATAAGCGCCGCATGATGTCATTAAGTCGGAGTGGAGACGGGCCTCAATCTGCTCCGGGTAGTACATAAATTCATTTGCATAACTGTATCCATAGCATTTATAAACCAACCTTACTAGATCATGAACCTTGCTATGATTGAAACTGCCTATTTTAATTTCTGCGTCCGGTTGGACAGGATTTTGCTTTAAATGTTCATGGTGTTCAGAAATATTCATTTCGTTACGAATATCGCAAGCTGGTAGATTCTTTACAATCTCAGTTCTATTTCCGAGAGTACCCAGGCAATAAAAATTAACTTGATCAGCATATCCTTTGGATAGATATGATTTATACCTCTCATCTTCACCTAATTCTAGATTCTCATAATCAAATGGAAGTCCTTTATCTTCAAGTGATATTACAAAAGTATGTAAGCGTTTGAATATGGAAATTTCAATTGGTTTACAGGTGTCATTTAAAAATCCGTACTTCACGATATTGTTGAAAATCTCAACTAAAACTTTATCAAGATTCTTTGTGTCTTTTTTGCTAATTCCATTTGCATTGGCTAGATCGCTTACGACGTCCACAATAGCGCTTAAGTATCTTTCTTCAGGCAGAATTCTCAGACTTGCTATTTGCTCTTCATGTGAGGTTTCTTGAGACGTCTTGTTCATAGGAGTAATAATATAAATAAATCATGAGCGAGCGCAATTAAAACCTAGTCTATTGCTATTATTAAAGCCCGGAGGCGCATAGCCCCCGGGCCTGTTTGAGTTCTGTATGATTATCTAAGAACAAGAAAAAGTGGAGAAAGAATCATCACTCTGGTGTAGACTCTGGACCACATATGCGTCAGCCCAGCTTGTTGCAACGTACCCACCGCAGCTTTGGCTCTCATTCTCAAGTGCTTGAGGACCGTAGGATTCTGCCCAGTCAGATGGGACAAATCCGCCTTTGACGTTTTGGCTAGTTAGTGACTGTGATACATAAGAATCTGCATAACTAGACGCAACGTGAGGGCCTTTTGCTTCTGTTAAAGATTCTGCCGCAAAGGTGAATACTAAAGCTAACATCAAAGCTATCATGAAGCTCTTCATGTTTATCACCTCCCTTACTTGGTGTCTATTAGATTAGATGTATGAAGGCGGAAATAATTTCAAATTAAATTCGGGAAATATGGAATTTCTGCTTTACTTTCTTTTGGGTTTGTACATATGAGTGCTGAGTCCATAATAAACTTCAGCCGATTCCATAACTGTTTCAGATAAGGTTGGATGGGCATGTATGGTAAGCTCAAGGTCGGATGCTAGGGCTCCCATCTCTATTGCTAAAACCCCTTCTGCAATTAGCTCGCCAGCCCCGGGGCCTACTATTCCCATACCTAATACTCTATCAGTTTCAGGATCGATTATGAGTTTTGTAACACCATCATTTCTGTCAAGAGTTGTAGCGCGTCCAGATGCTCCCCATGGGAACCTAGCCACTTTGATATTTATCTTCTTGTCTTTCGCTTCTGTTTCAGTTAGCCCGCACCAGGCGATTTCAGGATCAGTGAATACTACAGCGGGAATAGCATTGGGTTCAAATGCAACATCTCTTCCCGCTATCACTTCAGCAACAGTTCTTCCCTCATGTGTGGCTTTGTGAGCCAGCATTGGCTCGCCTGCAACGTCACCGATTGCAAAAATATTGCGGTCAGCTGTTCTTCTCTGTGCATCAATTGTTATAAAACCTTTAGAATCTATCTCTACTTCTGTGTTTTCCAGTCCGAGGTTTTCTGAATTGGGTTTTCTTCCAACAGATACTAAGACCTTATCAAAATTCAACTCTTTTTCTTCTAACCCTTCACCTTCGAAGCTAACCTTGATCCCCTTTGTAGTTTCTTCCATATCTACAACTTTAGTGTCCAACATAATCGATTCATAATTTTTCTCGGAACTTTTTTGAAGAACTCTTACCAAGTCTCTATCAACTCCCGGCATAAGACCTGAGGTCATTTCTACAACTGATACTTTTGTGCCTAAAGCGGCATATACTGTTCCTAGTTCAAGCCCAATATATCCCCCGCCAACGACTAACATCGTTTTTGGAATCTCGGGTAAATCAAGTGCAGAGGTTGAATTTAGCAGGTGTGGAGAATCATTGGGAAAACTGGGGATCTGAGCCGGCCGTGAACCTGTAGCGATTACTGCGTGTTCAAAATTAAGCTGAATTATCTCACCGTCAGTCTTTTTTATTTCTAAGGTTTCAGAGTCTAGAAAGGTAGCCCTACCCTGAATATAGGTTACTTTTCTCTGTCTAGATAATATTCCAAGACCGCCTACCAGTTTTTCTACTACGTTATTTTTCCAGTCACGCAATTTGTCCAGGTCTATTTTTGGCTTGCTAAAAGTTATTCCTAAATTCTTTGAATGTTCAGCTTCCGAAATTACTTTTGCACTGTGGAGTAAGGCTTTTGAAGGAATACATCCTCTGTAGAGACATACTCCACCAGGATTATCTTCAGGGTCTATCATTGTGACCTCAAGCCCTAGGTCTGCTGCTAAGAATGCGGCTGGGTAACCACCTGGTCCTGCTCCAATAATTGCTAATTGTGTTTTGGTTTTTAAGTCGCTCATTTTGTTCTCTTAATAATTAATTGACTTAACCTTCTAGCGGTAGTTTTAAAGGTTCCTCGAGCGTTTCTATAATCCAGCGTAAAAACCTTATGGCATCAGCTCCATCTATTAGTCTGTGATCGTAGGAAAGAGAAAGAGGGAGCATAAGTCTTGGCAGGAAACCTCCATCAATATATACGGGCTCTACTGCGGAGCGTGAAATACCCAGAATGGATACCTCAGGAGCATTTATGACGGGTGAGAAATAGGTGCCCCCAATCCCGCCTAGATTAGTTATTGTAAAAGTTCCGCCTTGCAGCTCATCGACCGAGATTTTTTTGTTCCTGGCCTTTTCTGAGAGCTCGCTTAGCTCTACAGATAATTTTGTAATATTCTTTTTGTTTGCATCTTTTATAACAGGTACAAGAAGACCTCTATCGGTGTCCACGGCTATTCCGATATTGTAGTATTTCTTGTATAAAATTTCTCCATTTTTCATGTCCACGCTCGCGTTAAATTGTGGAAAGGCTTTGAGAGCTAATGTTATGACCTTTAGGATAATCGAGGTCATGGTTAATTTGCCGCCAGCTTCTGCCACTGTCTTTCCAAATTCTTTTCTGAGTTTCTCAAGATCCGTTATATCGGCTTTGTCGTATTGTGTTACATGTGGAGCCTTCCATGCCTCGGTTAAGCGCTCTGCAGTAAGTTTCCTGACCTTGGACATTGGAGCACGGTTTATGCTGCCCCATTTATCAGAGCTATCTTTGCCGCCGGGCTCTTGGGGTTTAATTATAGGGGGGGCAGGAGGTTGCTTTTTGGTCTTAGTTTTAGGTTTTTTACCAGGACTAAAATTTCTAATGTCCTCTTCTGATATTCTTCCCCCAGGACCTGTTCCTTCTACAAGATTTATGTCTACACCAACTTCTCGAGCTATTCTTCTTATCGTGGGTGAAGCTGCTGGAGTTTTCTTAATAACATCTGAAGTTAATTCTCCATCTTTTTCAATAGTTTTATCTTCGTCTTCTGATATTTTTTGTTCTTTTTTAGTTTCCAATTCTTTATTAGGTTCTGGATCAGCATTCATTTCTTCTTCTACTTCTTTTTCAGCAATTTCTTCTATTACTTCATCTTGTGTTTTGATTTTAGTTGCTTCTTGGGCTTGAGATTTCTTAACATTGCCATTGTCTTTGCTATCATCTATGGTCACCAGCAGTTGGCCAACTTTGATAGTATCGCCTTCGTTTACATGCACCTCTTTGATTGTTCCTCCAGCCGGTGCCGGAATTTCAATTGCAGCTTTATCAGTCTCGATTTCCAGAAGTGCCTGGTCTTCAACAACTGTATCACCAGCTGATACGAACACACCTATTACATCACCTGTTTCAATGTCTTCTCCAAGATCGGGCAGCTTATATTCGATAGTCATTTGGTCTTACCTCTTGAGTTTATCTATTGCTAATTATAGCTAGTATCTTAAGTAACTAAAATAAATTCAGCGCTATTAAAATTATGAAATCAACGGATTAACTTTGCTTGGGTTGATATCCATATCCAGTATCGCCTTTTCTACTATTGCAGGGTCGAGCTCTTTCTGCCAGGTGAGTGATGCAAGTACGGCAAGAGTTATGTATCTCCAGTCTACTTCAAAGAAGTCTCTAAGAGCTTTACGGCCAGCGCTTCTTCCAAATCCGTCAGTTCCTAATGAAACAAGGGGGCGTGGAAGCCACTGAGATATAGAATCGGGAAGAGCCATTACGTAATCTGAAGCTGCAACAAATACCCCCGGAGCGTCTTTTACGCACTCAGTTATATACGGAACTCTTTTAATTTCAGAAGGATGAAGCATGTTCCAGCGTTCTTTTTCAAGGCCGTCTCTATATAGTTCTTTATAGCTAGTGACACTCCATACATCCGCTGCTACTCCATATTTTTCACCCAAGACTTTTTGTGCTTTTAGTACTTCATTTAGGATTGTGCCGCTTCCGAAAAGCTGTGCTTGCAGTTTTGCTTCTTTGTTCTCAGAATTTCTAAACTTATACATGCCTTTTAATATCCCTTCTTTTGCGCCTTCGGGCATTGGTGGTTGAAGGTAGATTTCGTTCATTACCGTGATGTAGTAGAAGATATCTTCCTGTTCTACATACATGCGGTGGATGCCGTCTTGTATAATCACTGCTATTTCATATGCGAATGCCGGATCATATGCCTTAAGGTTGGGAACTGGATAGGCAAGCAGATGGCTATGACCGTCCTGATGCTGAAGTCCTTCCCCTGCTAAAGTCGTTCGACCAGATGTGCCTCCTACCATAAACCCCTTGCATCTCATATCTCCTGCAGCCCAGACAAGATCACCTATTCTCTGAAATCCAAACATAGAATAGTAGATAAAAAACGGTATTGTATTGATGCCATGAGTTGCATAGGCGGTGCCTGCCGCTATAAATGACGACATGGAGCCTGCTTCTGTGATGCCCTCTTCTAATATTTGACCGTCAATCGCTTCTCTATAATAAAGAAGCATTTCCGAATCCACCGGTTCGTAGAGCTGTCCTACATGGGAGTATATCCCTACCTGTCTGAAAAGGGCTTCCATTCCAAACGTGCGAGCTTCATCAGGCACTATCGGAACAATAAGTTTCCCGATGTTTTTATCTTTCAGCATTTTGGCCAGCATTCTTACGAATGCCATGGTGGTGGCGAATTCTCTTTTGCCCGAGCCTTTATAGAACTCCTCAAATAGCTTCTCTGACGGAGCTTTTATCGGATCGCAGATAACCTCACGCTTGGGGAGATAGCCCCCAAGCTCATGTCTCCTATCTTTTAAATATTTAACCTCCGGGCTGTCGTCAGGGGGTTTGTAAAAAGGTGCTCTTGAAACATCTTCATCAGAAATCGGAATATCAAAACGCTTTTTGAAAAGTTTAAGCTCATCTTCATTTAGTTTTTTCTGCTGATGGGTAATGTTTCTCCCCTCTCCCGCTTCTCCAAGGCCGTACCCTTTAATGGTTTTGGCCAGAATAACAGTAGGAGAGCCGATATTTTCCACTGCAGCTTTGAATGCGGGGTATATCTTCTCCGGATCATGTCCTCCACGTCTTAGTTTCTGAAGTTCAGTGTCGGATAAGTCTTTTACCATTTCCTGAAGACGAGGGTCGGTTCCAAAAAAGTGATCTCTTATATATTCACCAGAGGCTACTGAGTATTTTTGATAATCTCCATCTAGCGCGTCAGTCATTCTTTTTACCAATATCCCATCATTATCTTTTTCAAGAAGCGGATCCCAGTTGCTACCCCATACAACTTTAATTACATTCCAACCAGCGCCCCGGAAAATTGCCTCAAGCTCCTGGATTATTTTCCCGTTTCCTCTAACGGGGCCATCTAAGCGTTGGAGGTTGCAGTTAACTACAAAAATAAGATTATCCAAATGCTCTCTGGAGGCTAAAGTTATAGCTCCCAGGGCTTCCGGTTCATCTGTCTCGCCATCTCCCAAAAATGCCCACACTTTAGCATCAGAGGGCTTTTTAAGTCCTCTATCCTCAAGATAGCGGTTAAACCGCGCTTGATAGATTGCCATTATTGGACTTAGTCCCATTGATACAGTAGGGAACTGCCAAAAATTGGGCATGAGCCAGGGGTGCGGGTAGGATGTAAGCCCCCCACCGGGCTGGAGATCCCGTCTAAAGTTCTGAAGGTCTTCTATTGTAAGCCGTCCTTCAAGGTATGCCCTGGCATAGATTCCGGGTGATGCGTGACCCTGAAAATAGACAATATCCCCTTCGCGGTTTTCATTTCTACCGCGTAAGAAATGATTTAACGCTACCTCGTAAAGTGCAGCTGCAGAGGCATATGTAGAAATGTGTCCCCCAATCCCTTCTTCGAGGCGGTTGGCGCGTACAACCATTGCCATGGCATTCCAGCGTATAAGGCTTCTAATTTTCCACTCAATCTCAGGATCGCCCGGGTACGGCTGCTGCTCCTCGACAGGAATTGTATTGATATAAGGCGTATTTGCAGTAAAACGAAGTCTAACGCCCCTTTTTTGGGCGTGTATCTGGAGTTTTTTAATAAGCTTAGCCGCACGCTCCTCTCCGCTTGTATCTAGGATGTAATCAAGCGAGTCAAGCCATTCTTGGCTTTCTAATTCTTCTTCTTTTATATTCTTTTGCTTCTTATTAGGATCTTTTTTCATTTGATATCAAAACTTTACAGTAATCCAGGGTTCTTAGTCAACTTTATTAACATATTATACATATTACCTTATTTTGATATAGCTCTACAAAAATAGATTCTCAAAATTTTACTATAAATATACTCTAAAAGATGAAAAGATTGACCACGGTATTATTGAATATATAATATCTCCACTATGGAAAAATTTGACTTAACTATTATTGGATCTGGGCCTGGAGGCTATGTTGGAGCTATCAGAGCTGCGCAGCTTGGAATGAAGGTTGCTGTGATAGAGAGGGATAAGCCAGGAGGCGTATGTCTCAACTGGGGGTGCATACCTTCAAAGTCAATCTTAAAGTGTGCTGAAGTCTATGAATATTTCAATCATTCCGAGGAGTTCGGTATACAACATAAAGGTCTATCTTATGATTTTTCTAAGGTTATAGATAAGAGCAGAAAGGCTTCTTCTACCCTGAATAAGGGAGTTGAATACCTATTGAAAAAGAATAAAATCACTCTTTTTAATGGTGTCGGAAAATTGATTACAAGTAATAAGGTCGGAGTAAGTAGTGAGAATGACCAAATAGAAATAGATACTAACAAGATAATGATTGCAACAGGGTCTGTTCCTGTAACACTGCCGGGTCTTGATATAGACGGAAAGCTAGTAATGACAAGTGATGAAGCTATTTTTCATAGAGAGGTTCCGGATTCTGTAGTTGTTATCGGTGGAGGATATATCGGGGCAGAGTTTGCCTATGTCTATAACTCTTTTGGGAGCAAGGTTACTATTGTAGAAATGATGGACCACATTTTGCCTGGCGCAGATAAGGAAGTAGCTATTGAGCTCCAAAGGTTGTTTAAGAAAAGTGGCATGACCATTCTCACAGGTACAAAATTCAAGGACATCAATAAGAAAAAGAAGACAGTTGATGTAATACTTGAGAATGTTGCAAATCAAACAGATACAAAGATTACAGCTTCTATGGTGCTTGTCGCCGTGGGGAGAAGACCTGTCGCAAATGATGCGCCCTCTTCACTTAGTTTCTATAAAAAAGGTGGGGATATTGGGCTTAGCGATTTAAAAATAGAGCTTGATGAGAGGGGCTTTATTAAGACAGATGATAACTACATGACTACCTGCAGCAATGTTTATGCGATAGGGGATATAATAGGGCCGCCGCTGTTGGCTCACAAAGCTTCAGAGGAAGGAGTTGCGGCAGTTGAGATTATGGCCGGCCAGAATAGTAAAGTTCACTATAATAATATTCCGGGATGTGTTTATTGTCAGCCAGAGGTTGCAACAATAGGGCTAACAGAAGAGCAAATTCAAGATCACGGATATGACTATAATGTCGGGAAATTTCCTTTCCGAGCGGCTGGTAAAGCTGTTGGAACCGGTGAGACCGACGGATTTGTAAAAATTCTATCAGATAAAAGCACTGGTGAAATTCTTGGAACTCATATTATTGGCCACGGCGCCACTGAATTAATTGCTGAGTTAGCTGTTGCCAGAACTTTGGAATCAACACCTCTTGAGATAGCTATTACTTCTCATGCGCACCCTACTCTATCTGAGGCTGTTATGGAGGCTGCATTAGCCGCTATGGGTAGGTCAAGAAATTCCTGATGCTTGTTCATGGAAATCTAAACTATGAATACACTCAATGTTTATAAAATTGGATTAATTCCTTATAAAACAGCTCTTGATCTCCAAATGAGACTTCTTGAGAAAAGAAAGAATGGAGAGATTGGCGATACTCTTTTATTGCTGGAGCACCCCCCTACATTTACTATAGGTAGAAAAGGGCATAAGGAACATTTACTTATAAACGAGAAATATCTGTTAGATCGAGGGATACATTTTGAAGAAATTAGTAGAGGTGGTGATATCACTTTTCACGGCCCGGGTCAGCTTGTGGGTTATCCTATTATAGATCTGAACACTAAGGGTCGGGATGTTCATAAATATTTAAGAGGGCTAGAGGAATTGATTGTTTCAGTCCTTGAAGATATTGACATTGAAGCTAATAGAATTGAGGGATTAACGGGTGTTTGGGTGAAAGGGCATAAGATTGCTTCAATAGGCGTTGGGGTAAAAAGATGGATTACTTATCACGGCTTTGCTCTTAATGTAAACACTGATTTATCCTATTTTGATATGATTGTTCCTTGCGGTATTCCTGACGTGAAAATGACTTCTATTGCCGGATGGTTAAACAAAGAAGATGCGATGCCTATTGAAGATATTGAAGAAGATGTCATAAAAGCCTTTATTAAAACTTTTGAATTTGATAATGCTAGAGTGTTAACAACTTTTGATAACAGCGCTGAGAATATATTGGAAAATGATTTACTTGTGAATTTCGAATTAGATCTAGAAAAAGATAAAGACCTCCTCATATAAAAATATTAGCAATACAAATCCTTGTTTTTTCAAGCTAAACTATTTCCATGTTTTTTCAAACCTTAAATATTCTTTTGCTCTTCGTTTTTGTTTTCATTCCTATAGCTGCTGCAGCCTCGGTTGATAAACTCAGTGTTCCGAAGGGATTTCAAATAGATGAGTATGCAGCAGGATTAGGCAGCCCAAGGTTTATGGCGTTTAGTCCTGACAATGTCCTTTTCGTTACGGTGATAGGTGATGGCACAGTTGTAGCCCTGCCCGATCGTAATATGGATGGTAAATCAGATAACCCTGTCACATTTATAAAAGGGTTAAAACGCCCTAATGGAATAGCTTTTCATAATGGTTATGTATATGTTGGGGAAACTAATCAGATAGTTAGATATAAATATAATGGGTTTGATAAAGAACATGGAGATAAAGAGGTAATTGTTCCGGATCTTCCGACCAAAGGGCATTTTACGAGAACTGTCTCGTTTGGTCCGGATGGAAAGATGTACGTTTCAATCGGCTCTTCTTGTAATGTCTGTGTTGAAAAAGATAAACGGCGCGCCACTATTATGCGGGTTAATCCTGATGGCACAGGCGGTGAGATATTTGCAGTCGGACTCAGAAATTCTGTAGGCCTTACATGGGATCCTGCGGCTAATGAACTATGGGCTACTGATAACGGTAGAGATTGGTTGGGAGATAACCTGCCCCCTGACGAAGTAAACATAATCAAAGAAAATAAAGATTATGGGTGGCCCTATTGTTATGGGGATAAGATACCGGATCCTGACTTTGATGATTCAAAAAGATGCGAAGACACTATCGCCCCAGTTGTAGAGATTCAAGCCCATTCAGCACCCTTAGGATTGACTTTCTATGACGGGAAAATGTTTCCTCCAGAATATCAGGGTGATCTGTTTGTAGCTTTTCATGGTTCATGGAATCGCTCAATACCAACCGGGTATAAAGTGGTTAGGGTTAAGATGGACGATGGAAAACCTCAAAGTATGGAAGATTTTGCTTTAGGCTGGATGACCGCAACAAGCAAATTTGGAAGACCTGTCGATGTATTAGTCGGCAAAAAAGGTGAACTATATATTTCGGATGAC